>JGI10216J12902_100857586_pt1 | contig 38770 bp, 62 predicted proteins | sample KanNatreferecore_FD_12902 | JGI IMG/M metagenome (IMG submission 12902)
CTTCACCGCAGGCGTGGGGGTGAGGGCGGCGTTCACGGCGTTCTCAAGCGCCAGCCATTGCAACGCGGTTTCAACGCGCGGGCGTTTCAGCGATTCCTCAATCAAGTCGCTGCCAGCCGTCCGGAGCGCATCCCGCTGCGCCTCCACCGTGGCCAGCGTGGCGCGGAGGGTGTCGAGTTGGCGTATCAGGTCCAGCCGGGACAGCGCGCCAGCCGTTACCATGTCATGCAGGTCTGCGTTGGCTTTCTCCGATGCTTCGAGGTGGAAGCGGGCTTCGTCGCGCTCGGCGGTGAGGGTTGCGATTTCATCGAGTGCGGCGGCGTAGAAGGCGCGGATTTTGTGCATCTGGGTGACGATCGCAAGCCCATCGCCCACTGATTCACCGAGCACCTGCAATTCCGTCTCGAACGCCGCGCGAGCAGGCGTGAACGCCTCCCGCGCCTCGTCGGTAATGCCGTGTTTCGCGAGAAAGTGACTCGCCGCTGGCCCCATCATTTTCATGTCCCGCAGCGCCGCCACCAGCCGCAGCACCACGTCCGGGGACGCGATCTTTCCGAACTGAATCGCGGCCGACTGCCATTCCATGCCCGACTCTGCGTCTGTCACCTTGCCGTAAACGAGCGCCTTCGCCAGCCGCTCCAACTCCGCGAGGTTGATCGGAGCCTTGCTCGGGGTGGTCATGGTTTTGCCTCGTCGGTGATGCCGTGCTCGGCGAGTTCGGCGACGTACACGCCGGGCCTGATCTTTCCGCTGTTGTTCATGGCGCGGAGTTCCGCCATGTCGCGGATCGCCGCCACCAGCCGCAGCACCACGTCCGGGGAGGCGGAGGCGCGATAGTGTGTGCAACTAATCGCATCGCCTGCCGCTGCCGCCTTCGCCAGCCGCTCCAACTCCGCGAGGTTGATCGTGCTCGGGGCGGTCGCATGCAGCGCCGCCTCGGCATCATCGAGCGCGTGGTCTTTGGGAGTTTCGCGCTGGCTCATGCCCGGCTCTCCACGTACCAGCGGCCAAGAATCGCGCGGCCCCGGTCGCTGTTCACCCCGAGATACCCGTCGTTGGGCTCGGCGTCCTCACGCCCGCGCTGCTCGCGCTTGTGCTGGCGCTCCTGCTGCTGCGATGCGCGTTGCATATCGCGCTCGCGCGCTGCCCTCTCGGCTCTGGTCATGCCGCCTTCTTTCTCTTGCGCAGCGCGGAGCGCAGCTTGCTCATGGATTCGAAGCGGCGACGCGGGAACCGCTTGTCGGTGAGCCAATACAGGAACGTGCCGTCGAAGTCGCGGCCTTCGTGCTCGACGGTGTTTTTCCCGCGAGGCTCGGAGATGATGTGGCCGCCTGCGGGCCGGGTGACGCGACGAATGCCCGTCATCGCCCACAACGCGCTTCGAATCTTCGGGTCCGCGAACGTCACGCAACGCGCCGCCCACCGCAGCCATTCTTTGTTCGCCTTCGCCATGTGACCAAGCGTTGCACCACGATTGAGATTCAGCCACGCCATCGCCTCGCCGCACGCGCCGTGCCGCCGCGCATCGTCAATGTGTTCCAGCGTGATCACCAGCGTTTCGACCTTGCGTGCCATTGGGGTCATTCTCCTTTTTGCTACGGCTTACGCCGCAGTCCAAGCCACGCGGCCGTGACGGGATCGGGTCCGAAGATGGGCCGCACTTCGAAAAACAACGATGTGCGCCCGCGACTTTGCAGGCCAAAGATCAGCGACGGCGGGTCGCGCGGCGCGGGCGGCGGGTCCGGCGCGCGAGGCGTCGGCGGCTCGTGGTCCACGCAATCGAATACCATGCCGACGCCCGCGTACCATTGAATCGGCTTCGGGCATCCGAAGTACAACGCATCGCCAGTGAACCGCGTAACGTGATCGCCAGCGGCGATGGACATACGCGCACCGAACGAGCCGGATCTCCCGATGATCTCCGGGCCGATCAGCGTCGGGCCATCTTCGAGGTCGCGCGACACGAATCCGCCGAACGTCCAGCTTGGAATCGCCATCGAGCGATGTGCTGCGGCATGTGCTGCGTCGTGCTTCTTCGGTGCGGGCGCAGCGAGGATGGTCGCTGCGAGTAGTAGCGCAATCATGGTTGATTCTCCTTTGGTTGGTTGTTTTGCAAGGCGCGCCCGCCTTCGCGACGTGCGCACGATCCCCCGCGCGGGTTACTCGCCGCTTACGCCCCGAGCGCAGCGCGCCATGCCCTTACTTCTCGTCGTCTGGATCTTCGTCGTGCTCGTCAGCACCAGCAATCGGCTCGCTCAAGTCCTCGGTGCCGAAGTCGATCGCATCGTCTGACGCAGCGTCGCCCGGCTTGTTCGCCGCGTCCCTCATGGCCTGAAAGATTGGGCACGAGTACGCGTGCTGCTCCGGTGCCTTGAACGCGTCGAGTCCGCACGTGCAGCCTGCCTCGCGCATCGCTTCGACTCCGTTGTCATTCACTTCCGCGAAGCCGCCCGGTTCCATCTCTGCCGCTGGCTCAGATTCCTCCGCGATCGGGTTGCCGTCAGCGTCGAGACGCGGCACGAGCGCCAGCCCTTGCCCCGACGTGCCGGGGATTTCCAACTGGCGTTCCTGCGTTGACAGCGGGCGCTCGTACACGATCTCCTGAGTGTCAATGCGCACGCGTTCGAACGAGCCGGTGTCGAAGTTCGCTCTGTCCTCGCACTGGATCATGCGCAATTCCTCGCCGCTCGACACGATCAGCGACAGCTTGTCGCGCTCGGCTTCCAGCGCAGTCATCGCAGACTTCATGCTGGCCTTCATCATTTGATGCCTGCCGTCCTCGTTGCGAATCTCCGACAGCACCTTCGCGAGTTGCTTGCCGCGACTCACCTGTTCCACATCGGACAGCGTTATCATCAATTCCTTTTCGCACCGTTCAATCAGCCTGACGTTTGCCATCTTTTTCGCTCTCCTTTGCGAATGGGGTTCACTTACCCACGCCTGCCAGTCCTATCCATGCCCTGCCCCGCCAACCCTTGCCTTGCCCGCGCTGCCGAACCTTGCCCCGTCACGCCTCGCCACTCCTGCCATACCGTTCCACGCCGAGCCGAGCCTAACCAAGCGGAATCTTTATCCGCCTGCCTTCTCGATATCTTCCTCTGCCGCATTGATCGCGGCCTCGACAGCCGCCGCGATTTCTTCCAATCCCTCTTTGTACTGCGTCAACGAGCACGACACGGCACCAGCCTCGCGCACGGTCGTCTCTGCGATCTTCGCGAACTTCTCCTGCACGCCCACGTTCATCCTCCTGAAAAGAATCCGGGCGCGATGGCGAGAACGAGAACAACGGTTCACGCCTCCGCCCCGCCACCGCGACCCCGGAATCTGGCCTACGCCTCGCGCATCAGCCCGACGCCGATGTTGAACGACGACACGGAGTCCTCGATCACATCGAAGAACAGGTCCGCGCCTTCGCTGCCGTCTGCCGCAGCACACCGCACGATGACCAGCCCCGCCTTGCGCTTCGTGATCAACTGCGCGCTGCGCCCATCGCGGCTCGGCACCACGGTTGCCACCGTGTCATCGCTCGACGACCACACTGGCGAGGATGGAAGCGACATCCTCTCGAACTTCTCCGCGTCGCGCGGATTGATCGCAACTGCGATGACGCGATTCATGCGTACTTCCAGCACCGCGTTTGGCGGCGCATCTTCTCTGATACGAGACGAGGCCGTCTCAGGCTCCGTGGGCGTGCTCGATACGACCGTCACCTGCGCTGCATCGTTCATGATGGCTCCTTGGGTTTCCGGCCCTTGGTGACGAGCGGCTTGATGGCCGGTGTCCCGTCCGCTCGCGTGGCGTCGCGTTGGCGCTGGCCGTACGGACGGCGCGCCGTTCGCGCGTTGTACTTCGTAACCTCCTTCACATCATCGAAAGCGCGATCCCATGAGATGCCCACGCCCATCGGGTCAGGTTCGTACTCTGCAACGCCGATTTCGAATTCGGGATAGCGTGCATCGCCAACGCCCATCGTCACGCGCACGTATGCACATGGGCCGAACATCTCGCGCGCTCTGGTCAATGCCGGACCGAACACTTCGAGCAGCAGTTGTTCGTAGTTTGTGGCCATTACCTTTGCCGCCCTGTCCCACGAATGGTCTGCGCCGCTGCCGTCAGGACGAACGACGGACGCTTGATGATGCCCGATCGCATCTCAGCAGAGGTCACGGTCGCACGCTCGACCGCTTCGGTGTACGTCGAGCCATATGCGGTCACGTGATCACGCGCAGGGTTCTCGTTGTTCCAATGAATGCGTGCGGCTTCGGATGGATCACCTTCCACGTCCCACCACACGACCGGGCGCTGATTCGGGTCCACATAGGTCGCGCAGCAGAACCTTCCTCGGAATCGCATCGGGGCTTCCATCTTGAATTCGTCTAGCTCGAATTCCTCGACTTCGTATTCTTCGCGCATGCACCGCTTTAGTTGTTCGGCGGTGCATGTGCCGGGCGGCGGCTTGCGCCCTGCGATCCACTCGTCCGCTGCCTCACGCGTCGAGCAGATACCTTGCAATTCAGGGCGGTCGTTCGACAACGTAGTCATGAATACAGCGAACATGCGACCTCCGAGAAATTAAGGCGACGAGGCAGCAACGCGGAGAAGTGCCAATTCTTTACGCGTTGGGGCTCTACCTCGTCGCATTTACGAACGCCTGCCAGTCCTAGCCTTGCCACACCGCGCCCCGCGCTGCCTTGCCGCGCCTGCCGAGCCGGGCCCATCCAAGCAGCGCCGTGCCATGCCTAGCCAGCGCTGCCATGCCGTGTGCGCTGGTTGCGCTTATGCGTTGATCGTCTCCCCGAATTCAATCGGTTCGACATCGTTCTCGACATCCGCATCGCCGCCGTTGATTCGTGCGACCGCAGACTTCGCCTCAAGTAGCGCATCGAGCGCCGCCTGATACTGGTCCGCGATCAGCGAGTACTTTTTCGCCATCGCTCGCGCACTCATGATTCGCTTTTTCAGCGATGACACCGCGCCATCTGCCTTCGGCTTTGGCTTCGCCTCAGTCCTCTCGCTGTTCTCGTTCTGCTCGCTCACGCCTGATCCTCCTTTGCGCGGTCTGATACTCGCGGGTCTTTCCAGCGAGCCACCATGCCGCGTTGCCACATGCCACGATCAGCGCCCCGACTCCCGCTGCCATCGGCCCACCGACCAAAAACAATCCGCCGATGAAATAGCATCCATGCGGTAGTCGCAGCATCGTTGTACCTCACCTTTCGATACGGGTCCAGCAAATTATTTCGAGAGTGTCAGAATCCAAGCTGCTCGACGGGCGGCGCGTCGAACACCGGAGCACCTGCCAAGCCACGCGCGACGGCTTGCCAATCGTTGCCCGCATCGGCGTACACCTGAGCCTCGCCGTACAGGTCCACGCCCACCAACCCGGCGAACGCCGCTGCCTTGCTGCGTAGCTTCTCCGCGATCTGCGATGGCGTCGCACCCGCGAGCACTTCGCGCACGATGCCCTGCCTGAAAGCCATGTACGTCGTGTTGGCGGCGACGTAGGTTGACGCAGGTTCCGTTGTGGGCGGGGCCGTGCGCGGCGCTACGGTGCCGTCCTTGGTCGCGAGGCGAAGCAATTGCACCGACGTGGGCAGGCGACGCAGCGTCAGCCCAATTCGCACTGCACGTTCGAAGGCGTATTCCTCGACGCGCCGGAACATCTCCCACCACGCGTTGAGCGCATCGCCCTCGGGCATGTCCGCTTGGTGCGCACGATGCAGCGCACGCAGCTTGTCCTCGAATGCCATCCGCGTCACAGCCCATCCTCCCACGGTCGAGCGTTGATCCATGTCGCAGGCAACTTGATGAACCGCTTCTCGCGGCCATCGGCCCGGACCTCATCGGCGTAGCGGCGTAGCGCCGCCGCGATCTTCGAAAACAACTCGGGCGACCCCGGCGCGAGCTTCGTCCACGCGCGCAATGCATGCAGCCTTCCCTCGGCACGCGGGAACGCTGCGTAGATTTGCACGAACCGATCGGCCCACGTTCGACCGTCCACGTCGGGGATCGCCATGGGGTCAGGTTTTCGGGGTCGCCTTGCAGGATCGTTTCGCGCATCCCCGGAGTCATTCACCGGGGAGTCTTTTTCTTTGAGAAAGAGATCAGGATCAGGATCAGGATAGTCGCGCGCGAGGGGAGTATTATGCATTGCGTCGGCCAATGCTTGAGCATGTTTCTCGTTGCCCCATCGAGCGATAGCGCCCTTCTTCCCTCGTTTGGAAGTGGTATTCCAACGTCGATTTTGTGCAGCGTAGCTATGCACCATGAGCATCGACGTCCAGCACCCCGGATTGATCGTCAAATTCCACGCAGGCTCGACCTCGTGACGCAGCCGCATCCAATCCGCAAGGTCGCATTCGGCGAGGCGCGCCATGCGTGTTTCCGATATGTACGGCACCACGCCGGGATCGCGTTCGTGCCACGCGTTGAACAACAGGGACACATAAACCCCGCGCGCCTCAAGCGACATGGCGAGGAACGCGGGGTCACGTAGCAACGCGAGTGGATCGAATTCAAACGATTGAAACCGCCTCCCTCTTGGCATGTCGGCGGACATCCCCTTCCATTGGGTTCGTGAAGGATTGAACGGCGAGGACGCGCATCATTGATCGGTGGCGTTCACGCGTCAACGAAATACTGCTACCCGTTTGGTTGTTGCACGATACGCAGATCGCGGTGCGCCTTGGATCGCTTGAGGCGACCCTTCATGGCGAGCCGCCTGACGCGATACGCCGCCGTGCTCAGCGCGATTTGTTCGGCGTCAGCGATTTCGCGCAACGTTGGCGGCATCCCACGCTTGCGAGAAAATCGTTCGATGAAGTTGAGCGTACCAATCTCGGCGTCGGTGATCTCAACGATTTTCTTCGCCATTGGCGTTCTCCTGTGGTTTCGTGTCGGGTTTCTTTTCAGTGAGGCGTCGTCTCATCTCCCTTGGGACGTTATCGAGCGCGGCCGTTCGCGTGAACACGGCGACGTTGTGGTTCACGCCACCGTGTTCGTCAATGAATCCGTTGTTCAATAACATGCGCCAATTGTCCTCGACTTCGAACTGCGGACGCTTTGCCATGCGCGCCCATTCGATCAACATTTTGCGACGTACGCGACGATTCGTGAGCCACCCTTCGGGACGCGTCACGCCCGGCCACGCCGAAATTATGTCGATCAATCCTTTGCGGCCACCCAACAAATTGAGCAAAGCAAAATGCGTCGATGGGTCAGTCACATCCACCACTCTTTCTCGTAGAAGTGCAGCGCCAAACCGATGCCAGCTTCTTCGGTCAGGCCCCGATATTCGAACACGCGATGGTGTTGCATGCACGATGACGGCGCACGAGCATGATCGGCCTCGCATGGCACGGTCACTGGCGCACACGAGAATACTACCTTGTCGTTCTCGAATTCCGAACGCTTGATGGAGAGCCGATGCAACCGCTCCGCGCCGCACAGGAGATGAAACGCCCCGAATGCGAGCGGCGGCGATTCGTCCTTCGGCCAGCCCATCACGTATGAATTCGGTTCGGGCACCTGCCCGCTCTTGCGCGCCGTGGTCGCGTAGCTGACCGACTCGCGATAGATCGCTGATCCTCGCGCCTCGGCCAGCGTCGGCGGCGTCTGGCGCACATAGACACGATACGCGTGCGCGTCCATCAGTTCGTACAGTTCGATGTAATCGATTGTCGTCGCGTCCTTCGTCAGCGGCACGCGCACCACTTCGGGGAAGTCCTTGCACATGATCTTTCGCCGCGCCCCGCACGCCGATCGCATCACGGCCACACGGCCGTCATACGTCAGCGGCGGGTTGTCGGCTTCCTGATCGGCCGTGAGTTCGGGCCAGATCGGTGCATCGGGGTCGCTCCATAGCGGTGCCGCCTCGACGATCTCCTTTGCTTGGTGGCGGCGGATGTCGCGCCGGATTCGTTCGCCTTCGGATGCGGACTTTTTCATCGGTACACCCTGACGTATGGCTCGCCGTCCTTGAGTTCTGCGCCCGGCACCGCCATGCCGTTCTTCAAGTCCTGCTTTACCACGTCTTTCATGAGCACCGGCTGCGGTGGTGGCGGCTCGTTGAAATACTCGCGCGGAATCATTTCGATGTCAGTGATGTTGAGCGTCGGCTGGCCGTCTATCAGCGTGAAGTGACCGCCGCGCCCTTCGAGCCTCGTCTGCCCAAACGTCAGCATCACATCGCGCACCATCTCCTTGATGCGCTCGACGGTTGCCTCCTTCCGCTGCGCGCGAAGCTGATACAGCTTGGACTCCTTGCGTGCCCATGCGGCCTCGTCCTCAAGCCGCGACATGAGCGCCATCGTGCGGTCGATCTTCGCGCCGCGCTGCGCCAGATAGGCGTGGAAGCGTTCCACGTACTCATGCGGAACGTCCACGCCCTCTGCGTGCGCGGCCTCGATCTGTTGGGCCATGTCGAGCAGTTCGCGCTCGATTTCCTCCAACGTCTCTTGGCGCGCCATCGATCTACTCTCCTGACTTCTGCACCGGGAATTTCTCGATCGGTGCACCGAACTGGGTCGCGTCCGGCCCCGGCGTCTCGCCCTTGTCGGCGTCATCGACGACTTCCTGCGCCTCGCTCGCGCCGGTCGTCGCAGTCGTGGCGTCGCCGTCCTGCGCTTCGCCCAAATGCTCGCCGAGGAATTCGCTCGCCTTCGAATGCAACACGCGCACATCCATCAATGGCAACTTTTCGACCTGCGGCCACGTGAGTTCGCGGTTGAGGCAAAACATCGTCAGCTTCATGAGGTCCGCATTCTTGTTGATCGAATGTTCCTTGAGCAACATTTTGAGTTTCGCGAGCAGCGTCGTACGCGCGGCTTCCTCGGCAATGCCGTCATCGTCACCGATGTCTTGCGTGAATAGACCGCTACTCATCGTCGCGATCAACGTGCCATCGAGGAACGCGCGTTTCTTTGCCATCTTCGCCAGCGTGTTGTCGAGGTTGAATGCGTCCTTGTTACTCGCAACGCCTGCCGGTGCCTGTTGTTCTGACACTTTCGGGTCGTCATGCGCAAACTGTTCCTTGCATCCTTCGTCTGCGCAGTACCAACCCTTCGGCGTTCCATCGGGCATGTTCTTCGGTGCCCATTTACTGCGTCGCAACGTCGCCTTGCCGCATGCAGGGCACACGCGCTCGCTGCTGCTGGCCTGATTGCGATATTTTGATTCCCACGAATTGCAGGAACCGATGCCTTCGCCCACGACAGGGCCATCAGCATCGCCAACATGCATGCGACTGGCAAATACGTACATGATGGCCGGTGCCGTGATGCCATCGCCGGTCGTGCGCGTGTATTCGAATGTGGCAACTAGGCCAGCGATGCGGCACAACTTCTGCCCACCGGGCAACAAGATTGTCGGCTTCTTCGTGCCTTTGATGATCCCGAAATCAACATCGGGCGTCATCAATTCGCGCTTGACCTGTTCGATGCGCTTGAGCGCAGTCGCTGCGCGCGTCAACGACTTTTCGAATTGTTCATCGCTCATGTCTGCAAATGCCATGAATCCGCTACCCGGAACCATTGCGAGTCCGGGCTGTGGTGAAGTGCGAGCGGGTTCCAATGCTGTCGTCATTGCGCTTCTCCTTTGTTGCGGTTGGGGTCAACTGCTACACCGTGCCTGCCGTGCCCGTCCTTGCCCTTCCGTGTTCGTGCCGCGCCATGCCATGTCCGTCGAACGTTCTTACCACAGCCTGCGAAGCGTCGCCACGCCATGCCTACCCAAGCCACGCCTCGCCTTGCCAGCGCCGCCTATCCAAGCCGCGCCTCGTCGGTCCAAGCCGTGCCTTGCCTGCGTTGCCGAGCCAGTCCGGTCGCGGCCATGCCCCGACGAGCCGTGCCTGCGTGTCCGCGCCACTCCAATCCCCGCCGTTGCGTGCCTTGCCCTGCGCCGCCTGCCTATCCGCGCCACCGCGAGCCTAGCCTTGCCATGTCACGCCAGCGAATCCATGCCATGCGCCGCCTCACCTTTCCACGCCTTGCGACGCCTGCCTAACGTGTTCACGAAACATCTTCGTCTCGTCATCGTTCGCTTGCTTGATCAACGCATCGCAGCGGTCGCGAATCTTGTGGAGCGCGTCCTGCGCGCCGATCGCGCCCGCGTACATGTCGTGGTCTAGCTCGCGAACTTCCTTCGCCAAGATCGCAATCGCCTCGCGATGATTCATGAGTCCCCCTTTCCTGCGTCGCCTGTCCGGTCCCTGCGCTCCGAGCCTGTCCTAGCGCCGCCTGCGACGCATCGCCGATCCAGTCCTAACCCTGCCGCGCGCTGCCTGCCCCGCCTCGCCTGTCCTCACCATGCCGCGCCTAGCGAAGCCTGCCGATCCACGTCGCACCTAGCCGCGTCGTGCCTAGCCTGCCGATCCAATCCCTGCCTTCCCGCGCCGAGCCTAGCCAAGCCTGCCTGTCCGTCCACTCCTTGCCAAGCCGTGCCTTGCCTGCGTTGCCAAGCCCGTCCGTGCCTATCGCCGCCGAGCGCAGTCGCGCCTCGCGCCGCCTGCCATGCTTTGCCATGCCCATCCGCCCTAGCCAGTCCACGCCTCGCCTGCCCGGCCAGTCCTCGCCCTTGCTTGCCTTGCCATGCGAAGCCTCGCCTGCCGTGCCTTTGCTCGCCCTGCCATGCGCCGCCTCGGCGCGCCTGCGATGTCACTCCTTTCCTCGCGTTGCGCATCCTCGCCCCGCCTGCGAATCCTTGCCGGTCGTTTCCACGCCCCGCCTCGCGCCGCCTGCCGGGCCTTGCCAGACCTCGCCTCGCCTTGCCATGCCGTTCCTGCCACGCCTGTCGCAGCGTTGCCTAGCCTTGCCGTGCCTGCGACGCCTCACCTATTCGTGCCCCGCGTCGCCCTGCCTGCGAAGCCTGTCCCCGCCTCGCCGCGCCGTGCCGTGCCCTTCCATGACTGCGAAGCCGAGCGAATCCGAACCATGCCGTGTCGCGCCTAGCGCATCCTGCGATGCGACTCCACTCCGTGCCGTGCCCCGCGCGTCTCAGCCGCGCCTTGCGCCGCCTGCTATGCGATGCCCCTCCACACCGTTGCACGCCATGCCTTGCCTGCGAATCCGGGCCTTACCTAGCCGAACGTTGCCAAGCCACGCCTGCCACGCCCATCCAATCCCCGCCTCGCCGCGCCGTGAATGTCCGCGCCTCGCCCGCGATGCGATGCGTTTCCCATCCATGCCGATCCTTGCCACGACTGCGACGCCGATCCTTTCCCATCGATGTCGAGCCGTGCCGTGCGCCGCCTGCGATGTCACGCGCCGCCCATCCACGTCAAGCCAAGCCCCGCCTGCGCCGCCGTTCCTATCCGCGCCCCGACTTGCGACGCCACGCCTGCCGATCCACGCCTTGCCGGGCCAATCCGATCCCCGCCAATCCCCGCCCCGCCAAGCCTGCCAAGCCAAACCAAACCGCGCCCTGACACGCCGCAACCATACGTGCCCAACCGTGCCAAGCCTGCCGCGCCTGTCGTTGCCTCTCCGTGCCGTGCCATGCCCCACCAATCGACGCCTCGCCTCGCCTGCCGTGACTATCCAAGCCACGCCCATCGATGCCATACCTCGCCTAGCCTTTTGTCATCGTTGATTGAATCGCTGCGACTCCCTCCTTGATCTGCGCCTGTGTGCGCACGAGCGCGACCGCATCATCGACCGGCGCGAGTTCGGTCAGCGTGTGATAACGCGCACGCCACCGATCGAATTCCGCGAACGCCTGACGCAGCAGGATCGCGCGCAGTTCTCGATTGCCGAGCACGTCGGTCATCGTACGGTATCCGCCACCGGGCGGGCGGCGATCTTCTTCGAGGCTCACGTATGCGCGCATCGGCGCATTGGCGTTCGGGATGTGCGTGACGATCGCCTGAATCACGCCGCGCGCCTGCTCCAACCGATACTCGTGTGCCGCTTTCGTGTCGTCCCATTCGAAGCGCGAATACAGCGCCGAGCCCGGGTGCGCAGCCGCGTACGACACGACCTCGGACGCGCGCAGCAGGCCATCGGACGACTGCTCGCGCACATGCTCCAACTCTGCGCGGATCAGCGAGTGCATCGGCGTGTTCGGGTCCAGCGGTTCAGCGTTCATGGTTTCTCCTTTTTCCGTTTGCGTGGGATGTAGCGAAGCTCGCTCACGTTCCACAGGCTGAGGCCGTCAACCGGCGCGTCGAGCCGCACGCCGCCCCACTCGTTGCAAGTTCCGATGATATGTCGCCATTGCCTTGTACCGGCAACACGCACCTTGCCCTTGTGATTCACGGATCGGACGCGACGTTGTTTCATCCCTTCCCCTTGCTCGCGCATCGTGCGAGCCCTTCGCGAACCGTCTCCGTTTCCAGACGACCTTTCAAGTTCTTGAGTTCGGGTTCACTGAGCAGCCTGTAGCGCAGGCCGATGTGATCGCTTGCAATGTCGTCGGGCAATTGCCATGCGGCAACCTGACCGCCCGGATTGCAGTCCGTGGCCCATGCCTCTTGAATTGCCTCGTGCAATGTTTCGCCACGAACGATCGACACGCCCGCGAATCCGTTCTCGTTCACGAACGAGAGCCACCACCATGTTTTCATCCGAGATCATCTCCGCAGTTCTTGCAGCGCATGTCGGGCTCCGTTCCGATTGGATCGAAGAACACCGGCCCGTCAGGGTGGCCGCGCAGCCGACACCACGCAGCGCGCCACACGCTGACGCCGTTCCTCGGGCGTTCGAATACTTGCTCGCGCGTCTCCGGGTCACAGAGAAACGCAAGCATTTGGAAAAAGTGAGCCAGTCGTTTCATCCGTCCCACCTCACGCGCGACGAGTCGAACAACTGATATGCGCCGCCGTCGAACGGCGCGTACCAGAACGTGAAGCCATCGGTCGGTTCTCCATCGCGCCACGCATACAGCGCAGCGGCGCGCTCGTCGCCCATGAGGCTGCCCTGCCGATACGGGTTGCCATCGGGCGGCATTCCGCGATGCACGGCTACGTCGCCGATGTGAATGCGCTTCGGCTTCGATGCGTAGTCAGGGTCAACGCCTGATTCGGGGAGCCTGCCCATCAGCGCCACCGCGCCTTGATCGCGCCCCACGATACGTGCCGCTGCGCGGTGGCCTCGTCGCGGAGGAACACATGCACGCTCGACCCGCTCGCCACGTACACCGTGCCATCGCTCGCCTGCGCAATCGCCGACGGCGGCGGTATCGGGAAGGTTCGCGCGGCCACGCGGCCGTCGTCCCACCATTCAAGACTCGGCGCGCTCGACCACGGCGTTCCGCCGCTGTACACAACCGCGAACCTCCCGCTCGCCCCGCTTGCGATGAACCTCGCCACGTACAGCGGCAACTCGTCCGGCGAGTCGTCGCGCGGGTATTCGTACTCCCACACCCGCTCGCCAAACGCGTCGCGCTCAGTCAGCAAGCCGCCGTCGCTGCCGATGATCTCGTAGAAGTGGTCGCCGCTCGCTGCGATCCCTGCCCCGTTGCGCGTCAGGTGATACCCCACCTGCGTCCCGTCCCACGCGAACACGTACACCTCTGATCGTGACTGCACGAGCACGTTCATGGCCGACGCCGACATGCCGCGCACCGCGCCAGCGCCGTCGTAGCTCCACGTTCGGAGATGCACGCCCTCGCTGTTCCATCGCGCGATCGTGATGCCGCCGTCCGTCACGAACACATCGTCTGCAAGGTTCGTCGCGATGAACATGCCTTGGTTGCAGCGCCATGCCGTGATGCGCTCACCGTTCGGCGTGAACTTCCACACCGAGTCAGCACCGAGCGCATACACCGATCCGGTCGGCCCAACCGCGATGCCGCGCACATTGCCCGGCACCGGCCACTCGTTTGCGTTCGCCACCGCAGCGCCCAACAGCAGCAGCGCCACGCCGATCCTCCATCCGTTCGAATTCATTGGGGCTCCTTTGTTGTAAGTGCATGGATCACGCGCCGAGGTATATATACCCCGGCGCTGTGATCCATGACGGTTAGCCAGCGACGCCACTCGCAGTGGTTATTACTCCTTGCCAACGAGGATTGCAGGTTCGTCGTCGGCGATTTCGAATGTGCCCCAACCAAGGCCAGCACTTTCTTTACTATCGGGCCGACCCTCGCCAACGCCACCGTAGCCAGCGCGGTTGAGAAGGTTTGCCACGTCGAGCAACGAGAACTGGTCGCCATCGTACTTCACGCGCAACGTGATTTCGCACGTGTCCCACATCGGACGCGGACGCACATCGCACACGCCTGTTTCATTGCGTGCATAACTTTCGTGGTAGTGCGGTTCGCCTTTGATGATTCGCACGAGCGCAGTTCTGTCATCGCGATCATAGCCATCCGCAATGACAAACACGGCGAGCTTCGCGTGCGTCATTTTGAAGCCAACCATGCGACATGCTGAGATCATCGCATTGCGGAACGCTGCGGCAGGGATGCCGTGCCATCCTTCGGTCGAGATGTGCATGGCGTTGCGGTAAACCTCGTCGAAGTCCTTCGCTGCGCGATTGCCCCGGCCCTTGTTCGCCGTGCTGCCCTGCTCCTGCTTGAGCCGCATGGCTTCGCGTGCCTTCGCGCTGAACTTGTTCTGCACGTAGGGCGCATTGAACCGGATGCGGAAGCGAACCTCCTGAAAGTTCGGCGGCTTGATCGTGAGCTTCGTCGGCTTCGGTGCGTCGAGTGCTGCGACTCCGACGCTGCCATTGGTTGCTTCGGTGGTCGGGGCTTCGAGCGTGTTCTCCAAACGATTCTTTGCCATTGTGAGGCTCCTTTGATTTGGGGTTTGCTGCGTGGGGTTGAACTACAGGGACATCCGTAATGCTTCTCGAATTGTGCCATTCAATCGCGGAATGTTCTGGTTCGGCAGCAGGCTCGTGTGATAGCACATCCCGCCGACGCAGACTTCTCCGCCGCTGCGATTGTCGAACGGCACCCATCGCGCCTTGCCAGCGCATATCGCCGCGAGCAGCAGGGCGTTGTCCATCGTTTGCTGTTCATCCGTGGTGAAGGTGGCGCGCTCAAGCGCCTCGACTCGCCGCTCAAGGGAAAGGATTGCAAGCTTGGTCATTCGTCCTCCACGTAGCGGTAGAACACGACGTTGTAGGTGCCGTCGCTGTTGCGGTTGTGGCTGTTGGCAAGATCGCCATCGCGCGCGGTCCATCCATCAACTTCGAATGGAGCGAGTGCGACACGCTCAGCGGCCTCGTCCCGTGGGTACGCCCTGCCATCCCAAGGGACGCGCTCGCGCTTATTCTCCCCGCGTTTGCCAGCGTGCTTCGGGGTCAGCCGCATGACACACGGGCGCGCACCGAGCGATCCAAGCGCCGCAGCGAATTCCTCGTCCGAAATGGTTACGTCAACCACACACGTTCCACTCAGCTTGTCCTCGATGTCGATACTCCACCCGCGTCCGCTGTTGCCGGACCAATGCGAGATACTGAGCAGCGCGTGCAACTCGCCGTCGCGCAGCGGTTGTTCGGGCTCTGCCTTCCCTTCAAGTTCCTCCTTTGCGAGTCGCAGGTTCGAACGCAGGCGGTTGAGTTCATGCTGCGCCCATGCGGGCAGCTTCATCTCGCGCTTGTCCGGTCCCTCCTTCATTTGGCCTCCTTCAATGCGATGCGTGCGCGCGTGACGTGGCGCGTGAGCATGTCGGCGAGCGCTTCGGCGTCCTCCGGGGTGAACAGCAAGCCAAGAACGCCGCCGTCCACGGCGCTGCCCTTGGACACGAACATGATCGACAGCCCGACCAGCGCCTTGCCTTTGACCGCTGCGTTGGTAGCGGTGACGTGGTAGCCGGTCGCCTTGAGATAGATCGGAACGCCGCCCGCGATCACGCTGGTCAGTCCGACTGTTGGATGGATGCACCGCCCGTCCATGTTCTCGCTGAACGGGTTGCTGCTGTTATTCGCCTTGCACAGTGGGTCCGGGTTCTCGCTCACTTGTCGCCTCCATGAGAATATTGCCTAGGTCGATGGCAACCTGATGCCACGTCCCGACGCTGCGATCGTTGAGTTTGATATGTGGGCACGGGCCGCTACTGACGTAGCGCACATTGCCAGCGTCGTCCACGACTTCGCACAGGCGGCGCGCCCCATTCACGGGACGCGCCGCATACTGCCTGCCTTCGGTGAAGTATCCGCACCGCCCACCGTTGAAGGTGGGGACGATTATCATGCGTCCTCCGGTTCGACGTAGATGGCCTGCCGCTTGATGTGCGTGGGCAGACTCTCGAACACGCGGCGGTTTTCGTTGGCAATGATCGTGACGAGCGGCACGCGCGGACGCTCACTCGACGGCCACGGCGTCTCGCCGTCAGTGATCAGCACGACGACATCGGCGTGTCGCTTCGGGTCCATCGCGGCCTCGACTCCGATCACCATGTTTGTCCCGCCACCGCCCTTGAGGATGGCGAGCAAGTCCTCGACGTTGCGCACCTTGCTCTCGGCATGCACGGCCGCATCCACCGTCAACGCATACAGCGGCACGTTCGCGCGCTTCGCGATGCCCATGAGTTCCGAGCACGCACGCTGCAACCGCTTCGCGCGCGGGCCGCTGCCCATCGATCCGCTCGTGTCGAGCACGGCAACGATGCGAGGGTCCGCGCCGACCGACTTCGACATCAGCGGTGCCGAGTCGCCGAGCATTTGCATGAGGATCGACCGACGCCGCGTCATGGGTGCATGGCGCAGATGCGTGTTCCCTCGCACGTTCGAGACGGCCGCGCGCACGAGGTTTTCGAACACGCGAAACGGATCAGCCTTCGGCGGCAGCAGGAACTTCTTCGCCCACGAGAGCAGGTCGCCATCGGGCCGGTCACCGCGAAAGCCGGGCGGCGGGTCGAACTCCCGCACGGCCGCTGCGACCTGACGCAGCGCGACATCTTCCTCGCGATCGGTCGCGGGTTCGGGTTCGTCGTCGTTCACGATGTCCTCGAACGGGTCCGGGTTACCCGCGCACCCCCCGCACGTCAGGGCGTCAGGCATCGTAGGAACGGCAGGGATCGCGCTAGGGCCGTCCCCCGCGTCAGGGACGTGTTCCTCGTCGTTTTCGTCACAGGAACGCGTTCCTGACGCATCCTCGGCGTCAGGGTCACGGGAACCCGCGTCAGGCGCGTCAGGATCGTCGTCCTGCGCGTTGTCGTCGCCCTGTGTGTCGTTCGTGTCGTTCGCGTCGCGTTCGTCGTTGTCCTCGCGGCCTTGTTCGCGACGCGGCGACGGGCACGGCATCACGTTCATCGGCGGGTCGGGCGTGGCGATCAGCGCGAGCAACATGGCCTCCGCTGTCATACCCGGTCGCAGCCCAAAGTCGCGCGGCAGCCGCGCCGGGTGATCCGAATGGAAGCGCCACTTGTGCTCGACCAGTGGCCCGTCGATTTCCATGCACGCGCACCGCTCCCACAGGGATTGAAACGTGGGGAAGCCCATGGCCGTGAGCCGCCCGCGCGCCGCGCGGTACTTCGAAGCGTGTCGCAGCATCGCGGCCTCGCCGCGCGCCTTGTGCTCGCGACGGATGTGCTGCACGAGATGACAGATTTTTGTGCCGATGTGTTCGGGGTCCAACCCCGCGACCAAAGCGGGGTCGTAGAACAGGCGCAGCTTGCTCGCCGTGATCCTGCCGATGCCCGGCCTTTCGACCGGGCGCATCTTCCACAGGATGTGGTCGAAGTACGGCATGCGACGCCGCACGAAGTAGCGCGCCGAGCCAACCAACTGCTCGGCTGTCAGTGTGCGAAGCTTGCTGAGAATGTCGCTCATCGCTTGCTCCGTTCTGATGGAGGCCGAACAGTCGTCCAACCCTTCATGCTGTTTTCGATCCGGCAATCTTCTGCGCTGTGAGTCTCGCAATCGTCGTAGTCCAATTCGGATGGGTCAATCAGTATCCACGGCGATCCCATGGTGGGCAGCAGGTAACGGCGACACGCACACGGCTCGTAGCCGGGAACCTTTGGCAGCGCATTTTTCTTCACTGGATGACTCCTTCGGACATGAGTCCGAGTGGCAAACGTTTCACCGCGCGCACCCACAACGCGCGCAGCACTGGTTCGGCGTCGTCACGATCGGGGACCAACCCGTAATCGACGCCGCCGTTGTGAAGGCCAAGCCGCTCCAATCCAATCACGTATTGCCCAAACACGTGCCCAAATACGCAGCGGTAGCAGTTTTCCATGTCGAGGTCGTCCGCATCAATCCTGTCGCGCCAGTCAGGAACGCGATCGTCCATCAGGCGAATGCCGCACAGCACGCGGCGCACGTACACATCGAACAGCGCAGGCGTCCAACCAGCGGGGAGCGGGATCACACCGCGCCGCCGATCTTTTGCTGCGGATCGGGGAACACGACCTTGCGCGCAGCGCCGAGTTCGGCCATGTACAACTCGGTGCGCGCCTGCGCCAGTTGCAGCATGCCCTTCCGAAGCGGTTCGATCTCGTACAGGAGATCGAACGCGAGCGCGCAGTCAGCCGCAGACGTTGCGAGGTCGCGCGCCTTCTTCAACTGGCGGTATGCAACGCCGCGCAGCAGCGTCCATTCCTTCTCGTCGCCGGGGCCGAGCGCGCGAGCCTGAACCATGATGTCCTTTGCGCCTTTCTCCAATTCATCGCGAACGCCTTCGATGCTCTTGGATAGAACCTCGCGCGCTTTCGCGACGATCTTCGGCCACTCGTGCTCCTTGAATTCGACCACGAGGCAGTCGCAACCGGCCGCGTTCATCTCGTCAATCGGGAGCGCGGTCACGTTCTTGGTCGGGATGAACCAGCACGACAGATTTGCGCGCACGCCGAGCGCTTCCAGCCTGCGCGAAGGGTTCTTGTAATTCGAGGTATCGGGGATGTCGTAGATGAACAGGCAGGCGTCTTTCCAATTTCCTTCGGGTGTCATGGCACTTCTCCTTTGGGTTGAATTTAATGGGCGCGCTCGCGTGCCGGGACTGGCCTACCTGACGGTACGATTACCAGTTGCTTGCGTCCTTTCCAGCCCGGCCACCAGAGACGCATGGGTCCGTGCTTTCGCCGACGCGAGCCACGCCCAACTGTTTGCTATGCGTTGTCGCGGATGTCCAGACCGGCCGCCGTGAGCAGCGGCTTGATGCGCTGGATGGTTGCAACCACGTCTTGCAGCAGCGCGCCATTCGGCTTGTTGCGCGACAGGTACTGCGCCGACAACAGGCACAACGACTCGTCGCCGTCGCATTCGAGCACGCGGTCGATGCACTTCCATCCTGCGTTCCAGCGTGCGAGCCGTTCCGCCTTGGCCACGGCCGGGCGGCACGCAGCCGCAGTGATCGCGTCGAGTTGCGCGAACGTCCGGTCGGGTCGCCTCGGGTCCGGCGTCAACATGTCCGGGTCCGCGATGAATACCTCCGGGTCCATGAGGTCGAGGTTTTCGGCCTGCGCCGCAAACTCCATCCCGCGCTCGTGGCCGATCGTGCCCACGGCGAGGTCGGCGAATGCCGCGAGGTCGTTGAAGTGCAGGCACGTCGCGAGGAAGCCCACGGTCGCCGTCAGGCTGCGCGGGGTGCAGTAGACGAGCGGCGCGCGCTGACGCACCTGATCAGACTCGGGGTCCTCGTAGAGCGCATCGGGCATGGCGAGGATGAAATGCTTGTAGATCGCCGCCGCGCGCGGCGCGTCTGACGCCTCCCACCGCGCGGCGTCGAGCTTCGCGAATTCGTATTGCTCGGGCTGCCTTCCGCGCAGCATATACTCGGCGCTCTGTTCGGGCGTGAATTTCGGGAAGTGCAGGAACGTCCCGCGATTCGCGAACGCCATGCGCATCTCTTGCGAGTCGGTGCCCGTGCTCGCCGGGTTCATGGCCCCCATCATCATCACGTCCGCGAACGAATCCGCGCCCTGCACGCGCTCGCTGATGAAGCGCAGCGCGCCCGCTTGCTTGCTCTGCGGGAGGTCGCCGAGTTCGTCGAGCAACAGGAATGCAGGCTCGCCCCTGCGCGTTGCTTCCACGAGGCGCAGCAACCGATCGTCCATCGTGGTCACGAGTCGCCCGTTCATCGGCACCTTCCAGCCGTTGTAGTCCTCGATCTCGTGCTGCGGCGTGCTCCATGCGTCGTAGTGTTCGGGCTTCACGCCGAGCGCGCGAGCGATGTGCTTCGCGCTTTCACTCTTGCCGCCTCCGGGGTGTCCGATCCAGATGGGCATTTGCATGTTGCGGGGCGTGACGAGCGCGTAGTACGTCGCCAGCATGACGCGGTGTAATGGGGTCTGTCGCATTTGGCACTTCTCCTTTTCCGTGAGGTTGAGCCATTCGCCGTGAACGACTCGCTGTCGATACCTAATTGTTCTCATGTGTCGTCGCGCAGCGCGCGCATCGTCTCATGGGCATCGGCCTCGCCCGAGTCGATGCGACGCTGACGCAATTTGATCCTGCGCTCATATTTTTTGATGGCCGTCTCTGCGCGACGCAGCTTGCTAGTCCACGCCGCGAGCTTTGCTTTGTCGCGGTCCATCATCATGCGTTCCGTGGGCGGGAGCTTCTTCTTGGGGCCGGGCTTATGTCTCTGCTCAGGTGGTTCGCTCCCGAGTTGTTTGCACGCGAATCGGAACGCCGAGTTGCCTATTATTCTGCCTGCCATGTGAGACGCCACGCGAGCGCAGCCCCACGACAGATAGTCGCCCGCGCGTTGTGGTTCTAGGTCCGATGGCAGGTTGACGATCAGCCGGAACATCCCTTGCACCGCGAGGCCCGCCGCCCCGTGCTGGAATGTCACCGTCGCCGCAGTCGGCTTCGCGTCGAATTCCTTGAATGCCGCTGCGAGTCGCGAGCGAATCGACCTCGACGTGTAGCTCGTTTTGTTTATGAGCTTCATCCGTCCCCTCCGTGAACGGACTCCCACAGGTCGAGCAGTTCCGTCACCGTTGGAGCCGACAACGTGATCGGCGAGCCGTCATGCGTCATTGCGCGCAGCGCCCGCACGCGTTGTGCATTGAGCGACGCGCCGCGCGCCGCGTTGATCAGTTGCAGCGCGGCGCGGCATCCACGATCCCCGCCCGCCGCACGAGCCATGATGCGCGACAAGTACGCGGCTTGCTTCTCGCCTGTCATGTTGAACCACTCCGTGTACCACGCGAGCCCGAGTTGGGCTACACCGACTCCTGCCATCACGAACCTCCTTCTTTTTCCTTTTCGGCGCGGCACGCGGCGACGACCTGCGACACCTTGAGCACGCCGGACTTGATCAGGTGATCGATGCCTTCCTCAAGCCATCCCTCGCAGCCTGCGACCTGCAACGCGACCACGATTGACTGCGCGGCTTCCGCGACCGGCTCAAGCGCATCGAGCAGCGCGGCCGGGGCCGTGGAATCGTATTCGCTATGGCCGTCGCGAATGAACAGGGTCATGTACGTCCACCGCCCGGTGTGAATCTCAGGCACGATCGTCTCGCCGTAGTGGCCGAGCCGCACAAAGAACCGCGTACCCTTGAGCCACACCTTTGCCTTGCGCCAATCGTGTCGATGGCGCGCGTCGGATTTCGGGTTCTCCACATCACGAGTCAGCACGTACACACCGGGCTTCACGCGCGGCCTCCCTTCTTCTTGTCGGCTTCCTCGACGCACGCTGGCAACAATGCGTCGGCTTCGGTCAACGCGCGTTCGGCTTCGCGCAGCCTGCCCTGCGACTGCATGCGCGCGGCCTTGCCGATCAGCGTCGCGCGTTCGGCGCGCTTGCTGCCAACGGGGTATTCGATGACGCGCGCTGGTGCCTGCAACCTTTCGATGAGGTCCACGATGACCGGGTGAACCTGCACGCCCGCCACCGCCGCGTTCGCCGCTCGTTTCAATGCTGTCCTACGACGCATGATTTTCTCCTTTGTCTTTGTGCGTGAGAATCGCTGCCGTGATGGCATCCTCCCAAACGGCGTGCTCCCTGACATCACCTTCGCGCTGCGACACGTCGAGCGCCGCGAGCGCCGCATCCATCGTCATCGGCCCGCCCGTGAACGGCGACACGACGACCGTTTCCGCCTTGATGACGGCGCGTTTGTTCTGTTGAGCCTTCCGTGATCGACGGCTCATTTGCCACGCTCCTTGATGAAGGCCAACGCCTCGCGCCGGGACGTGAACCACTTCCAACGATTCTTGCGAATACGCAGCGCCCATCCATACGGGGTTTTGAACAGGCGAGTCCAAAGCGGCGGGGTCCATGCACGCTTGCTCATGACGGCTTCCTTTCGGGCCATGCGACGTCGGGGTTTGCGTCGATCGGGCTGCATGCTCCTTCGGGGAAATCGGGAACGTTTCGCAGTCGCCCGGTTCCGGCGCGCATGACCTTGCGCGCTTCCTCGTCAACGCGAGTGCCGAGCAACCCATGCGGTGTTTCGGCGAGCACCTTTGATGCGCGCTGGATTGCAGCGTCGAGGAACGCCCCGCCGCGCCCCGTGTTCCTGTAGTGAAGCGCTTCGAGCCGCAACGCGCGCAGCGCGCTGGTAAGTTCCGCCTTTGTCGCTTTCATAAGTTCCCCCGCTCCGATTCAACGTTGGTGGTCGTCGCGTTCGCGGATTCGATCGCGGCTTCCAGCTTGTCGCTGTCGTCGAGTTCGTTGAAGTCAATGCCAGCTTCGTCGGCCAGCAGGCTCACAACGTCGAATGCGAGGCGCGCGAGGCGCTTGGCGGCGCGCAGTTCTTCAAGCGACAGAGGCTCGGCGTCACCGCTCAAGATTTCTTCGAGCGCGTCCTTGCAATCGGCGAGGTCGAGCGACGTGTTCCGAAACCGGCAATAGCTCATGTTGCTCATGGCACTTCTCCTTTTGATGTGGGGCGGGCTACTTATGTCGTGCGAGCGCATCCTTCACGCGATCAATGGCGACGCGCGCAGCGTCCAACGTCATCGTATTCAGGTGGTGCGAATCGAGCCGCATTCCGTGATCGACTCGCTTGGCGAACGCTTCGTTGAGCAGACGGCGCAGGTAACACTCCTGCGGGCCGGTGATCATCGGAGAACCACGGCGGCGTTTCATGACGCGGTTCCTTTCTTCATCAAGGCCTCGATGGTTGCGATGTCGCGTTGCAGCGTGGCGATCTCCGCGCACAGCGGGTCGATGTCGCACACTCGGAATGATGCAATGCCAAGCGAGTTGGGCGATGCGTCGAAACCGCGCGCCTCGATGTACGCGGCCTCGCGGGTGAACGTGTCGGCGGCGCTGCGCAGGTTGTCGCGCAGCCGGTTCATCGCGTTGCCCAAGCTCTCGCGGAGCCTGAGCAACAGCCGGTCGCCCAAGTCGGCCTTACCGGCGTCGTCGAGCGCGAAAAACGCCTCGCGGTTGGCCTTGATGTCCGCGTGCAGCTGGTCGGGGTTTTTCATGACGCCACCGCCTGCCAACAAGCGTTGCACAACACCACGTTGTCGCCGTGCATGCGAACAACGTTGACGCCCTGCGTGCTGTTGCAATGTGCGCTCTCGCACGAGCGCGCGATCCTGTCAGCGAGCACGACGATCAGTTGAGCCACAACCTCGTATTCACGCTCGAACCGATCACGTTCCACACCGTAGCTTTCACGGCCTTGCTTGTGACTAATGAACACGGTGTGCGTCCCCGCGATTTCGACCTTGAACACGCTGCCCGACTTTTTGCTACGCACGTGCATCCCTTCTTCTACTCGCATGACGTTGCTCCTTTGTTCGTCCCGTTTGGCCGACATCGTTCGATGTCGTTCGTCGGCACGCACCGCAGAGAGGCGGGACGTTTCGCGTGCCATCGGTCGTCGGATGGGGCCGACAACCTTGAAGGCAGGATCACGAGGGGAAACGTTCGCTCGCACCGGCTCCTCCGGGCCGTGCATGTCGTCGCGTTCGTTGATCCGCTCCTGCCTGATCACGATCGTTCAGCAGATTGGGGTGCTGGCCGTCACGTCGTTCGACGGTTATGGTGCCGCCCGCCCCGTGCCACGTTCGATCGTTGATTGTCCCGGTCATCGCGTGTTCGACCGTTTCGTCCGGTCATCGGGTGGTGGATCGGGCCGTCGCCCCGTGATCGCCGCTCCCTGTCGCGATGTCGTGTCACACCCGCCTGTCATTGAGGACGCTACTTCGATGTGACGCACATATATTCGACGAACGTTCGTGCGAATGCAAGGTCGATTTTTTGCGTGTCGAAACGCGTTGGGCGACAACGATTTGCGGCAGACCGCCGCTAAAACACGCGTTCTGGCAAGGTCGGGATCGTGACGTGATCGACGCGCGTTCGGGGACGCGTCGCGGGGGCGTTGCAGGCGTTGCGAGGATCGCGCAGGACGGGCGCGGGATGAACGCGCGCCCGTGTCGTCATGTGTTCGAGGGATCGTCGCTCAGGACGATCAGAAAATGCCCGTCGCTCGCCTCGGCGGCGTCGAGGTATTCGCGACGACGGCGCGCGTGATCCCGCGCCTCGTCCTCGTTCAGCCCAACAACGCCGTCGCCGCTCCCCGGTCCATCGCCGGACCCGAGTATTCGAACACCGCACATGGCCGACCTCCCCATTCCATCGGTCGCGTGGTGGACCGATTTCGGTTCTGAAATGTGCCCGGCCGCTTGTGCATCACCCATCGCGGCGAACGATCGAACGAACGCACGAGCGCCGGGTGTGCCGGGTAGGTGCGCAGGCGCTTCCCGACCGCTCGATACGCCGCGCCCAGTTCATCGATCAGCGCCATGGCAAGCCCGAGTCCTTGGAAATCGGGCAACGTCACGAGGCGCGAGCAGCGCACGATGTTCTTGGCGGTTGGGTGCGGGAACGGGAGGATGCCAGCGAACGATGCCATGGAATCACCGACCGTGATGGCGAAGCATCGCGCGACCTTGTTCAGTTCGGCCGTCAGATAGTGATACGGCGCGAACAAGCGCCATGCCTCATAGCGGACCCGTACGACATCGCAATCCACGGGCGGGCGTCGTTGAAGCGACCTCCGCGAGAAGGTCATCGTCGCGGGCTCCAAAATCCAGTCGGGCTGCAACCATTCCACGATGTCGTGATGACACGATGCCGCCACGAAACGCATGCCCTCGCGCTTGCGCACGAACTTTTGCACCGCGTGCGACGTGATCTTGGCGACTTGCCGATCGACGACGCTCGTGAACTCGTCCACGACAATCGGCTCGCTCCCGGCTTCGAGCAGTCGCCGCGCGATCTCGACTCGAAATTGCTCGCCATTCGACAGCACGTGCTTGGGTCGCATCCATGCCGGAATGGTGTTGAACCCGACTGCGCTGCACACATCAGCGATGTCGCCGATGGACAGGCGCGCGTCGAAATCATCCACGACGCTGCCCGTTCCCCACGTCAGCGGTTGAGGCTCGCCGAACACATGACGCAACAACGTGGATTTTCCGCTGCCGGAAGGGCCGACGATCAACCCGATTTGCCACGGCTGCGCGTCGTGCGGGAAATCCCCCGACCATTTCAGATGTTGATGCGCAGCGGCCGGGACATCGAACATGGCTTCCAATTGCTGGATGCGCGTGCTGCGGTTCAGCGTGGTGTCGATTACGAGATCAACCCGCGACACGTCAATCCCTCCTTCCCGAACCGTTCGAGCATCGCCGCCTGTTCTTCTTCGCTGGCGCATTCGATCACCACGCAATACGTCATGCCGGTCATCTGCGGCGACGCATCGCCACCCGATGCGCCAGTGTCACCGATGATGCCAGCCAATTCCTCGTCGCTCCAAAACTTGGTCAGATCGACGAGCGGATCGGCATGCATCTCGATCAGCACCCCGGCGTCCCACGCCAACCCGACCTCGCTGGATCGGTTGTCAGCGAGCGCGAGTTCCTTCGCCGTCTTGTCCGTGGCGAGGTCGAGGTCGGTGCGTTGCACGACCACGAGTTCTCGCCCGTCTGTTTGCACCGTGCGCACCGGCAACCCGAGTTCGGCGGCGCGTTCTAGCGTCTTGTTGCCAGCGATCACGACGCCGTGCTTATCGGCCAGAATGGAACGACCCGCTCCGTATTGACGAAGCGAGTCGTCCAGCACTCGAAGGCCGCGCTCAGTGCCCTTGTTCGCGTTGCGCGGATCGGGCGTGAGGTCCGCGATCACTTCGATGGATTTCATGTGCGACTCAGAAAAGTCGCAGCGAGAAGGAGCCCGACCACTTCACGTCGCGGTCGGCCTCGCGGCCCGCATCGCGCCGTGGTTCGAGCGTGATGTACAGCAGATCGTCGAACAGGATCGGCGCTTCGAGCCTCGCGAAGTAGAAGCCATGCGAGTTCTCGTGCGGGGTCGCCCTGAAATCGTGCGTGCCGAATCCGACCTGACCGTGGACCTTGCTGAGAAAGGACGAGCCCGTTTCGCGCGCGGTCGAGATGACCCCGGCGCTTGCGAGGGAAACGGACAGCACGATCCCGAGCACGGCGACCAGCAACAGCGTGATCATTTTCTTCACGACAAACCTCCTATTGGGGGAAAGGGACGAATCGGAACTACTGCGGGGTCTTGCCTGCCATGAGACGTTTGACCGTTGCGACCGCGCCGACCACGGCACCAACAACGAGCCCCCAAATGTACAGTTCGGCCTTGGACGCATCCGCAGGCGGCTGGTAGTTGGTGAATGCTGCGCCGAGCATGGTCACTACGCCAGCGATGGCACCGTACACCGTCTTGAGCAGAAAGTTGCGGAACATGTCGTTCATCTCACCCCTCCGTGGATGTTGTGGATGCTTACCCGACCCTGATCGTGCCGAGCCCGCCGAGCAGGCCGAACACCTTGAGCAACCATATCACGACTGCGATGATGGCGACGATGTTGAGAATTTGCTTGATCTTCGCGTCCATCGGAATGTACGCGTTCACGAGCCACAACAGCACGCCCGCGACGATCAGCGTAACGAGAATGTTGGTCAACGGCATGTTACCCTCCACGCTTCTTGGGTTTGGATGCTCCGACCAGATTGATGCCCGCCGCCTCGATAATCGCGAGGTAACGATCTGCCCGCGCAACTGCCACGTCACGCTCTTTCGTCACAAGAGCCAAATGTGAGTTGGTGAGCGCGTGAATCTCGGCGGTCGCCGATTTTGCGGCTTCGCTGGCCGCAACTGCTACGGATGCGTTGTCTTTGGCAGCAACCTTCACGTCGTCGAGCTTCTTGCCCTGCCGCGTTGCGATGACAATCTGCCCGGAAATGTTGATGGCTGCAATCCCGAGCCCGATCAGCCCAAGCGCCACTTGGTCCGTCATGACGACGAATCCGAATGCATGCGATTACGCCACAGCATCACCGCAAGGGCAATCTGCGCGACCGAAGCCACGAGCCGCCCCCACGCCACGAGTGAAAAGCCGGGATGAGCAACGATGTCCACCACCGCTTCCGATCCCCACGTCAACCATACTGACCCGATCGTTGCGGCGGCGGTCGCAATGGTCATCAACCGAAACGCGGACCACGCGGGACCGTCCGTGATGAACAGCACGACGATCGCCAGAAAAATCGAGCACGCGGCCGATACGACGAGCGAGGCTTGGACGAATTCATGATAGGTCACGTTCATGCCTTGGGAATCCTCCGTATCAAGCGGCCAAAGTGCTTACGCTGCGTATCGACTTGCCCGTACAAGATGAAAGAGATGGCGGCGATGATGCACAACAATCCGAAGGCGAGCATCGTCGCCGCTACAGGATCAGCGCCGCCTACGACTAGCGGGAGGGCTATGCTGAGACTGTCGGTGGACGTTGAGAGAGTCATGCACAACCTCCGCTGCACGCCGTCTGACGTATTCGTTGGTCCTTGACTCGGTGGAAACGTAAACGCGCGACATCCATCCCATGATGGACAACGCGCCCACGATAATGCTGATAATCGTTCCCCAATTGGCGAGCGTCAGACCGCCCGGCTTGCTGAGTTGATCTCGCATAGTGCACTCATAACCTCGACAGGTCGGCAAACTCCCAATGCATCGCATCGCGACGTTTCCATGGGAACGAGCCGCCCCACACCGTAGCCCCGCCCCATATGAATCCGTGTGCCTGCATGATCGCCCTCACTTCCTTGTGAACGCGAGGGATGAGTCCGAGGAATGGATTGTCTCGCACGTCGAGGTCAATCGCAATTGCCAATGCGTGCCGCGACAGCGAATCCTTCGTGTTGCGCTGCGCGCGAAACTCGTAACACCCACCGCAGTCGTTGATCGTGGCCCACACGTCCGGCTTTTTGTGAATCGCGCGCAGCGCCAAGTCGAGATGCGGCGCGACCAGCCGATGCACCTTGAGCCGCGAGATTCGCAGGAACCGATTCCACGACGCCGGGAGCGGTGCGGGCAGGCGCACATAGATCAGGTGCTGCGCCTCCCACTCGGGAGTCGGCTTCCCATCGTCGCCAAGGAAGTCGCGCGGGTCGCTGAACACATGAAACGCGAGCGCATCCGAGAAGGGTTTCATGGTGCCTCCGCTGGTTGCGGGGCACGGCGCGCGATGAAATACGCTTCGGGATACCAGACGATTTTCCCGTCTGCATCCTTGACCTGAATCCGATACCGATACAGTTGAGCCGAGCGCACCGTACCGATGTCGATTAGCTCACCCATGGCCTCGAAATCCACGGTGCCATCGGTTCCATCATTTACGAGTGCGCCCAGCACTCCGTTCCAGACTTCTTCTTCTTCGTCGCTCGTTGGGCGATCGCTGTTGTCGATGCCGATGGCAAACAAGCGGACCTCGACGCCGGGGTCGGATAGATCGACGACATTCCCATCTTCGTCCTGCACAACGCGGCGCAGAGGCTTTGCCTCATCGCCCACTACAAATTCCGGTATGCGTGCCATCCAATCAACCTCACGTCCTTGTGAGTGAATATGGCGTTACGGCTTCGACCGCTCCAACTTGGCAATCTGGGCGTTGATCTGTTGCAGCTTGCGCTGCGGGCCGTCCACGATGTCGCGAGCCTGCTGCTGCGCGATCTCAAGCTCGCCGATCGCATCGTAGGCAAGCGCCTTCAACTCGATGAGCGTTGTTGCCTGCGTCCCGTCCACGTGGTTCCTCCTTACGTGATGGTGAAGTTTTCGGGCTCCTCCACGGCGCGTTCCAATTGGATGCGCTCCCAAGCCAAAGTTTCGTTACGAATGTACTCCGAAAGGTTGGCCTTGAAAAACGCGGCTTTGGTTCCGTCGAGGGCCTGCGAGCGCCATCCGTGTATCGCGGCCCAAGCGTTGAGCACACGATTAATGTGCGCATCGGGAACAACGAATGTTATGTCTGCCATGGTAGCCCCTACTACTGGATCGCGATCGCTTGCTGCGTGAGGTTGCGAATGCAGTACGTGATGCGCGGATACCCCGCGCTTGGCGTCAGGGACGAATTGGCGTTGACCGATATTACGGCAGGGTTGGCGGCGGTGATGGTAAACGTGACCGTCAGTGTGCCAGCCGTCATCGTTTGCGTCATGTTATACACCGTGGCGGTATTGCCCGCGAACGCTCCTGCCTTGTTGGTCGATTTGTAGCCCACCTGCCCGACTTCGACTTGTAGATCCGTGCCGTTCCATACTTCAACCGCATATTCGAGCCACCCGGCCACAACAGTGTTGTTCGCAAGCGTGCAATTCACAAGCGCGATGACTGTGTTATCCGTAAGTGCCTTGAACGCGCCTATAACTTCGCGATCGACCTGAGTGTTGTCTGCGGTGCCGGTGGCGGTTGCCGTCGTGTAGCCCTTGATGTTGACCGTTCCGCGCCCGGTGCCGGTCGATGCACCCGGAGACAGGTTAAGGTTGCCGCCGTTTTTATCGGTGGACGTGGCCTTTGCCCCGCCCGCCTGTACCGTAAGGGCGAGCCCGTTGCTGGACGCATGGCGCTCCATCCATATGGTTCGAGCAACGCTACCGCCAAGCGACAGCAAATTGGTTGGGGTTGAAGTGCCAATGCCAATATTTCCTTGAAGCAGCCCCGACGAAAGAACGCCTAACAGAACGTCACCGCCTGAGCCGAAACCGCCAGCGATGTACACCTTGCCGGGAAGGCCGCTACCGCCAGTGCCGGGATCGCCAGCCAAGAAAATGATATTGCCTGCGCTGCCCCCGGCAATATCCCCGTTCCCACCGTTGCCGCCGATGAACTGAATGACGCCGCCCGATCCACCTATGCCGTCTGTGCCGCCGCCGTCACCGCCGCCGCCGCCGTAGAAATTGAGAGCGCCGCCCGCGCCTCCAACTCCGCTGGTCGCGAGGGACGCGCCGCCGTAGCCTCCTTCAAATTGCACCAGCCCGCCGTTACCTCCGTCTGCATACCCGGACGCATTATCTGTTCCGCCGTCGCCGCTGCGGAACAGAACCGCCCCACCGTCGCCGATGACGCCACCGGCAACAGTCACCGTGCCGCCTTCGCCGCCGTACAGTGCGACAGCCCCGCCGTCCCCCGCGTCGCGAGCGGATGCGCTGCCCACCGCGCCCGCACCGGCAGACAATGTGAGCGCGCCGCCGTTGCCGCCGTCGAGGGCGGATACTCCACCCGTGCCAGCCTCAATGCGTACGGCACCACCGATCCCGCCAGCGTTCGCCGTTCCGCTGCCTACGCCTCCGACGCCAGCGAGGATCGCAATCTCGCCGCCTACACCGGCAACGCCCGTCGCGAATGAGCACGCGCCGCCCGGACCGGATTGCAGATACAGCGTGCCGCCCTGCTGCCCGTTTGCGATGGACGACAGCCCGCCGATCCCCGAGAGCACCGTAAGGTTCTTGCCAGCCGTGTCCGCCGCTGCCTGCGCGCTGTAGATTCGGCAGGCCGTGTTTGCAATGGGGAACGATATGTCGCCGTCATCGGCGATCATCACAGGTTTCGCCGCCCATGCCGTGCCTGCGTTGTTCATCGCGAGGACGTACTGCGCCGTGCCAGCAACAAGCCCAGTGAGCGGAAGCCCGGTCGCATTGGTGAGAACGCCCGACGATGGCGTGCCGAGCGCGGGCGTCGTTAGTGTTGGAGACGCGAACGTTCCGCCAGTGATCGTCTTGCCGGTGAACGTGAGCGCGGCGGGGAGCGAGAAGGTCGGAGCGCCTGCCGCCCCGTCGCCGTTCGCGACTGAGATTTCGTTCGCGGTGCCGGTCAGCGTGCGTACCGCAAATGCGCCCGCGCCAGTGCGCGCAAGCATGCCTGCGGTCGATGCGAGCGCGGCGAGCGCGGTAAGATCGGCGTCCAGCGGCTGATACGCGGCGGCGGCGGCGGCGACCGTCAGGTAGGTCGAAGCGGCTTCCACTGCCATCGTGCCGAGCCCGAGATACGTGCGCGCGGCAGTATCATCCGCGCGATCAAGGAACCCGCGTCCGTAGGACGTAGTGGTGAGCGCCGCGATTGCCGTGAGATCGGAGTCCAGCGGCTGATAGAACGTGCTGTAGTCCCCGACCTGTGCGGTGACCGCGCCAGTTCGACCGAACACGCTCGACACAGAGCCTGCCGATGGTGACCATGTGCCAGCGCCGTTCGTGCCGGTAGAAGTCCACACGTATCCCGCAGCGGCCGTGGACGGTTCGAGCCGAGGCGCGACCGAGAAGATGTGCAGGCCCGACCATGTTGGCGTGATGGCCTGCGAGAGTTGCAGTTTGGCGTCGCTGCGCATGGCCGTGGTCGCGCTGCCGCCAGTCTGCGGATCGATGTCCACGTCCTGCGTCGGGTTCGCGAGCCCCGTGACGCCGCCGCCGCCGCCGCCCGGCCCTGATCCTGATCCCGGCCAGAGAGGCATTAGGCACTCCCGGTTGAGGCGCGGATTTCATTTTGGTCGTCGGTCCCCGTCGCAACCATTACGCCGCCCGCCGTCCATAGCAGGTCGCCGCTAGAGTCAATGCGCTGCGCGTAGATATCGCCGCCCACGTCGCTCTTGTTCTCAACCCATCCGACGACAGCGCCGCCATCTCGATCGGTGATAACGTCGAATCTGGTGCGCGTATTAGAACCTGACGGAGCGACCACAACGCCAGCAGCGTCCCACTGGACCGCGCCGGATGCATTGATTCGCTGGCCGCGAATGTCGTTGCTTGCCGTCACCGCCGTGATGATGATTGCGCCATCAGCACCGTCCGGCACTGACATTGGAGCCTTCTCCCAATCAAGAGTCTCGGGCGATGCAAGTGAGATATCTTGGGATGGCAATATATACACGCCGTCTGTGGTCCATTGCGCAGCGCCTGCCGAGTTCAGCAATTGCGAGTAGATGAGCCCGCTGCCGGTGCGCTCGTCGTACCAGCTAACGATCACTCCTGTGCCGCTGCGCACAACTGTTGGCCGACATGCCCAACTCGCCGCGATTCCGGTGTACACAATAACGCCGCCCGCAGTCCACTGAGCAACGCCCGAGTCGTTGAAGTGCTGCACTAGCACGTTGTATATGCCCGCCGACACGAAGCGAATGAATGAAACATATGCCCCGCCTGCGCCGTCAGCAGCAACGAACGGATGGAAGCAATCGGTAGTCCCCGAATTTACGGCAACACCGCCAGCGGTCCATAGCAGGCCCGATGGCCCGACCCGTTGTACGTGAATATCGTGCGAATTGGTATCCCACACGATCAGCGCGCCGCCAAACCCATCGGGCACCGCCCAAGTAAGATACGTGCCCGATCCTGTCTCAAGTGCAATTCCGTCGATTGCCCACCCGGTAGGGAATGTCCCGTCAGCGCCGATACGAACAAGTCGCATGTCCTGAGCGGTAGTTTGCCAAATGACGTACGCGCCGCCGAGCGTATCCGACACTAGCCGAAGATAATTTTCCGCGTTTCTGGCTCCGACGGTGCCAGTCTCAATACCGCTCCCCCATAGCTCGCTGCCGGTTGCATCCACCTTGTTAACAACAGGCGGGTCGGCATTGTTCGGGACGTAAGCGTAGATGGATGACCCGTCTATAAGATTGACCGTCACCGCGCGATCGGTGGCGATTGCCGAGTCGTCCATCTCGACTTCGGGGTATGGCATAACGCCGTCCTCATCAAGCCCGCGCATCATTGTTTTGGTCGTATCGCTCGGCCGCCACGCGAACGCGAACAACACCGAGTATTCAAGCGGCACCGTCAGCGCCACCGAAATGTCGGGCCACACCTGATCCGTTGAACCGCTCGCGAGGACCACGCCGCCCGCCGTCAATTGAAGCACGCCGTTCGCGTTCACCTGCTGCAAGTAGATGTCGCCGCCGCTGTCGTTCTTGCCTTCCTGCCAGATGACGTATGCGCCGCCCGAAGCATCGGCCGCAGCGCGCGGTCGCCTGCGAGTGCTGGTCGCGCTCGGCGCGACAATGACGGCAGACGAATCCCACAGCAGCGCGCCCGCATTGCTGATTCGCTGCGCGCGGATATCGGTCGAGGCCAGAACTTCGGTCACGATGATCGCACCGTTCGCGCCGTCCGACACCATGCGTGGCTCTTCGCCCGATGTGCTGGTCCCCGCCATCACATCCACGCCGTTCGCGGTCCACTGAACCGTGCCCGCAGACGACACGCGCTGCGCATACACCCGATTGCCAGACCGCGTATCACGCCAGCACACGATGCAGCCGCCAAGCCCTTCGCGAACGACTTGCGGCGCTTCCTGCACGTTCGCCTGCGTCATGCAAACCGGGACGCCGCCAGCGGTCCATTGCGCAGCGCCAGCCGAATTGATGTGCTGCGCGTAGATGTCGTATGAGGCCGTATCGAGGCCGGTCATGCGCACCCACGCAAGGAACGCGCCCCCTGCGCCATCGCTCACGATGGTCGCCAAGAATTCGCTGTCCCCGGACGTGGTCAGCTGAATGCCGCCCGCCGTCCATTGCGCCCCATCTTCCGTCACACGCTGGACGAAGATGTCGTAGAAGCTAGAGTTTTTCTCTGCCCACACAACGATGACGCCGCCGCTCTCGTCCGGGCATACCTGCACGTTGACGCACTGGTTGCCGGTCGCGGCCAGTTCCAGCGGGAAGCCCGCTTCGACCGTGCCATTCGCTAGGACCAGAGCGATCATGCAATCGTCCGAGCCGGTCAAAGGTATCCACGCAAGCCAGCACCCATTCGCATCGTCGGTGCAAAGGTCGAAAAATACCGGCGACTCGCTCGTGATCGAAACGCCGTCTGCGCCGAACAGCACGTTGCCGTATGGGTCAACGCGCTGCACATGCATGTTGCCATCGCCGCCGATCCATGCGCCAGTGATCGACCGATCCGTGTTCACCATGACGCGCGACGGCCAATTGCCGCTACCTGTTCCGAGAGACGTGTCGGCCGACAGCGCCGACCCGGTGACTTCCGCGAACACGATCGTTCCATCTTCCTCGATGCCCATAAATCGCGGATAGACCAGCGACGAGATGGTATGCAGCCACATCGCACCGATATACAGGTCCGTAAACGGACTCGTTGCCTCAAGCGCCGCATCCGCAACGTCGTCTATCGAGATGGCGACGACGCGCGTCGCCATTGCGTCCGGCCCGGTCAACTGCTCGGTTGTCATCACCATCATTTTCTTGCCGACCCATGACCCGTCCGAATCGGGATCGGGGTAAGGTAAGTAAGGGTCCACGTTCGCTTGAAGCGTGAACACTTCGCCTCGATCAATGCCGGTGAGCCAATAGCTGACGACCTCAAGCTCGACACGCGGAATCCCGGCAATGTCGATCATTCGGTTGCGTATTTCGAGCGCGGTATCGGTGTCGTAGATCGCGCGACCCTCGATGGCCGACTCGCGCTTTGCGCGATAGCGGCGCGCAGACGTGCGACAAAGCAAGCCGCGATTTCCTTTTGCAGCGAGCCCCACGCCGTACTTCACTCCACCGACCCCGTACTCCCACCAGTCGTGCATCGGCTCAACACCGAGCACGGAGGCAGCGGTTGATACGTCTGCGGTGCCAGACGTTCCGCTCCATGGGATCACGAACAAGTCGCTCGCGCTGAGTGCAAATTGCAACTCGGAATGCGCGAACACCGATGTGGCCGGGAGCGTCAACGAATTCTCGCGATCGAACCCGAACGCGGCAGCCGCGCAGTTCTGGTTCACGTTGCCCCACGAGATCGTGTACGCGGTCGGATTGTCGAACGTGAACTTGAGCGTTGAGGTATTGTAGGTGACCGTCCATGCGCCGCCGCACGTTGTCTGCGCGGCCGCCGCGAGATCGGTCATTGTTGCGTAGGTGCCCTCGGGGATGAACACTTCGCCCGTACTGAGCGGGATGCGATCGTTCACGCCAGCAACGATGACGCCGCCGAATGAGAACGCCCACTCCAACGTCGCCGCCCCCGCGTCTGCATAAAACAAGTCACGAAGCAGGGACAGCGCCTCGGACAGCGTGTAGTCGCCAGCTTCCATCGTTAGCTCGGCTGGCGACCCAACGAAACTCCCATAGACAAAGATGGTGTCGTTCTCGCCTGCGACGACATGGAAATCCTGATCGGGAAGGTTGCGATACTTGTACCCTGCCCCGCTGCGCGTAGTGGACACCACCACCTCGTGAGCGAACGAGCGACGCGACTCATCCCATCCGTACGGGATCGAAACGCCGGTCGTCACGCGGCTGCCCGGAGTGCGCGAGGCGACTGGCATCCCAATGATTTCGTCCCATCCGATTTCCGCGTCCCATGTCACCGCAGCGCCAGCCTTCCACGGAACGAACCTGAACTTGTCGTCGTATTGCGAGAGGAACACCCACGACAGTGAGCACGCGCCGATCTGCGCGAGAAGCGTCTGCACGTCGAGCGGATCGCTGATCGACATGCCAAGCACCATCGGCGTGCCGAACCGCGTGATCATCAGGTCGCGCGCGTCAACGAAGCTGCCATGCTCGCCGGTATCGAGCATGATCTGCCCCGCAGCTTGCGCGCCGTACTGGCGCAGAACCGCGTGCATGATGTCGGGCGGGCATTCAATCAGCGTGCTCGGGCTGCCAGTGTAGGTGCCGCTGCCGTCGTCGGCCGCACCGTGGAAATTCGCGAAAAACCTGCCGCGCACCGCGAGCACGGCCGGAACCGTTTCGCGATGCGTGTACGGCACGGTCACCGTGTAACGTGCGCCCGACCATGGCGAGCGGCGCGGCACGCTCATCGTGCGGGACGACTCGACCACGCGCGCGGCCTTCATGGTGTCGGTGGATGGTGTGTACTGCACCGACAACCCCATGGCGAACACGTTCACGACCGAGTCGGCATTCGGAAACCCAAAATCGTTGTAATCGACCGAAAGGTACATCGAACTAAAGTCCCAAGCCTTCGTGACTGGCGGGAACGGGAACACGCCTGCCGGGTCCGACGGGAAATCAATCTCGGCTACGGCAACCGCGCCGCCCGTATTTGGCAGAGAGACGAGCGTGCCGCCCGGCGCGGGGTTGTCCTCGGTCGATTCATTCCACAGAGTGAAGTCGATCAACGGGTCATCGAGATCATTCGTGCGATAGATCACAAACGCTTTCGCCGCCTGCGCGGTGCCGGGCGGCGTGATGGACGGGAGCCGCGCGCGCAAATTGCGATGGCCTAGGTTGTAATTCATCGTCGCGTAAGACGCATCATTGAGCGGGTCGAGGATCGCACGCCCGGTTGGAACGTCGTATGCGCCAGTGTCGATCATCTCGACCGGGTAGACCGGCTGCCACACGGGAATGTCGCTCGGCGTCAGGTAGAAACCCGACTCAGAGTCGGTGGTGAAAACATCGCCCGCGTCCACCTCAATGACGTGTAGCTTGTCATCCTCGCCGAGCATGAACACGCTCGTGCCGACATCCGGGTCCGCGAGCGAGTCGGTATTGTTCCCGGCCACGACGATCTTGGCTCGACCATCGGAGAAGCCGGTATCCACCAGCAGCGCAGCGCCGACGCGCGAGCCGCCCGCGATGCGCTCGATGGTATGCTGGACCTCGCCGTACGCGGACAGCGGCGGCCGCGACTCCTGCCCTCCCACCTTGCCGTAACAAATCGGCAGCGGAGCGCCAATCGACCCCTCGGGCGCGTACGGATACTTTCCCATCGTCACGACGCGCGGAGTGATCTGCCCGTTCCAGTCCATGCGCTGACGTGCGAGCACATTGATCGCCATCGGTGTTGCTTGCGCCGTCTCGATGTCTCCCGAGAACACTTGCAGCGCATCGTCGAAAGAAGTCAGCGATCGTTCCCATGCGTAGATCGTCAGCGTCGATTGCGGTTCGTAACGGCATCCAACAAGTGTGTCCAGCAGGTCCTCGGTCCCGGTCTGCGACCCGAGACGCGCGCGACCGATCTTGATTTTCGCCGTGACCTGTTGGAAGTCGCTCGCGAGCATCGCGCCGTCAGCCTGAACCGTGTGGAAGTCCTCGACGATGCCTTGCCACAGCATGGGCACTTCGAACGTTCCGGCCGGGGTCTGCACTTCCGACCCGGCGAGATAATACGTCTCGCTGCTGCTCTCGTCGGCCGTTACGAGCGTGAGCTTTGCCAGAAACACGCGCTGCGCGTTGCCCTTGCGCCACGCCTTTTTCCACGCAGCAGTCCCGGCCATTACGGAAGCCTCATGAGCGTGAGCGTCCCGCTCCACAAATCGGTCGGCGACCAGTCGTGGTCGATCTTGAATCGCCCGTCCACAACCAGCACTTGAAACACTCGGTCGAACGGGTCGAAATACGTCACCGGATTCTGATTGCGAGCAATCAGCAGCAGCATGTCCTTCACGGTGGTCGTGATCTTGTTGAACGGCAGCACGAACGTTCCGCCTTCGTCGCCGACATAATTGACCAGCAGGCCACCGCCAACGGTCGTGACATCGCGACGGTTCAGGTCGATTTCTTGCGAAGCTTGCGGCGAATACAAGCGCCCCGTGTCGGTCATCGCGCCAGCGAAGAAATTCCCGACACTGAATCCAGACGCCGTGGTCGGGAACCGAAAGCGCACATATCGAGCCGTCACAGGCGATGTCGGCGCATAGCCGCAGTCGCGCGCGAGCGCGAGGCCGGTGGTCTGCGTTGTCGGCGAGGACAGCGTCGCCGCCGCCGTCGCGGTGTAGATGCTCACCGTGGACGGCGCAGTCTCGCCAGCCGCAACCCTGAACCCATGCACGCCAAATAGATCCAGCGTGACGTCGGCAAGGAGATCGAACTCGACATCGTACTGCGCAGTCCCTGCGCCGTAGCGCCACGGAGTATAACGATCATTGATTTCGAGATTGTCCATTGGGTACTGGACCGTCTCGATCTTGGCCGGGCCCGCACCGCCGTTGCGCAGCGCCGTCGATACCGCGCAGAGATTGGTCAGGCCGAATCGCGTGTTCTTAGCCATTGTCGCGCCCCGATAGCATGACCGCTTCTTCCATCGCCTTGCGGAACTTCCCGGCAGGCGAACGAACCTGCATGATCACGTCACGCGCATCAAACGTGTCGTTGAGCGTCAGATTGACGACGGGTGGCGCGGCGGCACCGCGATCCACGATCGTCTCGCGAGTGTTCGTGCTCGTGTTGGACGAACGCTCGACGATGCGGTTGGTGATCTCTCGCGCCGCGCTCAAGCGGTCAATCCGTTCCTCGCGTGGTGCAAGACGACTGATCGCAGATGCGATGCCCCTGTCGCCAACCTGCGTGATCGTAACTGGTGCTTTGATGTCTGGCACCGGCACCGCAACGGGCGGCGCGATGATGGAGATGACCGGGCGCGTCGGCGCAAAGCGTGGCTCGCGGCGGTCGAAGTCGAACACCGTATTGGACGGGCCACGATCGCGGAACTCGCCGAGCAGGCCCGACGTGTCCACCGTGAAGCGCGGCGAAGGAAAATCAATGCGCGGCGCGGGCGGTGTTTCGACAACGGGCGGCTCGCCGGTTTGCCCGCGCTCGATCGTGACCTCGCGCAGCGTGTCGCGTGCGGGCCGGTTGAGCCGCGCGATGGCGGCTGCGATGCCTCGCAGGGCCGCATCGGACGGCCGCGTGTCGGCGGGCG
>JGI10216J12902_100139953_pt1 | contig 38273 bp, 14 predicted proteins | sample KanNatreferecore_FD_12902 | JGI IMG/M metagenome (IMG submission 12902)
GCGGCGGCCCCAACCGCATCGGCCAGGGCATCGAATTCGACTATTGCTGCGTCCACGCCGCGTTCGCGCTCAAGGAGGACGGCTTCGAGACGCTGATGGTGAACTCGAATCCGGAGACCGTTTCGACCGACTACGACACGAGCGACAAGCTTTTCTTCGAGCCGCTCACGCTGGAGGACGTGCTGCACATTTACGAACGGGAGAAGTGTTGGGGCGCCATCGCGCAGTTCGGCGGGCAAACGCCGCTGAACCTCGCGCTCGGCTTGCAAAAGAACGGCGTGAACATCATCGGCACGTCGCCGCAGAGCATCGAGATCGCCGAGGACCGAAAGATGTTCGCGGCCATGCTGGACAAACTGAAGATTCCGCAGCCGCCCAATGGCCTCGCCACGAACGAAGCCGAAGCGCTGGAAGCATCCAAGCGGCTTGGCTATCCCGTTCTCGTACGTCCCAGCTTCGTGCTCGGCGGACGCGCGATGCAGATTGTTTATTCCGACTCGGAACTTCAGCACTACATGCGCTTCGCCGTGGAAGCTTCGCCCGAACGTCCCGTGCTCGTGGACAAATTCCTCGAAGACGCGACGGAGGTGGACGTGGATTGCATCGCGGACGTCGGCCACTTCAGCGACGCAAAGCAGGGGACTATTGTCATCGGTGGAATGCTGGAGCACATCGAATTTGCCGGCGTGCATTCCGGCGATGCCGCAATGGTGCTGCCGCCGCACACACTATCAAAGCAGGTCATCGAAACGATTCGCGAATACACGCACGCCATGGCGCGCGAACTGAAAGTCATCGGCCTGATGAACGTGCAGTACGCGGTGAAGGACGAAAAAGTGTTCGTACTGGAAGTGAATCCGCGCGCGTCGCGCACGGTGCCGTTCGTGAGCAAGTCCATCGGAGTGCCGCTGGCGAAGCTCGCCGCGAAAGTGATGGCAGGGAAGAAGCTAACCGAACTTGGCTTCACCAAAGAAATCTGGACCGAGTATTGGGCGGTGAAGGAATCTGTGTTCCCGTTCAACCGTTTTCATGGCCAGGACATTTTGCTTTCGCCGGAAATGCGTTCGACAGGCGAAGTCATGGGCCTGGATGCTGACCTTGGAATCGCCTACGCGAAGTCGCAAATGGCCGCCGGCGGTCCCCTGCCCCTCGCTGGCCGTGTCTTCATCAGCGTGAGCGACGCACACAAGGATCACGCGGCCTCCGTCGCAAAGCAATTCACCGATCTCGGTTTCGAACTGGTGGCCACTGGCGGCACGGCGGACGTTCTGGAAAAGGCGGGATTGAAAGTGCAGCGCATTTTCAAACTTCAGGAAGGCCGGCCGAACGCCATCGACCTGCTCAAGAACAAAGAGATTCAGCTGGTCATCAACACACCCAGCGGCGCGACGCCGCGCGCGGACGAAGTGAAGATTCGCACCACCGCCGTTTACACCGGCACGCCTATCATGACGACGCTCAGCGGCGCTAAAGCCGCCGCGCTCGGCATCGCCGCCTTAAAGAAAAGCGGTTATGGAGTGAAGACAGTGCAGGAGTACCACTGAGCAAACGAGTTCTGAACCATTCCCATGGCCACGCTCGTTGCAAATAATGGTGAGACGCCTGTCAGTCGAATCGATCTCCAGCCCGGCATCAACACCATTGGCCGCGCAGAGGGCAATCACCACGTTGTGCCCCATGCCTCCGTCTCCAGCCGCCACTGCGAAATCGTCGTGGGCGATGGAGCGATCACCGTGCGCGATCTCGGTTCCACCAATGGCTCGTTCGTGGACGACAAACCGATTCAACAGGCAAGCCTTGCGCACGGCCAACGGCTAAAACTGGGCAGCACCGAGTTTGTAGTCGAGGCACCGGAGGTTCCGCCTGCGCCAAGAACAGGAACTCTTCGTGTGAACGTTCCCAAACCCGTGGCCGCGGTCGAACCCGCCGCGCCACCCGTTGCGACCGGACGCACGGCGGCGGAAGCAATTGCCGCCATGGCACCGGCGATATATGACGAGCCGAGCTTCTATCGACAGTTGCCCGGCGCATTTGCATATCCGTTTAACAAGCGTGGATTCCTTCTGCTTGCGATTGGAACGTTCTTCTTCCTGATCCTGGCCGTGGCCCTGAAATTCGCGCTGATCTTCAGAATTGCCATTGCCGTGTTCACTTATGGATACCTCTTTGCCTACATGCAGCGCATCATTTCGGCGTCCGCCCAGGGCGAGGACGACGTGCCGGAATTCCCCGACGTCACTGAAATCTGGTCAGACATCGTTCTTCCCTTCCTCCTGTTTACGGGAACTTTTGTGGCCACGTTCGCACCACCGATCGCTATCTTCATCTTTATGCGCGAAAGTGAAATGCTTGGAATCGCGCTCATCGCGACCGGCATTGTCTGCGCGCTCTATTTTCCGATGGCCCTGCTGGCCGTGGCGGTCACGGACAGCTTTCTCGCCCTCAGCCCGCACGTCGTGTTCCCCTCGATTGTCCGCGTTTTCGTCCCGTACCTCGTCGCGTGCGTTGTCCTTGGGATAATCGTGGCCGTGCGTTTCGGAATGGAGTGGGCCGCGGATTTTATTCCCGTGCCTTTTCTGCCAACGGTTCTCGTTGGGTTTGTCTCGCTTTACCTGCTCGTGGTGGAAATGCGCATTCTCGGCCTCCTGTTCCGCTCCTATCGCGGACGTTTAGGATGGTTGTGAAATCACTTTGGCCCGTTCAGGCATAGGCCAGCGCGGGCGCCGATTTGTCGCGCGCGCCCGTCACGATCTGATCGTGAATCCACGCGTAAGTCTTCTCCAGGCCGTCGCGCAAGCGCGTGGACGGTTCCCAACCGAGCAGTTGCTTGATGCGCGTGTTGTCGCTGTTGCGGCCATTCACGCCTTTGGGCGCGCTCAGATTGTAGTTGCGCTTCAGCTTCACGCCGGCAATCCCCTCGACGATGTCCACCAGTTGATTGATGGAAACCAGTTCGCTGCTGCCAAGATTCAACGGCTCGATGATGTCGCTGTTCATGATGCGCTGCGTGCCGTGGAGACAGTCATCGATGTACATGAAACTGCGCGTCTGTGTGCCGTCTCCCCAAATCTCGATTTCATGTTTCCCGGAAAGTTTCGCCTGAATCACTTTGCGGCAGATGGCCGCCGGTGCTTTCTCGCGCCCGCCCGTCCAGGTTCCGTGGGGGCCATAGACATTGTGGTAACGCGCCACGCGCGTCGCGATGCCAAAATCCTCTCGGAAATGACGGCACATTCGCTCGCTGAAAAGCTTTTCCCAGCCGTATCCGTCTTCGGGCATAGCCGGATAAGCATCTTCTTCCTTCAACGCCGTCACGTTCGGGTCCGTCTGTTTGTCCGCCGCATAAACGCAAGCGCTCGATGCGTAAAAAAATTGCTTCGCGTCACACCTCTTCGATGCCATCAGCAAATGAGTGTTGATGAGCACGGACAACATGCAGAGGGCGCGGTTGTTCTCGATGAACCCCATGCCACCCATATCTGCAGCCAGGTTGTAAACAATGTCCGCGCCTTGCAGCGCCTGCTCGCAGGCGGCTTTATCCCGCAAGTCGAGTCGAAGGTTCTCGGCGCCGGGAAAAAGCTGATACCAATCGTCCAGCGGCTTCACATCCACGGAGCGAACGGAATGGTGGCCCTGGCGCAATAAATCGGCGACCAGATGGCCGCCGATGAAACCGCCCCCGCCGCAAACAACAATTTTTCGGGACATCATGAAGGGGAGACGTGTAACGCAAGTTGCGGAAAGTGGCTACCAGAAAGTCCTCACTGGCAGCCCGGGCGGGGTTCCTTCGTCTTTGCAACATTCACACGCCGTTCCTCTTGACGCGACGGACTTCGTGTTTAACGTGACGGCTCATTTTTGCCATGAAGCCCATTCAAAACGTCTCGGTCTTTGGACTCGGCAAGCTCGGCTCGTGCATCGCCGCGACCTACGCCTTCCGCGGGTTCAATGTCGTGGGCGTTGACATCGACCCGGAAAAGGTTCAGCGCGTCAATTCAGGGCTGCCTCCAGTCGAGGAGCCGTTGTTGGGAGAAATAATTGGGCAGAGCCGGGCGCGATTGCGCGCGACCCAGGATGTTCGCGAAGCCCTCGCCACGGACGCGTCATTCTTTATCCCGCCTTCACCCAGCCTGCCTGATGGAAGTTTCTCGAACGAATTTCTGCTCAAAGCCATGCAGCCGCTGGCAAAAGCGGCGCGCGAGGCCGGCAAGAAAGGACACTTGTTCATTTGCAGTTCTACGACAACGCCGAATGCCTGTGACACCGTGTTGATCCCAATGCTCGAGAAAGAGACCGGCTGGAAATGCGGGCCCGATTTCGGCTTTTGTTACAACCCCGAATTCATCGCGCTCGGCAATGTAATCAACGGGCTGCTCGATCCGGACATGGTGCTCATCGGCGAGTCTCAAGCGGAATACGGAGAAGCTCTCGTCGCCGCCTACAAAAAATACAATCGCAACCAGCCGCAGATTGCCCGCATGTCGATCATCAGCGCTGAACTGACGAAGATTTCGCTCAACAGCTACATCACGCTCAAGATCAGCTTCACCAATCAGCTCCGCCTGATCGCGGAGCAATTTCCGAAAGCCGACATTCACGTGATGCTCGATGCGCTCGGCAGCGATACGCGAATCGGTAAGAAGTACCTCCGCGCCGGCTTGAGTTACGGCGGTCCTTGTTTTCCGCGCGACAACCGCCTGCTCGCTCATGCCGCGCGACAGGTCGGCCTGGAAGCGCCCCTCGCCGAGGCCTCCGACCGCGTCAACGAACTCACGAAAGAGAAGCTGTTGGAACACGTGCGTCAACTCGTGACCAAAGAGGACACAGTCGCGGTGCTCGGCATTTCCTACAAGCCCGACACTTACATCACGGAAGAATCAGCGGGACTTTATCTCGCCCAACAGCTCAAACGGAACGGCTACAAAGTCCTGGTGCATGATTACGGTGCGACGCCCGCGAACAGTCCGAGCCTGCACGAATTCGAGGTGCTTGCCGATCCCGGGGCATTGGCCGCGCGCGACGATGTGAAAGTCGCGGTGCTTTGCTGCCCCTGGCCTCAATACAAATCGATCCACTTCGCGCCAGCCACGAAGGTCGTTGCACCCTGGAAAATTTGACCACGCGCGCCAGTCTCGGCGTAACGACCGAGATCTTTGGCAAAGCTGACATGGCAAAAGAATGCAGTTGAGAAAGACAGTGTTCAATGCGCAATCAGGGCACCGCGATCTTTCCAGTGGCATCAATAGTGATGCTGGCCGCGCCATTGGGGATTTCCGACAAAGTCTCTTTTCCACCCGGCCAACGGACCCAAATCTGATTGGCGTTGGAGGCCAACACCACGGTTGCGCTGTTCTGCGACCAATAGCCGGAGCCGGCGTGAATTTCGTGCGCGGGACCTTTCACGCCATTTTTGATTCCGCGAACCATCGCGCCGATTGCAGAAGGGTTGCCCGCCGCGCCACGCAATCGGACGCGCAAACCCGGCCGGCCTGCTTCGTTGCGGAAGAGTTTGGTCTCCGCGCCATTCTGGCCGACGGCGAGATCGAGACGGCCATCGTGATCGTAATCGCAAACTGCCGCGCCGCGTTGCTCGCCATAAATCAAAAGACCACTCTGCTGCGCCGACATTGCCGCAAAGCCGCCGCGTCCATCTCCACGCAACAGCAGGCTACGCCCGGCATCGTAGCGCGATGTCTCGCCATCGGTCGCAAAGAAATTCTGCGCCAGAAAAGTGTCCGCGGTGCCGTCTCCGTCGAAGTCCTCGGCGCACACTCCGAACGCGGGAGCAAACTGCGCTTCGATTGGCAGCGAACGCGGCTCAAAATGATCGCCGCGATTAAGAAAGACAGTGGAGTCCAGCCAGTTCACGCGCAGTTCCTTCGCCCGCGCCATGTGTTCACCCAGAATTTCTCCAATGGATGCCTGGGCAAATGCGCGGTTCGAAGAATATCTCTGCCGCAGCCAGGGCAGCACGCGTGATAACGTTTCCAGATCCCGCCAAGGGACAACGCGCGCGTTCTCTACGTAAGCTTCCACTCCGTCAATGCGGCCCGCGCCAGTGAAATCACTGTAAAAAATCCGAATCTCGTCGCGCACGAATGGCCGATAGGGGCTGTTCCGTCCCCAGTTCGACGCCGCGAGGTCCATTCGTCCGTCGCCATCGAAATCGCCCGCCGTGATGCCTTGCCACCAGCCGCGATACCGGCCGAGGCCGAGGTCCGCTTCCGTCAATGTTCCTTTCCGGTTGCGAAAAATTTTCAGCGCATCCCACTCGCACGCGAGCACAAGCTCGGAATAACCGTCGCCATCGAGGTCGGTGAACACCGCGCCATTTACCAGACCGATCTCTTTGAATTCCTGCGACGAAATGAAATTGCCGCCGTCGTTTCGAAATAACCACGACGTTGCTGGCTCTGGATAGCGCCCTGGGTTCACTTGTCCTCCGACGAAAAGGTCAAGGTCTCCGTCGCCATCCACGTCCGCCAGCGCCATCGGCCCCGTGCTGGAGAATGATGCGGGCAATGACGCTCGCGGCTCGAACTTTCCGCCGCGAAATTCAAGGCTCGTCGCGGACGGGGCGTTGGCGGCGACGGCTTCGTAATTCGCCCAGCCAGGAAGGACTTGAGTTCCGCCGCCGCTTTCTTTCCATCCAAGCACCGTCGTTTGATCGCCGCCCGGCGGGAAGCCCGTGGAGACCTTCATGCGCTCGAACGTTCCGCCGCCCATGTTGCGATAAATTGCAGTCTCGCCTCCGCGTCCGCTGCCAACGATCAATTCCTCGCGATCGTCACCATCGATGTCCGTCCATGTGAGGCCAGGACCGCCATGACCAAGCCGCCTCGAGAGCAAAGGCTGTCGCGTGAAATCATCGAATGGCTCGTCATGATGAACGTGGCGCAATACCGCGCTTACGTCCGCGAACCACGGCACAGGCTTTGGACTTTGGGCTTTGGATGGCGGACTCACCGCGCCCGCCTCATCGATCTCGTAGAGCGAATTCGCCGCCACGTTCGTCACGACACTCACCGCGCCGCCGCGCCACCGCACCGTGAGCACGAATCGATTCGTGATATTGCTCGCAGCGAACACTCTCTGCGCGTCATCGCACGACAGATAACGCCCGCCGGAAATCATCTCCTGTGATTGTGAAACCAAACCGCCGTCCAATCGCACCCACGCTCCAATTCCTCGGGTGTTCGGCGATTTGCCTTTGAGCCGGACGGCGACACGAGGCGCAATCGCATCGTTGCGGTAAATCCCAGCCGCGCCATTCAAGTTGTTCACGACCAGATCGAGATCACCGTCCCCGTCCAAATCGGCGAGAGCCATTCCGTGCGACACACCAACAGCGTTGAATCCCCACACGTCTCCCGCCGGCTCAAACGTCAGGTCGCCGCGATTTCGAAACGCCTGATTCGGCACATTCAATCGCGGGTAGTGCAGGATGCGGTCACCGTATTTCTCGTTGGGCGCGCGCGGCCTTCGCGCCAGTTGTTCTTCCACGTCCGAGTCCTGCGGGTCGAAACCATGGCCGGTCGTGATGAGCAAATCCTCATAGCCATCGAGATCGACATCGAGAAACACCGGGCACCACGACCACTCGCTGGCTTGCAATCCGGCAAGCTGTGCGATCTCCGCGTAAGTGCCGTCGCCCCGATTGAGGAACAGCGTGTTGCGCCCGATTTGTGGCCGCTCATCGATTTTTGTGAGAACCGGCGTGCTATCGATCATCGAACGCTGCGTCATCCGGCGCGTGTGTTCGCGGCTCCGCATATCGAGCACGATGAAGTCGTCGAGACCGTCGCGATTGATGTCGGCAAAATCAACGCCCATCGAGAACGTGCTGGAGTTGCGCATCGCGAGTTGGGGCAGCGCCCGGAATTTTCCCTTGCCGTCAGTGATCCAAATCGCGTCGTCGCTCCAGAAATCGTTGCACACGTAAATGTCCGGCGCGCCGTCGCCATTCATGTCGCGAAACATCACAGACAATCCCCAGTCCCGATCGGCGCGCGCCAGTGGTTTGCCGTCGGCGTCGATGAAATTGCCGCCCGTCCACGAGAGTGGAGTGAAATTTCCTTTGCCGTCATTCAGATAGAGCCCGTCCGGCTCGGCGTGTTCGAGGATCAATCCCTGCGGCGTGATTTCGTAGCCCTCGCGGTCTTCCGGCCGGAGCGTTCGCCTGCCATTTACATTCAGCACCTGCAAGCCAGTGCTGCGGATGGTCGTGGTGCGATAGTTTGCGACATACAGGTCCAGCGTCCCATTCCCATCGATGTCGGCGAGCGCCATCGAGGTCGCGCAAAACTTCCGCACCAGTCCTGAGTTGCGTTCCGTGAAACGTGCCTGGCCATCGTTGAAAAAACAGCGCGTGCCGCCGCCGATCGAGTTGACCAACAGATCGAGATCGCCATCTCCGTCGAGGTCCGCGAACGCGCAGCCAGTCGAGTATTGCTCCGCGCAGGCGACGCCCGCTTTTTCCGTGATGTCCTCAAATTTCCAATTGCCAAGATTACGATAGAGGGCGTTCTCACCTTCGAGCCGGCCGAGATAAATATCGCAAAGCCCGTCTCCATCCACGTCACCCAGCGCGACACCGGAGCCGATAAGCCTGATTTGATTTTCCGCCACGCTCTTGTCCGCAAGATGATTCGTGAAGCGAAGACCCGTGCTGGCTTCAGACAAAAGAGTGAAGCCCGGTTTGCCTTGCGGCGGAATTCGCAGTGAAGCGGTGCGAAAACCGGTGCCCTCCTGCCACGCTGCGGAGGCGACGCCGCAAAACAGGACGCCAATTATGGGAGGCAGCAAAACGCGCATCACCGCACGAACCATAACGGAAGGGCCTGCCAACGCGCAGAAAAAAGAAAACGGCGGCGGCTGGTCACCGGCGCAGCCGGAAGAACGCCGTGGCTTCTGTGCGCGACACAAAGAAGGGACTGCTCGCGGTAAGCGGCATCCAGGGGCCCGTCACGTCATTCGCGCCCTCCAACGTAAAGCCGCTTGCGCTCCAGCTCAGCGCGAATTGATTGCCCCAGGGCGTCAGCGCGAGACGTGCCCCAATACTCTCAATTCCAGGAGAAAATCGGACACCAGAGACATGAATACTCAATTCAACACCCATCACGACGTCCGTATCGCCGGCGGCACTGCTGCGATGGACATCCACGGCAAAAATGTTTGTGCCGCCAAAAAGATTAGTGACATCGAAAAAGAATGGTCCCAGCAACGCCGCATTGCCCACAGGTGGAGCGCCAGGTGTCGCGGCAGAAATCTCGCCGGGCGGGAGATTGAATCGATAAACCTCTGCTCCATTCAAATGGAGCACCATCCCGTCATCAATGATATGTTGCAGGCGAAAGGCAGCGTTCCTCGCACCGACCGGCGCAACAAATTGTTGCCGGAAATAATAAGTATTGATGCGATTGCCGAATGGATCGGAGAGCATCAGCGGAGTGTTCTTCAGTCCCGGCAAAGCTGATTCTTCGACGTAGAATAACGCATTGCTTGGCCCTCGCCACGTGGAGTCGTCGTAACCGATCTCCATGAAGGTGGACTGCACTATCTCGTTGGTGTTGATGAGCAGATATTTCCACGCGCTGTCCATCGCGATGAAGTAATCGGCGCTGACGCTCACCGCGCTGCCTGGCTCGACAGCGTTTGCAAAGGCCGCCGTGTCCGTCACGTTGTTGACGACCACGGTGTAGTTGCCGGCCAATGGTGAGGCGAATGAAAGAAGGACATTGGTCCCATTCGTCAGCACGGCGCTGGAAACGACGGCCGCAGGCCCGCTGGCGTTCGTCACGGCATAGTTCGAAACATTCGTGGCCGTGCCCACATCGAGAGGCTCGGAGAAACTGAGCGTAAACCTGTTGTCCGCATTGAACACTGCCGACAAGAGTTCGGGGCGGGTCCTGTCCGGCAGCACGCGCAGCGTAGCGTTGGTTGTGATGATCGAAGTGTTCGCGCTGCCGCAGACACATTGGACCTGGGCGCCGTCCAATGATAAGGGCGCAAGGAATGTGAGCACCGGATTCGTCGCGCCCGGAACGTTCGCGCCGTTCATCTGCCACTGGAACAGAGTGGAAGCGATTTGCATCACGCGGAAAGCCGCCGGCTGATTTTCTATTACCGTCACGTCATTCGGTCCGCCAAGCACGAGGACTGGCCCGGTTAGCAGAGATTCAGCGCGCGCGACGAGTTCAGCAGCGAGAAGCTTTTCGGCATCATTGGTGGTGACCTGATGAAGCTCCACCGCGAGAAGGTTTGATCCCGCACGCACGAAGTCTGTCGAAATCTCGATGCCGGCGCTCACCACTGGATTGGTCACGGCACCAGTTGCGGGCGTTGTTGGAATAACATTGCCGCCGGGCATGTTAAAGCGATGCACTTCCGCCTGGTTCAAATAAAACACAGCGCCGTCAGCGACGGCGTAGCGCAACGTGAGCCCGAGTCCAGCGCGACTCGCCGCCACCGCAAACGGCGCGCGATAATAGCTCGCATATACCGGCGTGGGACCGAGATCGGTATTGACCGGCGTCGGTGGAACAAAATTGGGATTGTTGAACGCGAAAGCCGAGAACGCTCCTCGCCCAACACCCCACATGCTCGTATCGTGTCCATCGGCGTTCCAGTTCGGCCCCGCGTCCGGATCGCTGAAAGGCGGAAACGGATCGAAGTAAAACCATTCGTGAGCGAAGTCCACCAATCGCAATGTGCGCGCCACCGGCACAGCGGAGGCCGGCATGACATTCTGAGCCACCGAAGTATCGGACATCCCCAGCGCGGTCAGGACGTGATTAGCGCCGTCGGCCAATGCTGATGTGGTCAGCAATACATTCGTCTGGTTCATCACCACCGCAGACAGGACTGACCGAGCGGCTCCAAACGTATTGGTGAGCAAATAGTTCGCGGGATTCGTGGCCGTGTTCGGATGCAAAGCTTCTGAAAACGACGCGAGAACATGGGTTGGGTCCAGCGCGTCCGCTGCGACGAGCACTGGTGGAACATAATCAAGGACCACGGTCAGTGATGCGAACCGGCTGTACACCACACCGAACGCGTTGCTCGCCTGAAGCGCGTAAAAGCCCAATTCGCCGAACGTCACGTTGCTGATCGTGAGGGATGTGCCGGTTGCGCCCGGAATGGGCGTCCCGTCCTTGTACCATTGGTAGCGGGCGCGGCTGCCAGAGACCCCGGCGGCAAACGTCGCGATCGATCCTTCTCCAGCGAGAATGTCTGCCGGCTGATTTGTGATTTGCACCGGAGCAGGCGGCAAGAAAACCACATTCACCTGCATACCGAAATCGATGTCGCTGCTGACCAAATTAACCTGATGCACTTCGACCGCGAGCACGTTGTCGCCTATCACCAGCTTGCTCGATGGAAGATTCGTAACGACAAAAGTTCCTTCTCCACCCGGGGGCCCGAACGACGGTGCCAAAGTGTTAAACGTTACGGCGCCAGCAGGCATGTTAGTGCGAAAAGCCTCCACGCCGTTCAGATAAGCCACGGCGCCGTCATCGATGTAATTGCTCGTAACAAGCATGACTTGAGACGGATCGTTGGTGAGAGTGAAGTGCGTGCGAAAATAATAAGTCGGAATCTGGGTGCCGCTGCTATTTGAGAGAGCCAAAACCGTGTTGGTCAACGTGGCTATGACCGGGTGAATGCCGCCGTCCTCGAAAGCAAAAAGGCCACGCCCCGTTTTCCATTGCGTGTCATCATAATTGACCTCGCGCCATGCCGTGCCCAGGTCGGTGCCTGATTCTTCGTACTTCCAAACGTAGTTCGTGAGTCCCATGAGGACGTAAGGCGCCTCACTGATCGAGACCACCGCATCGCTGCTGGAAACTGCACCCGCGCAATTCTTAATGAGCACCGAATAGAAGCCGGTCTCACTGGGTTGGGCGTTCGTCTTTGCATAGATGGCATTCGTCGCCCCGGGAACAGGTGAACCGTTCCGATACCATTGGTAAACGATCGGCGCAGCACCCGAGGCATCAACGCTCAAGCCAATCGTGCCGCCACCGGCCAAAACCTGATTCGCGGGCTGGGCGGTAATGGTCGCCGGCGTTCCAGTGCAGTTGATAGTGAGCACCGCATTGCTGCTGGTCGCAGCACCAAGAGAATTCCTCACGACCGCGAAGTAAGAACCTTGCTCAGCAAGTGTTGCGTTATTGATTGTGTAACTTGAGTTGGTGGCTCCGGCAATACTGCCACCGTCTTTGAACCATTGATACAGCAGCGGAATCGTTCCATCGGCAGTCACCGAAAACGTGACGACGTTGGGGAAACCCACCGTGTGACTCACTGGCTGATTCAGGATAACCGGCGGCCCCTCGCTCGGCGGCTGTGCCGTCACGGCAAAACTGTCGATGGTGTAGCCGCCCTCCTGATTCGCCCCGGAAAAAGGGGCCGAGCTGTTCGCATCGGCCCAAAGCAAATACAACGGCGCATTCGGCGCCCAGGCTCCCAAAGCTATCGACGCATTCTTTGGACCGGCGTTCGTTGAGGCCGGACTATCGAATAGTGGAATGTGAACCCATGTCCCGGTCCCGCCCGTGAAACTGTAATAAACCCGATGGCCTGGAACTTCTTCCACAATGCTGGCGCCGGCAGCGACGAGGGCCGCGAGATCATAGTTGATGGAAAGGAAGGCGATGTTCGACCCGGTATCGTTGCGCAGAGAGGCCATCAAAAGTGTGTACCAGTTTCCATTGGCGCGGGTCTGCAAATAATGGCCGGTGGAATTCCACTGGGCATTGCCGCTGGCGGCCGGGGGAACGGCGCTGCTTGTCGGCAACGCCGCGCTGACGCGTGCCGCGGCATTGGTCTGCACTGCATTGTCCAACTGCGCCCCGCTGGAAATCACGCCGCCCGTAACGACCGGTCCAACGCTCAAGGTGGACCATTGCGAGACGGGCGGGGCGGCATCGAACGTCTGCACGGCAAGCCCTTGAGAAGCGACGGAAAGTTGCGCCGCCATCCGGCTTGCGCCAGCCAGCAAAAAAACGCCGACCAGCAGCGGAACCATGACGTATTTGCGCAACGGCTTCATTCGAGCGGGGGTTTCGGTGTTGAAGCGGCGCAAATCATTTTATGACGGTCAGGTTACCAGATGAGTCCAGTGAAACCTCCAGCACATTTGGCGGCACCTCAGTTTGCGAAACTTTTCCGCCGGGCCAACGCACCCAGAGCGCTTTGATTTCGCGAGGCGCCGCCAACACCTGCACCGCGCTGTCCTGCGAAAGCCAGCCGGAGCCGGCGTGAATTGCGCGGACCGGGCCGAATCGATTGTTCGCGAAAACCGGACGCAACCCCGCGCCGATCGCACTCGGATTCTTCTCCGGCCCCCGCAGTCGCACACACAAACCGGGATGCGCGCGAACGTTGTGATACAACTTCGTCTCAGCACCGTTCTGACCCACGCACAAGTCCGCACGCCCATCGGCATCGTAATCGCAAACTGCTGCGCCGCGGCCTTCTCCATAGAGTTCAATGCCACTTTTTCGCGCGGGCATGGCACGGAAATTACTGCTACCGTCACCAGACAACAGCAATCCGCATCCGGCGTCGTGGCGGGAGGTCTCGGCGTCCGTGCCAAAAAAGTTCTGCGCGAGAAAAATATCTTCGTGGCCGTCGCCATCGAAATCAGCGACGCACACGCCGAACGCGGGAGTGAATTGCGCCTCGGCGGGCAAAGGTTTCGCCTCGAAGTGATCGCCGCGATTCAGAAATATCATCGAGTCAAATATCTCGACACGGCGCGTTTGAAATTCGACGGGAGCGTCACTGAAAATCTCGCTCATGCCGAGCCGGCTGAATTCCGCGAAACTGCGGATACGCGCCTGCAGAAATGGCAACCTGAATCTAAACGTGTCCCAGTGCCGCGCCGGCGCTCGCTTGTTCAATTCAGGAGTGTGATATGCCTCGAACATTTCGACTGTGCCGTCAGCTTGCGCGCCGGAAAAGAAAACTTCGACGGGATGGGAAAGAAATCGCGCGTAGCGATGATTGCGGCCCCAGTTCGCCGCCACAATGTCCATGCGTCCGTCGCCGTCGAAATCGCCCGCTGCCAGGCCTTGCCACCAGCCTGGAAATTTATCGAGCCGCAGAACAGCCGTGATTTCACTGAATCGACCTTCGCCAAAGCGAAACACGCGCAACGAATCCCATTCGCAACTCAAGACCAGTTCGGGCAGGCCATCGCCATCGAGATCAGTGAACAGCGCGGCGTTCACAAGGCCAACGTTGACGAACGCCGCGGAAAGGTTCTCGTCCGCTCGCAACGTCGCACCGCTCACGCGAAAAACTTTGGAAGAAGCTGATTCGGGATAACGTCCCGGCCTCACGCGTCCGGCAACAAAAAGGACGAGGCTTCCGCGCCCATCCAAGTCCGCCATGCTCACAGCGCCGGCGGCGGAATCCCAGGCGGCGGCGCGCGCCACTGACACGACCGATGTTCGATTCATCTTGTGCAGGAACAACGCGTTGCTCTCTCCTGTCTCGTAGTTCGATTGCGCGAGCACAACCAGGTTGGTCCGGGGCGCTACCGGCCAGACAAGAACACCCATCGCGTCATCGTCCGCTCGTGCGCCCATCAATATGGTGTTCTCGCGCTTGAATCCCCCGCCATCAGCGCGAAATACCGCGACAGCGCCGCCGCGCCCACCACCCGCGATCAAATCCTCACGACCATCGCCATCCAGATCGCACCAGGCGATGCCCGGACCGGCCGTGCTCAACCGCCGGGTCAACGTTGGCTGACGCGCAAAATCATCGAATTCAGTTTCGAAATGCCGGTGCGCGAGCAAGTGACTGGCATCCGAAAACAACGGCGCAGAAATGGGAACATTGGATCTAAGATTGGAAGCTTCCGCGCCAGCTTCAACGATTTCACAAATGGAGTTTGCGGGAACGTTGGTTACCACCGTGGTTGCGCCACTTCGCCATCGCACCGAAATCGTCAGGTTCGTCGCGGTGCCGCACGCGAACACGCGCATGGCGTCATCGCCGGACAAATATCGGCCGCCGGAGACCATTTCCTGGCTTTGAGAACACGGCCCGCCAGTTGCCATAATACGCGCTCCGATGCCGTGATGATTCCCGCTGCCGGATTTCAAAAGGACACCGACGCGCGCCGCGACGGCATCGTTGCGATACAACAGTGGGGCCGCATTGAGGCCGGACATGGCCAGATCGAGGTCACCGTCATTATCGAGATCGGCGAGAGCGAGGCCATGAGAGGCTTGTCGTGAAGTGAAACCCCAGGCGGCGCTGACATTCTCGAAAGTCAGGTCGCCGCGATTCCGAAAAGCGAAGTTCGGCGTTCGGAATGATCCAATCGTTTTGCGATGGGCCAGGAACTCCGCTTTCGTAAATCGACTTTGCCGCCGCAGCAGATTGAGAGCAAAGCGACTGTCCGCGTCGCGCAAGTTTTTCTCAAGGCCGGTGGTGACAATCAGGTCCTCATATCCATCGAGATCGACATCGAGAAACGCGGGGCACCAGCTCCAATCGCTCGCCTCCACACCGCTGAACTGCGCGATTTCTGCATAAGTATTATCGCCCCGATTCAGAAACAAGGTGTTGCGCGGCGCCTGGACTCTCGAATCAATTTCTCCAATCCGCGAGATGCCGACACGCGTCACCATTTGCCGGTGCATGTTCTCGTGCCCGTAAGAAAGCATGTCGGCCACAAAAAAATCATCGAAGCCGTCCCGGTTGATGTCGGCGAAATCCACGCCCATGGACGACAAGCAGGTCTTCCGCAGCGCACGAAGCGATAATGCGCGGAACCGCCCGTGCCCGTCATTGATCCAGATTCGATCCGGCGACTCGCCGTCGTTGCACACGTAGAGATCCGGCGCGCCATCTTCATTCATGTCGCGAAACATGGCGCTGAGTCCCCAATCGAACGACGGCGCGGTCAGGGCCTTTCCGCTCTCGTCGAGAAATGCTCCGCCGGTCCACGGCACGGCAGAAAAGCTTCCACGGCCATCGTTTCGGTAGAGGACATCGGGTTCGGCGTTCTCCTGAACCGTGCCGCGCGCATCGACGTAAAAGCGGTTCGTCAGGTCGGGCGCGGTCGTGGGCTTGTCATTCACGGCCACGACAAGTCCATTGGTCGCGTTGACGCGAAAGCGGATACCGGTCTCGTCCTGCACCGTGTCTTTGCGATTGTTCGCGACGTACAGATCGAGATCGCCATCACCGTCCACATCCGCGAGCGCCATGGTCATGCTCGCATAATCACTCCGCAACCCGGCGGCGACTGTGGTTTCAGTGAAATGGCTGCGCCCGTCATTGAGAAACAAACGCACTCCGCGACCGAGCGAACTGACGAGCAGATCCAGATCGCCGTCTCCATCCACATCAGCGCAGACCGCGCCTGTGGACGCCTGGCCGGGGCAGGCAACGCCAGCTTGTTCAGTCACGTCCGCAAACTTCCAATCGCCAAGGTTCCGAAACAAACCGTTGCGGCCATCGAGGCTGCAAAAATAAAGATCAACCCAGCCGTCGCCGTCCACGTCTCCGGCCGCCACGCCCGAAGCGCTGTAATAAATCTGGTTCGTCAGGCCGCGCTCCTCACTGACGGCGTTGGTAAAACGGATGCCGGTTTGCTCCGGCGACATCGTGGTAAAGCCGGCGCGTCCGGAACCAACCGGTATGACCTCCGCAAACCGCGCATTGTTTGTTTGACGCCATTCCAGCGCGAACAACGAGTGAGCCATCAGCAAGAACGCGAGCACCGTGCCGGGATGATGGCCTGCGTGCATGATCAGCGCCGGGCAGTTATCAGGCCGTTCCGATCGACTTCGACTTCAGCAGCGCCCGATGGAACCTTGCTCATCGTGACTTTGCCGCCCGGCCATCGCACCTGGAGCGACTCGATGGTTTCCGTTGCAGCCAGGACTTGCACCGCGCTGTCCTGCGAGAGCCAGCCGTGTCCTGCATGGATTTCTCGCGCTGGCCCAAAACGGTTGCGGGTAAACACAACGCGCAAAGTCGCTCCGATGGCCTGCGGATTATTCTCCGCCCCTTGCACTCGGACAAGCAAGCCGGGCCGCGCGCGTTCGTTGTGATAGAGCTTCGTCTGAGCGCCATTCTGCCCGACGCAAACATCGACGCGGCCATCCCCATCGTAATCGCACAGGGCCACGCCACGACCTTCGCCATAGACGGCAATGCCACTTTCCTGTCCGTTGATCGCACGGAAAGTTCCATCCCCGTTGCCGCGCAGCCAGAGGCCGCGCCCGCCGTCGTACCGCGAAGTCATCGGTTCGACGGCAAAGAAATTTTGCGCGAGCACCATGTCTTCGTGGCCATCACCATCGAAGTCCGCCACGCCGACGCCGAACACAGGGGCCAATTGCGCCTCGATGGGCAGCGGACGCGCTTCGAAGTTCGTGCCGCGATTGAGAAACACCATTGACTGCATTGTATTGATCGTGAGTTCGCGAATGGCGGGCGAACTCCCGATCATGTCGGCGAGACTCGCCTCGGCATAGGCCTGATAATTTCCGAGGCGCGCGGCGAGTCCAGGCAAGGCGCGAAGGACGGCGCTCGGGTCGCGCAACGGAACTATTCGTTTGAGCGTACGATCGCGCGCGCCTTCGAGCGCGTCGAACACTCCGTTGCCATCGAAGTCGCCATAGTACACGTGGAGTAACTCAGGCGAGACGCTTTGGTAGCCGGTGTTCTCGCCCCAGTTGCCGGCCACGAGGTCCATGCGCCCATCGCCGTCAAAGTCACCTGCGGCCACGCTGTTCCACCAGCCGGTCAGGTGGTTGAGGGTGGAGAGTTGAGGGTTGAGAGCTGGGCCGGTCACACGAAAGTTCCATGGCGAGAGTTTGCCACGGTCGTTGCGAAAGATGCGCAGCGGTCCCCATTCGCACGCCAGCACGAGATCGGGCGCGCCGTTGCCATCGAGATCGGAAAAGACGGCGCTGGTGACCAGACCCAAGCGTGCAAACTGTTGCGTGTTCTCCGCGTCCAGGACCCAGCGTCCATTCACGCCACGAAAGATCAGCGATGATGCGGCTTCAGGGTAACGCCCCGGCACAACGCGTCCGCCAACAAACAGATCGAGTTCCCCATCTCCATCAATGTCCGCAACGGCCAAAGGTCCCGTGGATGCGGACTGCCCTGGCAAATCGTCTGCGATGGCCGCGGCCGTGAGATCGTAACTGCGCGCGACGCTGCCGTTCGTAGCGCCATCCTCGTAATTGCTCGACCCGACGAGCAGCGTCCGTCCCCGGCTGTTCGCCAGCCCCAGCGCAACCGTTTGATCCCGCGCAACGGGAAGGTTGAAGGGAGCACGGTGCATGACGGCAAATCCGCCGCGTCCATTGTTTCGGAACAACGCAAGCTCTCCGCCGCGCCCGCTGGATATAAGAAGATCGTCGAAGCCATCGCCATCCGCATCGAACCAGCTCACGCCCGGCCCGGGCTGGCTGAGCTTGCGCACCAGCAATGGCTGCCGCTGCAAATCGTCGAACGATTCTTCGTGATGCGTGTGGTTCAGCAACGCGCTGACGTCGCGAAAATGCGGGGCGGAACTTTGGACTTCGGACTTCGGCCTTTGGGCCGGCTGCGCGCTTTTCTCGTCGATTTCATAAATCCGGTTCGCACGCGCACCATAAATGACACTTTGTTTTCCATTCCGCCACGTGACTTCGATCGTCAGGCGGTTGGTGAGACTGCCGGCGGCAAACACGCGCGTGAAATCGTCACCGGAAAGAAAGCGGCCGCCGCAGATCATTTCCTGCGACTGCGGCGCCGGACCGCCCAGCACGCGAATCTTCGCGCCGACGCCGCGCGTGTTCGGCGGCAGGCCTTTCAATTGGACAGCCAGGCGCAGCGCACTCGCGTCATTGCGGTAAATCAAAGCGGGCCCGTTGAGCGAGCTGATTGCGAGGTCAAGGTCGCCGTCGTTGTCGAGATCGCCGAGCGCCATGCCTTGCTTCACGCCGGCAGTATTGAAGCCCCACGCCGCGCTCATCTCTTCGAAGCGGAGATCGCCGCGATTGCGGAACGCGAGATTAACCGTCTCGAGTTTCGGAAAGATTTTTCGCAATCGAAGTTGTTCCACCGCGGTCCACTGGCGCTCCTTCTTCATGGCCTCGATGCGGCGCACGTAGTCGAGGTTTTGGGCATCGCGCAGGTGCCCGTTGCTGATGAGCAGGTCTTCGTAGCCATCGAGATCGACATCGAGGAAAAGAGGTGTCCACGACCATTCGCTGGCCTCCAGCCCGGCCAATCGCGCAATCTCCGCGTACGTGCCATCGCCGCGGTTCCAGAACAGTGTGTTGCGCATGTATTGCGGGCGGTTCTCGAACACGCCGGGCGGCGCGACGTTCGCCCTCCGCTCGCCGAGTTGCACCGCGCGCCGCGTGTGCGCGCGGCTGAGCATGTCCACGACAAAGATGTCGTCGCGTCCATCGCGGTCGATGTCGGCCACGTCCACGCCCATCGAGAACAAACTCGTTTGGCGAAGGGCCAGGCGTGGAACGAGCTGGAAAGTGCCGTTTCCGCGATTCATCCACATGCGGTCCACTGAATCGAAATCGTTGCAGACGTAAATGTCCGGCGCGCCATCGCCATTCAAATCGCGCATCATCACCGACAGGCCGAACTCGTACGGGATGGAAAAGTTCTTGCCGTCCTCATCGAGAAATATTCCGTTGGTCCAGGAAAGCGCGGCGAACCTGCCCTGGCCGTCATTGCGGAAAAGCACGTCCGGCTGGCCGTGTTCCATGATGCCGCCATTCTCACCAACCGTAAAACGGCCCATCAATTCGGGCGACGTGGCCGGCCGGCCATTCACGGACACGACAACCGGCTTGCCCGCCACCATGGAAATCGTGAACTTCGTAAACGGCTCGTCGCGCAAAGTGCTCACGCGATAGTTCGCGATGTAAAGGTCCAGATCGCCGTCGCCATCGATGTCCGCCAGAGCGGCGGAGGTGCTGCCGGTGGGCGCAGCGGTGCCGGCGGATTCCGTGAACTCCGTGAAACGTCCGCGGCCATCGTTCAGAAACACGGAAGTGCCGCGGCCAACGGAATTAACGAACAGATCGAGATCGTCATCGCCATCGATGTCCGCAAAGAGCACCCCGCTGCTATCGCGATTGGGACATGCGACGCCGGACTGGACAGCAACATCCTGGAACTTCCAGTTGCCAAGATTTCGATAAAGCGCATTGGGGCCGTCGATGTTGCCGAAATAAACGTCGCAGAGTCCGTCGCCATCGACGTCGCCCAGCGCGACGCCGGAGCCGTTGTGATAAATCTGATTGGTCAGAGAGCGCTCTTCGCCGAGTGAGTTCGTGAAATCGATGCCGGTCTCGCGTGCAGCCAGCAACGTGAATCCGGCGCGCGGGGCGTTCGCGGCCGGCACGTCGCGATAACGAAATCCATCCGCCGCGTGCCATTCTGCGGCAAGCGCCACGCACCACCATCCCATAACGGCGGCGATAGAAAGGCTCTGAGTCGCGAGCTTCACGGAGTGCCTGCCATTCTGAATCATCTGCCGCAGAAGGTCACGAGCACAAAAAAAGAGACCGGGATTCGCATCCCGGTCTCTCGTGATTCAAAGGCCTTGCTCAGGGAGCCGGTTTCTGCCGGAAGAACTCCTGCGGCAACATCGGAGCACCGGCTTGCGGTGGCGTGCGCGGATCGATAACGAACGGATTGGGCGCCCCCGGAATATCCGTCCATCCGCCCGGAATCTGGGTGGAATGCTGCAATACTTCCGGTGCGCCGGCCCACGGGAACACGATCAGGCCCACCACGGTCGCGGAAGTACTTGTAGCACCTGCGCCCGGCACGCAAACAAGCACTCGATAATCGTAAACACTGCCGTAGGAGGGAACAAAGGTTAAAGTCTGGCTCCTGGCACTGGGGCGAGGGACATCCTTCCAAACACCACCTTCATTCCTTTGCCATTGATAAGTCACCACACTGCTCACACCCGGCGGCGTGGTAATGGCGGCACCCACACTCAGCGCGACGTTCAACTGCCCACCTTGGGTCAGCGCCCCGCTATCAATTTCCCAATTCGGGACGATTGGCCCGCGCGTGTTCGTGTCGGACGCAGCCATGAATTGAATGCGCACGGTATCACCCGCGTTGAAGTTACCGAGATTGGCCACGCTGGTAATAAACCCGGCGGTGTTGGCTCCACTGGTGTAACCGGGCGTCGTGAGCACGAAGGCTGGTTGCCCGGCCAGCGCAGACGAGTTGTTACCCCCGGTGACTGTGCCGTTGTAGCCGTTCGCGCTAAACGCTGTGCCGGGAATTGCGGTGAACGGACCGCCATTCACGCTGACGCGCACCTGCCCGCCGTCCCAGCCAGTCGTCCCCTGATCCGGCTCGAAGCTGTAACGATGGACGAAACTTAAGCCCACCTGCCCAGAGATGGTGATCGGAATGGCCGGGCTTTCCAGCAGGGACGTGTTCGGATGTCCATTATCCGGTTGCTGGCCGTCCTGCCGCCACGAACCTGTCGCAGCATTGTAAACCCACGGGCCATCATAAGCCTGTGGCGTCGTGACCGTAAAGCCGCCGTCGTTCGCGTTGAAGTCCGCAGACGCCAGCGGACTGCCTGTGGCAAAGCGCGAAAACAGCGTCTGGGCGGGAGGCTGCTGCGTAATGACGACCGAGGCACCAAACGGATCCGCAATGGCCACGATGTCCTTGCCACCAATGGCGTCCGAGCCATTCGCCGGCACAGGTCCACCAGGAATGCGCCAGTTCACAGCGAGATGATCGCCTCCGCCGCCTTCTTTCACCAGGGCCTCGAAGTAATACATCTGACCGGCGGCCAGATTGATGGGACCGGAGATGTTCATCTGCGGTCCGCCGGAAGGCGAAGGAACACCGACACGACCGGAGCTGGCATTATCGCCCGTGCCAGTCCATGACCGGCGACTCGACCATATCGGCTCGTTCGCGATGTTCACGATGTTCGCCGGATTGGCATCGGTGCTCAGCCACAGCTCGGCGTTGTCGTCCGCGGCGATGTAGAACGTGTAGTTGCCACTCACCGGCGGAACCAGCCACCCGCGCATCCGCGCCCCATAGCCTTCGAACTCATCAAAGGTATTGAGCTCAAGCGTGCTTCCGTGCCGAACAAGATCGGGCGAATTCGGATACTTGGGTGAATTCCTCAAGTCGCTAATGACCACCGTGTTGTTGGCCAGGCCAAGGTACAGTTCCTTGAGCACGAAGCCGCGACTGGCCACGAAGGAGTAAACGTTGGTCACGATGCCGCCGACCGCATCCACGGTAGGATTACCAACGGGCAGGGTCCGATTCCCCACGAGGTCCTCCTGGAAATCGATTTCCAGCGTGTAAACGCCGCCCAGCACCAGCGGGCTCTGCAGGTTCAGAACGACATTCGACCCCGCATAATCCACCGAAGTGATCGTGACTTGGTTCATGCCTGAATCACGCAGGATATAGTTGCCAGGATCGATGGCTGGCGCCTGGCCCATGACTTCGCTCCAGCGCAAAAGCACTCTGTTGAACGTTTGATCAGCCCGCGCACTCACCAGCGTTGGCCGAACCGTATCGGGCACAATCGTGAGGACCGCGTTGGAACTGGTGGTGACAGCGCCCACAATCGACGCCTGCACTCGGAATGTTGCCCCCTGATCATCAGGAAGTGTGGCAGGCACTAACGTGTACGAAGACGAGGTCGCACCCGGAATATTCGTGAAGGTAGCACCATCGAATCGCTGCCATTGATAGCAAACGATCAGACCCGGGATGGATGTTTGCACGCCCACGCTAAACGTCGCACTGCCATTTTGCGGCACGGTGATATTCGTGGGTTGCTGGCTGATCGTGATGGTACCCGCCACGCCTCCAGGAGCAACTGCGCCCAATTGGTCGGACGAAATCGCCGCCAGCGGCGCGCTGCTGCCTGCCAGTCGCGCTGCGACACGGATGTAGTCGCCACCGCCCGCTTCCTTGTAGAGTCCTTCGATATAATAAGCCCGACCGCCCACGAGCGGAATCGCGCGCGAGGCAACGGCCGGCCAGTCTCGGCAGCAGCCTTGTTCCTCAACAATCATCGACCTTCCGGCCGGGTCGGGGCCGTTCGTATTCATCCAGACTTGTCCCGCATCGTCGCTATGGAGATAGAAAACCCAGTTTCCTGAACTCGGAGGTATGAACAAGCCCCGCATCCGGGCGCCAAAATTCTCACGGAAGTTGTCGGTGCCCAACTGGGCTCTCGTATCGAATGAAGTCATGATACGGCTTCCGTCCGGACTGTTCGGGAAGCTCGGATGCGTCGTGAGAGCCGATATGGCGGTGCCGCCACCGGTATTATAAGTTTCCCACAGCATTCCGCCGCAACCAGCCACCCAAGCAGTGAGGTTCGTCACGATGCCGTTCTGATCCACGGTCGGGTTGCCGAAGGCCACCGTAGTGTTGCCGGCGATGTCCGTCTGATAATCGATTTCGAGCGAGTAAGTGGCGCCGGAAAGCATCGGACTCTGCAGGCGCAGCACATAAGTAGACCCCAGATAATCGACCGAATTGACGAAAATCTGGTTCATGCTGGAATCCAGCAAAATGAAATTGCCGCTATCGATCGCCGGCCCCTGGGCCATCAGTTCACTCCATGTCAGCGTAATGTTGGTGAACGTGGCGTCAGGCGACACCCCGAGCAGTTGCGGCGGAACCGTATCTGGAAGCACGCCAAGGATAGCAGTGGCACTCTGTACACTGCGCGCTGGCGCGGTAATGACGACGTAGTAAGTGTCGCCATTCTCAGGCAGTTTTATGGGGCCAACCGTGAGTGACGGTCCGTTCCCGCCGACGACGGCGACGCCGTTGCTGTACCATTGATAACTGAACGATCCGGCACCGCAAAGCGAGGAGCTGCTGGAGGCCACCGCCGTGAAGGTCACGAAGCCATTTTCGGTGTTGGTCCCATTGTCCGGCTGGTCGGTGATTGCAAGGACGCCAGCGTTTACATAAGTGCCCAGGTTCACCGCAGTGATCGGCGTGCTGCCGTTCGCCGGGACTGGATCGCTGGGACGTTTGACCGCCACGGCCATATGATCGCCACCACTGCCTTCGGTGAAATAGCTCTCAATGTAATACCGCTGGCCAGCCGTGAGGAATATGTTGCTGGAAACATTGGAGGGGGGAGTGCCGCGACCACCGCCGCTGGCTTCACCAGTCCATTCACGCCGCGCTGCCCAAACCGGCTCCAAAGCGATTCGCACGACATTGGCAGGGTTTGCATCGGTGCTCAGGAACAGCCGCCCCGGATCATCCGTGGCAAGATAAAAGATATGGTCGCCGGTTTCGGTCGCCACAAAGTAGCCGAGCATACGCCCGCCGTAGTTATCAGCCTGACCGCCCTGCAGACCGATATCGCCGTTGTTGTACTCGTAGAGATTTGTCAAACAGGTCTTGGTCGGGAAAGCGGTGCCCGCGCGCACACCGGTGATCATCGCGTCCACAGCGCCGCCGGCGAACTGCGGATAGAATTCCCGCTGAATGTAGCCCAAGGCGAAAGCCAGCGTGGAAAAGACCGCATTGGTGGGATTCGATTCCTGCAACGCCGTTCCCGTTTCATCAAAAATGTTCGATACGGTCACCGTGTAGATCGTGTCTTCGGCGAGTTGAGTCGCGGTCCTCAGAATAACGGCGCGTGCGCTGGCGTCGCGTGTTGCGCTGGTAATGGCGATGATGTTGCCCGCAGCGTTTGTGATGCTGAAGTTCGCTATGTTTTGGGCTGAGGACGTCTGCAGCCGGTTATCGAAGCTCACAATCACGGTGTTGAACGTGCCATCGGCAGCCGCACCTAAAAGGTGCGGTGGCACCGGATTGAGGACCGTCAATGTAGCGCCCGCACTGGTAACGGTGCTGAACTCGTTTGCGATCGCGACACTATAGACCGCACCGTTATCAGTCAGTTGCGCGGCAGGAATCGTGTAAACCGAACCGTTCGCGCCCGGAATGGGCTGGCCATTCCGCCGCCATTGGAACGTGTATCGAGGTGTTCCATCCACGACCACCCGGAAGGTCGCCGGAGTCAGCGCCGTCACACTCTGGCTGACCGGCTGCGTGGTGACGCGCACCGGGCCGAGCGTTGAGTAAATAACACCGCCAAACTGTCGGCTTGGGTTGAAGAAACTCTCTTGAATCGGCGACGAACCGTTCGCTATGGGCGCACCGCCCGGAGGCTGCCACGTTGCCGATCCAAAATTGCCACCGCCACCTTCGCTGTGGATTTCTTCCAGATAATATCTTACTCCCGCCTGCAATGTGATCGGGACCGAGAAGTTGGCCGGCGGGCTGCCACGAGAGCCTTGGTTGCCGCCAGCGACGTACTCGCGTCCGCCATTCCATGCTGGCTCTCTTGCAATCTCCACTTTGTTGGCCGGGTTGGCGTCACTGCTCAGGTAGAGCCGACCGGCGTCGTCCGAACTCATGGCAAAGATGTAGTTGCCTGTGGTGGGAGCAATCAGCACACCCGAAATGCGCATCGAGTAATTCTCCTGCTGGCCATCGCCCGTCACCGGAGTCCTATCCTCGAAAACGGTGTTGGACTGAATCGCCGGAAAATCCTGGCTCGCGGTCGGAATGTCCTGTTGATACGCCAGCGAGTTCAGGTAGAGGTCAATGTCCGGGCCAGGAATCATGTTGATGGCCAGCCGGATGCGGCGAGCCTCATAACCTGCGCCGTGCGTAAAGGTGGTAGTCGCATTGCCCAGGGCCGTCCCGTCCGCGCCCACCACGTTCGCCACCGTAAGGATGTAGGTCGCGCCTTCGATCAATGTCGGCGATACGGTCAACACCGCCGTGCTCGGATTCGCTCCCTGCGCCGCGGCAGTCACCGTTGGGTCGGACGGCAAAGCACCGCGACTCGGACTGATGATCAGACCGGTGTTCAACTCAGCAAAGTTCAAATACTTGGCGCCGCCCAAAGGTGTTGGTGACGGGCCGATATCGTCGATGGCTTCCTCCGGCGGTTCCGCCGCCGGGTAGTTGTTCACTCCCGCAGCCGTGCCGACGACCGCAATGGCACTGTACGGCTGGCCCGCGACGGCCACAACTCCCAGGACCGGATCGCCAGGCGCCGTAACATCGGCGGCCGCCGAATCCAGAAGATCAACCTCAGCGATCTGCATGCTGTTCGCCGCTGCGGCATCCCTGACCGTGGGGAAGAGGATGCGATAGTGCCGGTAGGGAGTGGTGTTGGCGAAAGTTATGTCGGGAGCTGTCGCGTTACGAGTGGCTCCCAGACCCGTAGCGCCGGAGGCAATCAACGTCCATCCACCCGCCAAAGGATCGCAACTCGTTCCTTCCAGTGTAAAAGTCATGGGATCGCGCTCGGGCGCATCATTGCCAGTAGTGAGGCGCAATCCTGTGACGACGGTCACGTTAGGCCCGGAAACGACTCCCAAAGTGTAATTGGCCGCTGTCCCGGTGCCGGCGCCAGGAGGACTGTCGAAGCCGATGGTTACGCCAGTGGGATTACCCCGGCTGGAGGATTCAATCACGTTGAACGAACCCGGGTTGCCACGGGTCAGCGCGAAGTCGCGGAATTGGGCCGTCGCTGTGTTGTTGCCGCTATGCCGGCCCACACCCAGTCCGACGAGGACTGTTTTCTGGAACGGACCCGGATTGTTCGTCCCGAAAGCCCAGTCTCCTGCCGCAGTGTCCTGGCTGCCGAGGAACTGCCATGCGATTCCGTCCACGCTGTTCGAGGCGTGGAACACATTGCCTCGACGCACCAGTCGCAACCAGGCGTTGGGAATGTTCGCAGCCCCGATTGTATTGGCTGCATCAATATCCTCGTGCCGTCCGCCGTTGTGATCGTCAGCAAAGGCACCGGTGGGCTCATGTCTCCCCGTGCGGTAGGCCAAGCGAGTGTCATTGGCGCCGAATGCATCCGCAGCCGGCGGTGCTGGATTAACGGTAGGAACAGCCAACGGGGTGACCCGCGGGAAAACCATGCGGCTGTCTTCCGCCAATGTCTCGCGCACCATAATGCCAGCCTTGGTCCAGCGGGCGCTGGGATCGAGCGATTCCACGCGAACGCGGACATCGAAATCACCCGTTACTTCCGTGTACTGGTAGGTGAATTCGTCCACGTTGTCCCAGATGTCGTTGCCGCCGCCGATGATGGTGAAGTCGCTGGCGCTGGTGTTGGTCGCAGAACCGATTTTGTTGCGGCCAAGCTGCGCGAAATTCGGCAACGGCGTGATGGGAGTAAAAGCGCCCGCATACTGCGCCGCGATCTGTGAAGCATTCAACGCCTTGTCGAACACCGCCACTTCATCGATCTGGCCGTTGAAGAAGTTGCCCGTGCCGTCGAACACGCCGCCGCCGCCGATGTTGAAGAAGAAACTATTATCTGCGGGAAGGGAGTGCGAGCGCGTGGCCGCGAGCACGCCGTTGGTGTAAATGTGCGAGTTGGCACCATTCCCTTCGCTGACAATCGCAACGTGAGCCCATTGACCATTGGGAAACGGATTGGGGCTGACGTTCAATCCGTTGTCTGTCCAGAGCTGAAGGGTGTTGTTGTCAATGTAGCCGAACTCAACAATATCGTTCTGGCCCCATATGCCGGTGCGGTTCGCCTGGTCCTGGTTGCGGCGAATCCAACTGCTGATCGTAAAGGCCGGCCTGCCGTTCATGAGGCTGATCGCCGTGGTCACAGAGTCATCCAGACCATCGAATTGCGCGGCGGTGTTGCCAGCCTCAAACCCAATGAAGGCCGGCGGCGTGGGCGCCTGCGACCCCGTCCCCCCTCCGCCGTTGTAGGTGCCGTTCGCCGCGGCACCCAGGCTGCCACTGTTGATCGCAGTGGGCGGCGCTTCGTTAAAGCGCCAGTAAGCAATCGGCCCCTCAGCCATGACAGCGTCGCGATAGCCGGCCGCCCAGGAGGAGGTGGCGAGAGATACAATCGCGAGGAGACCAATCAGAGTCTTTGAGGACAAAACCACAGAGTTACGCATAGGATCGCCTTTGGAATTCGTTTGGATGCCGCTGGTGTAAGTTGAGTGCGCAGTAGGTGTCAACACTTTTGTGGTAATAGTAAAAAAAATTTGCGGACGGTGCCGATGCCTTACCGAAAAGACTTCTTTGTTTTCTCAAGCACGCGCTTCGATTGAAATGGAACTGCCGCCTATCTAATCTCCAACGCGACCCGCATGAAGCGAAACGCGCCGTCAAGGCAGAGAACTCAAGCACCACGCTCTGGCGCGTCCGGCCGGATGCTGTTCGTCCTGCTCATCGCGGGACTGGCGATCGGGGGCGGACTCGTTCTTGTGCTGCGCAGGGATTCGCCGGGAAAACTTGCCACGGCGCGTGCGGACCAGGCGGTGACGTTTCATCATGACGTTGCGCCGATCATCTACCATCACTGCACGCCGTGCCATCATCCGGGGCAGGCCGCGCCATTTGATCTGCTCACTTTTGCCGACGTGCAGAAACGGGCTCGGCACATTCGCGAACTTGTTGAAAGCAGGACCATGCCTCCCTGGCTGCCTGACCCGACGGATGGCCCGTTCGTCGGACAGCGCTCATTGAGCGCGGCACAAATCTCGATCATTCAGCGCTGGGTCGAGCAGGGAGCGGTGGAAGGCGCAGCCTCCGAGGCGCCGGCCGCGCCAAAGTGGAGCGACGGCTGGCAACTGGGCACGCCCGACCTGATCGTTCGATTGGCGCAACCATTCAAGCTGAGCGCCGACGGGCCGGACGTGTACCGCAATTTCGTCATTCCAATTCCCACGACGGCGCGGCGTTTCGTGAAAGGCGTCGAGTTGCAGCCGGACAATTCACGCATCGTTCACCACGCCTTCCTCCGTATTGACGTGACGCGCGAATCGAGGCGGCGCGACGAACAGGATGCGGAACCTGGCTTTGGCGGATTGCACACACCTGCGAGCGCGCAAACGCCCCCGGGCCAATTTCTCAGTTGGCAGCCCGGCAAACTTCACACGTTCGCGCCGCGCGGACTGGCCTGGACACTGGAAACGAATTCCGATCTCGTGTTGCAAATGCACCTGCGTCCGTCCGGAAAACCGGAAGTGCTTCAACCTTCCGTCGCGTTTTATTTCACAGACGAGCCGCCGACGAACACGCCATTCAAGATCGGACTCCGCACGTTCGCCATCGACGTTCCCGCCGGCGCAAACGACCACATCGTGCGCGAATCGTACCAACTCTCGGCTGATGTCGAAGTGCTGAGCGTCCTACCGCACGCGCACTACCTCGGGAAGAAGCTCGAAGCGTTCGCCACGTTGCCGAATGGCCAGCCACGTCCTCTCTTGCGCATCGCGAATTGGAACTTCGACTGGCAGGGCGACTATCAGTTTCAGCAATCAGTCTTCCTCCCGAAAGGAACGACGCTCTCGATGGCCTGGCACTACGACAACTCGACGAACAACGCGCGCAATCCACACCATCCGCCGCGGCGCGTCCGCTACGGCCTGCAATCCGACGACGAGATGGCGGAGTTGTGGTTGCAGGTCTTGCCACGCCGCACGAACGATCTCGCCGCGCTGGCGCGCTACGATCAGCCGCGCGTCTTTCGCGACGCCATCGCCTACAACCAGCATCTGCTCCGGCTGAATCCCAGCGACTCACGCGCGCACAACGAAATTGGCAGGGCGCAACTCTTCCTGGGAAATCTTGCGGAAGCGGAAATGGTTCTGCGCCAAGCCACCGCGCTCGATCCGGCATTCGATGAACCTCATTACTTCCTCGGCCTCCTGTTCCGAATGCAGAACAAATTGCCGGAAGCGGTGGCTGAATTCTCTTCCGCCACGCGGCTGAATCCGTCGAATGCCAGAGCTTGGGGGAACCTTGGACTGGTTCTGCTCGCGCAAGGAAATCTTGAACAGGCCGAGTCATCCCTTCGCGCGGCGTTACAGCTCAATCCGCAGGATCAAATCGCGCGCGAAGCGTTGGACGAAGCAGTCGCGAGACGCAAGGCGAGATAGAAGGGGGACGTCTGTTCCCTGCCCTACCCGGCGCTACTTCGTCGCGTCCACTCGATACAGATGAACGGCATAGCCGGCGAACTCATCGGCCCACTCCCCATTTGTCACTTGGATGCTGCGTGACTCACTTAAGACTTCGGCGCTGGCGCGCGTCGGCATTTCGCGAAGGGCAAACGAACCGCGCGTTGGCCGATTGCGCATGTTCACCGCGAAGAGAAAAGTTGCTCCGGCGCGCCGCTTCATCATCCACGCAATCGGTGCATCAGTCGCAGATGATTTCACGACCACGCCATTTGTAATGGATGGGCTGTTCAGCACGGGCGCGAGTTGGTGAATCTGCTGATTGATCGCGGTCACGGCCGCGAGCATTTCCGGATCGTCCAGCAACGCCGGTTCTCTGAACGTCGGTTTGAACTGATGCACGAAGTAGATCAGGCCACGCGACCCGTGAATCAGCGACATCCACACTTCTGTCCGCACTTGCTGCGGCGTCGGTTTCGTTTCCACGTTGCTGATGCGTGTGCATTCGATGCAGTTCCACACCGGGCGTTCGGGTCCGGCCCAGTTGCGCAACCGTTCGACACCACGCGCGACGAACTCCAGTTTGCCCGCCACCTCGGCGTTGTCGTGTACGGCGGGATAAATGTCGAACGACGCAATGTCGCAGCCCTTCACATACTCCGGGTAATCCTCGGGATGATTCCGCCGCACGCCGCGCCCGATCCAGTTGTCCCACGCGACGCCCTGCCCGAGGTTCAGCAGCACTGGCCGCGTCGGGTCCGCGGCGCGCAGCCGTTCATAATCCGCGACAATTTTCTCCGGCAAAATCGGCGGGCCATAACCTTTACCCTGCCCGAGCGACTGCGCATTGTCCGGTTCATCCCCGTGCATCCAACCGACAATGGTTGGGTTGTCTTTGAATTGCAGTCCGCGCCGCTGGCTGCAAATCACCGACACGCCGGCCTTCTGCAACGCCGCGAGTTGATTTGAAGTCGGCCCGTTGTACAAACCGACGTAGAGATTGATGCCCGCTGCCTTGAAGCGCTCCGCATTGGCCGGGTTCTGAAGCCACACCGCGATGGGGAAATAATTCTCGTTTGTCGGCGGCCCATTCCTCCAGCGGGCGTAAGGACCTGCAAGAGGGCCTTCAGATCCTGCGCCGCGAATCGCCGACAGAAGTGCGACGAGCATCGCGATGAGTTGCAGCCAGGCCAGAACGTTGGGCCATCGATGTTTCAAAGTCATGGCAGTTGGACGGCGACACAGGAGAAAATTCAAATGCAACCGCCAGTCCACTCACCTGCGCCCCGCGCTCACTCCAAAACGCATCGGCGGTGCGCCGCGCTGATGGGCGCCGATGTCCGGTGCTTTGCCACTGTAACCGTCGCTGAAGTTTGGAATGGGTTCGCCCGCATTCACGCCGGGGCTCGTCGGTGCGAGCTGAAAACGTCCGGTTTTCGTCGGGAGATCGAAGCCGGCGTTCGGCTCGTAAACCGGTTCACCGCGAATCCCGTGCACTTCGTGGCCTTGCGGAATGCGGCCATTGTAAAGGTCGTAATCGAAATCGTTGCCGATGTTGCGCCGGTTATTGCTCGCGCTGTGGTTCTGCGGCGTGCGCACGTGGAGAATGTTGTTGCGCGACACGGTGTGCTTGACGATGCGGTCGGCGCCGAGTCCGCCCGTCGGAAGCCACTCGTCCGAACGGAACAGCGTGTTGTGGAAAATATACATGTGGCCCGTCATCCACTCTTCGCCGTTGGCGAAACCCATCTTCAAAAAATTCCCGCCACCCGCGCCGGGTTGCGACTGGCTGAGCGCCACGACGTTTCGCCAGACGTAAAGCGGGCCAATCGACGTTGCTGCGTTGCCAATCATCATCATCGATTGCGTGACGTAATTGTCCCAGACACGCACGTTGCGATTGCCGCCCTCAATCTCCAGGCCGTCGTCCCAGCAATGGCTGATGAAGTTCCCGTAGATGTCCGAGTCCGGACCGGGCGCGCCCTGGAAACTTCCGTTGCTGCCGCCGCCGATGATGTCGTTATACATGTGCTCCAGGTCCGACCAGCATTCGTTGTAGCGAATGACGTGGTTGCCCGCCGTGTTGAACAACGTGATCGCCTGCGGCCCCGCCGAATGCGTGGGATACTTCGGCTCATACCAGTTGCTGCCGTCGTAAGTTGGGTGATGCAGCTTGCAGCGCTGAACGATGAGCCGCTTCAACGTCGCGCTGCGCGAATAGATCGCTGAATCGTAATCGAATCCGAAACCGGTCTTTGGATTCAGCCGGCCCCAGCCAGAAACGTCGCAGTCCTCAATCACGATGTCGCGCCCGCCGTCGATGCGAATCGCGCCGATGGGTCTTGCGTTGAGGTTCGTGGCCGCGCCCGCGCCCTTCAACGTGAAGCCGCGCAGGATGACGTTGGAGGCATTGACCGTGATGCAGGCGTCGTGCTGATGACGCACGTCAATCGTCGTGCCGCGACCATCATAAACGCGCCATGCCTGCGGCGTGCCGGACTCGGTGATCGCGAGCGGCGTGTCGCGGTCACTCACGCGAGTCGTTTTGCCGGCCGGAAATTCTTCGCTCCATGTCCTGGCCGTCAGGTTGGTCGTCGTGCGCGTGTTGGCGAGAGTCAGTTGAATTTCGTAAGTCGTCGCCTGCGCGAGATGAACGATGCTGCCGCGATAATCAGCCAGGTCTTCCTCGGTTTTGGGAATTGGGTTGTAGCGCATCGGCAGCCCTTCTTTCCAATCCGCTGCGCCCTCGCGACGATAGCGCACCTTCACTTCCTTGTTCGTCGCACCACCCGGCGGCGACCAGTAAAGCCCCAGACAATGAAACGTCGGTATCGCAAACGGCGCACCAGTGCCGCTCGGAGAATCAGGTCGAGCCGCCTGCGTCCAGCCTGATTGCGGGAGAAGCAGGAACAAGATGGCGGCGAGCCGCAGTGGGCGTTTCAGAAAGCACAACTTCACAATTATGGCGATGGATCCAACGTTCAGCGACGATCCTGTACGGAGACGAACCCCCTGAGAAAGTCTTCAACAGATTTCATCAACTGTTTCGCCTCGCCTTAAGCTCCGGCTTCCGTTGTCGGTGCGACGCGGCGCTCGATGCGCCGATCGGGAATGAACCACATGCAAGCCACGGCCACGTAGATGGCGTTCGCGATCCATGCATTCACAAACGCCAACCCAATCGCGGCGAGATACAACACCGGCGAGAGCTTGCCTTTCCAGTCCGTGCCCACCGCCTTCGCCAGCAACGAGTCACGCCCCTGATGCGCGATGAGCGTGCGCTGGAGAATGTAGTAAGCCACCGCGGCCATAAACAGCACCGCGCCGTAAGCAGCCGTTGGTAGCGCCGCGAAATGATTCTCACCCATCCATCCTGTCGCGAACGGAAACAGCGACAGCCAGAAGAGCAGGTGCAGGTTGGCCCACAGAATGCCGCCATGCACACTTTTCGCCGTGTGGAGCATGTGGTGATGATTGTTCCAATAAATTCCCACGTAGATGAAACTCAAAACGTAGCTGAGGAACACGGGCAGAATCGGCTTGAGCGCATCGAGGTCGGTGCCGTGCGGCACCTTCATCTCCAGCACCATGATTGTGATACGACAAAGCCGGGCGCGTGCAATCTGGCGAATGCCTCCTGCGCTCGAAAGCTCAACGTGCGAAGACTTCCTGATTGTCGGTGGAAGACTTTCCGACGAATATTTTCCTGTCTCCTGTTGGAGATGCCGGAATTGCATAGATCGTTTGCTCTGCTCATGGCCGGATCAAAAAAACGAATCGTGTTGGTGGTGTTGCTGCTCGTATTCCTGCTGAACAGCGTGCTGCTCGTGGGATTGTGGCTCGTGCGACATCGTTTTGCGCCCGCGCCGACCACCAGTGTCGTGGTTTCCGGCGGCGGTTTGATCGGCTACGAGCCGTTTGATTATCCCGCGGACACCGCGCTGACGGGACAAGGCGGCGGGCGCGGGTTCGCTGGCGCATGGGAACCGGGCGGCTTCAACGCGACGAAGTCCGACGTGTTTGTCATGCAGCCTGGAGCATTGAGTTTTTCCAACCTCGCGGTTTCCGGCGCCAATCATCTCCGCATCGAAGCGCCGCCGGAAGGTGACTCGGCCATCTGCGGCGTGGGACGCTCCCTCGGCATCGATTTGGCCGCGCCGGGTTCCGTTTATTACCTCAGCTTCCTTTACCGGCCTGATGCCGACGATGGCTACGGCTCACTCGTCGTCGGCACCGGCCAGGGCCGCGAGCTTGGCATCGGACGCTCCCGTTCGGCGCCGCAATTTCATCTCGCGCAACGCGGCGGCGTCGGCCGGGTGTATGCGGACCAGGAAGCCATCGTCGGTCAAACCGTGTTCATGGTTGTGAAGATGGAATTCATGGAGGGGCCGGATCGCTTCACCCTCTTCATGAATCCCAGCCCTGGACAACCGGAACCGCCTGCGGACGTGGTCAAAGAAGACATGGATCTCGCGCAAGCCACGCACTTTTTTCTTTATTCCCGTTCCGCCTGGAGCGTGGACGAAATTCGCCTCGGCAAAACCTGGGCCGAAGTAACGCCCGCGCAATCGACCAGCCTTCGTTGAAGTTTGGAGTGACCGCGCTCCGCTGCTCGCGCCTGCGTTGCGGGATGAACTTGCAACCAGAGAAATCGCGAAGCTTCATCAAGTGCTGACAACGACGACTAATTATTGTAATCACCGCCCGTGGAATTGACCCCTGAAACGACGAACGTCTACTACGTGTTCTTGGCGTCCCCGGGGGATATGGCTGACGAACGAAACGCCGTTCGTCGTTTCTTTGAAGAATACAATCGGACGACAGCGCGTCACTATGCGGTTCGCTTCGAAGTGATTGACTGGGAGAACTATTCCTCCGCTGGGGTTGGTCGACCGCAAGAACTCATCACAGAAGCAACACTGGAGCGCTATCGGAGTTCGCTGGCGTTGGTCGTGGGACTTATGGGTCAACGGTTCGGTGAAGCGACAGGCGTGGCGGACTCGGGTACCGAGGAGGAATTCAATTGGGCGTTGGATAGCTTCCAGAAAACGGGCTTTCCCGAAATCAAATGGTTCTTCCGCCGCGTGGACCAGTTCAAAGCTCCGTCTGACCCGACTCAAATACAAAAAGCGCTGCTGCAATGGCAGAAGGTAATCGCATTTCGAGAGCGGCTGAAAACCGGTGCGAATGGCCAACCAGTTTTCTTCAAGGAGTTTTCATCTGCTCCAGAATTCCCTGACATTTTGCGCCATGATTTGACGCTGTGGCTTAACGATCCGGCCCGTCCTTGGACTCAAAGAAAAACGGATTTACCGCTCGAACCGGAGATTGGGTTTACCGCGATACCTGGGTACTATGAAAGCGTCGTTGAAGATTTCAGGCGCTTGGACATCGCCGGAATCGACAATGATAGAGCATTTGAAATCCCCCTCAGCGACGTTTATCTGCGTCTCCGAGTCATGTTCGACGACGACAGCCGCCCGGCAGACGTCGAAAAGCTTTCTGATACAGGCCCGATCGACATCCACGCCGCTCTTCAGCGGTATCAGCAATTGGTGATTGTCGGCGATCCGGGGAGTGGGAAATCGACGTTCTTGAAGTACATCGCTTTGATGCTTGCCCGCGCCGTTCATGAAAACGCGCCAAAGCTTGCCCTTGAAACCTTGGGGGTTGGCGAACCGCTCCCAATTCCGCTGTTTGTCTCGTGCTGGGATTTGTCCGATTTCTTGAAAGGCAAGGAGGAGGCCAAATTGGACATGTTGCTGGACTTCTTCGTCTCTCGATTGGCTGCGCATTCGTGGAGCATCGATTCTGCGCAACTCGAACAATTACTTGCGAAAGGCGCTTGCTGCCTGCTTTTCGACGGACTTGATGAAGTTCCAACGGAAGCAGGCCGTTCAATCGTAAGCAGACTTTTGGAACAGTGCGTGAGCAAGTTTTCGAAAAACCGCTACGTCGTCACTTCACGTGTGCGTGCCTACACGGGCGATACAATCCTTAAAGGAAAGTTTGTTCGAGCTGATGTGCAGCAACTCACAGCAGAAGATCGCCGTCAGTTCCTACAGAACTGGTTTGCTCTCTTGTTGCGCGTTCGTCTCGAAGAAGTCTTGGTTGAGGGCAGCGAAGGAAGGCGACACTTAGATACCCTTAGCAATGCAATTGAAGGTAATCCTCGCCTTCGAAGTTTAGCGGTAAATCCCCTTCTGCTGACAGTGATTTCAATCGTTCATTGGAATCGGAAGCGGTTACCGGAGCAGCGCACCGACCTTTACGACGAGTGCGTGGATGTCCTTTTGGGACAGCGAAAAGAAGCAGAGAAAGCTTTGCGCGCCAAAAAGACAACAACGCTGGAGGAGAAACACGAAGACGACATCCACGAAGACCGCGCTTGGACGCGAAAGCGGTTTGCGGAAATCGCGCTTCAAATTCTTTGCGGCGAAGGCGAAGAAGTCACGAAGGACGATGTAATTCAGCTACTGGTTCCACGCTTTCGAATGCGCAGTGCTACAACGGAAGAGAAGGCTGTCGTTCAAGCTGAGTTGTTCTTGGAACGACAGGAATTAAAAAGCGGCTTGCTTGTCAGCAGGCGCTCACACAGCTACCGGTTCGTCCATCTCACATTTCAGGAATACTTGGCCGCGTGGAACCTTGCGAACCAGAACTTCGACCAAGTCATACCGATTGTCTCCAAACGATTACGAAGCGCTCGATGGTTTGAAACCCTTCAGCTACTAGGAGGCGAATGGGCGAAAAGTTCCGACGAAAAACTCGACGCCTACGTGAAGTGGTTGCTTGAGCAACGGGGCGGGTCAGTTGGGGAACAAGCTCCGGTAGTTGCGTTGTGCGCCAATATCGTCCGCGACACTAGTGGCACTGCGGAATTACAGGAAGAAACCCGCCGCACCTTCGAACAAGCAGTTCGTGCAACACTCGCGGCATTTCGAGACAGCTCCGGCGTATATGAAACGACGCAGTTGGAGATCCTTGAAGCGCTCGGCAGGCTCGGAGCGGCAGTAAAAGATCATCTGATTGAAGCAACAAAGTGCAGTCGTTATGCCGTGCGGCGCAGAGCTATTGAAATGCTGGTGCCGCATCTGCCGGACAACGACCTTTTCGGTATGCAACACGTTCTTGAAGATCGCAGTCAAGAACCCATTACCACGTATCTTCAAGCGCTTTTCGAGCGGGATCTTGTAAGAGCCGCTCGTCTCCTCAAGTCACTGCAAGCCATTCAGCCAAAAGCAGCCGCTGCCATTCTGCGGTTCACCTCATTTTTGGCTCGAATGGATAAAGGACTGAGCAGTGTCGTCGCGATGGCATTCAGAGCGCGAGCTCTGTGGGACTGGCGAGGCTTGAGGTCGGGACAACTATCGCGAATTGCGCATGGCTTCAATGACCCGGTGACTTGGGCGCTCGTTCAGGAAACATTTGAAAAAGACCCGGACCCCGGAGTTCGCGCTGACGCATTTCAACTTCATGTGGAGCGATTACGCACAACAGAGGAGATTTGGCGGCTCGTTAAGGACCGAATTGCAAACGACGAGGCGATCACGGTTAGGGCACAAGGAATCGCATTGCTTGCGAAATGGCGCACGAGCGAACCAGAAACGTGGGCAATCGTTCGAGACAATTGTGGTCAAAGCCAACCGATAGACTTGAGACAAACGGCCATGTCGGTCATTGTTCAACATCGCGCCAGCGATGCGGCGCTCATGGGCGTGGTTGTGCAGATTGCTACAAACGATGAAAGTTCAGATGCGCGCGCGCGTGCTGTTCGCGTCCTAACACACGCCCTGGCAAAAGTACCGCAATACCGAGAAGTGGTGGAGAGAGCGGGCTTAAATGATCCAAGTGCGGATGTGCGATTGGCCGCATTGCAGACTTACTCCGACTCCAATTTCGATCAAAATGCGGTCTATCATTTCAGCCTTAAAATAGCTCAAAAGGATGGAGATCCCCGCGTCCGGCGACTGGCGCTACAACTCGCCGCCGCTCGCATAAACGTGAATCACTTCGCGAGACAACTTCTTGTCGAACGTTACGCAAACTATTTTACTCAAAACTTCATCGACCCTGCTGAACCAATTACACGTAAAGAGGTCGCGAGATTTGCAAAGTCGGCGGGGCGATCCGCCGAGGAGATAGAAAGCATGTACGAGGATCTTTCGGCTAGGTTACCCGGCGTGCTAAAACTTGCGTGGAAGGAGCAATCCCTCCCTCCTCCACCGTCACCACCAGATTCTCCATGATGTAATCCTTCCGCTCGGGCGTGTT
>JGI10216J12902_102757017_pt1 | contig 38202 bp, 33 predicted proteins | sample KanNatreferecore_FD_12902 | JGI IMG/M metagenome (IMG submission 12902)
AACGAATGGTCCCATGACCTTGGCGATCCCTGCGACATCGATACGCGAGAAGATCTGGCGGAGGCTGTTGCGGACGGTGCACGCAGGACGGCTCGCCGGATAAGCGACACGTGAGGTCGTCACTCGCTGCGGTCATTGGCTGGCGCTCCCGAAGCTGGGCGAAACCGATCCCCGCGCCGAAACGCTCGATGCCTGGATCGGCCTGGACGCTTACGTGGACCTTGTACTCATGGCGCGAAGCGCGACATCGGTGAGCTGCGACAGCTGCACTAGCTTGATCCGTGGCCGGTCGACGCGGCTGCCTGTAGAGCGCTCCTCCGCGTCGATCGCCTCCCAGCCCCGCCAGTTGACGACCGCGTCGCCCAAGGTGTGTGTCCAGGCGTCGTCGGGTTCGTCTGGCGGGTCGAGGAGGGCGCCTCGGTTGAGGTCTTCGAGAATCGCCTCGACAGTTCCGGCCGCGTCCTTCCTGTTTGTGCCGATTACGCCGTTAGCGCCTCGTTTGATCCAGCCGACGACGTATTCCCCGATGCGAAGCCGCCCGTCCTCCAAGACGCGGCCATCTGCGTTGGGGACAACTCCACGAGCACTGTCGAACGGGACGCCTGGCAGCGGTCGTCCGCGGTAACCCACGGCATGAATCACAAGCCCACAGTCCAATACCTCTTCGTGCCCCGTCGGCTCTGCGATGACGGTTCCGTCCGGATGTGCGGCCAACCGGTTGCAGGCCACCCGCAAGGCTTTCACCCGCCCGGCTCCGTCGCCAACTACCTCGACTGGGGAGGTGAGGAAGCGGAGCTCGATCCGACGCTCGGCCTCACTTCGGGAGACGCCGGCGTACTGTCTCAGGGTCTCGAGGTTCCGCCGCGACCGTGTGCTCAGTTGTTCGTCACCGGACCCCAGCGCTGGGTCCGGGGCCATCATCTGATTAGGGGCGACAATCACGTCCACGCCGTCGAGCTCGCCTAGCTCACGAAGCTCTGGATTGGTGAACGCTGCTTGGAGTGGGCCACGGCGTCCGAGGACGATCACTTCCCTGATCCTCGACGTCCGAAGTACCTCGAGCGCGTGATCGGCGACATCTGTATACGCCAGCAGGTCGTCTGGCAGGAGCAGCATGCGGGCGACGTCGAGCGCAACGTTCCCGTTTCCGATTACGACAGCACGGGTGCCCGTAAGCGCGTACGTGCGCCCGGAGAAGTCAGGGTGGCCGTTGTACCAGCCGATGAAGTCGCTCGCCGAGTGGCAGCCGCGAAGATTCTCGCCGGGCACGCCAAGTTTGCGGCCGCGGGTCATGCCGACGGCATAAACAACGGCGTGATAGCGAGCCCTCAGCTCCGCTGGCTGGACATCGCGCCCAACCTCCACTGACCCGAAGTACCGGAAGTACTCGCGCTTCGCGGTCGCTTCGTAGACGCGCGTGACGCTTTTGATCCGTGGGTGGTCGGGCGCTACGCCTGAGCGAACCAGCCCGAACGGCGTCGGCAGGCGATCAAAGATGTCGACGGCGAAGCCATGGTCGAGCAGAAGATCGGCAGCGTAGAAGCCGGCGGGGCCGGCCCCGACGATCGCAGCGCGTAAGCGCTCCTCGCCGTGTGTTGCCTCCCGGGTCATTGTTCCTCGTACCTTATCATGATAATAATACGCATCATGCCTGACGATTTGCCAACCAACTCCGAGGTCACTCAAAACAGCCGACTCAGCCGGAACGCCGAGTTGGCTCAATGCGCGCACCGGTACCTCGCTGACGACAGCGAGAAGCAAATGCCATACGAGCTGTTGGGCAAGCTGCGTGACGCCGGTCCGCTGATTCGCACGAGCGGAGGTCCCTGGCTTGTCCTTGGGTACGACCTCGCGAGATCTGTCCTACGCGACGCGCGGTTCAGCCGATCGCGCGCGGCGGCGGACACCCTGCCGTCGTTCATTGATCCCGGTCGGGCGGCCGAGATTTGGACAACCAAGATGGTCAGTTCGGATGGCGAAGCGCATCGGCGCCTGCGACTGCTAGTTGCCAAGACGTTCTCGCCGAAGGCCGTGGGCAGGTGGCGACCCGTCGCTGAGATGCGCGCGAACGAGATCCTCGATGAAGTGGTGCCGCTTGGCGGAATGGAGGCTGTTGAGGACTACGCGTATCCGCTACCGGAGCATGTGATCTGCACTCTTCTCGGGGTCCCGGTGTCCGATCGGGTTCTGTTCGAGCGGTGGACAGAGGCAATCCAGAACCGTGTCGTCACCGGTGCAGGTGTCGGGGAACGGCGTACGGCCGCGGCGAACGCGATCCTCGAGTTCACCGAATACTTGGCGGGGGTCGTCGACGCACACGAACCCGATCCCGAAGGAGATCTTCTTTCGCAGCTCGCGCACGCGCAGGAAGAGGGGTCGAGGCTCTCGCGCGAGGAACTCGTGACGGTTGCAATGGAGATCATCATCGGGGGGCACGACACAACGGCGAATCTGATCGCTAACGCCATCTACGAGCTGGCCCGGCATCCTGACCTCTTTGCCGCAGCGCGGGCCGGCGGTTTCACGGTCGAGCAGTTCATCGAGGAGCTGCTGCGGGCGCGGTCCCCTGTACAGCTATCACTGACCCGGGTCGCGACCGAGAGTATGGAGCTTGCGGGAGAAACGATCGCGGAAGGCGACGTCTTGATGGTGTCGCTCGCCAGCGCCAACCGCGATCCTGCCATCTTCGCTCGTGGCGATACGTTCGACCCGTGCGACGCCGTGGAAAAGCACATGGGGTTCGGCCACGGGCCGCACTATTGCCTCGGATCGAACCTAGCCCGGCTTGAAGCTCAAGTTGCGATCGGTGCGCTGCTCGAGCGGGTAGAGACCTTACGCCTGACAGAGAGCGAGGCTGACCTGCCATGGCGGGACGGGAGCCTCGTGGTCGCGCCCGCCCGTCTTCCCGTTAGCTGGTGAGAGGCTAAGCCGCGATGTAGCCGAGGCCGGTGCGCACCTCGACCTCTCGCGCCCGGCCGTCGGCGATCAGTAGGTCCAGGTGGCCGAGGACCTCTGACAGCGTCAGCAGCGTTTGGGTCAGCGGGACGTCGTCCCAGAGGGTGCACGCGATGCTGTGCGCCGTTCGTGGCTTGGCGGTCAGCTCGCGCTCGATGCGATTCATGCGCCGACGATGGAGCCTTCGTCGGTGGTCGATTAGCTGGCGGTGATCGACGATTGGCTCACCATGGCCCGGCAGGAGCAGGTCGACTTCGAGGTCGAAGGTGCGGGCCATGGAGGCTAAGTAGGAAATGAGTGCCGGGGGCCGGCGGTACGGGTCGGCAACGCCGCGCGGGGGCCGCTGAATAGTGGGGTTTGAGGAAATGTGCCCGATCAGATGGTCGCCGACGAACGCGACTCGTTCATCGTCCTCGACGAACAGCGTGTCGGTCGGGCTGTGACCCGGCCGGTGCTCGACCCGCAACCGGTGCCGGCCGAGCTCGACAGTGTCACCGTCGCGTAGCGGCCTGCTGATCTCCACCGACGCGCCAAAACGCGTAAACGCGGCCGATATCTCGCGGAGCGTGCGCACCGTCTCCTCCGGCACTCCATGCAGTTCCATTACGCGCGCCTGATACTCACCCTCTTTGGCGATGGAGGCGCGGCAGTCGCGCGCAAAGTCAACCAACGGCTCGAGCGCCGCCAACTCAGCCCCGGAGCGGGCCTTCACGGTCGCTGCCAACCCGAGGTGGTCGACGTGCTGGTGTGTAAGCACGACGAGCCCGATCTCCTCGAGTCGCCGGCCGTGTCCAGCGAGCGCGATCTCAATCGACGAGCACGCGACTGAGTAGTTCGGCCCGGTATCGACCAAGGTCAGCGGTTCATCCTCGATCAAGTATGCGTTCACAGGACCGACTACGAACGGCGTCGGAATCGCAAGCGGTCGGATCCAGCTCGGGAGAACTGGATTACGCTGCGGCGCCCCCCGGGTATCCGTGGTCGTCATTCCGCGAGCCGCGCAGTGAATTGCGGAACGGTCGGCGGGTCGGCCTTGGGCGTTGGCGTAGCTACCTCGTCGCCAAGGTATGCGGCGACGACAGCGGGGTCGGTGCAGACCTGGTCGGGCGTCCCCGAGGCGATCTTGCGGCCGAAGTCGAGTACCACGACGCGATCGCAAATGCTCATCACGAAGGTCATGTCGTGCTCGACTACGAGGATCCCGATTCCCCAGTCGTCGGCGAGCCGCCGGACAAGCCGTGCGAGTTCCGCGGATTCGGCGTCGCTTAAGCCGGCGGCCGGCTCGTCGAGCAGGAGCAGGCTCGGATTGATGGCGGTGGAGCGGGCGATCGCGAGCAGGCGCTGGCGGCCGTACGGCAAGGCTCCGGGTGATTCCGTGAGGTGTTCGGCGAGTTCGAACTCCTTGACTGCTGCGGCCGCCGCGGGTGATAGCGCCGCCTCCCTTTGACGCACGAGCGAGAGCGCGGCATCGACGCGACCGACTTGGTCGGACGCGATCTGGAGGTTCTCGAGAACGGAGATGGCACCGAACAACTCGAGTGACTGCCATGAGCGTACGAGCCCGTGGCGAACGCGACGGTGTGGTGGATCGCGCGTGATGTCACGCGCACCGAGGAGGACGCTCCCCGACGCAGGTCGAGTGAACCCAGTGGCCGCGTCGATGAGTGATGTCTTTCCGGCACCGTTCGGGCCAATCAGGCCGACTATTTCGCCCGGCTGGACGTCCAAGCTGACCTTGTCGACGGCGACGACGCCGCCGTACACGACCGACAGCTCGCGAAGTTCGAGCGCCCGAGGCGCGACGCGCGCGCGTACCGATGCGGCACGCAGCAGGTTGTCCGAGCGATGCTCGGCGCCGACGCGCGCCCTGCGTCGGCTGGCGGGCATCAGCCAGCGGCCGATGCGGCGCGCTGCCTCCAGGTTCACCGGTACGAGGCCATCTGGCGCAGACAGGAGCGTGAGCAGGACTAGACATCCGCCGATCACCCCGAGCCAATTGTCGATTCCGTGAAAGAGGGGGTTGAACAGGCTTCCGACCGCCCCAGGCGCGAGGTTGGCTCCGAATAACGGGCCCGCGACGTACCCGGTTCCGCCGATCACCGCGTAGCTCGTCGTCGTCACCGACCCGACCGCGGCGAATGGGTCCAGCACGATCGCGGGGCTCTGGAACGCGATCAGGATTCCGCCGAGGGCCGCAATCGCGGCGGCCACGCAAAACGCATACAACTTGCCGCCAATCAAGGAGATGCCCAACGATGCCGCCGCGCGCTCGTTGGTTCGAATCGCGATTAGGCGGCGGCCGATCGCGCTACGTCGCAGGTTTCCGACGAGCATCATCACCAGGCCGAGGCCGACGAGGGCGACTACGCCGTATTTGCCCGGGTGGGTGACCGGATTGACGTCGACTCCGAGCAGGCGTATCCCGCCGACGTTCGTGCCGTTGATGCCGCCGTTGTAGTCGATGTTTTCGAACAGCATCCTTTGCACCGCTACGGCGAGGCCGAATGTCACGACCGCAAGGTTGACGCCGCGCGTACGCAGCGCAGGCAGGGCGAACAGCGCGCCGATCGGAACTGCTGCGGCGATCGCGACGAGCCACGCAACGAACGCGGGCCAACCATCGGCCGCGACCAGACGACCTGCGATGTAGGCGCCGATGCCGGCCATCGTGAATTGCGCGAGCGAGATCTGCCCGGCGTATCCGGTTAGGACGACGATGGACAGGAGGACAATCGCAACGGCGAACGAGTTCGTGAACGCGATCTGCCACGTCGTTGGAAAGAGGTAGAGCGCCAGCGAGCCGACGGCCAGCACGGGTATCGCCAGTCGGAGCCGCATGATGTGCCCGGTCCCGACCGACTGGAGCCGCTCGCTGATGTGGCTCCGCAGGGGGAGGGAGCGGCCGGTGACGACGAGCACGAAGATGATCACGAGGAACGGGATCGCGTCGCTCGCGCCGTATTGGTGCACGTAACGGGTTGTCAGCGACTGGATGACTCCAATCCCGGTCGCGCCGACCAGAGTGAGCATGAATGAGTCGAAGCGACCCAAGAGCGCCGCTGCCAGCGCGGGTACGATCAACAGTGAGAGGTTGGTGACTGCGAGGCCTGTGACGGGCGCAATCAGGGCGCCCGCCAGCCCCGCCAACGCCCCGCCCGCGGCCCAGTTCAGGCTCGCTACGAGATTCGGCGACCACCCGTCGGCGGCGAGGGCACGCTCGTTCTGGGCCAGCGCCGAAGTCGCAAGGCCAATCAACAGTCGCCGCTGCGTCAGCGCGAGCCAAAGCGAAAGTGCGATCGCGATTCCGAAGAGAGCCAGGCGATCGACCTGGATAGCCAGCGAGCCGACGTGCCAGATCGCCGTCGGCAAGTACGGGTTCACGAACAGCACCTGGTCGGCGTAATGCAGGCCGCCGACAGCCTGCAATATCAGAAACACGGCGAGCGTTGCGATCGTGCGGGTGATCGGTGAAGCCGTGCGGAGCGGCCACATAACGCCTAGCTGCATACCGAGGCCGAGAACCGCGCCGACACCGCAGGAGGCCGCGATCGCGACGATTACCGGGGTCCCGCGCGACACGAGCTCGTAGAAGACATAGGCACCGGCCATCGCGAACGTGCCCTGCGCGAAGTTGACGATGCCCGAGCCGCGGTAGACGAGGACGACACCTTGGGCAATCAGCGCGTAAACGGCGCCGGCGCCAAGACCAAGGATCGCGAACCGGACGACGTCGGTCACGACACCGCGCGTGACGGGAGCGGCTGGGGCCTGACGCGGCCGACGGAAGGCGTGTCCAACCGAGCTGCAGTGCTCTCCGGCCCCGTATTCATGATTATGATAGTACTATACATCTCGATGCCAGTGCCAATGCCGAGCACGATTCCTTTAGCCGAAGCCGAGACCTCCCTGCTCGCAGCGCGTGACCTCGCGGCTGGCTATCACGGGCACCCCGTCGTCGAAGGGGTGAACCTCGAGGTTGCCGCCGGCGAAGTCTTGGTGCTGCTGGGCCCGAACGGCGCCGGCAAGACGACGACGCTCCGCGCGCTAGCCGGCGAGCTTGCACCGATCGCAGGGGAGGTGCTCATCAATGGCATAGCAACGCGGTCCCCGCTGGATCGCCGGGCGCGCGGTGGACTGGCGTTCGTGCCCGAGGAGCGGGCCGTTTACAACAAGCTGACCGTGCACGAGAACTTGAAGGTCGGCCGCTGCGCAGTCGACCGCGCGCTTGAACTGTTTCCTGAGCTGAAGCCGCTGCTGAAGCGCGCCGCAGGTCTCTGTTCCGGTGGTGAACAACAGATGCTTGCTCTGGCGAAGGCGCTCGCCCGAAGCCCGAAATGTCTGCTGGCGGACGAGCTATCCCTCGGTCTCGCGCCGCGTGTTGTCGTGCGGTTGCTCGACGCTGTGCGGAGCGCGGCAGACGCGCAGGGGCTCGGCGTTGTCCTCGTCGAGCAGCACGTGTCCAAGGCCCTCGCGGTCGCCGACCGCGTGCACGTGATGCGCCGCGGCCGGATCGTCCTCGAGGGCCAAGCAAGTGAGTTCACCGACCGTGCCGATGAACTGCAAGCCCTCTACCTCGCGCGATGAACGGATCGGTGGAACAGGCGTGAACGCTGCAGACATCGTCCTTGCCCGAGCGCGGGAGGTCCCGGAGCGAATCGGCTTCTGGTTCGAAGACGGGCGTTCAATGACGTACGAGGAACTGGACGCCCGGAGCGAGTGGCTCGCGGAGCGGCTGGCTGAGCTTGGCATGAAGACGGGGGACTGGCTGGGCGTCTACCTCGAGAACACCCCGGATGTCTTCCTCGTGCTATTGGCGTCCTTCCGGGCGGGGATTGTGTACGTGCCCGCCAACGTGATGGTGCAATCGGCGGAGCTGCGCCACATCCTTTCTGATTCTGGATCGGTGGCGCTGCTCGCAGATCCGCGACGCGCTGACGTCGTGCGGGAAGCCACCGAGGATCTCGAACTGCGCTTCGTCGCGACATTCGACCCGGATCCGCCAGCAGGGTGGACCTCGCTTGGCGAGCCGGACGGCGTCGCCGAGGGTCGGCCGGCGCTCGACTTGGCCGAAGAACATCCCGCGTTCGTCATCTACACGTCCGGGACGACTGGCGCGATGAAGGGTGTCGTGCAGACCCACGGGTCTGTGCTCTCCTGGGTGACCTCCCAGGGCGAGCGGCAGCGCGGTCGGCCCGGCCCATACCCGCCGATGCCGGATACCGCTCCGCCGAACATCGACGCATTCCCGCTGTCGCACGGGACCGGAGTGCTGAGCGCGCTCTATGCGTACTGGGTCGGGCGGCCGCTAGTGATGATGCGCAAGTTCGAGGCTGAGCTATACCTGCGGCTGGCGGAACACCATCGGGTCGACAATCTCTTCGGCGCACCGACGATGTTCCAGATGCTCGCGACTAGCGAGGTCGTCGACGATTACGACCTCAGCAGCGTGAAGATCGCGATGTGCGGCGGTGCGCCGCTCGCGCCGGCCGTGGCTGAGATATTCGAGCGCCGGCTCCGCGTGCCGCTCATCCAGACCTACGGGCAAAGCGAGACCGGGCCCATCGCGACCTGGTCGGCGCGTGACATACGAGAGGGCATCCGTAAGCCCGGATCAGTCGGCAAGCTCGTCCCGGGCGTCGAGCTCCGGGTCGAGAATGAGCAGGGCGAAGCGTTGCCGCCGGGCGAGCAAGGAGAGTTGGTCGCGCGAAGTCCAAACGTCATGAAGGGCTACATCGGCGGCGCGGAGATCGCGGGCTCGACAGTTACCGCCGACGGCTGGGTGCACACCGGCGACATCGGCTATGTCGACGAGGACGGTTGGATCTACATCACTGGGCGCAAGCGCGAGCTGATCATCGTCGGCGGGTTCAACGTTTACCCCGCGGAGCTCGAGAACGTCCTGCTGATGCATCCGGGCGTCCGAGAAGCGGCCGTCGTCGGCGTCCCCGAGCAGCGCCTGGGCGAGATTCCGCTTGCCTATGTCGTGGCCACGTCCGGTGTCAGCGAGAAGGACCTCATCGAGTGGACGCGTGCAAAGCTCGCGCACTATAAGGCGGTTCGTCGCGTCGAATTCGTCGACGAGCTGCCACGCGGCGCCACAGAGAAAGTCCTAATCCATCAACTTCAACAAGCCGGACGAGGAGGTCCCAGTGTCGGAACGTAAGGTCCTGCATCGCTACACCTACCAGGAATTTGACAGCGTCCTTTATGAGGATCAGGTCCACTTTGAGCGCGATCCGGAAACGCAGGCGCTCTATGTGACCTTCGACATCCCGGAAAAGAAGAACGCGCTCAACCTCGCTGGCTGGAGCTTCCTCGGAAAGCTGTTCAACGAGGTTGACGGCGATGACGACGTGAAGACCGTTGTCCTCCGGGGCGCGGGTGACGACTTCGGCACCGGCGGAGACATAGAACAACTCGGGTATTACGTCGGTTTTCAAACGGGCACGAGTGCCGAGACCCGCAAGCGTCCGCCTCAGCGCCGGCGCATCGTCCCGGACCGCGACGTCAACTTCGGAACCCACGGCTTCGAGCAGGCGATCCATCGGTGCCTGAAGGTTGTGATCGTCGAAGCCAAGGGCTACTGCTATGGCGCCCACCTTGAGCTCGCGATGCACGCGGACATGGTGATCGCGTCCGAGGACACGCTGTTCACCCATCCGGCGTTTCGCTATCTCGGACCGTTCATCAACGTCGTTCCACTCGTAGAGAACATGGGGGTCCACAAGTTCAAGGAGCTGGCGCTGACCGGACGCCCGTTCACGGCTGACGAGATGGAACGGGCCGGGCTCGTAAACCGCGTCGTGCCGCGGGATCAGCTCGAGGAGACGGTTCGGCGGTACGTCCAGGCGGTCTCCTTGATGCCGATGGACGGCATCGTGATGGGCAAGAGCCAGATGGAGCTTGCGCTCGAGGCGCGCGGGTACGGCGTCGGCTTCATTCAGGCGTGGGCCGGCCACAGCTGGATCACGAACCTCAGATACGAGGAGCGGGACTTCAACTTTCTCAAGAACCGGCGTGACCGTGGTCCGGGCGAGGCGATGGAGTATCGCGACAGCCTCGCACCGGAGGGCTTCAACATTAAGAAGAGCAATCGCGCAAAGGCGGCCTCCTGACCCGGCGAATGGGCGAGCGATCATGACTACCGAGTCGGCCGTCGCGGACACGCTTGATCCCGAAGCAAAGCGCGAGATCATCGATCTCGCGCGCAGGATCGCGCGCGAACGGATCGAGCCGAGGGCGCTGGCAGTCGCCCACAGCCACGAGTACCCGCAGGACGTCTTCGATCTCTTCAGAGACGGCGGCTTCTTCTCGCTTCTTTACCCACGGGAGTGGGGCGGGCTGGGTGCCGATCTCCGTACGTACTGTGATCTCGTCGAGGTGATCGCGACCACGTGCAGCACCTCGGCCTCGCTCCTGATATCCCAGGTCTTCGGCGGACTCCCGATCCTCGTCGCCGGCGACGACGAGCAACGCCAGACGTACCTGCCCAAAATCGCGGCAGGCGAGTATCGCTGTGCGATGGCTATGACCGAGCCGTCGGGAGGCTCGGATCCGGCCGGGATCCGAACCCTCGCGCGGAAGGTGGACGGCGGCTTTGTACTCAACGGCCAGAAGTGCTTCATCAGCCTCGCCAACCTGGCCGACGTTGTCACGGTCTACGCGAAGCTCGAGCCCGGTCGCTCCACGCGGACGATCCAGGGATTTCTCGTTCCGCAGGGCACGCCGGGAATGCGCGTTGGGCGCCTCGAGGAGAAGATGGCTGTACCGGCGATCCCGACGTGCGAGGTCTTCCTCGAGGACTGCTTCGTTCCCGACTCGGCGGTCCTCGGCGAGCCAGGCACAGGATTCCGCCTGGCGATGGAGGTGTTCGAGCGCGTTCGCCCGATCATTGCGGCGCGGTCGGTTGGCATCGCGCAGGGGGCTTTTGATGCCGCTGTCGCGCACCTGGGCGAGCGCGAAGCGTTTGGCAAGCCGTTGGCCGCCAACCAGGGACTCCAGTTCATGGTCGCCGAAATGGCAACGTCGATCGAGGCGGCGCGAGGCCTCGTCAAGCGGGCCTGCGACGCGATCGAGGGCGGTGACCCGGAGGCCGGACGTTATGCGGCGATGGCGAAGTTGTTTGCCACCGACGCGGCGATGCGGGTGACGACCGATGCGGTCCAACTGCTCGGTGGCTACGGGTTCCTGGCCGACTACCCCGTCGCGCATCGGATGCGAGAAGCGAAGCTCGGCCAGATCGTCGAGGGTACGAGCGAGATCCAGAAGATCGTGATCGCCCGGAGCTACCTCGGAAAGCTGTGAGAGACCAAGGGGGCGAAGGGAGAGATCGTGAGCGCAGACGAAAGTAAGAGGTGCCTTGAAGGCAGGGCACTCGTGATAACAGGTGCCGGGCGGGGGATCGGGCGCGACATCGCCTTGCTCGCCGCCGCCCAGGGTGCGAAGGTCGTCGTCAACGACCTTGGGGGCGCGGCCGACGGGACCGGCTCCGACGCGGGACCGGCTCAGCAGGTCGTCACCGAGATCGTTGACGGCGGCGGCGAAGCGGTTGCGAGCACTGCGAGTGTCGCGGGCCCGGACGGAGCCGAAAGCATCGTGCAGAGCGCGCTCGATGCGTTCGGGCGGATCGACTGCGTCGTCAACAACGCGGGGATCCTCCGGGACAAGATCTTTCACCAGATGACGCCCGAGGACTTCGAGCAGGTAATCAACGTCCATCTTCTCGGCAGCTTCTACGTCGCGCAGGCGGCAGCTCGTCACTTCCGCAAGCAGGAGTCGGGCACGTACGTGCATTTCACCTCGACGTCAGGGCTTATCGGAAACGTCGGACAGGCGAACTACTCGGCAGCGAAGATGGGCGTCGTCGGCCTCTCGAAGTCGATCGCGCTGGACATGCAGCGCTTCGGCGTGCGCTCGAACTGCATCGCGCCGTTCGCGTGGAGTCGGCTGATCGGCACGATCCCGGCCGAGACCGAGTCGGAGAAGGCGCGCGTCGAGCGGGTCAAGCAGATGGCCCCCAGCAAGATCGCCCCCCTTGCCGTGTACTTGGCCTCGCCGCTCAGTGACGGCATCACGGGCCAAATCTTCGGTGTGCGCATGAACGAGATTTACTTGTTCAGCCAGCCGCGCCCGATCCGATCGATCCACGACTCCGACGGCTGGACGATCGACGGTCTCGCCGAGCGCCTCGAGCCGGCCCTCCGGACTTCGTTCACGCCGAACGAGCGAACAGGCGACGTGTTCAGCTGGGATCCGGTGTAGAAGTGCCACTGGCCTACGAAGCATTGCTCTCCTGGCCGTTCGAAGAGATCGTGCAGACCTATACCGCGAGGGACTCGATCCTGTACGCGCTCGGGATCGGCCTCGGCGCCGATCCTGTCGACCGCGACCAGCTGCGCTTCGTCTACGAGGAGGGACTCGAGGCTCTCCCAACGATGGGCGTCGTGCTCGGGAACCCCGGTTTCTACCTGAGCGATCCCGCCAGCGGCGTGAATTGGAAGCGCGTGGTCCACGGTGAGCAAGGCCTCGTGATGCACAGACCCCTCGCTCCGGAGGGAACGGTTCGTAGTGTCACGCGAATTGACTCGATCGTGGACAAGGGCGAAGGCCGCGGTGCTCTGATCTACGGGAGTCGCGAGACGCGGGACGCGTTCACCGGCGAGCTCATATGCACGTCCACATCCACGGTGTTCTGCCGCGCAGACGGCGGCTTCGGTGGGCCCAACGGGCCGGTGCCAGCGGTCCACCCGGTGCCGGACCGCGAGCCCGATCACGTCGTGTCGATGCCGACGTTGCCGCAGATGGCGCTCATCTACCGATTGAGCGGCGACCGCAACCCGCTGCACGCCGACCCGAGCGTCGCGCAAGGGGCCGGATTCGAGCGGCCGATCCTGCACGGCCTCTGCACGTACGGCATCGCAGGCTATTGCGTGCTCGGAGCTCTGGCGGCGTGGGATCCTCGGCAACTCGGGCGACTCGATGCCCGCTTCTCTGCACCGGTGATGCCTGGCGAGACGGTAACTACGGCGATCTGGCGCGAGGGGCGCGGCCGGGCAGCGTTCCGCTGCAGCATTGCTGAGCGCGACGTGACCGTCATCGACAACGGCTACTGCGAGTTCGAGGAATGACCGAGCCGGTAGTAGGCATCACGGCGTTCGGTGCATATGTCCCGAGCTTCCGGCTGAGTCGCGAGGAGATTGCGGACGCGCACCGGTGGGTGAACCCTGGTCTACGCTCGCTCGCGCGCTCGGAGCGCTCCGTCTGCGGCTGGGACGAGGACGCGATCACGATGGCGGTCGAAGCCGGCCGCGACGCTCTGCGACCAGCTGGCGGGACCGCGATCGCGCGGTTGTTCTTCGCCTCTACGACGCTCCCATACGCCGACCATCTCAACGCAGCGGTCGTGGCTGGGGCCCTCGGGCTCTCCGAGCAGGTCGGAGCGACCGATGTCACGGGGTCACTGCGGGCGGGCACAAGCGCTCTGCTTGCAGCGTGCGATGCCGCAGTTGCGGGCGGCGAGCCCGCGCTCTGCATCGCAGCGGACCGCCGGGCGGCGGCTGCAACGACCGGACAGGAGCTCACATTCGGCCACGCGGCGGCGGCAGTGGTCGTTGGCCCGGGCCCGGGCGTCGCCAAGCTGGTCGGACGCGCGTCGCTAACGGCCGACTTTGTCGACCACTTTCGTGCGTCCGGACGGGAGTTCGATTACCCGTGGGAGGACCGCTGGGTGCGTGAGGAGGGCTACCACAAGCTCGTCCCCAAGTTGGTCGGCGCGGTGCTAAAGCGTGCAGGCGTCGCGGCTGCCGACATCAGTGCCTTCTGCCTTCCCACGACCGCTCGCAACCTCGATCGCTCGGTCGCAAAGAGGATCGGCATACCCGAGGAGAGCGTTCAGGATCAGATCACGGCAGGGTGCGGAGACAGCGGTGCGGCACATCCGGTGCTCCTCCTCGTCCACGCGCTCCAGCGCGCGGATCCCGGAGACCTCATCCTCGTGATCGGCTTCGGACAAGGGGGTGACGCTTTGCTCTTCCGCGCCGGCGAGGAGCTCGCCGAGTTGCGCTCGCATGGCGCGGGAGTGACCAAATGGCTGGAGCGCCGCATCCCCTGCTCGTATCCCCGCTACCTGGTGCTCAATGACATGGTCAAGGTCGACCGCGGCATGCGCGCCGAGACCGACAAGGGCAGTGGTCTGACCGCCGCCTGGCGCCACCGCGACCTGTTGCTCGGCCTGGGCGGAGGCCGGTGCGAGGCGTGCGGTACGTATCAGATCCCGCGCTCAAAGATCTGCGTGAATCCCGATTGTCGCCGCGTCGAGACGCAAACGCCGCATTCCTTCGCGGACTCAACGGGGCTCGTCGCGAGCTGGTCCGCCGACAACCTCACTTTCACCCCCGATCCTCCCGCGTACTACGGGATGATCGACTTCGAGGAAGGCGGGCGCCTGATGATGGACTTCGCCGACGTGCAGCCTGACAGCGTTGAGGTGGGGACACGGATGCGTATGGTCTTCCGGGTCAAGGACTACGACACCGTGCGCGGGTTTACCCGCTACTTCTGGAAGGCCCGGCCAACGATGGAGGCAGCGTAGCCATGGCAAGTGGGATCCGTGACCGAGTCGCGATTCTCGGAATGGGGTGCTCGCGTTTCGGCGAGCGCTGGAACGCCGACGCCGAGGACCTCATGGTCGAGGCGTTCACCGAGGCCCAGCAGGACGCGGGAATCGAGACGTCTGACATCGGGATGGCCTGGTTCGGGTCGGGATACGAGGAGTTCAACGTCGGGAAGTCGGCCGTACCGGCCGCCACCGCGCTCCGGCTCGAATCGATCCCGGTGACCCGCGTGGAAAACTATTGCGCCTCGGGCACCGAGGCGTTCCGCGGCGCCGTGTATGCCGTCGCGGCCGGAGCATGTGACATAGCGCTCGCGGTCGGCGCCGAGAAGCTGAAAGACACGGGCTATGGGGGCCTGCCCCAGCGTACGCGCGGACGGGTTAACGACCTCTACTGGGCGAGCATTTCAGCACCGGGCACCTTTGCTCAGTTGGCCGCCGCATACCGGACAAAGCACGGGATTGCAGCCCCCGAACTGAAACGCGCGATGGCGCACATCTCGGTGAAGAGCCATGACAACGGTTCCCTGAACCCCAAGGCGCACCTGCGCAACAAAATTGACATCGACACCGTCATGAACGCTCCAATCGTTGCCGAGCCGCTGGGTCTGTTCGACTGCTGCGGCGTAAGTGACGGCGCCGCGGCAGCGGTGGTAACGACGCCCGAGATAGCACGCAGCCTCGGCAAGACGGACCTCGTGAGCGTCAAGGCGATCCAGCTTGCGGTCTCGAACGGCGTGGAGGCCCAGTACCGGACGTGGGACTGCACGCACTTCGCAACGACGCGCGTCGCTGCAAAGCGGGCCTACGAGGAGGCCGGCATCACGAACCCGCGCGAGCAGCTGGACATGATCGAGGTGCACGACTGCTTCTCGATCACGGAGTTGGTCACGATGGAGGATCTTCACATCTCGCCCGAAGGCGGCGCGGTGACCGACGTGCTCGACGGTTTCTACGATGCCGATGGCTCGATCCCGTGTCAGATCGACGGAGGTCTAAAGTGCTTCGGGCACCCGATCGGCGCGTCCGGGCTCCGAATGCTGTACGAGATGTACCTGCAACTCACGGGCCGTGCCGGTGACCGTCAGCTGGAGCGCGAGCCGGTCTTTGGGCTGACGCACAATCTCGGGGGCCAGCCGCACTCCAATGTCTGCAGTGTGGCGATCGTCGGGCGTTACGACGCCTAGCGGCGCTCCCGACTTGGGGCTGGCGAGGGGCCGTCAGCAAACATAGGTACTATCAGCAGGAATGGAGCGCGCGATCGGACAGGGTGTTGTGACAGCGACGCCGAAGCCACCCAAGGCAGCGGTGCTCGTTGCTCAGCAGATTGTCGATGAGATTGTTGGCAACGGCCTGGATCCGGGCGAGATGCTCCCGCGCGAAAAGGAGATGATCGCCCAGTACGCCGTCGGGCGCGCGACGCTTCGGGAGGCCTTGCGGCTGCTTGAGCTCGAGGGTGCGCTTTCGATTCGGCCGGGCCCGCACGGCGGGCCCATGGTCGGGCGGCCGACAGCGAGACACTTAGCGAGCACCTTCGCGCTCGTGCTGCAACTCACGGGAGGGAAGTTCCGCTCGATCGTCGAGTGCCGCATCCTGATCGAACCTGTTGCTGCGGCCGAGGCGGCGCGGCAGGCGACCCGTGAAGAGATCGCCCTGATGCGCGAGTCGGTACGGCGACTCGGAGGCGACCTTGCCCAAAGCGGAGCCCGAGTCGATGGCGTGGCCGAAACAATGAACTTTCACGACCTGGTGGCCTGGGCGTCCGGCAACACACTGCTCGCGCTTGTCTTGAGCGCTGTCAACCACCTCTATCAGCGATCGGCGCTCTTGATCCAATCTCCTCCGGTTCGCACGAAGCGCGTCGCCCACCATCATGACGAGATAGTCGACGCGATCGAAGCGGGCGACCCGGAGGCTGCCGCCAAGTCGATGACCAAGCACCTTCAGGCTCACAGCCGCTTTCTCGAGAAGGAGTATCCGCAGCTCCTCGACACCCCGGTTCGCTGGGAGCTGTCGGGCTTCTAGAGCTTCGCCGAACGCGGCGCCGGCCCGCTAAGCGCAAGCACCGTCCCGGGGAACGCGGCGGTGTCTATTCGTCGGCGTGGTCACGAGCCACCTCGACCTCGGCTCCGCTCGCGTCGGGGGACATCTCGCTGGAAACGGCGGCTGCCTGCCTGTTCGAGGATTGCAGTCGGCCGAGGAACCGCCGCTGAGGATCGAATGCACGAAGCTGGCGGACCTCCTCGGGCTCAACGCGATATAGGCGCGGCTTGGGGTCGACATCGACGGTCCAAGGCAGCCGATCGAGCGCATGCTCGACGAGCGCGGGGACATCCAGATCGGTGCCCTGGTCGATGACGCCGACAAGGCACGGGGTCGGCTTCATCCGGAAGACCGCACGGTCGGTGACGAGACGGGTGACCTGCTTGCCGGGCGAGGTCACGTACTCGAGGCGATCGACGAGACGACGGGGATGCTGGGCGACCACCGCGATCACCTCGCCGGCAACGGAGGCGACGTCGTTGGCCCCGCCCGATCCGACGATGTACTTGCCTGCCACCCACGTCGAGTTGAGGTTGCCGTCAGCGTCAATCTGAGCCGCGCTGAGGATACCAAGGCCTTTCCCGGGCGACTGGACGAGGATCCCTAGCACCGTCGCGATGTCCGTCGTGAGTGCACACGTCGGCACGTTGGCGAGGTGGAAGATGAATGACTCGCCCTCCTGCGGCTCGAAGTCGAACATGCCAATCTCCGCCATTAGCGCCGCAGAGTCACCCTCCGGCTCCCCTCGCTGGAAAAGCCAGCCGGCGAGATGCGCGACACCGAGCCCGGCGAGCAGATGCTCGTACTGGCGCTCGTGTACGCGCTCGGCGATGACCTGAGCGGCCGCACAGGCGGTGCGTTCCTCGGGCGTTGGCGGATCGTCGGGCGGGTCGAGGTATGCCGGGCTCTGGCGCCATGACCCCTTCGTCGGAGCGCTGAGCTGGTCGAGCCGGCCCGCTGGCAGGTCCGCGAGATAATCGTCATGCGTGCGGCCTACGAGGCTCGATTCGATCCACTGCGTGAAGCGGTCCCGGTCACGGCTCGTCTCCGCGTACGAGTCCTGGAACGCGTAGTCGTCCGTGTAAGGCCGGAGGTCCGGAAGCCCTTGGTTCGAGAGGCCCTGCGGGTGTGCTCCGTAGGGCGCCACAGATACGGACTTCACATACGTTCCGGGGATACGCACGAGATGCGAATGTCGCCGGACATACTCCCTGGAAACCAGCTGTTCGACGCTGACGAGCGCGCCGTGGCGCGCCGCCATCGCGCCGTACGAACCCTCGCCGAACGGCGCGGTGAATAGGACGTTCCCGTCCTCGTCTGCCGCGGCCGCGTGAACCAGGCTGAGGTCGGGGGCGAGCGCGACGACGCCTAGCGAGCCGTCAGGCAGGCGGATCACTCCGTCGTTGTTCTCCATGCTCGACCCCGCCAGCGAGCGCGTGGGAGCAAAGGGAAGACCCTCGGCAGCTGCTCGAATCCGCTGGTGCAGCGTCAGCATCGACCAGACCTCGAGTTCAACATCGTCGTCGAGGAACGCTTGCTGATAGATCGGATGCGGATTCGCCGACGGGAACACGTCGCCACAGAACGCGGACACGATCCGCGTGACAAGTCCACCGTGTACGAGTGCATGCGCGGGCCCGGTGACGCCGTTCGCGATTAGCGCTAATCCCGGTTGCGTGCCCCAGAACCGGCGCACGATTTCCCAGATCAACGCGTTCGGCCGCGAGTGGACCAACGTCAGGTGGAGGCTCATCCCGGGCTTGACGGCTCGCCGCACCGCCTCGTCGAGCGGGAGAACCTTGCTCATAGACCCAGGATAGCTTATCTGTGATAATGATTCGTCTCATGCTAACGATTTTGGCTTGCGCACACGGAGAGTTGCAGACGGCGCGGTTGCGGAGCATCCCTCGGACCGCGGCTCGCTTTGCCCGTTCACGGCGCGCTTCGTGTCGGTTTCCCGGATCGTGATGGGGCGGCGCTCGTTGTGACCACCTCGACAGTTGCCGAGGGGCTGCTTCTCCGTGACGAGCCCCGCGACTCGGTCGCCCGCTTGACGCTGAATCGCCCCGAGCGACGGAATGCGATCAACCCGCCGTTGCGATCAGCTCTCCTCGACAGCCTCGCGGCTGCGCTCTCTGACCCGGGCGTCTGCGCGATCGTTATCACGGGTGCGAAGGGCACCTTTTGCGCCGGTGGCGATCTCGCAAGTGCCGAAACGAGGAACGATCCCGGCACCGCCCGCGCTCGGATGACGGAGAACCACCGGCTCGTTCGACTGTTCTGGCACGCTGAGAAGCCGCTGATCGCGGCGGTGGAGGGGTCGGCCATCGGCGCTGGTGCGGGATTGGCACTCCTGTGCGACTCGATCGTCGCCGGCGAGTCCGCGCGCTTTGGCTTCAGCTTCCTGCGCGTCGGGCTGGTGCCGGATTACGCCCTTTCGTTCACGCTGCCACGCCGCATCGGCCACGCGCGCGCGGCAGACCTCCTGTTGCGCGCCGCCAGTGTGAGCGGCGCGGATGGCGCAAAGATCGGACTCGCCGACATCGCCGTCGACGACGACTCAGTCCAGGACGCCGCACTCGATCGGGCGAGCCTGCTTGCACAACAGCCGCCAACCACGTTCGCGCTTGCCAAGCGCATGCTGCTTGCGTCGCCGATGACGATCGATCGGGCGCTCGACACGGAGGCCGCCTATCAGGCGCTCTGCTTCCTGGGACCGGAGCACGACGAGGGCAAGAAGGCCTTTCTTGAGAAGCGACAACCGAGATTCGACCGCTAGGGAACGCGCCATGTCATCCCACCGCCCGCCAAAATGAGTTCCGCGCAAGAACAACGCAGCCACGAGCTCTTCACGCCCGAACATGAGCTTCTGCGCGAGTCGGTCCGCGGTTGGGTCAATAAGCGCGTGGCACCTTTCGTCGACGAGTGGGAATCGTTCGGCGAGTTCCCCGCGGACCTGTTCGCGCAAATGGGCGAGCAGGGATTCCTCGGGGTGCAATATCCGGAGGAGTACGGCGGGCAGGGCGGCGACTTCGCCGCCAACCTCGTCGTGTGCGAGGAGTTGTCTCGTGTCGGCGCGGAGTCGCTGTGCATGGCGGTATCAGTTCACACGGCCATGGCGACGCCACCGATCCTCAAGTACGGGACAGAGGACCAGCGACAGCATTACCTGCCGGACCTACTGGCTGGACGCAAGATCGCGGCACTAGGAATCTCTGAGCCTGATGCCGGCTCCGACGTCGCCGGCATCCGGACACGCGCCCGGCCCGCAGATGACTGCGGTTGGATTCTCGACGGCGGCAAGACCTTCATCACGAATGGCGGCCGCGCTGACGTCGTGCTCGTGATCGCGCGGACGCCGCCGGCGGAAGAGGGACGGAAGGCGTTCAGCCTGTTCCTGGTGGACACGTCGCTGGCCGGGTTTACGCGCGGCAGGCGGCTGCAGAAGATAGGCCGCCATGCCTCCGACACCTGTGAGCTTGGGTTCGAGTCCGTGCGTCTGCCCGCCGACGCCCTTCTCGGCGAGATGGGACGGGGGTTTCAGCAGATCATGTGGGAGCTCGACGCAGAACGCATCGTGTCGGCTGCAACGTCGGTCTCGCTGGGCTTCCATGCGCTCGAGCTGGCGATCGCGTATGTGAAGGATCGCCGACAGTTCGGCAAGCCGATCGCGGATTTTCAGGCGATCCGGCACAACCTCGCCGATCTGTGGGCGAGCCTCACCGCGGCGCGTGAGCTCGTGTACTCGACCGCGAGACGCTTCCAGGCTGGCGAAGAGCGGCTCGCCGAGATCGCGATGGCAAAGCTGGTCGCCGCGCGGAGCCTCGGCGAGGCGGCCGATTATGCGCTGCAGGTACACGGCGGGTACGGCTACATGCGCGAATACCCAATCAGCCGCGTGTGGGTCGACGCGCGTGTCAAACGAATCACCGCCGGCACGGACGAGATCCAGCGCGAGCTGATTGCACGTCACCTGCTTGGCCGGCCGTCGCAATAAATCGTATCGCTAGTCATAATTATGCTGAATTTGCCTTCCCTCCGATGAGCGACAGACCAGCAAAACGCGGGCGATGACTATGCCGACCACGAAGTCGAGTCCGTCCGCACCAGCCGGAATCGGTGCGCGTCAGCCCCGGCTCGAGGACCGGGCTCTGCTCACCGGGACAGCCCGCTATTCGGCTGACGTCGAGATCGGCAACGTCCTCCGAGCGGTGTTCGTCCGCTCTCCCTTCGCACACGCCCGCATCACGTCGATCGACACGGCGGAAGCGACTGCCTTGGACGGAGTGGTCGCCGTTCTAACCCATGCCGAGCTCATGCTGGGCCCGGTCTTCTTCCCGACCCTCGCCGAGTTGCTCGCAAGTGACGCCTACCACCGCCGGCCGCTGGCGAGCGACACGGTGCGCTTCGCCGGCGAAATCGTCGCCGTTGTCGTTGCAGAGACGCTTGCGATCGCCGAAGACGCGGCGGAGCTCGTTTTCGTTGACTACGAAGACCTCCCTCTGGTGCTCGATCCTGTAGCTGCGGCCACAGACGGAAGCCCCCTGCTCTTCCCCGACGCCGGGACCAACATCGCCCTCGACATCCCATTCGAGGCGGGTCCTCCTCCGACGGACGAGCTCGTGAGAGTCCGGGCGACCATCACCAACCACCGGATGGGAGTGGCGCCCATGGAGGGCAACTCCATAACAGCCGTGCCGGATCCCGAGACCGGCAGGCTTACCGCATATGTCTCGACGCAGATGCCGCACGCGTTTCGCGACCTCAGCGCCATGTTTCTGGGGGTCGACCCGTCCGAGCTGCACGTGATCGCGCCCGCGGTGGGTGGCGGTTTCGGCGGCAAGACGCCGGCCGAGCCCGACTATGTCGCGATCCTTGCTGCCGCGCGCCATCTCCGCCGATCGGTGCGCTGGGTCCAGAGCAGGATGGAGAACCTGATGACGATGCAGGCCCGGGGGCACCGCTTCGAGGTCACGCTCAGTGCCACCCCAGACGGGCGTGTCTCCAGCGTCGCCGTGGATGCGCTGAGCGACCTCGGCGCGTACCCCGGGGTTGGCGCCGGAATGATCATGACCGCTCGCACCCTGGCCACCGGCGTCTACGACATCCCGCACGTCCGGTTCGATATCCGAGGCGTCGCAACCAACACAGCACCGGTCGGAGCGTTTCGCGGGGCCGGGCGCCCGGAGGGCATCGGAATGGTCGAGCGCGCGATGGACATGCTCGCATTCGAGTTACAGATCGATCCCGCCGAACTGCGGCGCCGCAACCTGGTTCGGCGCGACCAGTTCCCGTACCGAACTGCGACCGGCTTGGAGTACGACACTGGTGACTATGAGCTGGCGCTCGACAGAGCGCTCGAAGTCGCCGGCTACGCCGAGCTTCGTGCCGAGCAGCGGACTCGGCGCGAACTCGGGGACATGCGGTATCTCGGGATCGGGATCGCGTGTTACGTCGAGGTTTCGGCCTTCGCGCCCGGCTTCGCCGCCGAGTCGGCGGCGGTCGAGATCACGTCCGCCGGCCGCGTACGCGTCCTCGCGGGGACATTCGCGCATGGTCAGGGGCACCACACGACGTACGCGCAGATAGTGAACAGCGTTCTCGGAATTCCCGTCGACCACGTCGATTGCCTCGAGGGTGACACTGACGCGATCCCAGACGGCGTTGGAACCGCTGGATCGAGGTCGGCGCAAGTTGGTGGGAGCGCCGTCAAAGTCGCGTGCGATGCGGTGCTCGAGAAGGCACGCGCGATCGCGGCGGCGATGCTAGAGGCAAGCCCCGCGGACATCGTCCCCAGTGGAGATGGATTGTGCGTCGCGGGATCTCCGGACTCAACCGTGTCGTGGGCGAAGCTGGCCGAAACGGCGCTGGACCCCGAGCTGGTGCCAGATGGCGTTGAGCCCGGTCTCTCGGCCGCGCCGGGGTTTGCCCAGAGCGAGGCCGGGACCGCGCCCTTCGGGTGCCACGTCGCCGTCGTCGAGGTGGACGGCGAAACCGGCGCCGTCCGTTTGCTGCGAATGGTCGCCGTCGATGACTGCGGCACCGTGATCAGCCCGCTGCTCGCTGAGGGTCAGGTCCACGGCGGGCTGCTCGGCGGGATCGCGCAGGCGCTGTTCGAGGAGATCAGGTACGACGAATTCGGGAACCTGACCACGGCTGGCTTCGCTGACTACGGCTTCCCCAGCGCGGCCGACCTACCGTCGTTCGAGACGCATCACACAGTCACCCCTACGCCTCACAACCCGCTCGGCGCGAAGGGCCTCGGGGAGTCCGGCACGACCGGATCGCTTGGCGCGGTGCACAACGCCGTTGTCGACGCAGTGTCGCATCTAGGGATCCGACACATCGAGATGCCGCTGACGCCGTTCAACGTCTGGAGCGCATTGCAGGAGAAACCGGGGACCCAAGACAGTGGCCGCGATGCTGCGTGATGAGTAGCAGCCTCCTCGCTGACAAGGTCGTCGTAGTGACCGGGGCAGGATCCGGTATCGGGCGGGCGACCGCGATCCTGGCGGCGGACGAGGGTGCGGCGGGTGTCGTCGTGACAGATCGCGATGCTGATGGCCTCGGCCAAACGGTTGCCGAGATCGGTGCACGCGGCGTAGCCACCGAGTCCCTGGTCGCGTCGATCGACCAAGGGGGAGCGCCCGACGAGCTTGTGGCGCTTGCGGTCAAGACCTTCGGCCGCCTGGACGCGGCCGTCAACAATGCCGGCATCCGTGGCCGACTGGCGACGATCGACGAGGTCGACGACGACCTCTGGGACGAGGTCATCAGGGTCAATCTCCACTCGGTGATGCGGTGCGTCCGAGCGCAGCTTCGGCAGATGTACGCGCAGGGGAGTGGCGCCATCGTCAACGTCGCCTCAGCGGTGCTATTCGGATTTCAGGGGCAGCTAGCGCCGTACGTCGCATCCAAGGCCGGTGTGGTCGGGCTGACGAAGGTCGCCGCCCTTGAAGCAGGACCGAAAGGTGTGCGCGTCAACGTCGTATGCCCGGGGCGCACGGACACGCCGTTGTTCAATGCCCATGCGAGCGGCGACGGCCCTCCGAAGGAGAAGTTGGTCGCCGCCATTCCGCTCGGCCGGACGGCGGCGCCGGTTGAGCTGGCCGACGCCCTGCTCTGGCTCTGCTCTGAGCGCTCGTCGTTCGTCAACGGCGAAGTGCTGGTGGTCGATGGGGGGAGGACGGTCTCCTGATGCCCCGCGAGTCCCGGCGCGATTCGGTCGCTTGGATCGAGTGGCTACGGCGCCCGTGACGAGCGACGGCAACAAAGTGGCACTCGTGACGGGCAGCTCGCGGGGCATCGGGCGCGCGATCAACGAGCGCCTGGCCCGGGACGGTTACTCGGTGGTCGTGCATTACCGGCGCGACGACAAGGCCGCTGCCGAGGCAGCGGCCGCGCTCGATGCGCTAGGCGCAGAGCACTTCACTGTCCAGGCCGACCTGGGCAATCTGGAGGACATCGACGCACTCTTCGATGCGATCACGAACCGATACGGCCATCTCGACGCGTACGTCGCGAATGCGGCATCCACGACGCTGAAGGGCGTGCTCGAGGCCGAGCCGAGGCACGCAGAGCGAAATTATCGGGAGAACGCGCTCAACCTCATAGCGTCGCTCCGTCGGGCCGCTGCTCTGCTCAGAGACTCGGGCAGGATCGTCTACGTCTCGGGTCTGCAGTCTCGGTATGTCGTCCCCGGCTACGGCCTCCTCGGGCCGGCGAAGGCGGCCGGCGAAGAGACCATCAAGCACCTGGCTGCTGAGTTGGGTTCCAGGGCGATCACGGCGAACAGCGTCGTCCCCGGCTTCATCGAGACGGCCAGCGCCTGGCGATCGTTGGGCGAGGATCAAGAGGATCTGGCAAATCGGCTCCGTGCTGCCACTCCGCTCGGTCGTAGTGGGCGCCCCGAGGAGGTCGCCGAATTGGTCGGGTTCCTCGTTTCGCCCGCAGCGGCCTTCATCAGCGGGCAGTCGATCGCGATCGACGGCGGAATCAGCGCCGTCAGTCCTGTGTGGATCGTTACCGGGCGTGCGTAGGCTCGACGACCGACGCGTCAGCCGCCTGGGCCACCGGATGCGAGTGATGATTTGTCCACTTTGCCTGCCGGCGTGAGCGGCAAGGCATCGAGGAAGACGATCGTCCGCGGCTTCTTGAACGACGCGAGCTTCGAGCGACACAGTGCAACCAGTTCGTCAGCCGTTACCTCGGCGCCAGGCTGGAGCACTACCGCGGCGTGGACGGCCTCGCCCCAGATCCGATCGGCGACGCCGTACACGGCTACGTCGCGGACGGCGACGTGCGTTGCGAGCACGTCTTCGACCTCTCCCGGCATGATGTTGAAGCCGCCCGAGATGATCATGTCCGAGGTTCGCCCGACGATCCGATGCAAGTCGCCCGTGCGGGTGCAGAGGTCGCCGGTGCGGTACCAGTCGCCCACGAACGCTGCTGCGGTCTTCGCCGGATCGCGCCAGTAGCCGGCCGCAAGCTGGTCGCTCCGTACGTATAGCTCGCCGACTTCTCCGTCCGCGACCTCGGTGCCGTCCTCGCCGCGGACAGACAGCTCGACGCCCGGCACCGGCCGGCCGTTGTGGTGGAGACGTCCGCTTCGATGGTCGTCGTCCGAGAGGTAGAGCGCCTGCCCGGCCTCGCTGGAGCCGTAACCCTGCAGGATGCGGCAAGGAAAGAATGCCAGCACCTCAGCGAGCAGTTCCCTCGACATCGGCGCGCCGCCATAGACGATTACGCGCAGCGAGGAAATATCGTGGCGGCCGCTATTGCCATCGTCGAGGAGCATGCGAAGCGTGGTCGGTGCCAGCAGCACATTCGTGATCCGCTCCTCCTCGACGACGCGGAAGAAGTCGGCCGCGCTGAACCGAGGAACGAGGACGGTAGCGCCGGCACCGAGCCCGTGCCAGGCGGCCAATCGATGCCCGGGCGCGACCGACATCGGACGGACGAAAAGGTGGCGCGCCGCGGGCAAGATCGGCTCGAGTTCCGTTTCTGCGCGCGCGAAGGCGAGCTGCGCACCGTGGCGCATCATCACGCCCTTGGGCGAACCGGTCGTCCCGCTCGTGAAGCAGATCGAGGCGACATCGCCTCCGTCGACGCTCACTCCGGGGTCGTCGGGGGACCCCTGCGAGGACAACTCGTCGTATTCATACGCCGCGGGGCTGCGGATCCCGATCCGGGGTACGCCAGCGACACCGGCTAGGGTCGCGGCGAGCTCGGCGAATGCTTCGCTGTGTACGAGTGCGGTTGGTTCCGTCGATGCGACGATGCGTTCGAGCTCCGCGACCGCGAGTCTCTCGTTGAGCGGTACGAACAGGGCGCCGAGCCGTGGGACGGCGTGCAAGAGCTCGAACGCCTCGAGAGATGAGTGACCCAGGTAGGCGATGCGGTCGTGCCGGCCGAGCGAAAGCTCGCTCGCGAGGGCGTTGGCGAGACGGTTTGTCCGCTCGCAGAGCTCCACCCATGAAAGGCGCCGGTCTCCGTCGACGACGGCCTCGCCCGACGGTGACCGCTGCGCATTAACGCGCGCGATGTCGCCGATCGTTTGCGGCTCGGGAGGAGACTTGGGGCCCACGATCGTCATCCCCCGCCTACTCGGCGCGGGCCGAGCAGTGACGGCCGGACGCGGACCGTTGGTTTGAGCCCGAAACGCTCACGGTCATGCGGTGGCCCCACCGTCGACTGCGATCTCGGCGCCATTGATGAAGCTGGCGTCCGGGCCGCAGAGGAAGTCGACTGCCGCTGCGAACTCGTCGGGGTCGCCCCAGTCGCGCCCGAGTGGCGCGGTGCGAGCCATCATCGCCTGAACCCGGGCGTCGTTGAGGCGACCGCGTACTTCATCAGTGGCAAGGACGCCAGGGCACACGACGTTGCACCGAACGCCGCGGTCGGCGAGGGACACGGCCATCGCCTTCGTCAGCGAGACCACACCACCTTTCGCGGCGACGTACGCGTCGGTGCCCGGCACGGTTCTCCGGACGCCCGCGGTCGAGACGTTGACGATCGCGCCTCCTGCGGGCATCAGCGGCAAGAGGTGGCGGCACATGAGGAAGGTCCCTGTCAGATTCACGGCGATTGTCAGGTCCCAAGCCTTACGGGTCATCTCAACGACACTGCCTTCAGCAAGCGCGATGCCCGCGCAGTTCACGAGCACGTCGACCCGCCCATGCTCGGCACGCAACCACTCGGCAAGCCCACGAACGGACTCCTCGTCGCTGACATCCACACGCCGAGCGACAGCTAGCTCTCCCAAGGCCGTGATCGAGTCGGCCAAGTCGACGGCCTTGGGAAGATTCCGATCGGCGAGGACCGCTCGGTTGCCGAGACTCGCGAACCTTCTCACGAGCGCGGCCCCCAGGCCTGAGGCGGCTCCGCTCACCACGCAGACGCGCGGATCTGCGCCGGGCTGATCCTCGCGCGAGTCCGAGTCCGCCACGCGCTCAGCCTATCGCGCATTCACCATGAATGTGATAAACATATGCAGAGAATGATTACACAGCTCGACCAGGAGCCCTCCTCTCCATCGGGACCTGTCACCACCGACTCGAAGACTCAGCACTACCTAGAAGTCGTCGATCAGCTCTCGGACGAGCTGGAGGACTTAGCCGACGAAGTCGAGCGCACGGGACAGTTTCCCGCGCGCGTGTACCAACTGCTCGCTGACAGCGACGTGCTCCGGCTGACACTGCCGGAGGCGTGGGGCGGACAGGGCATGTCTCTGATCGAGTACTTCCCGGTGCTGCAGCGTGTCGCGAACATCCACGGAACGTTTCGGATGTTCGTGCATGGCCAGAACGGGATGTGGCGGCTCATCGACCAGTGGGGGACCCAAGCCCAGAAGGAAGAATGGCTCCCGGTCTTCGCCCGAGGAGGCCTGTTTACGTTCGGCCTTACCGAGCCCGACGCGGGGACCGGGCGGGACATCGCGACCACGGCAGTCAGCGACGGGGACAGCTGGGTGATCAACGGTCGCAAGCACCTGATCTCGTGGGCAGGCGAGGCAGAGCTAGTGCATTTGATTGCGAAGACCAGCGACGAAGCCGGCAAAGAGGCGACTTGTTTTCTCCTCCCGAAGGGCACGCCCGGTGTTCGAGTCGAGAAGCTCGCGCATACGATGGGGTGCAAGGGCGGAAGCCACGACAGGCTCGTGTTCGAGGACTGCCGACTCCCGTCAGATGCGGTGCTCGGGGAGGTGGGTCAGGGCCTACTCCTCGGGCTGCGCGGCTTCCTCGACGTGAGTCGGTTGTCTATCGCCGCGTCGTGCCTCGGGCTTGCTCGCCGCGCGATGGATCTCTCGACGGCTTTCGTCCGTACGCGCGTCACATTCGGCAAGCCGATAGCTGCCCGGCAGGCCGTCAGGCTCTCGATCGGCGAGATGGCGGCCGACATCTATGCGGTCCAGGCCGCGGTCGACCACGCCTCGCGGCTGTTCGACGCCGGGCAGCCGATTACTAGCGAAGCGGCCATGTGCAAATACCTCGGTCTCGAGATGGTGGGTCGGGTGACCGATCGCGCCCTCCGCCTCCACGGCGGGATCGGATACACGCAGGAGCACAAGATCGAACGGCACTATCGCGACGCGCGCGCGCTGTGGTTCGAGGAGGGGACCTCCGAGATACAGCGACTCGTGATCGCGGACGAGGTCCTCCGCAACGGCGTGACGTTCTGAGGTGAACAGCCTGCGCGGCACGGCTCGCGGGCTCGCCGTTGTCACCGGAGGCGGTGGCGGGATAGGTGCAGCCATCTGTCGGGCGCTGCACGCCGATGGATGGGCGGTTGCGGTCGGCTATGTGACCCGCGACCGGGCCGAAAAGCTGGCCGACGAACTCGATTCGGCCGGTGCCCCCGTAGTCGCCGTTCCGCTCGATATGACCGAACCCGAGCAGATCCGGTCCTCGCTGGGTCAGCTGCTAAGCGTGCACGGGGCCATCGACGTAGTGGTCTTCAACGGCGGCCTAGCCCACGGGGCCTACTTCGTTGACACGACGGAACGCGAATGGGAGCAGGAAACGGAGGTCAACTTTCTCGGCCCTGCACTCGTCACTCAGATGTGCCTTCCGGGCATGATCGCCCGTAGGCGTGGGGTGTTTGTCGGCGTGACCTCGGATTCGAGCAAGGTCGGCGATGTCAGGCACTCCCCCTACGCTGCGGCCAAGGGAGCGCTCAACTCGTTCCTGAAGTCGATCGTGCGGGAGTACGGCGAGCATGGCATTCGGGCCAGCTGCGTCGCGCCGGGGCCGATCGACACGGCGATGCTCCGCTACACATTCGAGTCACCAGAGCTGGCCGACGCCGCGATCGCCAAACTCACACGCCTGGTCCCGCTCGGCCGTCTGGGCGATCCTGCCGAGGTTGCTGCGGCGGTCCGCTTCCTCTGCACGGACGGCGAGTTCGTGGCGGGGGAGCATCTAAGCGTTGGCGGCGGCGTGACGATGAACGCGTGAGGGGGCCAGATGGAGGAGCGAGAGAGTTCCGGTTCGGGGGCCGCGCTCCCGGACGGCGTTCGACGACCGTCGGGGGGCCGCCTGGCGTGGATGGCGATTGTCGTGCTGAGTAAGTCATCTCGTTGATCGTTCGTGGTATGAGCTTTTGAAGGAGACCTACGTGGCAGCAGAACTCCAGTACATCTCGCTCGAGCGCGAAGGCGGACTCGCGCGCGTAACAATCAACAGGCCGCCGGCCAACGCGCTCAACCTGGAGCTGATCGACGAGCTCGCGGCGGTTGCGCAATTGCTGTCGGATGCCGAAACGCGCGTCGCAATCCTGACGAGCGCACTGCCGATCTTCATGGCGGGCGCTGATCTGATCAACATGGTCGACTCGGGCTGGGATGAGCTGCGCGACACGATCAAGCGCTTCCAGTCCGCGGTGAATGAGTGGGAGAACATCCCCGGGGCGACAATTGCTCTGATCAACGGGCACGCCGCCGGAGGTGGCTGCGAGCTAGCGCTTGCCTGCAATTGGCGGCTCATGGCCCGCGGGAAGCCGCGAATCGGCCTGCCCGAGGGACCGAAGGGCCTCCTGCCGGCCGGAGGCGGCACTCAGCGCATGGTGCGGCTGCTGGGGCGCTCGCGCGCGCTGGACCTCTGTATCCGAGGGCGGATGATCGACGCCGACCATGCGGCACGCATCGGTTTGGTCAGCGAGGCCGTCGATCAAGATGAGCTGAATGCGTGTGGGGACGCGCTCGCAATGGAGTTGCTCGCTCTTCCCCAGATGACGCTCCGAGCGATCAAGCGTTGCATTCTGCAGGGGGCCGACCTTGACCTTGCGGCAGGCCTGCGGATCGAGGAAGACGAGATGGCCGCGCTAGGCGAGACTGAGGACGCCCGCGAGGGAGTGCGCGCGTTCGTCGAGAAGCGATCGCCGGTGTTCACGCACCAATGACCAGCGTCGCCGAATCACACCGAGCATCACACAGTGGGCAGCAATTCAGGGGACGCGTCGCATTCGTATGCGGAGCCGACACCGGCATCAGTCATGCGGTGGCCCAGGCGCTGGCAGCTCGTGGAGCAAGGGTCGCCCTGGCTGTTGTAGGCAAGAGCGCTCCGGCGAAGGCCGTCGCCCCGAGCATCGACGGGGGAGCGCTGCTCCCCATCGACCTTCGACTGCCGGATAGCGTGAACGCTGCGGTTACTGGGGCGAGGGCCGCGTGCGGACCGATCGAGATCCTCGTCAACTGCACCGAGGCCCCGATCGAAAAGTCGTTCCTTGAGACCGACGAGACGCATTGGAGGGAGCTCGTTCAGGTCTCGTTGTTCGGCGTCTTCAGGGTCACCCAGTTGGTAATCCCCGAAATGATCGAGCGTGGTTTTGGTCGGGTCGTGAACATCACATCGGACGCCGGCCGCGTCGGCGGCGCCGGCCAGGCCATCGATGCGGGTTGTGCGGGCGGCGTGATTGCGTTCACGAAGACGATCGCTCGCGAGCTCGCGCGTAGTTCGATCACCGCAAACACGGTTTGTTGCGGACCGATGGACGACCAGACCGCGAAACCAGGAGCGGCCGGCGACAGCGAGGCGCGGCTTCGTAGCATCCCGCTCCGGCGGCTCGGGCAGCCATCCGAGATCGGGGCGGCAGTGGCGTTCCTCGCGTCGGAGGAGGCCGGTTTCATCACAGGTCAGACGCTGTCGGTCAACGGCGGCACGTCGATGTCCTGAGGGCGCCGATGATGCACGCGACGACAGGACGACTGGCCGGCAAGGTGGCGATCGTCACTGGCGCGGGCCGTGGAATCGGGAAGGGCGCGGCCAAGGCGCTCGCCGCGGCCGGAGCTCGAGTTGCGCTCGCGAGCCGGTCGGAAGGCCCGCTGGCCGAGTTAGCCGCCGAAATCCGCGACCTCGGCGGGTACGCGCTGGCACTCCCGTGCGATGTGGGCGTTCGCGCTGATGTCGATCGTGTCGTGACAACGACCGCGGAGACCTACGGAAGGATCGACATCCTCGTCAACAATGCGCAGAGCTGGGGTCCTCCCGGCGCCAAGGCGGTGGCTCCGCCACCGACGGCGTTCGAGGAACTACCCGAGGAGTGGTGGGACCACACGTTCCAGACCGGTGTGAAGGCGACGTTCTATTTCTGTCAGGCCGTCTTCCCGCACATCAAGGGCCATGGCGGAAAGATCATCAACTTCGGATCCCCTGCGGCGGTCGCCGGGCGGCCCGGAATGGTCGACTACGGGGCCAACAAGGAGGCAATCAGAGGTCTCACGAAGAGCCTTGCGCGCGAGTGGGGGCCGTACGGGATCAACGTCAACGTCATCTGTCCGGTCGTCGAAACCGATGCGCTCCGCGAGGCACGTCAGCGAGAACCGAACCGTGCCGAGGCCGCACTCGAGACTGTGCCCATGCGCCGGCTGGGGGACTCCGATCGCGACGCCGGCCCGCTGGTGGTCTTCCTCGCGAGCCCCGAATCCGACTACCTCACCGGGCACACGTTCATGCTCGACGGTGGGCGGGTGATGATCTGAAGGGAAAGCGCAGCCGATGCGAAAACATCGCCCGCTCGGATCGGGCCGTCTCGACCACACCGGCTACATCGTTGCGGAACTGGAGCGCTCGATGCGATGGCTCGCAGACGTGCTCGCGGCAACCTCCGTTGGGCCGGCCGTGTCAATACCTGGAACCGAGATCAGGGTGGGGGCGCTGCTCTTGGGGGACTTCGAATGGGAGATCGTCGAACATCCCGAAGCCCGTGAGCGACCCGTGCGTCTCGCCGACGACGCCCTCGGCTCTTATCACCTGATCCTCGAGACATCGGACCTCGGACAGGCTGCGGCGCACCTTTCGGCGCTTGGGGTTGCCTTTGAGCAGACCGCGAGCACACTCCGGTTCAGCGATCCAGACGGGTACACCTACTTCGCAGCTGCGTCGCATCCTTCGCACCAGGACGCCGCAGTCCCAGGCGCGTTCGATGGTGGCGTCCGGTCCGTCGCATTCAACGTGCGCGCCCTCTCTCGCTCGCAGGAGTGGTACGAGCGCTGGTTTGGACTAACCGCTGCGCCCGAAACGGGCGGACGGATAGCCCTTCTCCGAGCCGGCCGGGCGACGCTACGTCTGCGCGAGACCGCAGCCGCGGCCGCCGCACAACCGCTCACAGGCATGGGGCCGACGCATCCGGCGATCGAAGTCCAGAACCTTGAGGAGACCGAGGAGCGCTTAGAACGCGACGCCGCCACGTTCCTCCTTCCGCTGAGGCGCGACGAGCACGAGGGATCCCGCAGGTTCGGGCGTTCGTCATTCTTCGTTGCCGACCCGGACGGCCTCCCGGTGCAGGTCATCGGGCCGGCTGAATAGCTCCCCTCCGACGGTGCCTGCAATGGGGCGGCCGGTGAGGACGCGTGCGACGTTGTCGACCACCCCGCCGACGTCATCGATCGTCGCCTGAGTGTCGAACGCGCCCCCAGCGATGTGTGGGGTCAGGATGACATTCTCCATCGCGACCAGTGGGTGGTCGCTGGGGAGAGGCTCGTGCCAGAAGTTGTCCAGCGCTGCGCCGGCGATCTTGCCCCACTCGAGAACCTCCACCAAGGCGGATTCGTCGATGACGTGCGCCCGTGAGGTGTTGACGAGGTAGGCGGTCGGCTTCATGAGCGCGAGCTCGGCTGCGCCGATGACGCCTCGGGACTCGGCCGTCAGCGGCAGATGGACATCGACGATGTCCGCACGCGAGAAGAGCTCGGCCTTGGACACGTAGCGCGCGCTGACCGCGACCTCGCGCTGAGGCCTGCGCTGGCGCTGGTGATACTCGATCTCCATCCCAAACGCACCAGCTAGTCTCGCGACCTCGATTCCGACCTCGCCGAGGCCGAGCAATCCGAGCCGCAGGCCGTGCAGCCCGCTCCCGAGTTGGACTTCAGGCCAGTTGTAGGCCCAGTCGTCACGTGGTCCGCGGGCATCGGCCTTGATACCCAGGCGTATCGCACGATCGCCGCGGAGAACGCCCTTCACGAGGGCGAGCATGAGCCCGATCGTATGCTCGGCGACGCGTCGTCCTCCGCCGCGCCGGTACATGGAGACGGCGACGCCGCGCGCAGCGGCCGACTGCGTGTCAATGCCCCGCAGATCAGTTCCGAGCTTCTGAATCAGGACGAGATCTCGCGCTTCCGCGAGCAGGGACTCGTCGATCGTCTCCTTCCCGCAGACAAGGACAGTCGCCCCGCTAATCGCCTTGGTCAGCTGCGCCCGATCCTCGGCGATCGTGCACCGGATGGCGTGCCCATCCAAGGCATACTGAGCCCGCACGTGCTCGACAACCTGTGACCCGGAGACGCGATCGCCGGCAACAAATGCGTCAAGCCACTCGCGCTGTTCGTCTGCGATGCGGGGTTCGAGAATCGCCGCAATCAGGACGAAGATCGCGTCGGGTTCGGAGAAGACAATCGATGTCATCTATGGGGCCAGCTTTGCCCGGGAACATTCTTCCGCGCCGCATCTCCGTCGGCCCGCTCCCAGCAGTCCGTATTTGGCGCCGGTTCGGAGGGTCCGCGACGGGCGGCGCCGTTGCGCCGGCGCGCCCGCCGCGGACGGCACGGATCAGAACTTGCCCGCGAGCGCGTTGCTGAGCGCGATTGGGTGGTTGAACAGGAGGGTCGGCTGATGGTTCTTGTATGCCTTCAGCCAGACAGCTGGATTCGAGAGTCGGCTGAACCCCTTCGGGCCCGGGGTCGACGGGGTCCACACGGGCAGCATGGGGCCGATGTCGATGCCCTTCGCCTTGTTGAGCGCGGCCATGACCGTCGCGCCATTGATTTCGTTCATGCCCTTCGAGATCTTGGAGAGCACCTGTAGCGCAACCCACGGCAGAGCATCATTCTCGAGCGTTACGTTGTCGATCGGCGGGCCCCCGTACTGCTTCATGTCGTTGACGAACGGCGCCATCTGAGGGGTCGTGGACGGTGGGAAGCTCGCTCCGACGATCAGATGGTCGGTCAGGGGTCCGAAGCCGTTGACATCCTTCTGACTGGTTAGCTCGGTGCTGTAGTAGTTGCTCAGCCCACCACCGGACGCCAGGATCGCCCGCATGAGGGGTTCGTACTGGGCGTGATCGAGCAGCATCAGAAGCTGGTGAGTGCCGCCCCCTTGGGCGAGCTGTGCAAGCGACGAGAAGTCGGAGGTGGTCGGTGGGACCGGGACCTTTGTCGTGAACGAGCCTCCGCCGGCTGCCTTGACGATCGCGGCAGTCAGCTGCTCGAACGCCTGCCCCGCCGGGACGTTGGCGAATGCGACACCTAGGTGTCCGCCCTGACGGTGCAGCGCGTAGCCAATCGCAACTTCGTACGCGACGATCGATCCGCCCTGCGGCAGGTACATGTTGGCTCCGTTGAACGTCTGAGCCGAGACCGGCTGCTGCGCGATCATCGGGATGTGGGCCGCCGCCAGGATCGGCTGGACGAGATTGTCCGACAGGCTGTGGCAACCGATACACGCGACCACGTGATCCGAGACGAACGTGCGTGCACACGCCGCGGCCATTCTCGGGTTCGACTGATCGTTGCAGAACACGAGCTTGACCGGATGCCCGTTCAGACCTCCACGCGCGTTCACAGCTCGGACCGCCGCGCGCGCCGCTGGCTGTGTGTATGGATGGGAATCCACGGGGCTGCCGACCGCAGTCTCCAGACCGACGGTCACCGGGGACTTCGTCGGGGTCGACGCAGTCGACGCAGTCGACGTGGAAGCAGTGGCCGAGGTTGAGGCCGCGGCGGTCGTGGACGTCGTGCTGCTGCTGCTGCTGCTGCTGCCGCAGCCAGTGACCACTACGACGACGCACGCAAGGATCGCCATCGCGATCGGCACTCGGAGCCACCTAGGGGACGACGGATACCTCATCACTATCCTCTCCTTATTCCTGATAACGATGATGATTATCCGAATATCTATCAGCCATGTCAACCCCGAGTGAAAACAGGCGCGACGGGCGCCCAGCAGAGGCCCGCGAGACGGTGGGCGGGCATCCCTACCAAGCGCGGGACGGCTGAAGCGCCCGGCTGCGAGCTAAGACCGCGGCTGCGTTGCGGAGATCCCGAGGCGCTCGGCGAGTTCGCCGGTTGAGCCTCGCCAGGGAGCGCCGTGGCCTGGCAGAACGAGTTCGGTGTCAAGGTCTGTTACACGCTTGAGGGACGCGCGCGCCATGGGGGTCGAGAAGTTGAGCGCCGCCGGCATGACCTGAGGGCCCGTCGCGCCCGTTATCGGGCTGAGCATGCAGAACGAGTCTCCAGCGATGAGCGCGCGTTGGTCGCTGAGGTAGAAACCGCACGAGCCTTCGCTGTGCCCAGGGATGTGAACGACGCGCGGGTGGCCAGGCACACCGAGCACCTCGCCGTCACGAATCGGTCTCGACTCCCGGAGGCGGCGCGGCACCCCGGATCGGAGCGCATGGCCGAGGTGGCGCCGGAAGGCCCGGTGGCGAAGGTTTGGCATGAGGCGCTGCTCAGTCTTCTTCGACTTCAGCCGAGCCAGACCGATGTCAGCCTCGTGTAGGTAGACAGGCACGCCCTGCCGGCGTAGACGCTCGGCGAAGCCGATGTGGTCTGGGTCTCCATGAGTCAGGAGCACGGCTGAAATGTCGCTGGCCTGGTGCCCGCGCGCCGCAAGCACGCGCTCGAGCTCCTTGTAGTAGCCGGGGTAGCCGGCGTCGAAGACGACGAACTGGTCATCTTGCTCGAGCAGATACCAGTTGACCAGCTCCGTACCGAGACGGTGTAGCCCGGGTGCAACCTCTGTCATTGCCGATGCTCCTCTCGAGTGGCGTCCTGGACAATCAGGGTCTACTATAGTAATAGTTATGCTGGATTCCCAGACGCAACGCGTGTCCATCGATGAGCTGGTCGACAGAGTTGAGATCGAAGACCTGAACGCGCGCTACACCTACCACCACGACGTCATCGCACCCCGCTTCGCAACCGGCCAGGTCGACGGCAGCGAATTCGACCTGTTCGCCGAGATCTTTACCGATGACGCCGTCCTCGACTTCCGGGCGTCGGGCGGCATTCGCGGCGATCTCACCGCGATGAAGGAGTGGTTGCCGCTCGGCTACGCGGCCTTCCCCGTGCAACACCATCTCACCGGCCAGATGCAAGTCACCTTCTCGGAGGACGGGTGGGAGGCGCGCGCACGAACGTGGCTCGTCAACCCGATGGGCCGAAAGCTCGACGACGGCACAATTGAGCTGTCGTGCTCCGGGGGCTGGTATCTCGACCACTTGCTAAAGACCGATCGGGGTTGGCGTATTCGGGAACGCGTCTACGAGCAGCTTTGGGCCACACACCAGGTGGTCGATGCCGAGCTCCATGGCTAGTCGGAAGCTCGCCGCGCAAGTGAGTCAGGCCGCACCCGAGGCGGTCCGCTGCACCTTCGAAGGTTGCGCCCGTCGAGCCGCGCGACGACCCACTTCGTCGTCAGGGCCGTATTCCGTCGTAACGGTGCAGAAGCGGTGAACGAGATCGTCTCCGAGTTAGGTGCGTGGCGGCGTCGCGGGGACCGAATCGCGTCGGCGACCGTGGTGGACGTCCGCCGGTCCGCGCCGCGCCCCCCGGGCGCGAAGATGGCGATCAACGAGCGCGGCGAGGTCGCCGGATCGGTGTCGGGCGGCTGCGTTGAAGGAGCCGTCGTGGAGGTCGCCGAACGTGTGCTGGCGGGCGAGCCCCCGCGCCTGATGCGGTTCGGGATCGCGGACGCCGACGCTTGGGAGGTCGGTCTGCCGTGCGGCGGCGAGATCGACGTGTGGGTTCAGGTCTACGACACCGACCATGCTGATCCGTCGCTCGAGTACGCCGCACAGCACGGTGGACGCCTCGCCGAGGTGACGCTGCTTGAGGGTGTTCGGCCGGGCGCCAAGCTGGTGGTCGCTCCCGATGGCGTGCAGGCGGGAACGCTTGGGTCGCCGGAACTCGACGGCGAAGCCTTCCGGCTCGCAAGCGAACTTCTCTGGTCGGAAGTGTCCGAGCGCCACGGCCCGTTGTTCGTCGACGTCGTTGCGCCGCCGCCGCGGTTGATTCTGTTCGGCGCGGTCGACGTCGCGACGGCAGTCTGCCGCCTCGCCCGGGCGGCTGGCTGGCGGCCTTACGTCGTCGACCCACGGACGCGATTCGCGACGGCGGAGCGCTTCCCGGGGGCCGAGCAGGTAATCGCCGCCTGGCCGGACGAGGCGCTTCACCGGATCGGGCGCATCGACCCGGCCACGTCGGTCGTCGTGCTTAGCCACGACCCAAAAATCGACGACCCTGCGCTGCTTCTCGCGCTGCGCTCGCCAGCCCGGTTCGTCGGCGCTATGGGCTCGCGCGTCGCCACCGCCGCCCGTCAGGAGCGATTGCTCGAGCTCGGGGTAAGCGCGGAGGAACTACATCGCCTCGCGGCGCCGGTCGGCCTTGACCTCGGCGCCACTAGCCGCGAGGAGACGGCGCTGTCGATCCTCGCGGAGGTCGTGGCCGCCAGGCATGGGCGCGGGGGCGGCCGTCTCAGCGATGCGAGCGGCAGGATCCACAACGTCAAGCTCGGGGTGGCGTGATGGAGTCTGTGGCGGCCGCCCTGACCGACACCGCGTGGCGGGAGGCCTATCTAGCGAGCCCTGAGCGCGACGCCCCGTTCACGACGTTGAGCGGTGAGCATATCGCGCCTCTCTACACCGACGCTGACGTGCCGGCCAACGAGGGAATCGGCCTCCCCGGCCAGTATCCATTCACGCGCGGCGTGTACCCGTCGATGTACCGGGGGCGGCTCTGGACAATGCGCCAGTTCGCCGGTTTCGGTACGGCGGAGGAGACGAACGAGCGTTTCCGCTACCTGCTCGAGCAAGGTCAGACGGGCCTATCGACCGCGTTCGACATGCCCTCACTGATGGGGCACGACTCAGACGATCCGCTTTCCCTCGGCGAGGTCGGCCGTGAGGGCGTCGCGGTGGACACGGTCCTCGATATGGAGACCCTGTTCAGGGGGATCCCCCTCGACGAGGTGACCGTCTCCATGACGATCAACGCACCAGCCGCGATCATGCTCGCGTTCTACGTGGTCGCCGCCGAGCGGCAAGGCATTCCCCCCGAGCGGCTCGGCGGCACGATCCAGACGGACATCCTCAAGGAGTACATC
>JGI10216J12902_101328204_pt1 | contig 38086 bp, 20 predicted proteins | sample KanNatreferecore_FD_12902 | JGI IMG/M metagenome (IMG submission 12902)
CACGTCGCGCCGATTCTGTTTCAGAACTGCGCGCGCTGCCATCGGCCCGGTGAGGCCGCGCCGTTCTCGCTTTTGAATTTTCAGGACGCGAAGAAGCGCGCCCGCTTGATTGCCGACGTCACCCAGTCTCGCGTCATGCCGCCCTGGCACGCGGGGCACGGCTACATCGAGTTCAGTAATGAGCGCCGCATCACCGACGAGCAAATCGCGCTGTTCGGCGCGTGGGTCGAGCAGGGACTCAAGGAAGGCGATCCCGCGAAACCTCCGGCGCTGCCCAAATTTACCGAAGGCTGGCAACTCGGGAAACCCGATCTCATCCTCAAGATGCCCGAGCCTTTTGAAGTGGCCGCTGAGGGCCGTGACATTTATTGGAACTTCGTGTTCCCCTTGAACCTCCCGGAAGACAAATGGGTGCGCGCCATCGAATTTCGTCCCCAGGCCCGCAAGGTGGTGCATCACTCGCTCTACTTTCTCGACACCACCGGCACTGGACGCAAATATGACGCGGCCGACCCCAAGCCTGGCTACAATGGCAACCACTCCAATCGCCAATTCGAATCGCTCGGCGGCTGGGCCGTTGGTGGTGAACCGCTCATGTTGCCCGAGGGACTTGCCTATCGCTTTCCCACCAACAGCGACATTGTGCTCCAGACGCACTTCCATCCCAGCGGCAAAGTCGAATACGAAACTTCCGCCGTGGGCATTTACTTCGCCAGCAAACCGCCCATACGGAAATTCAGCACGGTCCAGCTCCCGCCCGCTTTCGGTCGCTTGAGCGGGTTGAATATTCCAGCGGGCGTTTCGAACTACACCGTCAAAGACTCTTTCACCACGCCCATCGATCTGGAAGCCATCTTCGTCGCGCCGCACGCGCATCTTCTGGCCCGGACGTTCCTGCTCACCGCCACGTTGCCCAATGGCAAACAACAGACGCTCCTGAAAATTGACGACTGGGATTTCAACTGGCAGGAAGAGTGCGCCTACAAAAATCCCGTCCGCCTCCCCAAAGGCACGCGGCTCGACGGCGCCATCACCTACGACAACTCAACAGGGAATCGCAACAATCCGTCCAATCCGCCCAAGGCGGTGAAGTGGGGACCCATGACCACCGACGAAATGGCCGCCATGACGCTCACGGTCATTCCGGCCCGCGACGAAGAACTGGCCGAGCTCAAGAAGGCCAGGCGTGAACACACTATCGATCTTTTCATCGAACGCGCGCAGGAAGACAAGCGTGCCAGTGCTCGCGAGCGTGTGCAGCAGATGATGGCCATGTTCGACAAAAACACGAACGGAAAGCTCGAACCGGAAGAACGCCCCGCCTTGCGCGCCTTCCTCGAAACCACCGGCGCCCTCAGAGGAATCAGCGACGGATTCTGAACGCCGTCTGTTTGTTCACATCCACCAGCTATTTTCCGTAGGTTGGCCAATGTCAGGAAGCAGTCGCGACATTGTTGGCTGATGTGCTGAAGTTGTTTCCTGATTTCCGTCAGGAGTCAGAAAGCAATCGTCGTTTGTCTGAAGACGGAGAAGAAGAATCATCCCTGGCAAAGTTGCAGGGGGCGCAGCATGGATTCGTGGAACCAAAGGACGGGAGAATTGTTCTTCCATCCTGAATCTGCGCATTGTCCCCCGCATGAGAAAGCTCGGGATCATTCTGTTCGCCGGAGTGTGCGCGCTGATCGGGCTGCTCATTTGGAGGGAAAATCGAACGGCGAGTGCGCAGACGTTCACCTTGAAGGACGGGAATCGGCTGACGTTTCATGCCGTGACCGTGGGCACGAATGCGCAGGTGAATTTCGGGTCGGGATTGGACCGGATGTTGTCGCGTCTGCCGGGGAGGCATGGCGCGAAGTTTCGCCGCAATTCATGGACGGACGATAGCGGCGAGGAGGCGGTGGTGTTCTGGTTCACGTACGATCGTCCGCCGCCCGACGGTTCGTATTTGGACCTGAAGTTCGACGGCGCCACGTCATGGAACTCGCATGGTTTTCACCTGCCGGCGCGCACATTGCCGGGCGGGAGGACCATCACGCTGGCCGGAGCGCGCAACTGGCCGCGCCGTGACAAGACTTTCACCGTGGAGATCATCGATAGCGGACTGAACGGCGAGAAGTATGACCGGCTGGGAACGTTGAAGGTGAAGAACCCGGCTTTTCGCTTGTTCCCCGAATGGAAGCCGGAGCCGCTGCCCGCGACGCGGCGGGCAGACGAGATGGCTTTTGAGCTCGTGACGACGCGAGCGAAACGGACGAATGCTGAGGGCCACTGGGTCGAGTCGGCGTTTTTCCGGGTGACGCGCGAGGGCAAGCCGGACGCGGATTGGGAGGCATGCAGTTATCGAGTGGAGGATGCCACGGGGAACCATTTCCAGTTCCAACCGGCGAGTCCCCAGTACACGCCGCGCGGGCCGCGAGCTTATTCAGAGAGCAATGGAGTGATGGCGTGTCCGATCGGCTGGCTGGCGTGGCCGACGGAGAAGGCGTGGAAGGTGGGAATCGAGTTCGTGCGGACGCGGCGCATCGAATCGAACGAGGTATTCGTCCTGCGCGGAGTACCGGCCAGAGCAGCGGCGGGACGCACGACGGACACCTGGACCACGAACATTGCCGCAGGCGTGGTGGAGTTGCATCACGAGCCGGACTGGAACAAGCCAGGCCGTCCGCCCCGAGTGGCGACGTTCGAAGTCAAGCGCAGTGATTTTGCGAACGGGAGGAAAAATCCATTGCGTGTGTTGTTGCTGGAAGCTGTGACGGATCGCGGTCAGAAGCTCACGCCATTCGAGCAGCGGCGCATCGATGTGCCGGCGGAATCGCAAACATTGGACGTCACGATCGCAGTGCCCAGGCGCTACTTCGTGCAATACATGGTGGAACCAGTTGTGTTCCCTCCCACCAACGCAGCACCGGTGTGGAGGGATTGAGGTGTTTGCACATGGCCCTCATGCTGAAGCCGGAAAAAACGAATGGACGATCAGTCAAGTTGATGGAATCCACGATGACTCTATGGGTAGGCCGCGTTGCCGCGCCGCCCCCATGTTTGGGACGCACGGCAGCGCGTCCCTACCGTTTGTGGTGGCTGTGGATCGCCACTCAACCCCCGGCAAACACCGGCCGAAAACCAGCTCTCGTCAGGATGCGGGCTACTTCTTCGCGTTTGTCGCCCTGAATCTCGATTCTTCCGTCTTTCACTGTGCCGCCAGTACCGCACGCTTTCTGCATCTCCTTCGCCAGCCTCTCTTTCTCGGGCAACCCAATGCCCACGAAGTTCGTGATCACGGTCACGGTCTTGCCGCCGCGTCCGGCGGTGTTGCGAATGATGTCCACGCGACCACGGCTTTTGCGGGACGGCTCTGCGGTTGGCGGGGCAGGCGGGCCCGGAGGCAGTCCGGCGTTGCTCAGTTTCGCAAACGGGTTATGCCCGAACGATTCATTAGTGTTGTCGCTCATGAACGGCGGAACTGTGGCGCAAGCGGACGGGATTGAACAGAGGTGAGGCGGGGCGTTTATTTTTGCACTGGCGGCACAGACTTGTCGCCGATCATTTCTGGGCCATAAACCTTCTTGCGTTGGCCGCGCGGATAGGTCTGTCGCCAGATGTTCGTCCAGCCGCGGTCGAGAGCAAACTGCGAGATCGTGGAGCGGGTCCGGTTCCAGATCGAAGGCTCGACGACTTCTACATAGGGCACGAAAGGTCTCCAGCGATTGGTCGTGACGATGATGGTGTAAAAGAGGTTTGTGCTGTGGCCAGCGATGGGTTGGTTATAGGCAGGCCGATTGTCGCCATAGTACAGCCACTCGCTCCTTCGCATCACTTCCCAGTCGATGTGATAGCGCAGGGATTTTTTTTGGCGATTGGCGAGAGCGAAGACGAGGGAGTCGGAGCCGCCTGTGCCCAGTCCGACGAAGGTGACTTGCACCGGTTCTTGCGGTCCGCGGAAAAAGAAAATGGCGACCATGACCAGAAGCGCCAGTGCGATGGTGAATCCGATTTTGGCTTTGCGCCTCATGTCGTGCTGCGTTGCGATTACTTCTCGCCTTCCGCCACTGGCTTGTTGCCGAGCATTGCCGGGCTGTTGGTCCCTTTCAATATGTAGCCCATGAGCAGCAATCCCCCGAGGTCGGGCCCGCGGTGGTCGATGTTGAACTCCAGGATTTTCAATCGCCAATCAGTGATGATGTTATCGGGCAGGGGTTTCACGGCGTACACTTCGACTCGCCACCGCGTGGCGCTGGGGACGGTGACGGTGAAGTTCGTGGTGCATCGGGAGGGCAAATGGCCGAGTTCACGATAGCTTGTTCCAGTCACCGGTGCCCAGTCGTCGTGAAAGGGTTCCCAGATTTCGCAGGAGCAGGAGATCTCGTAGGGAAAACCGTTGCTGAGAAGGAAGGAAACGTGGCGGGTGTCATTGGATGCGATGCCGGCGTAGGTGATTGTTATTTCCCCTTCCTCCCCGCCGGAGAAAAAGCCGATGGCCACCGCAACCAGGGCGATGGCGGCCACCGCGAATCCGATTTTTGCTTTGCGCGTCATCTTCGAGCCTCGCCCCCATTACTTTCGCTCCTCATCCACGGGCTTGTTGAGCATCTCGGGGCCGCACTGAGTCACAAAGGTTTCGCCCCAGACGGGCTGGGAATTGCCGCATTGACCACGATGTGTCAGCGCAGCTTCTCCCGGTTGTGAAGCCAGAGCATGGCCTTGTATTCGCCCTGAACATTCAGGCGGTCGAAGTAGCTGATGATCTCCGTTTCGTTGCCGCGAGCCATCATATGCGTAAAGGCCATGGTCAGGGGCCGCAGGCTTTGGCGATAGGCAGCGACTTCGTCGAGGCGTTGCTGCACGGTGCCGTTCAGGAACGACGGCTGGCTATCGGGCGAAAGCTGGCTCAACAGCATGCGCTCGATGTTTACGCCGACCTGCTGGCTCACCACCCATTGAGAGCCTTCGCCCTGGATCAGTTGCTGGCCAATGACGCGGCCGATCTGCGCGATGGTCTCGGCTGAGGCGGCGTCGCCGGCGCGGATATATTCCTCCTGAACGGCCTTCAAATCTGCACCCAGGGTTCGGAACAACGTCTTTTGCGGCAGGCCCAAACCGTCGGACCCGAAGTGCGCGGCGACCTTGGCATCGAGAAGGGTCCGTCCCGCGGAAAGGTGTGCGTCTTCGATGTCCAGTCTTTGTTCCCGAAGGTAATCGTCAAAGCGCGATTTGGTGGCGGCATTCGCGAGGTCCTTGAAGGCGTTCTCACGGTCACCGGCTTTCAGGTAATCGCGCGCAGAAAAGTAATCGGCGATGGCATTGTCCGGCGCGGATTGTTTGAAACGATCGAGCCACTCACGGCGCTGCTCAGGAAACAGATCGCGCGCCACGACGGCGCACTGGACGCGAGGATCGTGGGGGAACATCTGGGCCGCGAGCTTGATGTAGTTCGTGTCTTGCGTGGCGAGCAACGTTTCTACATTGGTGCCAAACTGGCGGAGATACTCCGCCTTTTGCTCTGCGGTCAGGTGAAAGTCGAAGTCTTCCACGTTGGCGCGTTGGACAAAGTTGGATGGAGGAGGCTCCATAGGTTCCTCGAACTCGGGCGCTAAAGTGGCAGGAGGAATTCTGGTTTTCCACCTTAAAGCCACATTCGCCGGGGCTGTGTTTGTGGCGGCGGCAGTGGTTGCGCGAGTGGACTTTCGTCCCGCGAGATACACCAGTCCCACCACACCGAGACCCAGCGCAACGATGATGAGAACGCGAAATCGCATTATTCCAGAGACTGGATTATTCGACCGGGCCGAGCACAGATGCTCACGGTGGAAATGGGCACGGCGTCCGGCTACTGACGCGGCGCGGGTTTGATCAGGTCACTCGAGTCGGTGGGCTGTTTGTGCATGGTGCGTCTGCCGCCAATGCTTTTGGGACAGGAGTAAATGCCAGGTCCTTCAATCCGGTCGTAGCGATGCACATTGCCACCCCAACTAATCACGAGGGCTTCCGGGGTCAGGTGCCAACCGTACTTGGGGTGAATGTCTCCATTCCTGTCCTTGAAGGTGTGATCGGCGTAGAGGGTCAGGGAGTATTCTTCATTGCCGTAAATCATGTAGCGTCCCGGAATGTCGCTCTCGCGCAGGTTGGCGAAGGACGCGGTGGCGGCGGATGTTTCTGCAACGCTTTCAGTTTGGCTGGCCGGGGTTGGAACGTTTTGACTCTGAGTGGCTGCGGCCTTTCGTGCCTTGAGAATGAAAACGGCGACACCGCCGACGAATGCAGCGATCAGCAGCACACAGATCGCCCCGATGATGACGAGCTTCTTGCTCATGTTTCTGTTACTGAGTCACGCTGAAGCTTACGCTGGTGCGAAAGCGTTTCACTGCATCGACTTGTTTGGGAAAGTCGCGGGCGAATTGGTCCACCAAGGCCCGTGCGTCCTGAGCGCGGCCGGTGCGTTCCAGCAATCCGGCCAGACCCGTCACCGCATCGACGTTGCTCGGAACGATGCCGAGGGCAATGTGGTAGGTCTGCTCGGCGGATTCGGCGAAGCCGCGTTCGGCGAAGAGATTCGCCTGTCCCGTGGCAAGCTTGGAATAGGATTTCAATGGCGTCTCTCCGTTCGTGTCATCGGGTGAGGCGCGGAGTTGATCGGCCACGTTGCGCCAGTAGTTCACGGACTCAGCGGCGCGTTCCGCGGTGAAGCTGCTCTGGTCCTGCGCGCGCAGTTCCATGATCGGGCCAATCGGCGCGGCGTCGGCGTAAGTGCCCTTGAGCGGAAACGATTCCTGCAGCGCGAAAGAGAGGTCGGGATTTTTGTCCATGAGCAGACGCAGCAGACGCTCGTTGATGTCCATGACGGCAACCATGCCGGAGACCTGCGTCTTGCCGTCCACAATCTTGATTTGTTCGTTGTCGCGCACCTGTTTGGGTTCATCCGGGAATTGCTGGTCGTGCTCGAATCGTTTCTGTGCGTCCTTCATGTAGTCCTGAAAGGCGCGGTCCGAGTCTGCGCTGCTCAAAGTGTTGAAGCGATCACCGTAGAGGAAGCGGAGGTATTCGGCATACGTGCCATCGGCCAAACCGTTTTGGGTGAGGACGATGCGGGGTTCGCCGCCGCTGGTCTCGTTCATAAGAGTCGGAACCCATCGGCCTTCGTCGGTGCCGCCGACGTAAACCTGGCCTGGCCGAAGCGAGCCGAGCACGTCGTTGCCGTAATCGAGAAGTTTTTGCGCGGGCCAGAGGTGGACCTGTTCGGCAACGCCGTAGGCGTCGATGATCGGCGCCCACAACGCGGACACTTCGGGCGAGCGTGTGTGCTCATGGCCGGCGTTGGATTTCCCGCCGTTGATGGCAGCCATCGCGATTTCAATTTCATTCCAATCACCGCCTTCCACCGCGTCGAAGAAGCGTTCGACGGCGTCAGGAATCGTCACGTTCTTCTGCTTTGCCATCGCGCGCATGATGTCGCGGCGAGAGCGGGCAAATCGATTCAGTTTGGCGGCGACGATTTCCTCCGCGGTGGCAGGCGCGGTTGGCGCGGCAGGGGGAGCTCGAGAGAACGGTTTGCGTTCCGAGTGGGCAGCCGTGGAACCGGCCGCGGTGTCATTGGTCGATGCAGTGGCAGCGGGGGAATGCGGCTGCGCGGGCTCACGCGTTCGCCACACGATAAGCAAAGCAACCAGCACCATCAGCGCAATAATGGCCAATCGCACAGGACGGAATGTGGACTCGTTCATACAGATGCGTTTGCCTTCCAACCGAATGACACCGCGAGATCGAAATTCGTGTACCGGAGTTTTGGCCAATTGACCCTCCTGCGGAGAAGTCATTTCAGCCGCAAATGGAGCGGGCGGAGCGGATTCGCGTCAGGCCAGCTTGCGCACGCCGAATCGGCGATCGCGTTGGCGCTGTGGTTTGCGCCGTTGAATGGAGCTGATGGTCTTGTCTTCCATGGTCCGGCGGCCTGCGAGTTTTCGCCGCACACCTTCGGGCGTCAATCGCACCAGACGGCGCTCTTCGGAAAATTCGATTAGGCGCAGCTGTTCCAATTCATCAGCGGTGGCAGTAGTGATGCGCGGTGTCGTCCAACTCGCGAGAATTTCGCGCAAGTGAAATGTGATTTCCCCCTCGGTCATGCGGCAATATGCCTCGTGAACGGGCAAAAGCGAATCGGGCGTGCTGGCGCGCTCCACCAACTGAAGGATACGGGTGAACCGCGGCAGAATCAGCGCGGCTTGCGCTCTTCGTAATAGACCGTCCTGTCCGGACCTTTGATGCCGGCGTCGGCCAGCGCTTTTGGACATTTGGCGATCAGGTCGCTCATCAGCGCGAAGTAATCGCCAGTCTTGCACCAGGACCGCAGTTCCACCTGTGTGCCGAGGTCGATGAGCTTGGTGTTGGCGACAGCGGGGGCCGGTGATTTTAACACCCGCGGGTCAGCGGCAGCCGTGGCGAGCAATGCGGCATGGGCGATGGCCAGATCGGAGCCTGCGCCAATGGCAAAAGGCAAATCGACGCGGCGCGTTCCATTGGCGGTGTAGTTCGTGATCGTGCCGGACATCAACGCGCCGTTGGGCACCATGATCTTTTTGTTGTCCACCGTGTTCAATGTGGTGGAGAAAATCTGGACTTCCTCCACGGTGCCTTCGATGCCCGCGCCGTTGATAACGTCCCCTGCTTTGAAGGGACGGAACACGACGATGAGAAAACCGTTCGCGAAGTTCGACAGCCCGCCTTGCAAAGCGAGGCCGATGGCCAGTCCCGCGGCGGCGACGACGGCGGCAAAGGTCTTGGTGTCCACGCCTAATTGGCCGAGCGCAGTGATGATGACGAACGTCATCAGCAGAGCGTGAACGAGATTGCCGACAAAACTGGCGATCGCGGCGTCGATGTTCTTGCGCGCGAACAGCTTGCGCACCAGTCCGCGGACGAGGTTGGCGACAAGGTATCCAATGACGAAAATGACCAGGGCGGCGAGAATGTTCACACCCCAGACGGCGACTTCGCGCGGCAGGCCCGTGGCCTCTTCGAAGCGTTCGATAAGGGGCGAGTTGCTCAAGCGCAGGGCATTGGTGCCCGTGTCGGCGGCGGCAAGGAGGAAGTTCATGGTGCGTTAAATCGTAAACGGTCGATTCGCTTCTCTAGCAACGTCCCTGCTGGCTGGCAATGTTTGTTTCCGAGATGGCCGCGTTCGTAGTGAGAAATTGTCCCAGCGGCGGCCCCAGAAATCCGCGACGGTGCGCGCGGCGAATGGATTGCGGTGCGGCGCCGGCATCAGGGTTTCCGCTCGGCAACCACAGGAGGATGACGAGAAAGGCAATCGCTTCGGTCATGAGCAGCACGCCTGGCGTGGAGAGATAGCTGAGCGCGGGCCGCGCGGCCCATTTTAGTCTAACGAAAACTTTTCGCCGGGTTTTTCTCGGTAGTGGGGGCGGCGCGATAGAACTTGATCGCGGTTTCATTCCAAAGCGCCACGGTCATTTCATTCGCTTTGGGAAGACGGGCCGTGAATCCATAAAGCTCGGTTCCGGCGGGCCAATTGGCTGCTCCTTCGACTTTGCCTATTCGTGACAGGAATAATTCAGTGACGCGCGCTCCTGCATCATCCAGCGCTACGGCATGGCCAAGCTGCAATGCACCGGCGTCGGCAGGAGTAAGTGGTTGGGGAGGCGTGAAGGGGGTGGCCAGCATCCATTCACCTGCGCCCTGTTCGGTGCCTTGCCAGAGGAACGCCTCGTTCCCGCCTTCATCGACGACGGAGTACTCATGACGCAGGTAGCGTTGGCCAACGTGCGCGACCTCGACAACGGCGTGGCCGGTGATGCGGTATTGCGATGCGTTTAGTTTCCCTTGGCGGCCAACGGAAAGTTGCGCTGGCGGTAACTTTGGCGGGCGTTCCACGCGCTCCGTCGGAGTGCATCCAGAGCGCAGTTTGACAATGAGCACGAGCGCGATGATGACCGCCGCAATGGCACCGGTTCCTGAGGTCTGCTTGTTCCCGCTATCGTCAGCCTCGCTCAAATGGCTCAAGGCGCCGGAAGGAACGGCAGACACGCCGAAAGCGCCGGCGACCGCGCGGGCCGGCAATGTGACTCCGCGGTAAATCTCCACTTCGTCGCCGGTCCAGCTCACGACGAACATCTGGTTCCCGGCCTCAGCGTTGAAATAGTGAGCGATGTCGCCGCGCTCGACGCCTTCAGGCGCTTCGCCTTCGATGGCGCACACGCGCGATTCATCCACGCACGTGACGCGGAATGTTCCTTCGCCGAAATCGACCGGGTCGCCGACGCGTTTGCCCGCGACGTCGGTGGCCGCAAGGGGAATGGCGGGATCAATCAGCGTGAACAATCGCCACACGGGCCCGCCTTCAGCTTCCTCGTAAACGAGCGTGGCGCATTCGCCGTCTCCACGGACAAGGTTGAACTCATTCCAGTAATACGTCTCGCCGGCTTCATCCATCGACATGACGATGCGACCGGCGATGCGGTAATCTTTGCCGACGAGGTTGCCGGTCATGCCGACGCGCAAAGGAGTTGGATTCGCGTGGCTCATGTCAGCGGAAAAAATGCGGCACGAACCGGCTGAGGTTGCCGGTGATGCGGCGCGTGTCCTCGCGAATGCCCAGCCCAGCGGCTTCGTGGTCCACAATCCACACGCCAAAGATCGGACGATGCCCGTCGAACTCCGGCAGGCTCGCGACCGCCTGGAACACGTGGCCCTCCTCGCCGTATTCGCCAGTGGTTTCTTCAATGACCGCCCCGCGCTCCATCAACGTCACGTTGCTGCCTTCGCGGCTCAGGCGCGGCTTGCGCACATAGGAACCACCAAGCGGCGCGGCATCTTCGTAGGCCGGCAACAGGTTCGGATGACCCGGAAATAATTCCCACAGGATGGGAAGCAGTCCCTTGTTGCTCAGCAACATTTTCCACGTGGGTTCGAGGAACTGCACACCGCCGAGGGCGAGTTGCGGCGCGAAGTCTTCATGCCACATCCATTCCCACGGATAGAGTTTGAAGCAGCGCTCGATGGGTTGGAGATCGAGATCGACGAAGCTGCGCTCGCGCTCGTCCCATCCGATGTCTTCCACGAAAACGTGGCGCGTGACGACGCCCGCCTGCTCGCAGGTGTCGCGCAAATAGAGCACGGTTTGTTCATCCTCGGGATGTTCCTTGATGCTGCTGAAGTGAATCGTTGGTGGCGACTTCGTCCCTTCAATAGTCGTCGAGTAGCGCCGCCACGCTTCAATCAGCCGCTCGTGAATGGAATTGAATTGATCCGCATCCGGCAGCATGTCCTGCAACCAGAACCATTGCGCGACGGAAGCTTCGACAAGCGCGGTCGGCGTGTCGGCGTTGTATTCGAGAAGCTTCGGCTCTTCGCCCGGCGCGAAGGCGATGTCGAACCGGCCATAGACACTGAAGTCGTCGCGCTCCCACGAACGCAGAATGCTCGGGACGGCGTTTTCAGGAACGCCAAGTCGCGGCCACCAGTCGTTGTCGATGACCGCTTGAGCCGCGTCGAGACAAAGCCGGTGCAATGCATTCGCCGCACTTTCGAGCTTCTCAACTTCCGCGCGCGTGAGTTCGTAGCACGCTGACTCGTCCCAATACGGACCTTGGTCGTGAGAATGGTACGTTAAGCCCACGTTGGCGACGCACTCGCGCCAGTCAGTTCTCGGTTGGCGGATGTGTCTTTGCATCAGGAATGGATTCCACTACTGCGCGAAGTACTGCCGAATCCGCCGCGGCGGACATCAGTGCGTTGCGTGGCCACGTGTCGAACTGCCTCCGCAGTCGGGGAGGAAATATTGATCGGGCTTTGGTAAGGCGCGGTCGCCCACTGGCCCCCGTGGAAATAGCGTGCAGTCCGCGAGTCGTAATGATTGTAGGGAAGCGAGTACCACGCGCGATAGGGCGCATGGTAATAACCCACGCCGGGCACGTGATGATTGTTCGTGAACACGCCGGTGCTGCTCGCCGGCGGAGACGACGGCCCGCAACTGGTGAGCGCGCTGACCGACACGCCACCCACCAACACCAGACGAATGCTCCGGCTGCGTTTCACTGTCGCGCGAGCGTCAGCCAATCATTGACGCCGCAATGATGATGCAGATGCCGAGCACCACCGCGGCCGCGATGACCGCCGCCGCGACGTTTTGTTTGTCGATGATCTCCTTGTGCAGGTCGCCGGGCGTGAACTTGTCGAACAGTTTGTAGCCGAGAATCGCCATCACGATTCCCGCCACGGCGAACACCAGCATGTAGAGCAGAGCCTCACCGATGGTGCGGGCGTGCGAGACAACGGGTGCGGCTGCGTCCGCCGCGAACATCGGAGATGCCGTGGCCAGAAGCATTACAGGTAACCAACGAAGACATGTTTTCATGCGTTGCGGAAAACTTAGCGATGCGCGCCTGAAACCCACAACTGGAATTCCAGCGGGGATTCCCAATTGTCCGCGCGGGTTGAAAGAGATGCTCGCTCGACAGATTCGCTTCTTCGGACCAACAAGGAGCCCTGACCAAGATCAACATCTCGCGCCTGGCCTATGGGCGCAGATGGCATAGCGAAACCAGTCTCGCGTCCAAAGGTTTCGGCGCTTAAAACGGCTGCTCGGCAAATGTGCCGTTCGCGCCAAGAGTCGATGTCGTCCAGGTGCCGCCGAGCGGTGAGAGAGAGTTCACGGTGAAGGTCATTGTACCGGCAGAGCCGCCGTTACTTGTGTTGATGAGGTTCAATGTGAGCCACAGGCCGGTGGATGTCGGACGATTCTGCTGGTTCGGATTGGTTCCCACATAGGTGATGCCGTTCCGCGTGAACGTAGCCACAGCCTGGTTGTTGATGAGCGAGAAGGTGCCATTATCGATGTTGGCCCCGGTCAGGCTCAGAACGAGAAACCGCAACGAGGTGTAGTCTGCGCTCAACGTAATTGGCGTCGAGGGACAGCCCGTAAACGAACTGATTCCGTTATAGTAATCGAATCCGGCAGAGCCGGCGGCTTCGCTCTTCGTCCCGAAAATACTCACGCCGGAAAGAATGACAGTCATGAAGCTGAAGTAACCGTCCGCATCTGTGCTTCCGGGGAGGCAGGTGCCGTTTTGCAGGCACTCGGCCAGCAAATCAATCGCGGTGGAGTCGTAGCCAAAGACGGTGGCGCCGGCAATCGGATCGCCGGCGTTCAGCGGGCTGGTCCCGCCGATGGCGGTGCCGCTGTAAACCATTCGGCCGGTAATCGTGCAGGAGGTCGCCGTCAGCCGATTCGCTTCGGTCAAGGCCAGCAAGCCGACATCCAGCCCATTGCCAGCCGCGCATGTTCCTTGCGCCAGCGGACTGTTAAAGGGACCGAATGCGTAAAACTTCGTTGTATCGTGCGCCAGGATCTGGACCTGTTGTGTTTCGCCGGTCACACCATCGCGGTCCAAGTCTTCACCCGGTCCTTCGGAGCGCATAATGTCCGCGCAAAAGGCACCGTCTGCTTGCGTGATTTGGGGAGAGCTCGAACCGGTATAGCTCAGGCCCTTCACCGTCACGCTGGCGCCTTGAATCGGCTGGCCGTTAGTACCGAGCAAGATGCCGCGAATAGCAGCGTGCGTGGAAATCGGCCAGTCGATGTTCCAGTACGAGAGGTGCGTGATCGGGCCGGCGCCGTAAACCCGTCCGCTGTAAGAGCCGTTCTGAATGGCTGCGAGCTGCGCCTCGGGAATCTTCACGTGGTTGGGGTCTTCCAACCATCCGTTGAGAGAGTTCCGTTTCCATTCACCCGTGGCCTCATCGTAAAAATAAAGCGGGATGTCGATCTGGGCGTTGCCGGGCGTCAGGTCGCCCATCGTGCTCCACGTGTCGCGCGGCACTTCCATGCAGAGCATTGTGTTCGCGCCGAGATTCGTCACCGGAGCGCCGGCTGAATTTCTGGCTTCAATCGCGGAAAAGACCGACGAGACGAGAAGATTGTTTTCATTGTCGGCGAATTCGCCGGGGAACTGCGCCGTCTCGGTCACGGGATTGAACACACGCGCGTCCACGGCGCTGATGTTCGCCGGCAAACCCATCAACATGATTTTGCCATCGCCGGATTGCGCGGTCCCATCGCTCACGCTCAATGAGGTGAGCGTCTGGAGCGTGTGGTTTTTCATCACGACCGAACCCGGAGTGACACTCGCATAGGCAGTCATGTATTTCGCGTAGCCGGCCTTGCTCATTTCCAGCAGCACGGGACGCCCCAGCGAAACCGAAAACGGCACTTGATACCGGCCTTGCGCGTCTGTCGTAACCATCGCCATTTCCTTGCCGAGAAATTTGCCGTCGCCATTGATGTCGGATTTGATCGTGACCTTCACCCCGGTGGCCGCGACGGGAAGAGAATTCGAGGCCGCGAGAATTGTCCCTCGGAAACTGGCGATGCCATTGACCAGCGGAAATGCGGAGGCCGGCACCTCGAATGGCTGAATGGTTTCACGCGCGGGCGGCACGGTGACTTTCAGCGACCCGGCGTAAACGTCGTTGGAGCGATTGCCGTTGAAGGAAACAATACGGGGCGCCTGCGTGAGCACCCACGTGAGCTTGTTGGTCTTCACGACGCCACGGAGCCTGCCGGGAACAGAACTGTTCGTGCCATAAGCCGCGATGCTTCCCGTGCCGCTGATTATTCCGCGCGCGTTCACGGCGCTGGAAAGGTCCACACGCGCGGGAGCAGGCACCAGACTGGTGATGGAAACGGGCTGGGCGGAAATCTGGCTGCGTCCCTTGGGACCGGAATACGTGCCGGCAGCCGTTCCTCCCAACACGCCGCGCAGCACAATAGTGGTGGCTGGACTGGTCGCGGCCTTGATCGTGAGAGCGTAATTGATATTGGTTCCGCGTTTTGTGGCCGTGCCGATGCAAGTCGCGGGAGTGCCGTCCACCGTGGAATCCCCTGTGCCAATGAGTTGCCCGCGAGTGTTGTAAACAAAGGCGAGCGCCACTTCCACGGTTTCGGCGCCGACCGGGATGGACGCCTGGAGCGTCTGCAACTGTGGAGTGGCCAGCGAAATGTTGAATGTGGTTTCGGTCGCTCTGCTGTCGCTGACGGAGATCAGGCACAGGCACGCGAACAGGACCCGGAGGAGTTGGGGTGTTTTCATAGCTGATTGCGTTCTTCGGAAAGACTGAGTGAAACCGTAAGGCGAGACAATCGAAAAGACCTTTAATCGACGTCGCTGCAAACGGTTCGCGTTCCACTGGCCAAATCGACCGTTGCACGTCCATCGAAAGCTGCCACAGTGTTTCTGCCCGGCGGCGCTCGCCGGGCCTTAACAAGGAGAGTTCAACCATCACAAGAAAGGTAAATCATGAAACATGACGTTTATGACACGGGTTCCATCGCCGATCGCACACGGGCCGAAGGCAAGTCCGCGGCCCGGCCATCCGATGCCGAGAAGCAGGAGATGATGCGGAAGATGGAAGAGGCGGGCCGGCCAGGGCCGGGACACAAAGCGCTTGAAGCGCTGGTAGGCAATTGGAAGGCGGAGGTGAAGTGTTGGCATGAGCCGGGCGGGCCGCCGCAGGTGAGTCAGGGAACGGCGAAGGCAAACTGGATATTGAACGGGCGTTTTCTGCAGGAGGAGTTTAACGGCGAAATGATGGGCAAGCCGTTTCGCGGATTGTATCTGATGGGCTATGACAACACGAAGCAGACGTTCAGCAGCGTGTGGTTGAGTGACATGCAGACTTCCACGTTCGTGACTGAGGGAAAAGGAGAGAACGGCAACAAAGTCATCACGCAGGAAGGCAGGGCCAGTTGCGCTGCAACGGGCCAGACGAACGTTCTGATGAAAACGGTGCTCCGGGTGATCAGTCCGGACAAACACACCTTCGAAATGTTCGACGGGAGCCGCGGCGAGAACGCCAGGACCATGGAGATTACTTACACGCGGCAGCAGTGACGCGTGTTTGACAAGTGCAAGCACAGCGGCCGAAGGGTCGCTGTGCTTTTTTTTTTGGATCCGGGATTACTCCGGGAATCACCCCGATCAACTGAAGCCAACGGAGAGAACGGAGAAATGGGTTTTGCAGCTGCATTGGCTCTGTTATCTCTGTCGCCTCTTGTCAACGCATGAATTCGAAGTACGACGCGATCATCATTGGTGCGGGCCATAACGGTCTGGTCACGGCCGCTTATCTCGCCCGCGCCGGAAAAAACGTGCTCGTGCTCGAACGGCGCGAACTGGTCGGTGGTTGCGTCGTCACGGAGGAACTGTGGCCGGGCTTCAAGGTCTCGACTGCCAGCTATGTCAACAGCCTCTTCCGTCCTGAAATCATTCGTGACCTCGAGCTCAAGCGCCACGGGTTTGCGATGCTGCCGCGCAGCCCATCGAGTTTCACACCGTTGCCCGACGGGCGTTACCTCATGATGGGACCCGACAAGGAAATGACTCGTCGCGAGGTTTCGAAGTTCTCGAAGAAGGACGCGGAGAATTTGCCGAAGTTCGAAGCCATGCTCGAACATGTCGCCGGCTTCCTGGAACCGATGCTGACGGAGACGCCGCCGAATCCGTGGTCGAACTCCCCTGGCAATTTGATGAAGCTCGCCCAGACCGGCTGGAACTTTCGCAAGCTCGGCGCCGACGGACAGAAGGCCATTGAGATTCTCACCGGCGCGGCCAATCCCATTCTCGACCGCTGGTTCGAGTCCGAAGAAGTCAAGACGACCATCTCCACTGACGCGATCATCGGCGCGTTTGCCACTCCGTCCATGCCCGGCACGGCCTACGTCCTGTTCCATCACGTTATGGGCGAGTGCGACGGCGTGCGCGGAGTTTGGGGTTACGTGCGCGGCGGCATGGGCGTGCTCTCGAATGCCATCGCCGCGGCGGCCAGGGAACGCGGCGCGGAAATCAAAGTCAACGCGCCTGTGTCGCGCATCCTGGTCAAAGATGGCCGCGCTGCTGGTGTCGCGCTGGCGAATGGCGACGAGTATCTGGCGGACAAAGTTGTTTCCTGCGTTGACGCCAATGTCACGTTCCTCCGACTCATGGACCGCAAAGATCTTCCGGCAAGCTTTGTCGAGTCGGTGCAACATCTCGATTACTCGAGCGCGAGCTGCAAAATCAATTTGGCGCTCTCCGAGGTTCCGAACTTCACCTGCCTGCCCGGCAACGGTGTCGGCCCGCAACACCATGGCACGATTCACATCAGCCCCAATCGCACGTATATCGAGAAAGCATTCGACTGCGCCAAGTACGGTTACATTTCCGAAAGTCCGGTCATTGAAGCGACCATTCCCAGTTCTCTCGACGACACCGTGGCGCCGAAAGGCAAACACGTCATGTCAATGTTCACGCAATACTTTCCCTACAAACTTGCGCCCGACGCGGGTTCATTGGAGGAAAACAAAAGGCGCTACGCCGAACGTTGCATCGACATCATGACCGAATACGCGCCGAACTTCCGCAAGTCCGTCATTGATTATCAGGTGCTGGCGCCGGCCGATCTTGAATCAACCTTTGGACTGACCGGCGGGAACATCATGCAAGGCGTGATGTCGCTTTCCAGCCTGGCGTTCATGCGGCCACTGCCGGGTTTCGCGGATTATCGAACGCCAGTGAAAGGACTCTATCTTTGCGGCGCGGCCACACATCCCGGCGGCGGCGTGATGGGCGCCTGCGGTTACAATGCCGCGAGGGAGATTCTTAAGGACGGCTAAACCTTCTCCGCATTATTGAGGCAGCTCCACCCGAGAGTCTTCGTTCGGATTTGGTGTTTGTCTTTTCTAATGGGCGTCGGCTAAGAACCACGGACATTTTGAATGCGGAGCGCGGACCAGCGGAAGGCCGCAACTCATAACTCGAAACTCGTAACTCAAACATGGCTTACAAAGACGTGACCCCGCCCACGGGCGGCAAAATCTCAATTCAAGCCGGCAAGCTCAACGTGCCGGACAACCCGATTCTCCCATTCATTCGCGGCGATGGCACGGGGCCGGACATCTGGCGCGCCAGCGAGCGCGTGTTCGATGCGGCAGTGGAGAAAGCTTATAGCGGCAAGCGGAAGATCGCGTGGTTCGAAGTATTCGCGGGCGAGGCGGCCAAGAACAAATTTGATAACTGGTTGCCGGATGAAACCGTCGAAGCGTTCAAGGAGTTTCTCGTCGGGATTAAGGGACCGCTCACCACTCCAGTCGGCGGCGGGATTCGTTCGCTCAATGTCGCGCTGCGGCAGATGCTCGATCTCTATGTTTGTTTGCGCCCCGTGCAGTGGTTCAGCGGCGTGCCTTCGCCGGTGAAGCATCCCGAGAAAGTGAACATGGTCATCTTCCGAGAGAACACGGAGGACATTTACGCGGGCATCGAATACGCAGCGGGAACACCTGAGTCGCAGAAGGTTTTGGATTTTGTGGCGAAGGAGTTTCCCAAGGACTTCAAAAAAATCCGGTTCGGCACCAGGGCTGGAGCCGAAGAATTCTGGAACGCGGTTGGCGCGAAAGGATTTCCCAGCGATGTGAAAGTGGGCATCGGCATCAAGCCGGTGAGCTACAGCGGCAGCGTGCGGCTCATCCACAGCGCGATCGGCTACGCGATCAAGTTCAAGCGCAAGAGTGTGACGCTCGTTCACAAGGGCAACATCATGAAGTTCACGGAAGGCTCGTTCCGTGATTGGGGTTACGAGACGGCGAAGCAATACTTCGGTGCCGTGGAACTGGACGGCGGCCCGTGGTGCAAAATCCCGGAAGGCAAACCCGGCGCGGGCATCGTCATCAAGGACGCAATTGCGGACATCACTCTTCAGCAAGTCCTGACACGGCCTGAGGACTTCGATGTGATCGCCACATTGAATCTCAACGGCGATTACCTCAGTGACGCGCTGGCGGCGCAAGTCGGCGGCATCGGCATCGCGCCCGGCGGGAACATCAACTACATCAGCGGCCACGCCATATTCGAAGCCACGCACGGCACCGCGCCGAAATACGCCAACCAGGACCGCGTGAATCCCGGCTCAGTCGTTCTCTCTGGCGAAATGATGTTGCGCTACATGGGCTGGACTGAAGCAGCGGACTTGATTCTCAAGGGCCTCAACGGCGCCATCGGCAGCAAGCGCGTCACTTACGACTTCGCGCGATTGATGGAAGGCGCGACCGAAATCAAGTGCAGCCAGTTCGGTGACAACATCATCGCACACATGTGACAACGTGCCTCGGCATCCTGCCGGGTCGGGACTTGCTCCGATTGAGTGCTGCCTCTTAGCGGAAGATCCGGACCCGGCAGGATGCCGGGGGCACGTAGTCAGCGCACGCGGAAGAATCGCTGCGGCTCGTCGGTGCGAGGCATGATGAACACATTCGTTTCATCGAGCGCGTTCGTGCGATACGGCTGCCAGTTCAACAAATCAGTGGAGGTTTCAATCACGCTCGTCCGCCTTACGGGCAATGACAGACGCACGCCGGCTGGTGCTCGCGCTGCGGACGGCGCGGGCGGCGGTTCAAGCACGTCCAGCTTCAGGGTGAACTCGCTGGCGTAGTACGAAAACGTTGTCACACCGATTTGGTATTCCACGCCCGCTTCGGCGTTGAAGGTGAATGGTGAAGGCCAGAACGCAACGTTGGTTACGGCCACAAGATTTGTCAGTTGCGAACCGGTGAACACGTTGAATTGAGAATATCCACCCACCTGAACTGAGACGCGTCCCGACGCTGGCGCGATCCAACTCCACCAGACTGTTTGTTCGCCGATGTGACTCACCAAGGGATCGCCTGATTCGGGCGTTGCGAAATAGTTCGAAGCAATGATCGAAATGTGCGAGCCGCTCAGCGCGGTGCGGTTCGTGAAATTGTCGTTCGCCGGCGGCTGAACGTGATCGAAGTGCAGGACGAACGGGCCTTCCTGCGAAGCATCGCTTGCCACGCGAAGGTAATGCTCGCTCCCGCCACTTACGCGGAAAAGGCCGCCGAGATACGGAGCGCCATAGGCAATGCTATGAACGGCCGTCAGGTTTGAAACAGTCGTGCCCGTGAAAACGCCGACGTCGTGGATGTAAGCAGGATCGGTCGTGATAAAATAAACTCCTTCGTTGGGAGGCGTCCATCGCCACCACACGGACCCGCCAAACAGTGCGTAAATGCTCGCCTGCTCGCGCGGCTCCACCGAGGCCCAACCATTGGAAGCGCTGATGGACGCGTGTTCCTCGGCGATCAACGTCGCGTTCGTGAAGAAGTCATTGGCGGGCGATGGAATGTGGTTCACTTCGAGCGCTACTGTTCCAAACCGGTATTCGGCATCGTACACCTGGATGGAATACTCCGTGCCCGCAGTCAGGAAATAACGCGGCTGGTAATGTCTCTCGCTGGGACGCACACCCGAAAGATTCGTCACGCCGTCTCCGACGACTGGGTAAGCGCGCAGAGCGAACACCTCGTTCGCGCCGTTCGTCAGCCACGCCGTGATGGTGTGCCAGCCATTGCTTGCCGCGGTGAAACGCCACCACAACGTGCCGAAACGGTCGTACTGTGCGCCGGGTTCGCCGGGTTCGGGACTTGCGCCTTCGTTGGTGCCGAACCCGCGCCCATTGATCAGTTCGGCACGGTTCGTGAAGTCGTCGTTCGGCGGTGTCGGCACTTTGACAAGGGTGAATTCGAATTGATCGTGTGGAGTCTCGACCCAGCCGTTCGCCATGATGGCCAGTTCCTGACCGGTCGAGAGCGCGAGACTCAGTTCAGCGACTTCCCCGCGAGCCGGCACCACCGCAATGAAATCGAGGTCATCCAGGTTCGTGCCGGAATAAAGGTGAAGTTCTGGCCAGGTGTTCGTTGTCCGAACGCGAAACGTGTAGCTGCCCGTTTCGGGAACAACCCACGACCACCAGACGGAAGGGAGCGATTCCCATAACTCAGTTGTGGCGCCGACGAACGTCCCAGTGGTGTGAACGTTTGTGCCCGCGAGCGGCGTGCGCGCCGCGAAATTGTCGTTGGCCGGAGGTGGGACCAGCAGCATTTTGAATTGCCACGGCTCATCTGTATCGTTGCTGTAAAACGGGCCGTCCACCGCTATTTGCAATTCCACGCCGCCGACCACATTGAAATTAAAACTGCCTTCGTCTGCCGCTACATACTCCAGTTCATCAAGCCGGTTGCCGGCATAAACCGCAACAGACCTGGCCACGCCCTCGTCGAAACGGATGAACACTGCGCCGCTCGTCGGCGGAGTCCACGTCCACCAGAGCGAGCGTTGCGGCCCATCGATTCCGTGCGGCGGCTCGTCCGCTTCCGCCGTGGCAAACGCGTTGTTGCCGCGCACCGTGAAGTTCGTGCCGCGCAGTTGGATGCGGTCGGCGAAGTCATCATTGGCCGGCTGGCGGCGTCGCACGATTTCGAGCCGATAAGGGTCGCCCAGATTGTTCGGGTGGGAAATCTCGACGGCGTAAGTGGTCCCTCGCGTGGCGTGGAAGCGAAGCATCTGGCCGCCGCCAGCGGTTTCTTCGACCTCCACCAATTCCTCCAAGTCCCGGCCAGTGTAAAGCGTCGCTGTGGCCGTGCTGCTGCTCGTCAGAATCAGATCGTAAAGGCCACTTCGGGGCGCACGCCAGACCCACCAGACGGATGCGCCCGTGGGATCGAAGTCGTAATACGGTTCGCCGACTTCTCGCGATGCGCCATCAGTCGTGCCGCGCGCGCGCCTGATCAGCCGGCGGCGATTCGCGAACGCATCGTTCGCCGGCGCGTCGAGCAAGGTGATTTGCAATTGAAAATCGCCGGGCGTGGAACCGATGTCGTCCGCGACGACAATCTGGTAGGTCACGCCGGCTTCCACGGAAAAATCCAGTCCCGTTCCCGACGCGACTTGTGTGAGCGATTCCAGCGAGTCGCCCGTGTAAGCAAAGGTCCAAAACGCCCGGCTCGAATCGATCTGCGCCCGGCCGGTGCGCGGCGCGGTCCAGGACCACCAGACGGATTCATTGAAACGCGGGCCTCCGTGATTAGGCTCGCCTGGTTCAATCGTGGCGCCGCGAAGAGTGCCGTACGTGGAGATAGCCGCACCGATGAAAGCGATGCGATCAGCGAACGCATCATTGGACGGCGGCAGCACGTGGGAGAGTTCGAGTGACAGATCGTAGCCATAGTTGTTCACGTCATCCACGGAGAACCGGTAAGTCGTCCCGGCCTGCGCGTGGAAAAATAATTCCCACTCGCCGGACGTCACCTGTTGAAGACTTGGCAGCGCATCGCCGAGGTAAACGCTCACCGACGCGGAGTAGGGCGTCGTGAACCGCAGTGAGAATTGCCCATCCACCGGCGCGGTCCAGGTGAACCAGACGCTGTGGCCCGCCGACCAGTATTCGTCCGGCTCAACCGTTGCGTTGCGCACGTGCGCGGTGAACTGCACGTTCGTGCCCACGAGCACTTCGCTGTTCGCAAAGTCATCGTTCGCGACGGGCACCAGTTGCTCTATTCGCAACGCGAACGCGCCACTCGAGTAGTAAGTGTGAGGAATTCCGATGCGGAATTCTTCGCCCGCCGTCGCGCGGATGAGCGGACGCCGGTTGGAGTAGAGCAACTGCGCGGTGGCAAAATCATTGCCGGAGTAAATCCACGCCGCGTTGTAACCGGGCAGAACCTGGACGGTGAACAGCCCGTTGGTCGGCGCGATCCAGCGATACCAGACCGTGGCCCCACTGTACGAACCACCCGGTTCAGTCGTGGCATCGCGCGTGGAACCCGTCACGAATACCGGCGTGTCGCTGTTGAGTAACGTCGCGTTCGAGTAGTCATCGTTGGGCAGCGCTTGTACGGGATGAATGCGCAATTCGAACAAACTCAGTCCGATGGGAACGGTGATATGACACGTCACGCCTGCGGCAGCGCGTAAGACCGCGCCGTTCTCAATGTCGCCGCCGGTGATGAAAGTCAGCGCGTCGAGAGCGTTGCCAGTGAAAACGGTCAACTGGGCGCCCGGCGCAGGAAAAGGCGGTGCGCCGCCGACAACGCCTGCAGACTGCGGCAACCTCACCAAAGGCGCTGCAATCCGGTAAACACCCGAAGTCGGCGCGGTCCATGAATACCAGCCGGCGTTGGTCGATCCCAAAGTGCTTCCCATCACCGAGACTTCAGCCCCGGAGACGATGATGCGGTTGTCGAAGTGATCGTTGGACGGCGGAGTTTCGCCGCTGATGGTGAGCGTGAAATTCGAGTAGCTGTTTCCATAGCCGTACACACTCAACCAATACGTTGCCCCCTCTTCAGCGCGGAAAGACGCGCCAATTCTTACGCCGGTCACCGGTTGGCTGACGGTAAACCATGGGTAAGGCGTGGCGCCCTGATAGACCGCGACGTGAGGGAACAGACCGTCCGCCGTCGCACTCGCGAAAAAGAGTCCACCGCTCGGCGCCTGCCATTTATACCACACGTTGTTGACGCCAGAAAAATAAACCAACTCCATACCCTCGTGAGTCGCATGAAGAAGCGTGCCGTTCACGGAAGTGTTCGTTCCGGAAAGCAGGATCGCGTCGGCGAAATCATCGTTGGGCGGAGAGTTAACGGGACGAATGGCCAGTTCGAATTGGCCTTCGCCAAAACGTCCGGTGCCGACGCGAATGTGATACAGCGTTCCGCGTTGCACTCGCAATGTGTCCCGCTCGGTCATCCAATCCGAAACGATGCTTAGCTGGCCGAGATGCGGGCCGGTGAAAACAGCCATCTGTGCCCGTTCTTCCGGCGTGACGCTGAATTCGAACGTGCCGTCGCGTGGTGCGCGCCAGGAATACCAGACCGAACTCGACGAAGACGGCTCAACTGCTTCCGTCGTGGCGCCCTGTGTCGTGCCGCGTACGCGGACGCGTTCGCCGAAGAGCCGGCGGCGTCGCGCGAAGTTGTCGTTGCGCGGCGACTTCTGAATAATTTGCACGACACACGACGTGGCCGACTCGCTGCCGCCATTGGCCCTGGCCCAGAACGAGCGTGTCCTTGCCGAGTTGCCGGAAGCGTTGATTTGAAACGGCGCGTTGGTCGCCACGCCGATCAGGTTTGTCCCTTCGTAGAACTCCATGGAAGTCACCTCGTTGCTGAATCCGACGGCAGCAGCCAAAAGATAAGCGCCATAGTTCGGAGGAATGATCCCGCCATCCGCCGGCCAGACAAACCGCACCTGCGGACCAGTGGGGGCGTTCGCCACCGTGGCGACCCACGTGTGCAAGCGGCTCGGCGTGGAGTGATTCACATCCACACCGGCCAGCACGAGTTGGCCGGGCGAATTGACCGCGGCACTTTGGAGACTGATGCGTTCTTCGCAGCCCGATGTGAGCAAGCGTTCCGGTGAATAGCCATCGGCGCTCAATTCCGTCGCGAAGGCGAAACCCGGCGCGAGTGACAAAGTGTGAATTCCGCCGACGAGCAATACGGAGCCATTGGTGAGCGGGAGCGCGGCTTTGAATTCATCCCAATTTCCGTAGCGCCGGAGCCGCCGGTCGAGCACGCTGCTTCCGTCAGCGCTGAGCTTCACGATGAAGGCTGCATAGCCGGGATACACTGGAACAGAATTCAAATCGGGCGCGAGCGCGGGAACTTCTTCGGAACAGCTCGCGCCGACGATCAACGCTTCGCCAGCCGCGTTGACGGCGATCGATTGCGGAAGATCCTGACATTCGCCGGCAAGATAGGTCGCGTAAATGAAGCCCGCGCCGTTTGGAGCCAGTTTCGCGACGTAGGCCATCGATCCGAAAGTCTGGGCCATTGGAAAAGGTTGCAGCGCGTTGACGACGGGGAAGTCGAAAGAGCTGGTTTCACCCGCGACATACGCATGGCCTGCGACATCGACGGCCAGCGCTTTCACCGTTTGTCCGGCACTGCCGCCGAAGAGAGTCGCGTAATCGAGCGATGCGTTCTGGTTCTCATCGAAATGCAACTTAAGCACGAAGGCGTAAGAGCTGTCCGGCGTGGCGGATGGAGTAATACGTGTCGTGGCTGGAAAATCTTGCGAACTGGTCGTGCCCGAAACGAACACGCTGCCGTTGGCGGCGACGGCGATTGAACTTGCGGTGTCATAGCCGCTGCCGCCTAGCAAAGTGGAGAACAGGAGGTTGGTCCCCGTCGCGTCGAACTTGCAGACGAATACATTGACGTCGCCCGCTGAACTGGTTTGCAACGGATTCTTGAGCGGAAAGTTGGTCGAACTCGTCGTGCCGGCGATGAAGACATGGCCCGCTGAATCAAGCGCGATGGCTGAAGATGAATTGATTCCATCTCCACCGAACGTGACCGCGCCCAGCGGCGTGCCATCCGCGGCAAGTTTCAGCAGAAAGACTTGGGGAATGTCCGACGCGCCGCCGAGTTGCACGCGCGGGCCGGGAAGTTCGCTCGGATTCGACGTTTCGCCGTGGACGAAAACATTTCCCGCATCGTTAATGGCCGCGCCTTGAATGCGTGTTTGCTGTTCGGCTGTGAATTCAATCAACCGCCGAAGGCTGGAAGTTGATGCGCTGCTTCCCAGGAGGCTACTGGCTTTGGCAGTCAATTCCGCTTGTGGTGCCGCGGTTAAAGGCACTGCGACTTCCTGTTGCGTGATATTCGTGACCGTGAACGCAAAGTCGCTGGAAGTGTAACTGTTCGCCGTGACGCGAAGCTGGACCTCAATGCCGGCAGTCAGAGGAATCGTGAGCGGATTCAACGGCGAATACGCACCGCCGAGGTGGCCGAGAGTGCTCACCGAGTCTCCGAGGAAAAAGTCCAGCCGATGGTTAATCACGTTGCTCACTGGCACGATAGCAGCCTGAAAACTTCCGCTGAACTGCGGCGTCCATGAGTACCAGACGCTGTTGCGGCCCCAGGAGGGCTCGCCCGTTTCCCGCGTCGCCAGTGCAGTAGAGCCGGAAACCGCGAAGTCCGCCCCACTCAACACGGTGCGATTGTTGAAATCATCGTTCGTTGGCCCCGCACGGTAGCTAATCGCGAGCGTGAAAGTAGCGTTGACCGTATTGGGTCCGATTACCTGCACTTGATAGTTGGTGCCAGCAATCGCGTGAAAACGCTGCGGGCCGTTAATGACCGGCGCCGACGAATCCAGTGCGATTTCTTCCAGCTCTTCCAGAGCACCCCCGGCGAACACGTGCGCACTTACTCCAGCATTGTTAAGTCCGAGGCTGAGATCATATCCACCCGTGGCTGGCGCCACCCACGCAAACCAGACGGAGCCACTCCATCCATCTCCGCGGTACGGCTCGTTGGTTTCGCTGGTCGCGCCCCTGACCGTTCCGGCGATGCTGTTGGCGAAGAGAACACGGCTCGCGAAATCGTCATTCAGTGGTGCCGGCGGAGTCTTCTGGATCGACAGAGCGAAAGATGATCCGCTCCAGGTGCCGTAGTCGGACACTTGAATCGCGTAGGCTGTGCCGGCCGTGGCGTTGAATATCGCCGTCTCCGAGGATGCGAAACCACCTTGCAGATTAGACAATGTGCTTCCCGTATAGATCGCGAGGCGAACGTAATAATACGACGTTTCCTGAAGTTCGAAGCGCCCGTCTTCCGGCGCCGTCCAGGTGAACCAGACAGAGCCGCTGTTGGTTTCTCCCTGTATCGTCGGCTCGCCGGGTTGATGTGTCGCGCCTTCCAGGGTGCCGCCAATACTGTTGGTGAACGGAATGCGATTCTCGAAATGATCATTCGCCGGCGGCGGCACGTATTCGAGGAGCAATTTGTAAGCGCCGTAACGTCCGTCTGGCCCGTTCACATGAGCGGGGCCATTCACCTGAATCACGTACTGCACTCCGGCCTGGGCCGCGAAATAGAAATACGACCCGGACCCGAACTGTGACGGCGCGACTTTTTCCAGCGATTGAACATTCGTTCCTGTGAACACGCCGGCTTGCAAAGATTCTGCGGACTGAACTTGAATCTTGTACACGCCATTCGAGGAGGCAGTCCACGTCCACCAGACGGAGTTGCCGTTCGGATCGTCGCTGTAACCGGGTTCGCCGACTTCGCGCGTGGCGGCTTCGAGAGTGCCGCTCGCTTCGATGCTGATAAAACCGGCCCGGACGAGAATTCCAACTGGAAGCCGATTCGCGAAAGCGTCATTCGTCGGTGGCGCGGCGTAACGAATGTTCAAGGTGAACGGGCCGGAACTGGGCGGATACTGCGGTCCATCCACCGCAAGCTGGTAAGTCGTCCCGGCCTGGACGTTGAGATTGAATTGCCGCCGGTAGTAATCAAGGGGCAACAGGGCGGTAAGATTCGTCACCTCAGTTCCCGCGTAGAGGTTGAGCACGAGCGAAAAATTCCCCAGCACTTCAAAACTCGCGCGGCCCGTAAGCGGCGCGGTCCAGGAGAACCAGACCGATTGGTGTGCCGGACTCGTGCTGTGCTCCGGCTCGCCCGGTTCGACGGTCGCGCCGACATTGGAGGCTGTCATTGAGACGTTTGTTCCGTCGAGCAGAAGCCGGTTAGCGAAATCGTCGTTCGCAGGGGCGGCGCGATAGCGCAATTGCATCGGGAACTGCACCTGCCAACCGTTCCCGCTCGAATCGATGGAAAAGTGGTAGGTCGTGCCCGCCACGGCCTGAAAATCGTTTTCCAAATACCACGCCGTGTGACGAACCAGACTCAAATTGGCGAGCGAGTCCCCGGTGTAAATCGTGAGGCCCAGTCCGTAAACGTTGGTAGTGCGAAGGACAAAGTTGCCATTCGTCGGTGCAGTCCACGAATACCAGACTGTGGCGACGGGACTTTGCCAAAAACTGTAATCAGGTTCCTCCGGCTCAACTGTCGCGTCACGAAGGTTGACGGTAAAATCCAGGTCCAGGCCGGACAAGGGCTGGCGCTGCGCGAAATCGTCGTTGGCCGGACGGATGGCGGGGCGGATGCGCAGGGCAAAACTTTGACTGTTGAGGACGGCGATTGAATACGCCGTTCCGGCGGTCGCACGAAAGACGCGCGCGGTGGAGTTGGTCACGAGGACGAGTTCGGGCAGAACGCTTCCAGTGAAGATTTCCGCCGGAGCCTGAGTATCAAGGACGAATACACCGTCGCTCGGCGCGATCCAACGATACCAGACAGAGCCGGAGCCGATTGAATAGCTATGTTGCGGCTCGTCTGGTTCCAGGCTCGCGCCTTCCGTCGTGCCGTGCGCTTGAGAAAATCCGTCGAGCCAGATGGCGTCTGCGAAATGGTCGTTCGCGGGGGGCAGCACAGTCGAGATGTCCAGCGTGAAGAGCGCAGCGCCGCCGCTAACTTTGATTTGATATTCAACGCCTGCCTCTGCGCGCCAGGTTCCGCGTTGATAGGAGAACGAATCGCTTACGAGCGTCAGCGCGCCCAGTGCGCCGGAATAGACTGAAACCAACTCACCGAGTCCGGGCCGCCCGATTACCGGGAAGCCATCATTGGTCGGCGGCGGATACGGTACGAAAATATCTGCGCGATAAACTCCGGAACTCGGCGCAATCCATCTCCACCAGACGGAGTTGCTGGGGCCGTAATAGAACGTGAACGGCGATTCACCGATTTCGTACGTGGCGCCGATGCATGAGCCGGTCGCTGAAAATGTTCCCGGAGGAATCAGGATTCGTTGCGCGAAGTTGTCGTTCGCGGGCGGTTCGTGCGCTTGAATCGTGAGCGTAAATTGCGGCAACCAACTTTGCGCAGTCACGGCGAGGAAAAACGTTTCGCCCGCGCCAGCGTAAAAGGCGGAACCATTGGTCAGGCCGTAGATGGATTGGCCGCGCGAAACGAGGTTCGACAGCGTCGTGCCGGTGAGCACGTCCACGAATGCGGCTGCCTCGGCTACGGACGCCAGATACAAACCGGACGCCGGCGCAGTCCACGAATACCACACAGCGCTGCCGAAGCGCGCTCCTTCTTCCTCGATGCTCGCGTGAGTCACCGCGCCGCTGACGGACACGGGCGCGCCGGAAATGATCTGCGCATCAGCAAAATCGTCATTGGAGGGCGGTGCGACGCCGCGAATGACCAGGCGAAAGTCCGTCGGCGAATCGCTGTACGTGGCGATGCGAATGTGGTAAGTCCTTCCGGCTTCGCAACGCAGTGCGGTAGAACCCGAGGCATAGAACGTCCCCAGTTCAACCAACTGCGACAGCTCATCACCCACGAATACGGCGGCGATGCTGCGCTGCAACCGGTCCGTTAGTTGAAACTCAAACACGCCGTCACGTGGTGCCTGCCATGAATACCAAACGGAATCCTGACCCAGAAAAGTCTCGCCTGCTTCGACGGTGGCGCCTGTTGTTGTCCCACGCGCTCTGACGCGTTGCCCCGTGATCTGAATTCGATTGGTAAAATGGTCGTTGCGCGGAGAGCCGACCGTAATTCTCACCGGGCAGGAACTCACGCGCGCTCCGTCGCCGCGCGCGACGGCAGTAAAAGTGTGGCGGCCGGGAGCAAGCGGCGGCAGCGCGATGGTGAACGGCTCATTGGTCGCCGTGCCGAGGCTCGTTCGCCCGTCGTGAAACGTTACGGAGTCCACGCCGCTAAAACCAGTCGTTATGGCGCCGAGGCCATTCAACTCGTCCGCGGCAACATGGAGCGGGTGCGGTGCGACAATGTGGACCTGGCGCGGTTGCCTTTGGTTCAGCGACGCGAGGTTGATTTCCGTGACGTAACTGCTGCTCCAATCCGTCGGGCGTCGGCCAGCTTCAGAGCCTTTGAAAAGAATCCTTCCCGCCGACCACGCGAGGCGTTCGATGCTCGTGGACGGTCCACAGTTTTCGATCGGAAAGTAAGTAGAGGTTGAACCATTCGCGCCGACGCGCACCAGAAATGGCACACCGGTTTCATAAGACAAAGTGGAAATCGTCCCGCCCGCAATCGCCACGTCGTTGGGCGTGACGACGAGTGACGAGAGGTCGTGATGCCAGCCGAATGAGAGCACTTTCGAATAAATGATGTTCGTCGCGCCAGCGCCGAGCTTCATGAGGAATCCGCGCCGAAGAGAACCGCAGGGCACGCCGGGAGTTGAAACCGGCGCGGGAATGATATCCGACGAAGTTTCGCCCGCGACGTAGATTTCGCCCGCCGCGTTGACCGCCACCGCATTGGCGTAGTCACGGCACGAGCTGCCGAGAAAAGTGGATGAGATGAGTCGCCCGTTTGCATCGATGCGCGAGAGAAAAGCATTTGGTTCATATTCGGGCGCTGGTTTGAAGGGCTGAACAGCGTTCAACAGCGGGAAGTTCCCGGACGACGTAAAGCCCACGATGCACGCGACCCCGTTTGCGTCCACAGCCAAAGCGGTCACCTGGCTGGAATCCGCGTGCAGCCGCATCGCGTAATCCTTCTGGCCATTCGGACTGAGCTTCAACACGAAGGCGTCGGACCAGAATCCATTCTCTCGGGGAAACAAACCGTCTGTCGTGCTCGAGCCGAACGCCGAGCCAGTCACCAAAACGTTGTTTGCCCCATCGACGGCCAGCCCCGCGATGGATGCTCCATTCACAAAAGTGCTGAACACGACGCCGCTGAGCGACGGATCGAGTTTGCACACGAAGGTTTCAGCAGAATTATCGCGAACCGGGTGCATCGCCCTCACGATGGGAAAGTCCGGCGAAATGCTGTAGCCGGTGATGATGACGTTGCCCTGCGAATCGACGGCGATTCGATCGGCAGCATCGTAGTTTCTGCCACCGATGAGCGCAGTGCCCGCCGGCGTTCCGTCGGGACGGAGCTTGATGACGAAGGCGTCGTATTCGCCTGCACGCGGCTTCCCGATTCTGGCGATGGGTCCGGGCAACAGTTCGGGACGTTTGGTGACTCCGCAGATAAAGGCGTTGCCTTGGCCGTCAGTCGTTATGTCTGTAACCCCCGTGAAATGAGTGGCGGCGAAACGGACAAGAGGAGAAGTGGTTTGCGCAGCATAACCAAACGCGGCCACGAGGAGGAGCGAGAGACAAGGGGCGATTTTCATTCCGATGAATGGGCCGCAGTGTGCCAGCGAATGCAGTTGAGAACAATGCGAAAACACCAGTCTGGCGTCTTAATCACCGAAACGTGGCTGGGAGCGCTGGCGTCCCGCCAGCGCGCTCATTGCGGGCAACATCGGGAGCTCGCCGGCGAGACGCCAGCGTTCCCGGGCATCGCCGTCAGCTTCGCGTGGCGCGCACCGGACGCGGGAGCCGGTGCTCATCGCTCGCCAAACGGGAAAAGAATGTGATCAGATTGCGAATGACGTAGAGACGGAACGAAATCCAAAACACCTCGGCGCACATCTGGATGCGCTGCCACAGGCCCAGCCAGAAGCCACGCTTCTTTTCTTTGATGACCTGCGAGAGGCCAGGCATCACTCCGAAAGCCATCTTGTGGCCGGATTTCTTCGTGTAGTAATTCAGCGCGATTTCGATTTGAAAACCCTTGCGGTAGATGCGCGGCACGAGCCGCCAAATGTCTTTCGTGAGCGCGCGCTCGCCGCCCAGCACGGGGATGAAATAGAGCAGGCGGTTCATCCAGTAAGTGCGCCGCGCTCGAATGGCTACGAACATGCCGCATCGGCCCGTGAGCACTGGCGTGACAGTGAGCGTGATGATCTCGTGCGTGAGTCCGAGAATGTCCGCGTCGAGAAAGAGAATCGTGTCGTTGCGCGCCGCGCGCACGCCCGCGCTCATCGCGCCTGCCTTGCCCGCGTTTTGCTCCAGCGTGATGACTCTCGCCGACGTCTCGCGTGCGCGCGCCGAAGTGGTGTCCGACGAACCGTCGTCCACGACGACGATTTCATCCACGAGCGGATGGCCTTCCACGGCGCGAATCACTTCTGCAATCGTGTCCTGCTCGTTGTAGGCGGCAATGATGGCCGAGACTTTGGGTGTGCGTTGCTGGCGCAGTTCGATCTTCGTTTCTTCGAGCGAAACGGCCTTCAGCTCGAAGCGGTTCGCCTCCGCGCCCACCTCGCGCACCTCGATTTCGGTAATAGTCGTCTGCCGCTCTTCGAATTTCATCTCAATCTCCTTGGGCGAACCATAACACAGTTTGCGCGCTCGGCAGGCGTTTCTTCGAAACACGCGCAGTCCGCCGGCAAAAACCGCTCCCGGCATCTGATGTGAACAACCGCTCGCCCTGCCTGTTACGGCCGGTTCGCCGCGGCCCTGGCTGGCGGCGCCCCGCGACCGCTTTGATTTCCGGCAGATACTTTGACTTCCAACGTGCCCAGATCGATGGGCGGAACGTTCGGTCCCTTGACGAATTCCGGCACGACGATGTTTGTGGTGAAAGAGCCGAGGAACTTTCCCATTGCTCCTCGTCCATCGTTCGGCTCGCGAAGATGAATATTGAGATCGTAATTCCCCGGCACGACGTCCTCGATGCGAAACGTGCCCGTGTCGCTCATTTGCACCGTGTAGGAACGCGCTTTCTTCCGGGCCTCAACCGCTTCCGGAGACCTCTCCCAGGCGCGGTATTCCTCCTTCGTCCGGAACGGCGGCGGCTTTGGATGCGAACTCAACGAATGATGTCCGCTGTTGCGCCAATTGATCGTCAGGCTGGGATCGCTGGTCGTTAATTGTCCGATGATGAGATGTCCGTCTCCGCCCATCGTCAGGCGCGTCACTTCGCCGGCCTTCACCATGACGTCCGTCGGCTGGCTATGGGCCCAACTGTTTTGATCGGTTTGAATCAGGCGCACGATCCTGCGCTCGCCGGGCGGGGCATTCGAGATAACGAATTTACCCTTGTCGTCAGTAATGACCCGGTAGTCCTGAAAGCTGTACCAGAAACTGCTTGGCCCAGTCATCGTCCCGGGCGTGAGCATCAATGATTGATTCGTGCCCGGATGCGGGCCGATGTTCAACACGCCTTCGATGGTTCCCCATGCTTGCAGCTTAATCGTGCTGCCGCTGACGAAGTTCGTGAACGGCGTCTCCGCGTAGCCATTCGTATGGACGGTAATAATTTTTTCTCCGTCGGCGTAAGCGCGCAACGAAAACGATCCGAGCGCATCGGTCTCCGCAACCCTTCTCCCGTCGCGCGAATAGTTTTCGAACTTCCCCGCGCCCATCGTGAGGTTTCCGCCCGGCGTCAGCACCATCAGTTGCGCTCCTGCCGCTGGCTGTCCATCAGGAGCGTGAACGATTCCTTTCGGTCCCGTGCCCTTCTTCAACTCGATGTCAAAGTGCGTCACACCGTTCGTTCCGAGTGAGACAATCGTCGGCAGATGTTCGTCCGATTCCACTTTGATGGCGGTGATGCCCTGCTGATCCAGCCTGAACGAAAACCCGCCGACAGTCCCTTTGATGACATTGTAATCCTGCCAGTAAATGCGATCTCCGCCGTCTTGCCCGCGCGTCACGTCGAAGCGTTCGACGGGTTCCTTCGTTTCTGCATCGATCACCGTTCCCGTGATGGTCGCGCTCTTCCGCAGAACAAACGTCTGCTCCTCACCATTGGCCACGAACTGAATGCCGCCCATGCTCATGTAGCCGGCCTTGTAAATCGACCCGGACATGCCGCCCTCGGGCATGGAATTGATCGTGACCCGCCCGCGAGTGTCAGTGCTTCCACTGAGATCCACGGTCTGGCGGTTCTGCCACATATCCACCGTGATGCGCGCCGTGCGGACCGGCGTGTCAAATTCATCCACGATCCTCGCTTTGAAGACGCGGCCCGGCGCGAGCCTGAACTCGACCGGTTGGGTTTTTGCTTCCACGCTCACCTGCTGCATCGCCGGCGAGTAGCCGTTCGCCTGGACTGTGAGATAAGTGGTGCCCGCGCTCGCGCCCGCCAAACGAAACTCCCCGCGCTCGTCCGTCCTGGTCTGATTGGGCTTGTTGCTGAACCGGCTGTCGCCCAGCAAGAGTTTTGCGCCGCTGATCGGTTCGCCTTTCTCCGTCAACACGCGGCCGGAAACCGACAGGCCTCGGCGCACCTTCAACACGGCGTTCGTGCTCAGCAGGCTGCGCAACGAAATCTTCTCGCCCACGTAATTGCGGTCCACCCCATCGCTCAGGAAACGCGCGTCGGCGTACCCAGGATGCGAAACCGACACGGAAAAATTTCCAAAGCCCGCCGGCAGGCTGCGGAATTCCCAGCGGCCTTTCTCGTCCGTCTTCAGCGTGGTAAGTCCGAGCGCGACGCGTTCCAGCGCATTCGCTTCGGCGGCAGTAGTAAACTGGCTCATTGACAGCGTGGCGCCACTCACCGGCTGCCCCGCCTCATCCTGCACCAGGCCGCCCACCGTCACGGCTTTGGTGACACGAAATGTGTAGTCAGTTGGAATTGGCTCTCCAGTCCGGCTCACTTGCCACCGAATGGTTTTCTCCGGCACGCCATCGCCGAAAGTAGAGACCGCCAGCGACGTGGTGGAATCACCCGGATGCTTTACGACGCATTGGCCTTTGGCATCCGTCGCGGCATCGGGCGCGCGGAAGGAGCCGCCCGTTTCAGTGCCGCTCACTCGCACTTTCACATTCGGCACCGGCTGGCCGCTCTCGGCATCGACGGCCGTGAACTTCATCTCGCCTTCATAAATTTCCGGCGGCTCCGGCAAGCTGGGTGGATCATCCCTGGGCTTGGGCAGGTTCGCCGGGCCGATGCTCATCGCGATAATCGTCGCGTTGGGCGTGATTTCTTCGGATGACAGATCGATCGTGGCCACTTCGAGTTCCGGTTTCGGGTTCGTGAACGTTGTTTTGAAAATGCGCAGCGTTCTGCCGCTCGTGGCCGTGGCATCGTATTCGCCGCGCCAGACGACTTTCGAGTTCGGGTCGCCGAGCGCCGAGACGTACTCGTATTTGGGCCGGTGCCAATCGCGCGCGTGCTGGCCATAGATGATAGGGAACGAAGTCGCTGTTCCATCACCGTAACGCAATGTGATGCGTGCGTAGGGCGATTCCTGCGAAGTGGAATACGACACGATGTGCAGCACGTGCAGGCGCGCGAACTTTTTTCCGACCGGAATTCCTTTCACCTCATCGCGATAGGGCTTGTTGTCGTTCTTCGCCGAACGGCCGCTCAAGCGCAGCAATCCATTCGCTTCGAAAGGCACACCGCCCAGGACCGTCGGCCCGCGCGGCGCCTCCTGCCATTCGCTGCCGGAATCCCACGAGCCTGATTTGTCGTAGAACGCCGTGAGATCAATCGGCGTAATCCCTTCGCCGCGGAAAGCCATCAAGCTCGCGCCCGGCTTCTCGCCAGGTTTCTTCACAAGCACAAACGCCACGAGAGCGATGCCCACGCCAACCGAGCCGAGCATGAAGAGCGCAAGCAACGCCCAGAGCCACACGTGTTTGGATGATTCAGGCTTGGCCGGCTGGTTCATAATGACCTTTCAGTTTTCATGCACGAGAACTTCGTCCGCCTCTCAGTGCTGGTACTCCATTGGACGATTCGAAAGTAGCGCGTTCTTGGCAATCACAAACTGGCGTCGTAGCGGGTCCACGTTCGGATTTTACATGTGAGTCGTGCGGGGAGATTTCACGCCTGATTGAGCTTTTCCCTTCCCGCATCCGCGGGCGCGCTCCATGTTAAGCGCATGGCAGGTTTAATCGCCATTGTGGGAAGGCCGAACGTCGGCAAGTCCGCGCTGTTCAATCGCATCGCGGGCCGGCGCATCGCCATCGTCCACGACCAGCCGGGCGTGACGCGCGACCGCGTGACGGCGGAGGTCGAGTGGCGCGGCATACCGTTCACGCTGGTGGACACGGGCGGCATCGGCTTGTTGCGACGCGAGAAGTCTGATGACGTGATTATCAAAGCCGCCATCGAGCAAGTGGAACTCGCCATCGAATCGGCGAACGCCATCATTCTCGTCGTAAACGTGCAGGAAGGAATTACGCCGCTGGATGAAGAAGTCGCGAAGCGTCTCCGGCGCGCGAACAGGCCGGTGCTCGTTGCGGTGAACAAGGTGGATACCGAGAAGGTCATTCCTGAGGCTGAAGAATTTCGCCGACTTGGCTTCGAGAGAATCTTTCCCGTCACCGCGATTCACGGCGAAGGCATCGATGAACTGATGACGGAGGCGGCGAAGTATCTTTCTCGTAGCAGCCGAGGTAACGAGGCTCCAACTGAAAGCTCGGAAGAAGATCAGAGCCTCCTTACGTCGGCTGCTACGAAAGATGAACCACTCAAGCTCGCCATCGTCGGGCGGCCGAATGTCGGCAAGTCTTCCATCATTAACGCGCTTACAAAATCCGAGCGCGTCATCGTCAGTCCGATTCCCGGCACGACGCGCGACGCGATTGACGTTCCGTTCGAAGTCGAGACCGATGGCGTGCGGCAGAAATACATTCTCATCGACACGGCTGGAATGCGGAAGAAAGGGCGCGTGGATGATTCGATTGAGTTCTTCAGCGTGAAGCGCAGCGAAGACTCGATTGAGCGAGCGGACATTTGCGTGCTCGTGCTCGACGCGGAGTCAGGAATTCTCGAGCAGGACAAAAAGATTGCCGCGAAAATCACCGAGGCGCGAAAAGCGTGCATCATCGTCATCAACAAATGGGACCTCGTGGCGGATGCCGTGCGCACAGCGCGAGAGGAAGAAATCGCGCGGCGTAATCGAAAGGACCGTAATCGTCCACAACAAATGAGCACGCTCGCGGAGTTCGGCGAATGGGTGCAGGAGCTTTTGTTTTTCCTCGATTACGCGCCGGTGATTTTCACATCGGCTGTTTCAGGCTTTCATTTGGACCGTTTGCTCGAAGCAGTGCGCTACGTGGCGGCGGAGCTGAAGAAGCAGATTCCCACTTCGATTCTGAACCGAACGCTTCACGACGCGGTGGAGCGCCGACAACCGATCAGCTCAGTCGGGCACCGGCTGAAATTTTTCTACGCCACGCAAGTCCGTCAGGCGCCGCCGACCTTCCTGATGTTCGTGAATCGCGACGAACTGTTTTCCGACGCTTACAAAAAATATCTGGCCGGCGAAATGCGCAGAGCGTTCGGCTACGAAGGCTGTCCCATCGTGCTCGCGCCCAAGCCGCGCCCGAAAACGATCGAACCTGTCCGTAAATTCAAAGAACGCTCGCAGGAAACAAAGCGGCATGAACGCAAAGGACCACGCGGCCGTGTCGCGCGCCGTCATGCTTAGCGGAGCGCCGCTGTGTCCGCAGGACCAGCCGCAGCACGGGAACATATTCGATGCGTCAGCGTGTTTGATCCATTTTGCGAAGTCCGAGATGCTGCGGCTGATGCTTCGCACACAGCGGCGCTCCCACCCGAATCGTCACGCGTTTGTTGCTGTGAAGAACCGTTCATCCGTTATCCACACGTGCGAATAACTCGCCGCTTTTGGCAGTTTTCCTCAGGTTTTTCACAGGCCAAATGTGTGAAAAAGCGGCTGACAAGCTCTGAGCAAGTTTTCGGAAAAAATCTCTTGCCGCCACAACATATGGGGCTAGAGTCGCCGACGCTCCCCACGTAATGGTGGGTCCTTTGGCGGAGGAACCGAGGGATTGAACCACTGTGCCTGGGGAGCGTGCGTCTGTAAAAGCTCGAACGACATGAGTTTTGAACATGCTAATTTGTCCCTATGGCAACGGACGCGCCCAACACTAACAAAGGAAAAGCCATGATCGACGCCCGCGAAGAAGTCGTCTCGTCCGCCCCCAAGTCGTCGCCGCGCCGCACCGCAGCCGCGGCCACTCCAGTTCGCGCCATTAAACCTGGCGCGCCGAGGAAAGGTCTGCACCTCTCCCGCGTGTTCAGCAATGCAAAGGTGAAGCCCTTCGACCAACTCGAATGGGACCGCCGCACGGCCGAAATCACCGATGACGCCGGCAAGGTCATCTTCAAACAGGAGAACGTCGAGGTGCCGAAATCATGGTCGGTGCTCGCGACGAAGGTCGTCGTCTCCAAATACTTTTACGGCGAGCAAAACACGAGCGAGCGCGAGACGAGCGTCAAGCAACTCATTCATCGCGTCACGCGCACCATCGCGGACTGGGGCATCGCGGATGGTTATTTCACCAAGGAGCAGGGCGAAATTTTTTACGACGAGCTGACGTGGCTGTGTGTGAACCAATACGGCGCGTTCAACTCGCCGGTGTGGTTCAACGTGGGACTCTATCACGAGTACAATGTTGGAAAGGCTTCGACCAAGGGCAACTGGTTCTACAATCGCAAGACGGGCAAGGCGGAACGTGCGCGCACTCAGTATGAATATCCTCAGGGGAGCGCGTGTTTCATCCAGAGCGTCGATGACAACATGGAGAGCATCATGCA
>JGI10216J12902_103172476_pt1 | contig 37977 bp, 37 predicted proteins | sample KanNatreferecore_FD_12902 | JGI IMG/M metagenome (IMG submission 12902)
GGTTTCCTAAACCGTGTGTCGGAGGTTCGATTCCTCCCGGGGGCACCGATTCGTGCAGCTGGTCGCCCCGATCGATCCGAGGAAGTGTTTGGGATCGAGCTGCGAAAGCGATCATCGTCCCCAACACCGCCTGCTCTAGGCGGAAGGTGAGCCGGACGGGCGAGCCAGTCTTGACGCGCTCGGCCAAAGGTAACCGAGCCCGGTGCCCAGTCCGGCCATGTCGACGCTAGAAGGCGGGCGGAACAGCTTCTGCGTCGGCCGCGATGGCCTGCTTCACGAACTCGACGAACTCGGCCGAGCTCATCGATTCTGCAGGGGAAACCCATTCGTACTCCGGATTGGAAGCATGGACCTTGTCGTCTTGGAGGATGAAGGCTCCCGTCGAGCTGATCAGGATATAGGCGCCCTGCCGTCCCTCGATCGCCTCGAGAAAGAAGATCCCTTCATCACCGACGTGGAAGGGCTGCCAGATCTCGTCCAACTCGACGATGAGCTGTCCGGGCGTCGTCCCCTTCAACGTCTCGACGGCAGAGAGTGAGAAGTCGAAGAACTGCAGATCGCCGTTGCCATCCGGGCCGGGTTCCCCTGCCACCCGACCTTCCTCGCTGGACGAGACCTCGGCCCGAACCACGAGATCCGCGGTCGCCGCCATCTGCTCGAACGAGTCGAACTGGTAGACGTCCTCACGCGCGGGCAGCGGCCCAGGCGAAGAGCTTGCTGCTGAGCAAGCGACGAGCAGCGCCAATGCTGCACCGAGCCAAGCGACACCGATCGCGCGTGGCCTTGCCCTAGAGATAGCCGTCGATGTGGGAGTAGTCATGATCCGTGAACCTCCGACCGTTCGGGTCTCGCATGCACGATGCACTCGTTCCGTTGGGGTAGTGACGAAGCCCCATCGTGTGCCCGAACTCGTGGCACACGATGTGCTCGCGGTAATCCTGGTCGAATGGCCCGCCATACTTGTTGATCTGAACGACCCAGTGGTGACACACATCCCCGGGACCCGGGTCGGTGCACCAGGTCTGGCCGGCCCACCCCGTCTGACCGTAGTCCTGGGCGTAGGCCACTCCGTCCGACTGCTGCCAATCCGTCTCCTCGTAGCCGTGGCCATCGGAGGGGTTGATGTTGTTGGTGTACGTGTAGGTGGCAGCGTCTTGCCAGTTCTGTGCCGTGAACCCATTGCCGTAGAAGTAGCCCTGAACTTGCTGCGGATAGCACGAGGCGTTACCCGCAACGCAGTTCGCCTGCTCCGCTCCATACAGGTTCGCTTGTGAGGTCGGGATCCAGATGGTCAAAGTCATCACGGTCAACATCAGGCATATGGCGATCCGCCTCACGTGGACCTCGCGCGTCGACCCACGTCTGTGCGCTTGGCAGCCACGACGACCGCGATGCGTCGCTGACGACATCCACGGTGACAGCTCCGACCCACGCATATGACCTCCTCGCCGCTTGATTGCCTCAAGTCGGCAGATGAGTTCACGATACGCGTCAATACTCGTGACGAGCGCTCGTGTTGGGCGGCAGAGCGGCGTTTCCTAAACCGTGTGTCGGAGGTTCGATCCCTCCCGGGGGCACTCCCGTTGTCTTGTTCTCTGTGTCGTTATCCGCGGGTGCTGGACATTCGAGCCTCACCTGATGCTTGACTGAACTCAGGCTGATCCTTGACACCCCTGGCGCGGTGTCTTGGTCGGTCGTCGCCATGAGAACGGCGAGCGAGGCTAGGCGACCTTCACTCGCCTCCCATCCCGGGGTTCACGGGGATCCGGAACTATTGCTCGACCGATCCATGTCAGGAATACCTACGTCGGGCCCTGAACCAAGTCGCGATCCGACCGCGCAATGTGTCGGGCGCAGCACCGAGTTCCGGATCAGATGGTTGAACGGGATCCGAACGCGACTTGTAGTAGTCGCGCAGCTCTTTCTCATCGCGCGCTCGTCCACGTCCAATCTGTTGATCGGTCCACTCGCGATACCACACGACCCGGCTGTCCCTGATGAAGTAGTGCGACTTGCACGGCTTCTGCCAGTTGCCCACAGACGGCCACAGTGAGACGGTTTCGCCGTCATACGTCAAGGCGTACTTCGCGGGCTTGATCGGCGTGACGATCCGTGAACCGCAACCACACGCGCACAAATGCTGGGCTGTGCGAAAGCGGAGCGATACGTAGAGGAATCCAGGTTCGAGCTCCTCCGGGATACCCTCTACGAACCTCGGCTCGAGGCGGTCAATCCGCATTCGGAGCCACGCTCGACAGCAGCAGGTTGGAGGAGACTACGTACGAGCTGTGCCGCTCATCCGCTGAGTCGATGTAGTAGCCACAGAACTTCTTCCACTTGAGGACGGCCATCACGGCGTTCAGCATGTTCAAATCGGCGGTCTGCATGTTCAGGTCGTACTCGTCGTCCGTGATGTCGCGAAAGGAGACGCGACGATCAATGTGGTCGTAACGGCCTTGGGACCCGCTGGTGGCGCGCACCGTTCCTCGAAGTGAGTTCTCAACCCTGGTCAGGCCCAAGCCGCAGTCGACAAAGGGGATCTCCCACCCGCGCAGGTGATCGATGATCAGCTTCTTGGCGGGGCCAGCGTCCATCGAGAGGAAAACAAAGCTCATCTCCTGAAGCTCCGCGACGTTGCTCTCATCGACTCGCACGGCGTGCGGCACGATGGCGCGACGGAACCGGCTGTAGACCGATTCGAAGTACGCAACCTTCTTGGGCATTAGCTTGACGTCGTCAAGGGACGCCGCACCCGGTGCACGAAACGCGTTGTGCGCCAGGAACTCGTCGTCATCGAACAGATGGATTTCTCCGACTGGGGTCTTGGCCACCATGTCCAAGATGAACGAGCCCGTCCCGCCGAGACCCACTATCGCCACCTTAGGCATCTTCAGCCTTTCGGTCACAGCGCTGAGGAGTGATCGGCTCGAAGCTGTGTCCTGGTACACAAAGACCGACTCATCCGGCGACGACTCGCGCGGAGGAGCGTCCGTGTGGGTGACGCCCGGCGAGATCTCACGTGCAAACTGGCCGAGCACCCGAACCACATTCAAGACCTTGATGTAGTAGTCGGCCGGGTGCTGATTATGAAGCTTCCCCGAGAGTCGACAACTCGCAGTGAGGCCGTTCCCGACGTCGATCGCTCCCTCCTCGATCACGATGCTGAGCTTGTTGCCCTGGTGATCGTGGGGAATCTCGCCGATCACCCAGACCTCGTGTCGGCCAGGTGTGACCGTACGTTCGCCGTTCGTCGTCAGCTCGGAGTGAAGGATGCAATAGTCGACCTCGCCGGCTGGCGTGACGTACGGGACGTGATGCACGAGAAGGCTTGCCTCTCGAACCTCGATGTCGAATCCCTCTTCGACTAGGCGCGCAAGATCGTCGCTATGAGCGACCAGTGTCATCGACGTCGAACTCCGTGTTGTTCTTGATCGTCACGGAGCCGCCCTCCAGCAGCTCGCCTTCCTTGGGCTCGCGCCCGTGCGAGAAGGTCACGCTGAAGATCGTGAGCGGATCGTGAGACGGGAATGCGAGCTCGACGACTTCAGCGAAGGTAAGCACCTCGTGGTCGACGGTCTTCTCAATACCGTTCACATGGATCTTGAAATCCTTGTTGTCCTTGTCAGCCATTGCTTCACCTCCTGCTTAGATGTGCCGGGCTAGGATACCTCGAACAGGCGTTCGATACCCCAGGCCGCGGCCTCGGGTTGACTCGGCGCAGCCCTTGCGCCCTGGCCTCAGGCGACGCGTCCGGCGAAACGGCGCTCGACACCGTCCCTAAACCCTGTGTCGGAGGTTCGATTCCTCCCGGGGGCACCGACCCGTGCAGGTCGTGGGCGACGCCCGCTCCCCGCTAGACGGGAGCCAGTCACGCGAGAAGCGCTTGTTCGCCTCAGATCCGCCTGCAAGGCGTCGAGTTCACCGCCAAGACCGGAGCCCTGATGGGCTAGCGCTCGCAGCCGGAGATCGAGTCGTCCCCTGGACCTCCGCTGCAGGTGTCGCGGCCGGGCCCTCCGAGGATGCGGTCGTCCCCGGCTCCCCCACGGAGGTGGTCTGCTGCGTCACCACCGGAGAGCCGATCGTCGCCGGCGCCGCCGTCGAAGGAGTCCCGTTCGCTCAGCGACGAACCCGGGTCTCCGATGAACCGATCCGCGAACCGGGACCCGATGATCGAGGCGTCGGCAACCCAGAACCCACCGTCCGGCGTCTCGGCCATCGACCCGAGGGTCCGGATTACCATGCCGCGGCCGGCGGACGAGAGGTTCACGACGTCGCGACCCTCACCGCCGTCGACTAGATGGAGAGGCGCCGATGGTTTGCCGACGAATCGGTCGTCCCCGCCACCGGTCGAGTAAAGGCCTTCGATGCCGGCGAACCTGTCGTGGCCCTCACCCACGATCTTGCCCTCGTCGAGTCGGAAGGTGAGGTCATCCTGCGACTGCGTCGCAATCATGTCCGTCCCCGGGCCACCGACTATCGACTCGTCGCCCGCGGACGGAGCAATCAAATCGTCCCCAGGCCCGCCCCGAAGCTCCGTCTCCCATCCAGCGGCGAACAGGTGATCGATCCCGTCGTGTCCTATAACCGTCTCGAAGAAGGTGGCGGTGAACTCGGCGGCGAGACCCGCATCACAAGCGACGCTCGAGTCATCGCCGGAGTGGAACAGGACGTCGCAATCCAGGTCGAACCGCGAGAGGTCGATGATGTCGTCGTCCGACTGAATCACGTCGTCGGGTCCGGCATCGAACTCGCCCGAACCGGTGACATACACGTGGTCGTCACCATCGCCGGCGTCTACGATCGTGTACGCGCCGGACGAATGGTTGCCACCGAGGTCGGAAGCGCCGAACGAATCGTCGCCGTCCCCGAGCTGGAACGTGGGGTTGAATGTGTTCCCGGTAGCGATGTCGGCGTCGATGACACTTTCGCCGTCGTTCAGGTTGACCACGACGAACCCGCTGTCGTTCCGGAAGATGCTGACCTGATCGTTGGTGCCGCCGGACACCACGCCGAGTTGGTACTGCGAGCCGTGCAGGGTGACCTCGATCTCGGACGAACCGTCGCCCTCGTCGGACGCGCCGGGAGCGAGCGGTTGATCGGTCACGTCCATGGTGACTACGGGCATGTCGCCGACCCAAGGGGCCACCTCGATGTCGATGGTGTCGGTGTTCGTCACCGTCGCCGTGTCGCACTGCGCGCCGCCGACCCTGATTTCGTCGTTCACAGGGGCGACCGTGACCGCGGTACCCGTGCTGATCGAGACCGTGGCGGTCATCGGGTCGAACGAGCACGCGGTCGCCGCAGTTGCCGGTTGAGCCACGACGAGCACCAGGAGGGTCGCTGCAACAAGGGCGGGAAGGTGACGCATGGTCACGTGATGAGACAACCAGGAGCGTGGTGAACGCACTCTAGGCGCCGTCCCCTAGGAGAACGATGACGAAGATGACGAGGGATGCGCCCGCTAGGGCGAATGAAATCGTCGCACGAAAGCCGGCAGCGACGTACGTGTTGGGCCTCTCCGAACGCCCCCGTTCGTCGAGGGAACTTCTGTGCGTCAAGAACCATACGCCCCCGAATGCAAACGCTATGAATGCGACCGCCGTCACTATGAGAGTCATAGTCAGTCCTCTACTGCGTGGGTTAGATCCCAGATTATCTGCCACAAGTCAGCGAAGGGACCCAGCACATACGACGTTTTCCCCAGCAATGTCCCAGCAGCATTCGTGCCGAGGCCAGTTCCAACATCTGTCGCCGCAATGCCGCTCGTTTGCCAGGCCACGTACTGAGCTTGGAGGAACCCACCCAGACTCACCGCGCCAGCAAACATGAAGAGCGGTACAGCCAAAGGTGACGAGTAGACGAACGCTACAAAGGCAGCGGCAGAGAGGGTGAAGGCCAATACGTCGACGAACAGCGTCCAACCCTCGCTCCGATCAATGCAGCCGCCAGCGAGGTGGAACAGGCAGTCGCCGGGCGTCAGCCCGAACGGGTCTCGGAACGCTGTCGCCGCGTTCCCTGCGTACGGGTACGGGTTCGCCGACCCACCCACGATCCCGATCGGGTCCTCGGCCGTGAACCGACTGTACGCTGGCGCCATGAACCTCGCACGGTTGTACTGCAGCCCGGTGGCCGTGTCGTAGTCCCGGCCGGTGAACAGGTACGGGAACGCGGTCGAGTTGGGCTTGCCGAACGGCTCGTAGGTGAACGCGTCACGCACCACCGGGGTCGCCGCAGGGGTGGTCGTGGCCACGGTCGAGCCGAGCCGGTCGTGCAGCAGCGAGTTCGTGACGGTGGCCGACCCCGAGACCCCTTGGCGCCAGTAGACCTCGTCGGGGCCGAACCCGGTGAGCAGGTTGAACGTCGGAGTGTTGGTGCCGTCGAGCTCTTGGACCACGTTCGCCCCGTCGTACAGGTAACGGGTGGTGAAGCCCGAGACCGTCTTGCCCGACCGGCGACCCAGCCCGTCGTAGGCGAAGCTCGAGGTGCCACCCGAGGTCGCGCTCAGGTGGTTGCGGTCATCGAACGTGTAGGTCTGGGTTCCGTGGGCGGTGAGGTTGCCGTCCTGGTCGTAGCTCAGGTTCTGCCCGTTCCAGGTCTTCAACTGGCTCGCCGCGTCGTAGGTGGCGTTGGCGGTGGTCGCCGCCGGCAGCGTGATGCGGCTCGAGGCCCCCCAGACGGTTGTCGACTTGCCGGCGGCGTCGTTGCCGTAGCTGAGGGCCCCGAGGGATGCCTGGCCGGCCTTGGCCCAGCTCACGCCGTTGGTCTGGTTCGCCTGGTTGTAGGTCCAATCCTCGACTACCCCGTTCGGGAGGGTCGTCGTGTCGAGGCGGTCGGCCACGTCGTAGGCGAAGGTGACCACGTTGGTGCCGCGCGTGATCGTCTTCAATTGATCGTCGGTGAAGTACGTGTAGGTGATGTCGGGCTGGCCGGCGACCGCGAGCTTGGTCCGACGGTTCGCGGCGTCGTAGGTGTAGGTGAGCGAGCCTTGCGGGGTGGTCTCGTTCGTCAGCCGGTCCAGGTCATCGAAGGCCCTCGTGATCGTGCCCGAGGCCGAGTCGACGACCTCCTCGAGTCGGCCGGCGCCGTCGTAGGTGAAGTCGGTCATGTTCGAGAACGTGCCGGTGCAGGGGGTGCCGCTCGTGAAGCCGTACACGATCCGCTCGACGTTCCCGCCGGCGTCCATGCAGTACCTCGTGACCTTGCCGCGTCGGTCGGTCCAGCTCTTCAACGCGCCGCCCGGGTCGTACGCGAAGGTCTCTTGTCGGCTCAGCGGGTCGGTCCGAGCGGACACGAGGTTCAGGTCGTTGTAGACGTACTGGGTGAAACTCCCGGTCGCATCGAGCGTGATTCTCGTGAGGTTCTGCTCCACGTCGTACTGGAAGCTCGTCGAACTCCCGATCACGGGGTTCACCTTGATCAGCTGCCCGAGGACGTCATACTTGAGCGTGGTCAGGTACCCGACCGGGTCGGTGATCGCACGGGGAGACCCGTCGGTTCCCACGAACCGCGAGGTGACGTTCCCGATCGGATCGGTGACCTTGGTGAGGTCGCCCGACGAGTAGTTGAACGTCGTGGTCGGCGCGCTCCCGAGGTCGTTGACGATCGTCTTGACCAGGCCCGTCGCGGTGCAGGTCAACGTGAGGCCGTCGTTGCTGTGCGCCTCGATCCGGGTGAGGCACGTCCTCCCCTTCTCGTAGGTGAACCGGCGTTCATGTAGGAGCGGGTCGGTGATCTTCGTCACGCGGTTGAACCCGACGTTGTAGTCCATGAGCCAGTCGGCCTGGTCGGGGTCACCAGGCGCGGTCCGGACCCTCGTGAGGTTCCCCAAGCCGTCGTAGGTGTAGGTCGTGCTCCGCGTGTTCGGGCTCCCGTGGGCGTCGAACGTGTCATCGACGCGGGTCCTGAGCCCTTCAGCGCCGTACGTGTAGGCACGGGTGCGCTCGAGCGCCGTGCCGACCGCGGTCGTGACCGAGCTGGTCTTGCCACCAGCGAACATCACGCAGGTGGAGCTCCCGGTCGGCAAGTCGGTCATCGTGCCGCCGAGACAAGAGACGTCGGCTGACGCGTAGTCGAAGGTCTGCGTCGAGCTATCCGCGAACTGCTGGTCGTGGACCCGACCTTGCACGTCGTAGGTCTGATGGAGCTCGTGCGGGACCAGCGGCTGCGCCGAGTTCTGCCGGCGGTCGAAGACATCGGTGAGGTAGGTCGCGGGGCTCGGGGTGCACGGAGCGCCCGTGTTGCAGAACGAGGTGTCCGTGCTCCACGCGTACACGGTCTTGGCCGGCGAGGGCAGCCCTTGCTGGGAGGGGTCGGTCACCGTGAGCAGACGTCGTGGCCCGGTGCCAGCGTCCTGGTTCTCGTACGTGTAGCTCACGGTTCGCCCCGACTGATCCGTGACGCTGGTCACGAGTCCGTTGGCGTTGCGCGTGAACTTGATCCAGTGCCCTGAGGGGAGCGAGATCACCGACATGATCTGACCAGTCAGGGTCCGGGTGATGGCGATCTCGTTGCCGAACGTGTCGGTGATGCCCACGAGCCAACCCTCGGCGCCACCGGTCCCGTGGCCGAACAGGTACCGCATCCCGTCGCGACGTCGGGCCGTAAGCTGCAAGCTGTTCTCGCTGTCCCGCGTCAAGATCGCGCCCAGCCACTGCGAGGGCCCGGAGTCAGCGAACATCGGGAACCCGGTCCCGGCCCCATTCACGGGCGTGAAGTGGACCCGGGCCTGCCCCGGGATGCCCATCACCACCTCCTGGCTCGAGTCAGGCGTGGTCACCAGGATGTCGTAGCTCGACGCCATCCCGAGCCCGAACGAGTAGGTCATCGCGTCGTTCTGCTGGAAGACTCGTCGGACCTCAATCGATGGCGTGCCGGGCACCACCAGGTCGGTCATCGAGTAGTGGAACAGGCCGTTATTCAGGTTCACCGGATCGAACGAACAGGACTCGCCGGTTATGCTCGGCTCAGTGAGCGCGGTACCGCCGACCGCCTCGCACGCCGCGTCCGCGACGCGGCCAAGGAACGGCGTGAACCCGGCTCCCTGGAACCCTCCGAAATGGGCGCCCGGCTCAGGCACGACCTGCTGACCGTTGTTCGACACGGTCGCGGTCCCATAGTCCTCCCAGCCCTCCTCAGGCTCGTACTCGAAGGTGCGGCCCGTGAAGCCCGGTGGAAGACCAGCGTTGTTGGCGTAGATAACGCGGTAGCCGCCAGCGACGGTGGCGTCCCCTGGCTGAAGGGTGTAGCGCATCATCAGCGGGTTCAGCTCTGGGTCGGGGAAGGGTGGACGGTCCACCGGGAGCTGCGTCAGCGTAATGTCGTGCACCTCCTGGCCTTCGGAGTCGACGATCGTCGCGCCGCGCGGGATGTGGACCTCGAACCCGGGCATCTCATCGCTCGTGATCACGAGTCGCTCCGGGAGCGGGTACGAATCGATGTGGACGACCGAGCTCTGGTCGATGGCGGTGAGCCAGATGGTGTGATCGAGAGGGGTCGTCACGTCCTCGACCGCGTCCGCACCGATCTGGTAGATCCCGAACGAGCGCGCCCCCAGGCCCGTCGAGCGCGCATCGACGGTGAGCACCACCCGACCGGCCTCGAGGCCGGTCAGCACGAACCGACCCGCGTCGTCGGTGAACGCCTCGGATGACCCTGAGGTGACCTTGACGCCGGGGAGTGGACGCCCGTTGATTACCAGCACGCGCCCGGCGACCGCCGTGTCCTCGGCGTCGGCCTCGAGGAGCGGCAGCTCCTCGAACGGCGAGGTGTCCCGTTCGACGGCCCAGTCCTCGCTGTCTTGCGAATCGGGCTGGAACGCAGGTGGCCCTTCGCCGGCGTAGGCCTCCAGGAGCCCATCGACCGGCGGCGTCGGCTCGGTCTCGACGTCGGTGCTCTGGACCTGGCTCGAGCAGTTCGTCCCGTTCCCGAGGTCGGTCACGATGGCGACGTCGTCGTTGGTGTTGTTGCCGAACCCAGACTTGTCCGCGGTCCGGAGCTCCACCACGTAGGTCCCAGTCTCAGGCGCCTCGAACAGGATGTCGCCCTGGGATGTGGCGAACCCCGTCCCCTTGCCGCCCGGCTCCCCGTCCGGGAACGAGGGGCGGAAGACGACCGTCCGCCACAGGTTCCAGATGCTCCACGATGTGTCGATGCAGTAGTTGCGACCCTCCGTCGCATTGAAGGTGAACCGCGAGCTCTGCTGTTTGGTCCGAGGGATGGTGACGGTCACGGACGGGTTCGGGTTCACCTGCCCGCCCTCCGCGAGGTTCTTCAGCTGGACCGTGAGGTCGATCTGTCCGGTCCCGGAGGTGATGGGTTGACCGAAGATGTCGAAGCGGCCGATCGCCAGCGCGTAGGTCCCGGTGTAGCTCGCGGGGCGGAAGCTTTGGTGCGCTTCGTCGTAGAGGTCGGCTCGCCGACCCCAGGGATCGAACAGGGTCTGGCGGACGAACTGGGGGTCAACGTTCCCGCTGGTGGTGTAGCTCGTCCCGATGGTCTGGCCTTGCGTCACCTGGATCAGCAGCAGCGCCTGGTACTGCCCCGCGGTGAAGGCGGCAGTGGTGACAGCGCCCGATGCCGCGCGCTTGACCACGTGCCAAGTCTGCTGGGGACACGGTGTCGAGCTCTGCAGATTGCAATCCTCCGGGAGGATCAGGTCCTTCGCGGACTCGACCGCCCCTGCCGCCGTTCGGATCGTGACCTCTCCCGAGCCAGCGATCGCCGGCACTTGGAAGGTCAATTGGTTCCCGCTGGCCGTCATGACGCGAGCGGCGATGCCCGCCACGCGCACCGTGACGTCGTCCACGGTCGAGCCGAAGCCGGTCCCGACGACGGTGATCGTGTCCCCGGGGTTCGCGATGACGTTGCCCGAGCTGCCATTGATCGTCGCGATGGTCGGTGCCGGTGTGGGCGGCGACCACGACTGGCTCGAGAGCGGGCTCGTCTTGTTGGTGGCGGTGTTCTTCACCTTGATGGGCCCAGCCGTCGCAGCGGCAGGAACGAGCACCGTCAGGGTGGTCGTGGTCGAGGTGACGGCATCGACGGCCGCGGCACCGGTGAAGGTCACCTTGTTCTGCGATGGCGTGGCCGAGAAAGCGGTCCCGTAGACCGTCACCGTTTGCCCAATCGCCGCACGATGCGAATGGAAGTCGATGACCGACGGTGTGGTCGTGATCCCCGTCCGGGTGATCTGGATGAAGTTGCCGACCGCGTCGTAGTTGAACTTCGCGATCTGATTGCTCGCCGCGGAGGGATCCACGACGGCCTCCAGCCGACCCAGCTCGTCATAGACATAGGTGATCGGGCTCGTCTGCGTTGCGGCGCTGGCAGGGACCCCTTGGAGGCAGGTCGCCACGAGCGCGGTCACCGTCGAGAGGATGGCAAGCGTCGAGCGAGTCGTCTTCCGCACCTGTTCCTCCAGAGTGAAAGTGCGGCGACGGTAGCCGTGGGGCTCTCCCCCATGCAACCCCTCGGATGGGGGACTTTCCGTACGAACCGGTAGGACAACGAAGGTCGCGTCGGTGGAGTCGATTGCGCCAGCCCTCATCGGGACCGTGAGCAAGAGTCTGTCGGCAAGTAGCCGGACCGATAATGCGGATTCGAGTGCCTCCTGCCGACCCTTGACGGCGATGGCCGACACGTCAGCTCGGCTGGGTACCATCGCCTCGGGAGGATGGAGGATGGCCTCAACGCTCACGCGCTGGCGATTCTTTCTGAGTTCGTTCGCGCCGTTGTTCCTGATTCTGGCCCTTAGGTTCGACGACGTCGGGCTACGCGTGGCGTGCAGCGCCCTGTGCGCGCTCGGCGTCCTCAGCCTTCAACTGCAGCTGTGGCATCTGCGGCGGTCGAACACCACTCCGATGAGGATGGATGTGGTTCGTGACCTAGGCGCGGAGGTGGCGGGCTATGCTGCGACCTATCTGCTCCCGTTCGTGGCGGCTCCGGAGCCAACCGCAGTGGACATCCTCACTTATGGCTTGTTCCTGTTCGTCATCGGAATCATCTACATCCGGTCGAACATGGTCCAGATCAACCCACTCCTCTACCTCCTTGGATACAGGGTGTGGTCGGTCCGCAGTGACGGATGGGATGGCTTCCTGATCTCCAAGACGAAGCCGAAGGAGCAGGACGTCTTGCTAGTATCCCGTCTGGTCAACACCTTCGCCTTGGATCGCGCCGATGCCCGATCAGTGGACCCCGAACCTTGAGGACGTGCCGGTTGAGGAAAGCCTCGACCTCGTCATCGCGACCAGACAGAGGGAAGCACTCCAGGCATACGACGTCCAACTCCAACCCGACGCAGAACAAGCGCTGAGGCAGGCTTGTCGGGAAGCGCTCGACCACCTCAGGTCAGCCAGAGCGGTCCCCTTCGGACCTGACGTCTACCTCGACGAGGATGAGTACCTGGCCGTCGCTGAGTCCGTCGTCGGAGCGGACCATCCTGTCCTGGCCACCGTGGGGCGGGCGGGCCACCTCGAGCAACTCGAGCTGTCCAGCTCCCCTCGGGTCTGGTTCTACGCCGTCGTCGTAGGCGACGACCCCGATAGCCGTTGGGCGTTCGTGCGCAAGAGCGATCCACACGTCGTGACGAAAGGACGCAGCGTGGTCTTCACCGGGGCGAACGCGCTCCGTGTCCTCAAGACACCTGTGTTCGTGTTCGAGGACCGTTTCGATGTCATCATCGGGGGTGGCGGAATCGCCGCTCTGCGAACAACGCCTTTCGAGATCCTCTTCCGCCATGCTGAACAGCTCGACGAGCGCGCCGAAGCGTGGATCAAGACCATCTCGGAACAGGTCGCGATCGACGATGAGAGTGCCAGTCTCCTGCTGTCCGAGAGCAAAAGGAGCACCTCAATAGCTCGGCGGGTGCGATCGATCCACGACCGCGGCCACTTGGCGGGTGTCGGGATGGCGACGATACGCGCTGCCGCGGAATCGCGGGGGCTCGATGTCACATCGCTGTTCGATGGCGAGAACCTGGTGCTCCGCGAGGGGACTGATCTGCAGGGGGTATTGCGGCTACTGAACGAGGACCTCTTCGCTGGCGCCCTCACGGGGCAAGAGTTCGCTGCCGACCGAAAGCGGGTCGTCTAACGGATCTCGGGCAGCGAGGACAAGGACCACGTGAAGCGGGCCCGACGGACCAGCTGATCGCTGCCGAGGCTTCGCTCCCTGCCCGGTCCGGCGCGTGTCCTAGCGCCTGGCATGCGGCTAGGGACCCGTGCACGACGCATCGATCTCGCCGTTGGCCTCCGTCAGCGAATGGAGCCACGCCGAGTCGCTCGAGATCGACCCACCCGGAGGCTGGACGTCGACCGTCTCACCAGCGCAGCGGATTGCGTCGACCTCGCCTGCGCCGAAGGACGCACTCTCACCCCGACGCAAGACGCCGATCCGCCGGCCGTCCTCCTCGATCACGTACGGTCCGGCTGGGTCGACCTCGAGGATGACGAGGTCATGCTGGATGCCATCGAGGCCGACACCCGGACCGATCGTCAATCGCTCGGTGACCTGGTCCCCGCGTTCGAACCGCACGATGGCCGTGAACGTACCGCCGTCCCCCGCCATCACCTCCCGGACCTCGAAGCCCCAGTAGTAGCTCCAGAGGGCGGTGAGGCCGGACCCGGGATCCGCGAAGTCCGCGGCGACGTCGGGCGTGATCAGCGAGTCCATCTGATCCAGGATCCACGGCTCGATGTCATCGGGCTCGTACGGCTGGTGCGACCTGATCGCGGCGAACGCCGCGGCGACGTCCCACGCGCCACGTCGAGGGGTGCTCGACGGGAGCCGGAGCGCCCAGAGGGATGAACCTCCGTCGGGCAGCCAGCCCATGATGAGGAAGGCGCCGTCGGCGGCGTCGACCGGCGCGTAGTCGATCGCAGGGCCCGCTTCGCCTTTGCCGAGGAGGACCCGCCAGCGCGCGGCTCCCGGCTCGAGCGCCAGGAGCTCGCCACAGTTCGTGATCACGATTGTGCCGTCCTGCACGCCGGGCTGTGAGAGGCCGCCTTCGCACGCGTTCGCGGGCAGGCGTGGCAGGTCGACCCATCGCCCCGCCGCGTCATCGAGTGTCTGGACGCGGAGCCCGTAGTCCATGGCCACGAGCCGCGAGCCGTCCCACGCGAGTTCCGTCGAATTGGGGATCAGATCCGAGTCCGGGAGCGCCCGCCAGGCATCGGCTGCGGGGTCGTAGGCGACCCCGGTCGCCGGCGTCTCGGGGTGGTTCCCCGGGCCGAGGCGGGCGCCGAACACGACCATCTCCGTCCCCGTCCACACCGCGGAGGCGTCGGTGAAACGGGCACCGACCTCGGGCAAGACGCGCCACGAGTCGCTCGACGGGTCGTAGGCAGCACCCGTCCCTTCCGCGTCCCCCTGCCAGTCGCCCCAGACGATCATCTCCGACCCGGTCCATACCGAGACGAGCGGGATGTTCGGATCGATGGGCGCAGGGGCGATCTCACGCCACGAGTCGTCCACGGGGTCGTAGGCGGCCCCGTCGCCGAGTTCATGGGGCGGCCAGTCTTCTCCCGTGCGACCTCCCCAGACGATGAACTCGGTCCCGGTCCACACGCCCGCCGCGTCCGAACGGGGGGACAGCGGAGCGTCGGCGATCTGCTCCCATGCATCCCGATCAACGTCGAAGACGGCACCATCGTCACGATGCGGCTCGCCGTCTCCGTCCTGACCCCCCCACAGGAACAGGCGTCCTCCACCCCACACGCGCACGATGCCCTGGCCACCGAGCGGTGGATCGGGGAGGCGCGTGAAGCCCTCCGGCAGGTTCGCCCATACGTCAGGGATGGGCGTCGGTTCGTCGACAGGCTCGTCGCGGAGCGCCCGCACCCCGAGTCCGACGGCGAGGGCGAACACGACGAGGGCAACGATCGCGGCCGCCACGCGTGAACCGGTCGATGCGCCGGGCACCTCCGGCGCGGGGCCCGAGGCGCGCGAGGCGATCCGTGAATGCAGGTCGGGCGCATGGATCTGGTCGAGGGACCGGAACCGCTGGTCGAGGTCAGGCATCGTCATCCTCCAAGATCGCTTCGAGTCGCCGCCGCGCGCGGCTGAGGTGCACACGCACCGTCGCTCGGCTCATGCCGAGCGTCCGCGCGATCGCATCGGTCGGCTCGCCCACGTAATGACGGAGCACGAGCACCGCGCGTTGCGTCGGCGAGAGCTGCCCGAGCGCATCCAGCAGCTCGTGCGGATCGGCGGGCATCTCGTACAGGCCTTCGGGGATCCGGTCGGTGATCGTCCGGCGGCGCTTGAGGTCGCCAGCGGCGATCCGGAACGCTGACCGCCAGACCCAGGCGCGGAGGTCGCGAACGGCTTCGCCGCGGCGCAGGCATTGCGCGAAGGCCTCTGCCACCGCGTCGCTCGCCACCTCCCGATCACCCGCGTACGCGAACACCGCGCGCCAGAGCCTCGGGCCATCCTCGGCGTAGAGTGCCCCGAGATCGGCCGGCAGATCGCGGTCGGTCTCGGTGGTCGGTCGCATCCCTCTACCCTGCTAGGGGGCGGCGAGGGGCGCAACGTGTACCCCCACGTCAGGATCCTGTCCGGCGCTCACGTCCGTACCAGCGGCTCTCGTCTGGCGTGCACAGTTATCGGCACACGCCGCCAAGAACGGATATGACCGGTCGTTGGACGGTTGCAACAGCCCCCAACGAACAGAGCCGTCCTCACCTGAAGAGAGTGCGCTCCCGCACTGGAGCTCGCCTGCTCACTCTTCGACGTCGTCATGACGTGCTGGCTGTTCACCGCGGACCGCGAGCCCGCCCTCAGCCCATCGCATAGCTCACGCGTAGCTCTGCCGTTGAGCGGTAGCACCGATCCGGTTCACCTTCCGAGGCCCTCAGGACTCTGTACGCATGGATGCTCGAACGCTTGTGCCGGCCGGCGACGTCGACCATGCATCTACGAGAGGTGGACGGCCTCCGGCTCGTCGCGCTAACGACGGTGGTCGTGGCGCATGTGTCCGGCTACATCGCGGCTCGCTCGCAGGCGCTGTCGGGGATCCCCGCCGAAGGGGAGCTGCTCTGGCATCTCGCGAGCGATGGCTCACGCGGGGTGCTCCTGTTCTTCGTCATCAGCGGCTTCGTCCTCGCCTTGCCCTACCTTCGAGCGCCCAGAGCCCCCGGTGAGCTCGGACGCTACTTCGGGCGTCGGCTCATCCGCCTGGAACCGCCGTACCTGATCAGCCTGGGCGTGATCTTGATCGGTCAGGTGCTCGTGCACGGCGACAGCCTGGCGTCGCTGATGCCCCATGCCGCCGCGGGGGTCCCGTACCTGCACACCGTCATCTTCGGCGTGCGCAACCCCGTGAACAGCATCGTCTGGTCGCTCGAGGTCGAGGCGCAGTTCTACGTGCTAATGCCCCTGCTCGGTGTCGCGCTCCGGGGGGCACGGCGCCGGCGGATCCTCGTGTCGCTGCTCGCGGTCTCGCTCATCGCGCAGCTGATGCCGATCGCCGCCGAGCCACGGTGGGACCTGTCGATCCTCGGGTCCGCGCCGTTCTTCATCCTGGGCGTGTTGCTCGCCACGTTGCATGCGGAGCGTCCCATCGAGGCGTCACGCCATGGCGCGTGGGATGTGGCGGCACTCGCAGGACTGGTGCTGTTCGTCGCGATCGGCGATGCGGTGAGCGTGTGGCGTGACCCGGCGATGGTGCTCGCGTGCGGCGTCCTCACCTGGGCCGCGCTGCGGAGCTTCCGGTGGCGCGGGTTCCTTCGCCGACCTCCGGTGTGGATCGTGGGTGGCATGTGCTATTCGATCTACCTGCTCCACTTCCAGATCATCCGGCTGGTGTGGCGGCCGGCACGAGGGCTCGTGGGGACAGACCCGGCCTCGAGCCTCGTCATCCTGCTCGCCGTGATGATCCCCGTCGTGCTGGCAGCCGGTGCGGTGTTCTTCGTCCTCGTCGAGCGACCGTGGATGGTGCGAGCGTCCCGGTTACGGGTCCGAGCGACGCGTGGCCCGGAGCTGCTGGATGATCAGGCCTACACTCCGCCGCAGCGCCCCGAACCGATCGTAACGGCCGGCCCCCGGCCAGCGTCGACCCTGAACCCTGGCTTGACTTCCAAACAGGGCGCATGAACCGCCCGCCGAAGTCGCGGCCGAATGGCTCGCCAGGTCGGTCCGATACAAGAGAAGACGCTCCGTAGGCCGCGTCAGAACCGCAGCTCACACACGTTCTGGTTCCCGTCGCTTTCCGTCGAACACGGCGACGTCTAGCCTTCCCCGGTGAAGTGCGTGGATTGCGGCGCACCCCTGTCCTCGGAGACGGTGATCCCGATAACCACTGCCGAGGGCTCGGTCGACCTGACGTTTCCCTTGCACGTCGAGTGCGCGGACGCACGCGGTCTATTCGAGGACGAGGTGAGGCAGCAGCTAACTACCGACATCGAGGCGTGGAACGACGAGCTCCGCGAACTCCCGTGATGCGAGACGCTAGCGCCATCGGGGGTCACATCCATCCCCTGAGGCAACCCGGACTCCCAGGGTTCCACCGTGACGAGGCATCTTGAACGTCGGGCCGCTCACCTGCAGATGGATCTGTGCGGGCGGCACCCGTCGGCAGTCGATAGGGCTCCAGCCACACGTCAGAGAGGTCGCCCCCGCTGGCCGTCGCATCGACGAGTTGATCGGCTCCGCCCGCATCCCGATATGGGTTGGATGCGGATACGCCCTCTGCGTCGGTACGATCACCCCGACCTCTCGGATCACGTCATCCATTTCGTCGAGCGGAACGGGAAAACGAACGACCTGGTCCCCGACGAGATCACCTCGCTTCCCGCTGGGGAGCGACTCGCCGCGATCTTCGAATCACGAGAGATCAGAGCCTTCCCGGTGTTCTTCGGGGGCAATACGCCGGTGGTCTGCTTCACGGAATGCACCCGCGCGGGTGTCCGAACCCTGCTCCGAGAGCAGAGGTACGCTCCATGGGGTATCGCATTCACCAAGGACTTCATCTTCCACCGGGGCGGTGGGCCGGCCTTCTACGTCCGCGGGGATGAATGGAAATACGTCGAGGCCGGATTCCCTCCGGAGATCCGGGCCAGATGCACGAAGCTATGGCCTGGAGCGGATTTCGAGCCCGGCCTGGAATCGATCTTCGCCGACGGGCGCTTGACCAAACCGTCGGAATGGACGCACGAACGCGAGTGGCGCCTGTTCGGTGAGGGCGATCCACCGGCGTTCCGTTTCCGAGACGAGGACATCGCCTTCCTCCTCGTTGGAGCTGAGATCGAGCCGGGACCGGTCCCGACCGTGGTCGTCGATCCGGCCACTGGGGCGATCGTAGATGCCGGTGGTGTGTGGCTTCCCGCTGAGGAACCGGCGACTCGCGCGGTCTGAAGACCCGCCGGGCCGGACTCAAGCAAGGAGCGATCGAGGGTGGCTACGGCACGCCTGTCGGTAGCGGATGGGGTTCCTCAAGCATCTCGTACAGGCCTTCGGGGATCCGGTCGGTGATCGTCCGGCGCTTGAGTTCGCCAGCGGCGATCCGGAACGCCGACCGCCAGACCCAGGCAGGGAGGTCGCGACGCCCTCGCCACAGCGCAGGCACTGCGAACGCCTCTGCCACTGCGTCGCTCGCCACCTCCCGATCACGGAGTCGATCAAGTTTCCTCTCCATCGATGATCCTCACCCCGACTCCCGCAGCGAGGATCCCCGCGGATCTGACGATGTCCGGCCAAGGCATCGCAACTCCTGTCAGCCGCTCCGGGTTCCCGACGCCGTCCAAGGCACACCCGCGCATCTCCGACCGTTCGAACTTCGCCTCGGCTAGGTTGGCACCCATCAGGTCGCAGGTCATGAACGCGGCCGAGGTGAGCGTGGCGCGATAGAGGTCGGCCTCCTCCATCAGGCAGTCTTCGAACCGCACGCCGTCCAGCGTCGCGAATCGGAACGAGGACATGTTCAGGCGGCACCTCACGAAGACGGCGTCGTTGATCCGCGAACCGGCGAGGACGACCCCCGTCATGCGCACATCGCGGACCTCCACCCGGGAGAGGGTGGCCTCGGAGGCGTCCGCATTGGCCCAGTCGCCTTTGTCGATCACGCAGTCCCGGATCGATGCGCGCCGAAGGGCCGCTCCGGAGAGGACGACGCTCTCGAGCCGAGCGTCGGACAGGAGGCGGGATCCGTCGCCGCCAGGTAGCAGCTCGATCGGCGAACATCGACATGGGGCGAGGCTAGCGCGACCTCACGACGCCCGGCTACCGTCTGGATATGAAGCTGCCGCAGGGCCGCCCTGACCATTCTTGTGATCGTTGTCGCCCTGGTCATCGTGGTCGCGATCGCCTGGTTCGCGGGGTGGCTTCAACCCGGGCCCGCCGATCAGCCGCTGCCGGGCTAGCGCGACTTCACGACGGGGACCGGCTGGACCAAAGACCTATCGCGTGAGGACAGACCCTCGACGTATCCTGCGCGGGCGGCACTCCGCCTCACCCATCGGACGCGCCGTTGTCTTCACGTCCCTGGGGCGCTTCTTCGCAGTCACGGGTCCAGCGTCTCGAAAGTGGCCGCCGAGACGACCACCTTCAGGCCCTCGCCCTCGTCCTCGACGGAGAGCATCGCGCCGAGGGTCCACGCCCTCCGAACAGGCTCCTCCTGGATGAACAGGGACCCGGTTCCCCACGGGCCGGGCCAGCTCTCGCCTAGGGGAGCGGGAAGCTCCCACGTCTCGCCGTCGGGATCGACGAGCCTCAGCAGCACCTTGGTCGTAGCCACCCATCCAGCATCCCACCCTGGTCGAGCACATCAAGACCTACGGGCATTCAAACTGACCCACTACCCTTTCCCGCGACCGTCTGCGGCCACCCGTACAGGTCGCAGATCCGCTGCCAGGTGCCGGCGAACTAGAGCTTGAAGTCAGTCTCCGTGTCCGCCCCGTAGTGACGCACGTGGCGATACGGGAAGTCGGCAAGGACGCGGAGGGCCCTCGGAACACGTCCTTCGTCGGGGATCCTCAACCAGAGTGCACAGTTCCTTCTCCGGCGTACCCCACGTAGAGGTCGCGGCCCTCTGCATCGTCGAGGAACGACCTAACCACCTGTCTGTCGTGGTGCGCCGAGCACGGTACGCCTCGAGGTGTATCAAGACGAGGCTAGCCGCTTGGGATGACGCTTGCTCACGGCGTTGGGGACACCCGGCTTCGGGCGGCCACCCGGGCGACTTCGAGCTGGATCCGCTCACGCAGACGGGCGAGCATCGTCGGCCCGTGTCCGGCCAGGAGCGGCGCACGTGACTAGGCCCAGCTACGCTCCGATGACCGCCAAGACGGATAGCGATGCAGATACGGCGACGCTGACCAAGGTGAAGCGATGGCTTCCTCGACTCTGCCAGGCGACGAATCGCGCCTTTGCCCGTGGCGATGCACCAACTGGGCCGACAAGCCAGGTACGAGCGACGCCGAATGTGACTCCCACGGCAAGCATCGCCGGTAGGTCGAGGAGGAGCGCGCCTGCAATGAACACGGTATAGGTTGCCGCGAACTCGACGTGAGTGGTGACGCCGCTACCTAGAGAGACGCCGTAAAGGAGATAGGCCTTCTGACGCCCAAACCTGGTGGTCCACTCCGGCGGCACTTGCCCCTGATCGAGCCCAGCGGCTCTAACCAATCCTAGCTCCATGGCAATTGAGAAAGCCGCCACAAGCACGACCGTCCAACCAACCGCCGCTGCAGGGAGCAGAGTACGAACGGGAGAGAGCAGGATCCAGAAGGCGAATGCGACCAATGCCCCGCCGATTGCCCCACCCTCCAGATGCCAGAGTCCGAGAGGTATGTGGCCCCCTGGCCTGCGTGCCGAGTCGCCCTGACCCAGGGCGGAGATCCCTGTGATCATGTTTCTCGTTCACGGGCTCGCCGCAGCAAGCGTGCCAGCCAAGGCGGCGCCGGTAAGAACCCCAAGAGCAACCAGGGAAGTCGATGTCATTGCGTCACTTGCTTCGATCTCGACGATCGTTCCTTGGAAGCAGCCTCAAGCAAGGCATCGAGTCCTGGCTTCGTTGTCGGAGACCCCACAGCCATCACGTTCCCCTCGTCAAGGGCATACACCAGAGGGACTGAAAGAACGCCAAGCTCCCGCGACGTGTCCTCCGGGTAGGCGAGCGCGGCTACTGCAACGTTCGATGGCAGTTCGGAACCGTGTCGCGGATACCGCTCACCCTCGAGCAAGAGCACGATGGCGTCCCCGCCGAACTCCCGAAGAGCAGGTACAAGCGACTCGCAACCGGCGCACTGGCTCTTCGCAAAGACGAGCAGCGTCCGAGCCTTCGTACTGACATCCAGCCGCGTGGCACCAGTCGGCCCCAGAACATCGATCTCCGATATGACCGACCCCGTGGGCAGGGCGGAAGACAGATCAGCCGATCCAGAACCCGAATATGCCTTGTCAACGAGCCGGTACAGACTCACAACAAGTATCAGCAGGGCGAGTGCCAGCACCCAAAGGACTGTGAACATCGCAATCTCAATCGAGCTCACGACGGCACTCTCCCGGGCCTTGAGGATGTGCCCATAGAGTCCGCAACAGAGGCTGCGAAGAGTAGGAGCCAGTACAGGCCGCACAACGCGGCAGCCGCCACCCAGGCAAAGACCATGCCGGCCACATCGGACGGAGGGAGAGGGACTACTGAGAGCACCTGGATGACGGCAACACTGCCGGCAAGCACAGCGACCGTCGCGTTTGCTCCTGTCGAGACCCTCGTCAACCTGAGCTTGACCGATGCACCAAGGCAGCCGCAATCAGCTCCACCAAGAGCGCCCAACCTCCCCCTCCACCCTACGTATGCAAAGGTTGCAAACAGGGCAGCCGCAGCGACAGCAGGGCCCGCAGACGTACCGCCGAGGATGAGGGCCCCCGCGAGCATCGGCTCGATGATGAGGACAGACCAAGCGACTGGCTTCGATAACTTCCTAGGAAACACTCCATACGTATCGACCTGGCTTGAGAACCTCGTTGGTCCGTCCTTGACCTTGCCCGCAAAGGCCAGAATCAGAATCAATGCGATAGCGAATCGGAGCGCCAATGCTAGGTATGCCGATGTCATCGTGGTGTCAGGGACAGTTGGTGTTGTCGACTTCCCAGGTCTTGCAGACGCAGGCGACGTCACCGTTTTGGTTCTGGCAAAGGCCTCCCCCTGGCCCCTGCCAACAGTCGCAGCAGAGGTAGTGTCCCCAATCGCCGTTCCGACAGCTCTTGAGAGAACACCAGCAGTAGTTGCTGTCTTGCCCCGTGGGCTCGTCCCAGTAGTTGCAGCGCGGACGGGCGCCCGCTTTGCAACCTCCTGAACTGCTGCAATTGTTGTCGGCACACTTCACCGTTGAGGCGCACGTGGTCCCGAAGTCCGGAACCGTCCCCTCGGCGCTGCAGTTCGCGGCTGACGCCGTTCCCGAGAAGACCGACAGGAGCGAGGCGGACGCCGTGCCCGCTATCAAGCCCCAGCGGATAGCGTTCTCAGTGAACTTTCTTCGGCTCAAGGACTTGTTGAGAAGGTCCGCCAACACGTCGTTTCGCGTAGTCAACTGTTTCCCCCTTTGACGGAAACGATCGACAGATGAGACGGGGAGAGACCCAGGAGGCGATCGAGATGACCCATTCGATTGGCAACACCCTTCGCTGCTACCCGGCCAGAGGGGTCGATGACATGGAAGTACGGACTAACGGGGACGTGCCACTGCTTCCGCGTCCGCAGCTCATTGTGGAACTTGTAGACCTCCCACTTGGAAGAAATCGTGGGCGGAATGGAGGGGGTATCGATGTTGGAGAGATAGATGTGTCGCATCCCCCGAGTAGCGGGGTGCCGGCTGGCTGACGTGATCAACTCCCCGCACGGGGCACAATCTTCCGAGCCGAAGACGAGGAACACATACGTTCCGCGGAAACTGAGGTGGAAGTCCTGGCTCCCTCGCGTGCACGCGATTTCCTTGGCGGGGCTGCCGACCCTTAGGCCCTCATCCAGAGTGAGCCTCTCCGCTGACCCGACTGACCAACGGCTGACGCGCCAGTAGAGCGCCAAGGTCATCCACGCAGTCAGCAGGAAAACCGCGGTAAGGCCGACGACGTTGGGCCACACCATCTCAGTCCCCGTAGGTTCGTGCCTGGGCATTATCGAATTGGGCATCCCGCGAGTCAAATCGGCCGGAGTAGGCGTGCGGATGGGACACCCTGCCGCCTTCACGACTTGAACCATCGAAGCCTCAGAAGGGCGTCGGACAGTCACGTCGAACAGTCAATGGAGGCACAGAGCGCCAGGCGAGGACGACGGCAGTCTCGTTGAGCGGGAGAGGGCCTATGGTCGCTAGAGGCATGAGCTACCGGGGTGGCGACTTGGAATCGGAGAGGTCGTTCGAGGACTTCTTTGCTCTCGAGTACCCGAGCCTCGTGAAGGCTCTCTATCTCCTGACTGGTAGCCAGCCGGAAGCGGAAGACGTGGTGCAAGAGGCGATGGCGCGAGTGTTCAGTTCGTGGCCCCGAGTGGGAAGGATGGACTCCCCATGGGGATATGTGTACGTCTCGGCGGCGAATGAGTGGAAGAGGCGACAGCGTCGACACCGCCTATTACCCATTGCTATCCCCTCTTCCACAGCTACCGACCCCGAAACGGTCTCGGAGGTCATGGATCTGCTCGCTCGCATGCCTGTCGGTTGGCGGGAGTGTGTGATCCTCGTCGATTGGCTCGGCCTGTCCTCCGGCGAGGCGGCAAGCATCCTGGGTATCCGATCTTCCACCGTGCGGGGGCGGCTTCAGAGATCCAGAGAGGCCCTTCGCAAGCAGCGGACTGAGGAGGAGTAGAAATGGACCAAATGGGTGAAGCTTTGAAGGCAGAGACCCAGAGAGTTTCGCCCCACCCGGACGCGTTCGAGCGGACACTTGAGAAGGCGAGGTCGAGAGCTAGTAGGCAACGGAACCGTGCTCTGGGTCTTGGGCTCGCACTCACCCTCGCTCTCGTGGCTGGAGTCCTCTACCTTCCGCAAGGCTCGGACGTCCCCCCAATGGGGGAGATTGGAGACGTTGACGTGACACTCCCAGGAGCAGCCATCGCCGGAGCCAGCGACTCATCGTCGGTGGCGCTGGTTTCATGCGCGAGCCAGTGCAACCAGACGGACTTCTCCGGGCTAGTTTCCTGGATCGACGCGTCCACGGGGAGCCTGAAAGGGTCGGCACCCATCGCTTCGCCAATCGATGTTGGAGTCGCGGATGGGAGCGTCTGGGTGGCCAGCTGGTCGACAGGGGATCTGCTTCGGATCGATGTGTCGAGCGGTGAGGTCACACAAGCGATCCCGCTGAGCTTGATGGGGGACAGCGAGAATGGCACCTACCTGCCCAGCGGTGTGGCGACTGGCGAAGGTTCGGTCTGGGTTACCACGGCGAGGGGTCAAATAGATCGGTTCGACGAAGCTAGTGGTGAGAAGGTTGACTCAGCAAGTCTCCCGGCTAAGGCGCCCGGTGACTTGGCCGTAGCAGCCGGATCGGTGTGGATGGCAGATGTTGTGGGAGGGCTGCTGCAAATCCCGACCGACGATCTTGGTCACCCCAGGCCGCTTCCCATTTCTTCCGGCGAGGATGTGATGGCTGTCTCCGTAGTCGCCGCGAGTGACGACTTCGTGGCAGCGGTCGGTGTCTGGGCGGTCCCGACAGACGACGGTGACTACAGGGCCACTAATGAGGCCGCACTTGCTCAGCTCGATGCCAGGACCGGACAAGTCATTTCGATTGCCCCGGTCCAACTGGGTTCGACCTTGCACTCCGGAGACGGCGACGTTTGGCTATACAGCGAGGAAAGCGGAGCGCAGAGGCTAACGGGAAGCGGGCTCGAAGCTGGCATCGACCTCCCCGGAGAGCTCGCCGCGATCGCGCAGGGCCGACTTTGGGCAGTGGACTCACAGGGGACGGTATCGGCGACGGGGTCGTAAGAGCGAGAGGTTGTCGGGACCCGTAGTCCTAGGTCTACTCCTGACGGGCCAACCAGCTTTCTACTCGCGGGCTGCGGCGGCCCAAGAGCGGCCCTCCAAGTCGGGAACGACGGACTGAATCGCCTCGTGCGAATGCCTGTGCGAAGCCTCTGGAACCGCATCGCGTGCAACCTCGTCATCGTGACGAGCGGCGAGGAGCGCGCCAGATTCCTAACGCCTCTGCCCGGTAGACATCCTCCAGATCTCAGAGCTAGCTAGTTTGTAGGCGAATGTGGCGCCACCAGATTCATCTGCTCCCTGCGAGCCATTGGGAGGCAGCCCTCGATGCTGTGGGGTCAACCTCTCTGTCGTGATGCCGAGACCTTCTCGCGAGCATCAACGAACCTCGGCTGGATCTTCTTGCCCTCCCGCATGCCATAGGCGGCCGCCGCCGTCCGGATGCTGCGGAGGCGCTCCTTGTCGAGGTCTCCGTCTCGGTAGCAAATAACGAGGAAATAAGCCCGGTCGACGTCCTCGGCACGCATGTAGGCAGGGGTCTGCACCTCCAGCCCGTGCCAGAAGTTCGTGTTGTTGGCGAGCTTTAGCTCGACGAGGGCTCGCTGGCTCCAGCCAAGACTGAACTTAAAGTCGACCGGGCCCCGTCCAGCGTTGGACTCGGCGCTGAGGTCAATGTCGTTCGCCTTGCAGTAGTGCTGAACCGCGCTCCGAAAGAAGGCCTGGACGGCTCGCTCGCTCGCTGGTCCCTGCTTCCGCCACAGGACGCGCCAGCCGTCCTGATCTTCGATGTTGTGGCGGAATGACTCGATGAACCATGCGACGAAGGCATGGAACTGGGAGCGATTGGCGGGTTCCGCGGACGGTCCCGGCAGACGGGACCCGAGCGTCCTGCCATCCTCCCACCACGCAACCTCCCAGGAGGGATCGTCCGTCAGGTCGTAGGGTGGCTTCGGGTTCTTCTCCTGGGCCCTCACGTACTTCTCGACGATGTCGGGACGCATTCGTGCGAGCCGGATGATGGTCGTCGTGTCGGCGCTGCGGGCAATCTCATAGTTTAGTTCGTTACGAATGGTCTCGTTCTCGTTTGACCACGCCCAGTCCCAGAACCCTGCTTGATCGATTGTCGGGAGGTCCCTCAGGAAGCGCTGTGGGACCAGGAGGACCCCCCTACCTCCGTAGGGGCTCGCGGGAAGGAGCAGGCGAGTGCTATCCCAGCGTCTGAAGCGATCGCTCCATTCGGAGTTCCTGACGAGCAGTTCCGCCATGGGCACCGCATGCCTCCTGCAGACGGCTTGTGTGTAGGCAATGAACTCCGCTTTGAGGACATTGCCGACGATGTCGCTGATCCGGTCGGCACCGAAGCCCTCGCCGAACAGAGCCAGCTCCTCGAAATGGCGCACAGACGTGAGCCCCGCCTTGATTCCCGACTCAGCAGCCTGAAGGATCTGGATACGCAGACCCGTCCCAGATCCTGCGCCTCGAGTCGAAGCTTCTGCGTAGCCGAGGCAGAACTCGCCGGGCTCTGGGAAGACGAGGAGCCGTTCGGCTGCCTTCCAGTGGGGTGAGGCCCTTGTGAAGCCAGACTGCGCAACGAGTCCGAGGACCAGATTGAAGAATGCGATCAGGCGACGGTGTGCACCCAACCATGGCTCCCGATCTTCAGCGAAGATACGGAATGGGTCGATGAAGAGCCGGGTGTCGACCGCCAGGTGCGGGTCGAACCAGTCGTCACGCTTGGTTCGATTGAGCGTGAACGCCTCACTGAACCTCACGGACCAGGCTCCTCCGCTTCATCCGGATGTTCAGTGCCTGGTGTCTCGCCGTGGCTAGGGCGCTCCTGCCGGCGGTGTCGGCACGACTTCCTCACCAGTCTGGTTGCCCTCGACCATCGGCCCTTCCCTCGTCACGTTCCTCACTCAGTCCACTGGAGCTGCTCCGTGAACCATGGGGAGACCGCCCCCGTGTGCCACTCGATCTGGAACTTCACCACGACCTTGTAGGTCTGCGACCCGGGTGGATCGGTCGACTTCCCCGTCTGCGAGTAGTTCACGTGGCCCGCGCATTCGCACGGTGAGGCCCAGGGGCTGTTCTCGATGTCGTGGAACCCCTTGATGGGCCCGTTGACGCCCTCCTCACCTTCGTTGCAGCCGGCGCCGTCGTTGTTCTCCGAACTTGAGGTCTGGTCGCAGATCTCGACCACCGAGTTGTTGCGCTCGAGGTTCAGCCAGTCGACCCGGATGCGGTCTGCTTCTTGGACCCCGTCATGCCACTGGTTCTTGAGCGCGGTCCCGCCACCGTCGTCATCGAACCGGAACTGCCCGTACCGGAAGTTGGTAGTGAGGTAGGCCGAGTCCCAGATGAGCAGTTCCACCTGGTAGTCGTTGCCGTGGTGCGTGATCGTGATCGTCCTGCGTTTCTTCACCGTGTCCTGCGACCCGGCGGCCACCGGAGTGGTGGTCACCGCCAAGAGTGAACCGACGAGGACCACCAACAGGATCGACGTAATCGAGCGTCGCACGACCTTCCCCTCTCCCCGAGGGCCAGGACGTGGGCATGCCACCCACCTCGGGCCTGGCCGACACGGCTCCTACTGCTCCTTGCCGGGAGCGGTCGGAACGGTTCGTGCTCGCAATCCCAGCTGTGCAGGGGTGGCGATCTGGCCCAGGTTCTTGTGTGTTCATCGACAGATCCGCGGACGATGGCGAGCAGTTCCCTAGCCTGAGCGGTCTCGAACCGGGAAACGGTCGCACTTGATGTGGCCGGTCACTGAGAGCTACGGTCGGACGCATGAAACCGTCTGCGCTGCAGACCGCCTCGATGTCCGAGTACCTCGCTCGGTGGCTGGATCACATGCGGGGCAGGGTTCGCGCCAAGACCTGGGACGGCTACGAGGGGTCGATCCGGCTGTATGCGCTGCCGGCGCTCGGAGAGGTCTCCCTCGAGGACCTCACCCCGCTGCACCTGCAGGACCTGTACGCGGAGCTGCTGGGCCGAGGCCTGTCGGGAGGCACGGTCCTCAACCTGCACCTGGTCCTCACCCAGGCCCTCGGCCAAGCGATGCGCTGGGGGATCGTCGACCGCAACCCAGCGTCCGGAGCCCAACCACCCCGGCCCCGGCGTGCCGAGCCGACGACCGTGGATCGAGCGCTCGCGGAGCGCCTCCTCGCCGAGACGCTCGGGACCCGGTTCGAGCTCCCCGTCGCGATCGCGCTCGCGACGGGGATGCGGCGCGGTGAGATCCTCGCGCTCCGATGGTCCGACCTTGATGCCGCTCGAACGACCGCGCACGTGAGTCGGACCTTGCAGACAGCCGGGGGGGAACTCCATTTCGAACGTCCGAAGACCGCCCGCTCTCGTCGGACGGTCCAGTTGCCCTCGATGCTCGGGCCTTACTTGGACCGGCGTGCTGCCAGCCAGGCGGAGAGACGCTCCTATGTTGGCGACCCGTTCGAGACAGGGCTCATCGTCGACGACGGCGCGGGCGGAGCGGTGAACCCGGATACGCTCTCGGCCGCGTGGTCCCGGTTCTGCAGACGCCGAGGCCTGCCGCGGGTCCGGTTCCACGATCTCCGTCACGCCCACGCGACGTTGATGCTGCTGCAAGGTGTCCACCCGAAGATCGTGTCCGAGCGGCTCGGTCATGCGAGCGTGGGCATCACCCTCGACACGTACTCGCACGTGCTGCCTTCGATGCAACGGGAAGCGGTCGCCGCCTTCGAGGAGCTCTTCCCCAACACGGACAGCCAGCAAGCTCTCAAGAAGACCGTCAACGTGGATCTGGAGCACGCCCGCTTGGAGCCGAACGTGCCCTCGTGGTGACGTCTATGCAATTCGCGAGGCAAACACCCGAGCAACAGGTTCCTCGTATCGATCCTCTGGCAAACCGTGGACCGCGGGCCCGGCACCGAAGTCTTAGACCCGGACGGTCCTTTCAGCCATCGAGCTGCAAGCCGGCCGGCCGCTGATGCACCCTGGCCGGTCCGCAGGAAGAGTGTTCACGACGAGATGAAGCCTGGAGCACAATCGTCCTACTTCTTGCCCTTCTTCTTCCCGGTGCTCTCGTTCACTGTCGTGGTGGGGTGGCGCTTGACCGTCGACTGCTTCACGAACCGGCCAGTCGCGGCACTCCTTCCGCGCTTCCCGCCTGAAGCTCCCTGCTTGTTCGCCATCGTCAATTTCCTCCTATGCCCTTCCTCGTCCGCTCGATCCTGGCTCCGCGAGCTACCGTGTGGATCCGCCGATGCAATGCGCGCAGTTGTCATAGGGGCGGTCAGCCTTCGCCTCACTCAACGAGTCGTACCAGCGACGGTGCTCTGCGAGGATCTCATCGAGCTGGCAGTTCCCGGTCTCGGCGTTCGTATCGTGGACCTCGAGCGTGTTGGTGTTCCCCAGGTACCGCTTGACCTTCACGACCATGCTTCCTCCCCCGCGCAGCGTGCGGTCACCGCGGCATGCGGCGAACCATCCCGGGATTGCCGTGACGTGCGGATCAGGTTCACATCGTTCGGATCGACGGTTGGAGACCAACCTGAACGAGTCAACCGGGCGGGGCGCTCGGAACCCGTATCCACGGACAGCCTCAGTCTGGCGCGAGCGTCTGCCACATCAGGATGCCCCCATCGGCCGACCCTCGTGCCGGGAGGCGCTCGGAACTGGGTGGGGTTCTGCCCGGAACCCAAAGCCCCTGACCGCTTCGATCCTGAGCGTGCCGCCCGCCACCTCGAGCTTGGCCCGCAGCCGCTGCACGAGGGCTCGCACGGAATACGGGTCGCAGGGAAGGTCGGGTCCGTCTCCCCATCCTGAGCGACGCAGCTCCCGGAACGAGAGCGCTCGACCGGGAGGCGATAGCAGCGAACAGAGCACCTTGAACTCGAGGTCCGAGAGCGGGAGTGGAGACCCGTCGGTCACGATCCGTCGTCCCGTCAGGTCAACCACCGTTCCACCGAGGTCAAGCACGGTTTCCGCGTCGATGAGATCTCGGTCCGATGCCTGATCGTGCTCCGACGTCCAGTGGCGGAGGGTGTCGTGGTCTGGGGCCACCACGACGACCGACCCGAGGTTAAGGAACTCCGGCACGAGCGGCAGCCGATCCGTCCCGACGATGAAGACCGTGGGCACACCCATCACTTGGTCTTGCCCCCGATCGGGTCGCCGGTTCGCGAGTTCTGAACCGATGACGTTCCGATGACCCCCCATCATCGAATCGACCGTGACCCGTCGCTACGTTCGCCCTGGTGTCGGATGAGGCAACGGACGGGGAGGGGTCATGAAGAACATCGTCTTCGCAGCACTCGTCGTTTCGGGGCTCGTCGCCGTTCCGAACCCTGCCGGAGCATCGGGTGAGATCGCGGATGACTGCGCCTACCGGTTGGTCGCGACCGGGGAGCGTCGGGGGATCACCACCGCGCAGCCTGCGCTGATCGGCTGCTTCATGACTTACGAGGCGGCGATCGAGGCGGGCCTCGGTGGGTCGGTGGACATCGCGGCTGGGACCACGGTGGAGCAGCTCACCGACGCGGTCCTGGCGACGGGTTCGGGTGACGAGCTCATCGGGACGGAGTGGAACCAGACGGGCTACGGCGGAGGGAGCAAGAGCTACTTCGCATCATCGACCTGCTCGGCCTCGAACTCGTGGGAGGTCGACTACGTGACCGACACGTGGAACGACCTGTTCTCCTCGGGCAGGGGGTTCGGGGGATGCGATCGCAACCGCAAGTTCGAAGACTCGAACTTCGGCGGTGCATCGCTCCTGTGCACCCCCAACTGCACGAACTACGGTTCGCTCAGCAACCAGGTGTCCTCCCTGCGGTGGAGGGCGGACTAGCCTGCGAGCGTGCCCACCGATGCGGAGATCGTCCGAGCCTCGCTCGAGGAGCCGGCGGCGTTCGGGGAGATCTTCGAGCGCCACTACGATGCGATCGCCCGATTCGCCCGCCGCCGCGCCGGCGAAGACGTCGGCGAGGAGATCGCGGCCAGGACCTTCCTGATCGCGTTCGAGAAGCGTGATCGGTTCGAGCTCACGGCCACGTCAGCTCGCCCGTGGCTCTACGGGATCGCCACGAATCTGTGCCGCCACCATCTTCGCGACGAGCGGACCCACCTGACGGCATTGGGGCGCCTCCTGGACCCCGACGTGGGGATCGGGCTCGACGAGGATCTGGACCGCTGGGATGCCGTCCGGATGGGCCCGGTCCTCGCGAGGGCGATCGGAGAGCTGACGCGTCGGGATCGGGATGCCTTCCTCCTGAACGTGCTCGCTGACCTGAGCTACGCCGAGGTGGGCGAGGCGTTGGGCATCCCGGTAGGCACCGTCCGCTCGCGCATCCATCGTGCACGGCAGGGCTTGCGTGAACGGTTGGCCGCCGAACGGGGAATAGCTAGCGAGACACAGCGACGACCGGAGAGACCGAACGATGGATGAACGCGACCTGACCCGACGCCTCTACGGCGACCCGCCGTCGGATCCGGCGGCGCGCGCACGGGCTCGAGCCCAACTCGATGCCCGTGTCGCGGCTGGCGGACCGTCGAGGCGCGGCTGGGTACTCGGTGTGGCAGCGGTGTTGGTCTTCGCGCTCGTCGTCTCCGCGATCTGGTCGATCACGAGCGGCGGCGCCACCGCGGCTCGTGCCCTCGACCGGCTCGCGAGCATCGACCTGCCTGGATCTCGCCCGGGGCCCGGTGAGGAGCTGCACCAGGTCGTGCGGGAACTCCGATTGGAGGCGAGCGAAGTGCTCGGCGATCCGCAGGAGTTCCGGGTCCAGGTGCTCCTCGACATCCAGAGACGCCTCGCCGCCGATGGCTCCGGGGAGATCCGCGAGGTGGTCCGCGGCATCTCCTTCCCCACACCGGAGGATGAGGCGGCATGGTCCGCACCCGGCGCCCCGCCGTTGCCGACGGTGGGTGATGTCCGAGGCCACGACTTCGCTCCAGGTCAGAGCACCCATGTCGACCCCTCGCTCGTCCCGACCGACCCCGACGAGATCGTCGCGCAACTCCGCGACGGGAGCCTGTTCCCGACCGGTGGCGAGGATGCCGGTGTCCTCGAGGCGATCGGAGAACTGCTCGGTCAGGGGGACATGCCCCAGCCCACCCGTCAGGCGCTCCTGGAGGCTGCGAGCCGGCTGGACGGGATCGAGCTGCTCGGGACCACCGAGGATCCGCTCGGGCGCGCCGGGGAGACCTTCTCCGTCACCTCGGGCCAGCTCGAAACTCGACTCGTGTTCGATCCCCGCACCGGCTCGTTGCTCGCCATCGAAGACCGTCGGCCGCTCTCGGGAGGGCCTTGGATGCTCGCCGGCTGGACCGCGTACGAACCTGCCTCGATCGTCGGCGTCGACTGACGCGTCCGTGAACCGGTTCGCCCCGTGAGGGCAAACCCGGATGGGTGCCCGCTCGGAGGTGGCTGCCCTGCGCGAACGCAGGGTGCGGAGAGGAGGAGCGGTGAGCATCAGCGCGATGACCAACGTCGCGGTGAGTCGGCGGACCGATGACCTCGGTACGGGTGCGCGAGGCGAACGTCGAACGGCGCGGGAGACGGCGGTCTCGACCGCCGACGAACCGGCGACGCAGAGTCCCGCGACCGCCGCGTTGAAGTCGATCGCGGCCTACATCCCGACCGAGATCATCACCTTGTACGTCGCCACCCTGGCGGTCCTCGCGGCGAGCGAGCCTTCCACCGGGGCGCCGGCAGCTGAGGCTGGCCGGACCGGCGGCACGATCGCGAACTCGGCGGGGCTCGTGGCGTTCTGGATCTTCATCGTTCTCACCCCGGTGGTCGTCTGGCTCGTCTACGCCGCGAAGGTCCGCAACGCCAACAAGGCCTTGCCGAAACGCCCGAAGACCTGGCCCTGGTGGGAGATGATCTCTGCCTCGATCGCGTTCGCCACCTGGGCCTACGCGATGCCGAACTCGGTGTTCACGCGCTTCGAGTGGTACACGACCGCGCTCGGGGGACTCGCCGTGCTGATCGTCTCGACGGCATTGGGGCTGGTCGCCCCGATCGTGCAACGCCCGCTCAAGAGCCGATGAGCGGCGCACCCGTCCCGACGGCAGGGAGCCAGGGTGCGGCCGCTCCGAGCATCGGCGTGGCCCTCTCGGGGGGTGGCCACCGGGCGGCCCTGTTCGCCCTCGCCGTGCTCACCTACCTCGTCGACGCCGGGAAGGCTCGCGACGTCGTGAGCATCGCCTCGGTCTCGGGTGGGTCCCTCACCAACGGCTACGTGGCGCAGTCGCTCGACCTCCGATCCACGACCCCGGCGGCGTTCCGCGAGGCGATCGGACCGCTCGGGCGCCGGCTCGCACACACGGGGACGTTGTTGCCCCCGTCCCCCTTCACGTGGCTCTACCTGATCGCGACGGTGCTCGCCGTCGCGTGCTTGGTCGCGGTGTGGTTCCTGCCGATCGTGCTCGCCGGACGCTGGATCGGCTTCGCGGTGCTGCTCATCGTCGTCGCGTTGCTCATCCAGGCGCGGGGATTGGTCTGCGCACGAGCGTTCGCGAGGACGCTGTACTCGCCCACCGGGGCACCGACGAAGCTCGCGCAGTGCTACCACGAGCTCGATCACGTGATCTGCGCGACGGAGCTCCACGCAGGAGAGAACGTCTACTTCGCGCCGAGGTTCGTCTGCTCCTACCGGCTCGGCCTCGGGACACCGGGTGACCTCGATCTGCACGTCGCGGTGCAGTGCTCGGCGGCGCTCCCGGGTGCATTCCCGCCGAGGTGGCTCCCCACCGACCGACACGGGTTCAGCGCCGGCCGTGACGACGGCGCGACCGCATCGCGGATGGCGCTGGTGGACGGCGGCGTCTACGACAACATGGCCGACCAGTGGGCGCTCGGGATCCGCGCACGGCTCCGCCGCTGGCCCACCCTGCAGGCCCGTATCCCGGACGAGGAGATCATCGTCAACGCCTCGGCGAGCGTCGGGTGGACGCCGCTTCGACGGATGCGGATCCCGATGATCGGGGAGATCGCGGCGCTGCTCCGCGACAAGACCATCCTCTACGACAACGGCAACGCCGTACGTCGCGAGCTCGCCGTCGAGCGGTTCCGTGGCATGAACGCGGATGGTGCGCTCGTGCACATCGCCCAGAGCCCACTGCGCGTCGCCGACCGCTACGCATCGAGCAGCGATCCCGACCTCGCGGAGCGAGCAGCGGAGGTCATCAGCCTGCTCGGAGCACACCGCGAGGACTGGGCGGCGGATGCGGCCGCTGATGCCACGATGGGGACGACGTTGTGGGGCTTCCGTGCGAACGACGCCGAGCGGTTGTTCCGCCACGGGTACGTGCTCGCGATGGCGAACCTGCACGTGCTCCTCGGCCACCCACTGCTCGAGGTGCCGACTCCAGAGGACATCGCCCAGTTGCTGCGCGGTGCCCCGACGGCGACAGGAGGCTGAGAACGGTGTTGCCACCACAGGTCCAGATGGATCCCGCCCCGCCGCGATGGTTCGAACTCACGGTCCTCGCGCAGGACCCCAGCATCATCGATCCGACGGCGACCGATCCGGAGCGCCGGATGCTCCGCGCCACGGTCCGCGTCCCCGCGAGCGCCCTGCGCCCGGGCCCTCGAGGGCCCCGGTTCCACGTCGTCGACTACGACCCGGGGACCCGCGAGATGCACGCCCCGGTCGAGCTCCTCGCTGACGACAGGACGGTCCGCGATCGGTTCGCCGATGCCCCCGACGGAGCGCTCCTCGCCGATCGCGCCTTCCACGCACAGAACACCTATGCGATCGCGGCGCACACGCTCGCCACCTTCGAGTCCTCGCTGGGGCGCAGGGTCCCGTGGGCGTTCGGATCGCACCAGCTCTACCTGATCCCCCACGCGATGTCCGAGCCCAACGCCTTCTACGCCGACCGCGATCAGGCGCTGCTGTTCGGCGACTACCAGGTCGACGGACGTCCCGGGTCGACGTGCCTGTCGCACGACATCGTGGCGCACGAAGCGACCCACGCGATCCTGGATGGTCTGCGGAACCGGTTCGACGTTCCCGGGCTCCCGGACCAGGCGGCGTTCCACGAGGCCTTCGCGGATATCGTCGCCCTGCTCTCGGTGTTCTCGCTGCCGGCGGTCGTCGACCGCCTGCTCGCGGCCGATGCGGACCGCACGCTCGAGGCATCCGACGTCTCGCGCGAGTCGCTCCGCTCCCTCGCGCTCGTCACGATCGGCGAGGAGCTCGGCGACGTGATCCACCGCGAACGGGGCGGGGGGCTCAGGGCCTCGGCGTCGCTGGCACCGACCGAGGCGTGGAAGGACCTCGACTCGCGGGCCTGGCTCGAGCCCCATCGGCGAGGCGAGATCCTCGTCGCAGCGACGATGGGCTCGCTGATCGATATGTGGCTGCACCGTCTAGAAGGCCTGGAGCAAGCAGGCCAGCTGGACCGGGCACGTGCCGCCGAGGAGGGTGCCAAAGCCGCCGCGCACCTGCTCGGCATGATGATCCGTGCGATCGACTACTGCCCGCCCGTCGACTTCGAATACGCCGACTTCCTCGACGCGCTGCTCCTCGCCGATGTCGAGACGGTGCCCGACGACCGGCACGGCTACCGCGACACCGCGATCGAGCGGTTCGGGGACTTCGGCATCCGTCCACGAGCCTGGCCACCGGAACGCGTGATGGTGCCACTGGACGACTTCAACTACCGGGACTTCAACTACGTCGCGCTCCGCTCGGAGACCGAGGAGGTGTTCCGCTACATCTGGCAGAACGCCGAGGTCCTCGACATCGACACGTCGTTCTACCTGAAGGTGGAGGACGTCTTGCCGACCGCTCGTGTCGGGCCGGACGGCTTCTTCGTCGTCGAGTCCGTGGCCGACTACGTCCAACAGCTCGAGACGACCATGGGCGAGCTGCGGGCGATCGCCCCCGCGGCCTTCGCGGCGGTCGCGGGTATCGACGACGAGGTCCCCGTCAAGGTATGGGGAGGAGGCACGATCGTGTTCGATCAGTTCGCCCGCGTGAAGTACCACCTGTGCAAGCGGCTGGATGACTGGGATCGCCAGGCGTTGCGGCTCACCTACCTGGTGCGTCAAGGGATGCGGACCCGCGACGGCTACGGGTTCTCGCTGGGCCTTCCCGCCGGGATGCGGTTCGCGATCGCACACCGACCCGCCGTCCGCGCGACGGAGGGGTGGTGAGCGCCGTGCCAGGACCCGTCCCTGATCGGATCAGCGTCCGGATGCACCGCGTGGGGTTCGGCGATTGCTTCCTGCTCACGCTCGGCTACCCGGCGCCGCTGGATGACGGGCGTGACGAACGCCACCTCCTCATCGACTTCGGGACGATGAGCTCGGCGGGCGTGCCCTCGGCCGAGACCGCGGCGGCGATCTCGGAGCGCACGGGTGGGCAGCTCGATGTCGTCGTGATGAGCCACCGCCACCGCGATCACGTCTCCGGGTTCGCGAGCGCCGCCAACGCCGCCGCGCTCACCGCGACCCGCCCACCGTCCCTCGTCGTCCGCCCATGGACGGAGGACCCCGACGCCGATGCGAACTTCACCGGGGTCGACGGTGGTCCCGGTGCGGAGTCCCGCGCCTTCCTCCGCGAGCTCGGCACCGCGCGGGCCTTCGCCGATGGGCTCGCGAACGAGGTGACGAGACGCAGCGCCAGCGGCTTGCATCGGGAGCTCCGGACCGTCGCGATGCTCCAGCTCGCCAACGAAGCGGCGGTCGACCAGCTCCACGCCTGGGCCGGCGCCGACGCCGGCGAGTACCTGCACTACGGGAAGCCATCCAGGATCGGGAAGATCGTGCCGGGCCTCACCGTGCACGTGCTCGGCCCACCAACGATCGAACAGCATTCCGAGGTCGCGACCCAACGGCAGGACGACCCGGATGAGTTCTGGATGCTCTACCGCCAACTCGCCGACCAGCTCCCGCTCCAGACGCTGCACCTGCTCGGGGGCCGCGATGCAGCGGCGAGGTCGGCGCCCTCGATCGCGACCGATGCTGGTGGTGCGATCGATCCGGGACCGGTCCGATGGATCACCGAGCGCCTCGATCGCCAAGAACTCGCATCGTCGCTACGACTCGTCCGCCTGATGGACGAGGTGCTCAACAACACGAGCCTGATCCTCGTCTTCGAGCTGGAAGGTCCCGCCGGGCAGCGCCGGCTGCTGTTCCCGGGGGATGCCCAGATCGAAAACTGGGAATACGCCCTGAAGATCGTCGACGTGGCTGAGAACCGCGCCTTACTGGATCGGATCGACCTGTACAAGGTGGGCCACCACGGGAGTCGCAACGCCACGCCTCGATCGTTGTTCGAGTTGTGGGGCGACCCATCTCCACGTGCGTTCCCCATGGCCTCGTTGCTGTCGACCAAGCACGGCGTGCACGGCCACCACGTCGAGACCGCCGTCCCGCGCGAGACGTTGGTGGCGGCGCTCGACGCCCGGACCACCCTGCTGTCCTCCGATGAGATCGAGGCGCCATGGGTGGAAGTGGGGGTGGACCTCAACTCGGCGGATCCGTTCGCGGAGACCGCCAGGGCAGCGCCCTCCGGGTAGGCGAACCGACCAGGCCCGTCGCGGCAATCCATCGTCGAAGGTCCATCCGTCCGGCGAGCCCACCCGGGTTCGCCGATCCACCTGCTGCCACGCGACCGCCACGACCAGAGGAGCCTGCGATGTCGACCCCCCGCCGGCCTGACCTGCACCCGACCAGCACCACCCCGACGACGTCCTGGCCCCGGCGCCATCCTGCGCTCACGACGATCCTCGGCATCATCGCTGTCGTCGTGATCGTCGGGAGCATGGCCGATGCCGACGGCCCCGTCCCCCCGACCGGTGGCACCTCGAGCGGCGGGGGCCCTCCCGAGGTGGTCGCGCTGCCCGATGTCATGGGGTCAGACCTCCCGGACGCGCGGGCCGAGCTCCACGACGCCGGGATGCGAGTCTCGGTGAAGCACCGCTTCTCGAAACAGCCGAGCGGGACGGTCTTGGACATGACCACCGTCGGTGACGCCGAGACCCCAGGCAGCCTCGTCACCGTCGTGGTCGCCCAGCCGTACCCGCGGTTGCGTTCGGTCGTCGGCGACCGTTTCGGTCCGGCGGCCGCGGG
>JGI10216J12902_103813148_pt1 | contig 37553 bp, 78 predicted proteins | sample KanNatreferecore_FD_12902 | JGI IMG/M metagenome (IMG submission 12902)
ATGGAGCACGCACCGTTTACGCCGTTCATCGTCCTGTCCCGACTCTCGGACACGGACGCGCAAGCCGTCATCAAAGACGGAGCCAGCGCGTTTATAGACAAGCGTATCGGCCCGATGGCCGATGACTTGTATAAGCGCATTGAGCTCGAACGCGAACGGCTGAGACACCAGCAGGCCGGCGCGGAGTCTATGGCGAAAATTCAGGCGATGGCGAAGCGGGGGAAGTAAAAAGTCCCGCGCTGAGGCGGGACTTATATCAATCGCTCTGTCTTGAGTATATGTAACTGACCTTTACACCCAAGCACTCGTAGCCTTTTGACGAAAGATGGTTACGCGCTTCGGATTCGGTTGAGAACTTGTCATCAAGGGCGTAGTAATGCGTACCAGGACTCCACTTATAAATCCAATCTACGGGTTTTGCTTGTTGCCAATCGCGTAATAGTTTCTCGGCCTTTGTCCTGTCAAGACGCATCAGGCAGGAGTCAATAATGTACTCCTGAACATTAGTCAAGGACACGCGCAAACCTTTTTCCTGCATTTGCATGATGAAAATTCGCTTGCGAATCTCAAAAGGCAGTGGTTCCAACATCATTACATCCAGTACGCATCGCAAACGGCATCCGCAAAACGCTTATCAATTCTTTCAATGGCGCGGATGGACTTTGCGACTCTTAGTTCGGATGCTCGGAGTTGATGTCTGGTAGGCGATGGTGCAAGCCCGCGTTTTTCGTAAGCCGATTTTATTTCGTCGCGTGCGACCAGAGAATTGATATAGCGTGTCCAGAGATTTTCCCACTCTTCGCTTTCTGATTTCTGTTTCACTCTCTCATCTCCTTCTCCCCCAACTCAATCAACCACTCGATACAAACCGCTTCAGACTCTCCACGTCGCTTTCTAAGCGTAGTCAGGCGGCGCATGTAGTCAGTCGTTAGTCTGCCGGTGAGACGCGCGGTATGTCCTTTGTGCATGTGGCACGAGACGCACACCATAATGAGTCTGTCGCTGTTGTAGTCTTCGTGATGGCCGTCCAGTTTGTTGGACGGCTTGCCGCATTTCTGACACTTACCGTTAGCGGCAATACGGAGTTTTTCAAGTTCTGACTTTGGGATGGTAACAAGCTGCTGGGCGCGTTGTTTTGTCACTCCCATTTTCTCACCGATTTGGGAGTAGGATAATCCTTCGCGCTTTAGCTTCCGGGCTTGTTCGCGTCTTTCATTCATTTTTACAATTCTCCTTGTGAAACTCCACGGCCACGCGAATCCCCCTTGAGTAGTTTCGCTTCCCCAAATTTTTCAGGTATAGGAAAACGTCTTCGGGGATGGTAGCTGTTTTCCTGACCGTCTTGACTGCGCTGAGTTTGGGGCGGCCCTGTGTTCTTTTAGGTTTTGGCATAACCAATCTCCAGGTTTTGTAGATGCTGATCCCACTCTTGGCCTTGTTCGCGGTTGGCACTCCACGGCCAAGAGTAAGTTTCCATCAGCGCGTTTTGTTCAGCGTCTAATTTCTCGTACTCACTCCAATCACCCGACTCTTTAGCGGTCATCGCCGCGAGAAAAATGTACGCCTGGTTGGTACACATGCGCGAGAATATTTTTACCGGCATGGAACGGCTTTGTTTATATGTCACTAGAAAGAAATGTGGGAATTTCTTCTCACATACACCTTTCCGGGTTTGCCAAGACGTTTTATCTCAATCACTATATCGCGTACTTCAATCTTGACGATCTTTCCGTAATTATCCTTACGCCCACCGGCAATAACAGTCTTCTTTTCAGTATCCTTGATTGTGTACATGGGTGTCTCTCCTGTTTGTTTACTATCCTGCCATAATAATATCATACTAAAACATTGCTTGTCAACTAGGACTTTAGTTTCCCGCTACGCCCGACTGGTTGTATAATCCGACCGTTGCTCTACCCGACTCATCCACTATAGGAGAATCGCTTGGGAACAATCGGAGTCGGAATGCCGCAAACCATCCTCCTGAATCACTTCGGGCGACTCATCTACGATGCCTTTGGCGAGTACCCGTATCTGGTCGGATCGGCCACGCAATCAAAGCAATGGCGCGACGTAGATGTGCGCGTGATTTTGTCCGATGAAGACTACGCGCGGATCGTTGGCAGCTTAGAGAGTCCGCCAATTCTAAATAAGCGCTGGTCTGCGCTCTGCCTAGCGTTCTCGGTCTTGGGAAAGGAGATGACCGGCCTACCGATTGATTTTCAGATTGACCAACAAACCGACGCCAACGAAAAATACAAAGGGGATCGTCACTCGCTGATTTTGTATGGGGATATTCAACTCAAAGGAGATTCAACATGACCCGCATCAAACCTTCGCCTATCTCATTCTCGCTCTTGTTTCTCATCGCTCTATTTCTCGGCATCTCGGCCCGGCTCCCGATGCCCGCGCACGCGCAGGACTTCGGCCCCACCCCAACCGTTACACCAACTGAGACCCCTGGCCCCACCGCCGAACCCGTCACACAGGAGCAATCGGATACCGTCACCGGCAACGCCGAAGACGCGCCGATTGACATCCCCGCCGCGCTTACGATTGTTGTCTCACTCATCGTACTCTTTTCGTCACTCCCTGGCGTCGCGTTTTTTCAATCGGCGCTGGTAAATATTGGTAAGGCGTTAGGTGTCGTCACCGACGGCAACGCACCACGAGCGTTTGCGCTGTTGTCGCTGGTGCTGTTCGGTGTTCTAGTCTATTTCCAGTTAGGCCAGCACGCGGTTGATCTCAAAGCGCTTGACTCCGTTCTCGGCCAGATCGGCCAAGTGGCCGCGTTCGTCGGTGCGCTCGTTGTCAGTCTCATCATCGGCCCGCAGACGCACGACGCGCTCAAGGCGCTCAATCTTCCCGGCGTGAGCACGTCGCACAGTAACACTCGCTAGACGACTCCATAACTGACTCCAGAATCAAACAGGCCCCCGGACATCCTAACGGGGGCCTGTTGCATCAGTGGATTGTGCTGCTGGTTGGCGGTGGCTAGGCTCCTTTCTCGGCGGTGCAAATATTTCTGAACCAGTCATCCTCGCCAGTCCACGTTACCATATCTGCCACGACCGCGTTGGAAAACTCGCGCGCGCCTTCGTCTTCCAAGAAATTGAATAACTCATCGGCGGACGCTGGCTTGAATCCATTGTTTTTCAGGATTCCCCGGATGACCTTCTGGATTCGGTATTCAAATTTTTCTTCTGCGGTTCCGGTCGTCATGCTGATTATCCTTTCTTGATTGACTTCATCTTGTCAAATAGTTTGCGCGTCGCACGTTCGATCTCTACGCGACTATGACCAGCGACTATAAGCCGAGAGACTCTATACTCGGCATCGGTCAATGGAATGTAATCAAGGTCGTCAATCTTGGCCGTGGAGCTATGAAATGATCCGTCCGAGAGCCGCAGGTAATAGTAGTCCATTCTTGAGTCCTTTCTTGGTCGCCTATCGTTATTGTCTGCTATCGCTGGTTGATTTGCTTTTTCTTTTTCGGTGTTTTGTTTTCGTCTCCAGAACTTAGCACCCATTCTAGAACAGCCACCTTGTTTTCAAGAGCCACTTGAACTAGAGCCAGTGGCGCATTAATAGAAACGTCGGCGGGTGGATAACCAAGGCGCTCGTCCGATTTTAGACGATCAAGTACCTGCCTGATCTCATCTTCTGATTTCATATTTTATCTCCCCGCCACTTCCAGCACCATCCCCGCCGCGTACACGCCGAACGGTAACGCGAAGGCGGCGACGATCATAGCGATGATGGCGATTTGGCTCTTGGTCATTTCTGGCACACAACGCAGTGCCGCTTCCCGGATTGTAAATACACAAACGTGGTTGAGCCGCAGGCGCATGGCGTCTCTGGATTGATGGCCGGCGCGGCCTCCTGTGGCTGGAGCGCTTCGCGGGCAATATTCATGCAGGACTCAAGGGACGTTGCGTCAATTTCAATCGTCCTAAGTGCTTCTCGTAGCCGCTCAATCTCGGCGGCTTGGGCGTAAACTTCGGCGCGTTTTGTTTCCGCTTCCTGACACAATCCAGAAATGATAGCGTCGCGCTCGTCCAGCAACTCAACCACATCGCCGGTGTAGGCATTGAGCTTATGGAGAGCATCGGAGTGCGCCTCGCGCCGCATGTGTTGTTCTAGAGTCTCGCTCATCATTCACCTTTTGCTTTCTTGAGCACAGCAGCGGTAATATTTAGGCACGCATTCGCGGCGTCGTAAGGATCGCGGGCATTTGATAAAACGTCTCCTATTTTCTCAAGCGCCGACGTGAGTTCCGCGATGGTCTGCCGATCGTCTCCATAGGCGTTGCAGGCCGTGACGATAAACTCGGCGTTTGATAAAGCTATCTCCGGTTCGATAACATCTGCCGCATGTATTCGGCAAAAAGTCTCGGCAATGACGCCCGGTATACCGTCTGCCAGAATTCCACAATCCTGCTCATATCCTGGCCGTGGCCTAACAATTTTCCACGGCGTCGGCGTGTGCTTGCTCATCGCTTCAAAAATCCTTTCCGCTTCTGGCGACCGTCCGCGTAGCGCTTGGTATAGATGCGCCGATGCTTAGGACGCAATGGTAGTTTGTCGAGCCAGCCGAATAAAGACGAACGCTTGATAATCATCACCGCACCGCCTGACTCAGCCACATAATGAGCATGGCAACCGGATAGCCGAACATCAGGATAAGCACAGCGATAACCGTTGCGACCATCTTGGCGTTACTGCGCCGCAGGATTGATCGGCTTCGGCGAAGTTGATCGTCTACGATGACAGGGATAGGTGGGTAGTGTCTGGGCGTGGTTCGCATGTTAGGAATCCTTCTCAACGTGCTTGCCTAGCATCGGGTCAGGCGGCCACATTCCCGCCAGAATCATCATCGGAACGGCTTCTATCTCTAGAAGGCGCGGCGTTCGTCCTTCGCCTCACACGCACCCGCATGAGCCGCAGTAAAAAACGGTGTCGGGGTCTTCGGTGACATTGATGTCACCGTGGCAGTTGGGACACAGGCCGGCCAACTCCGCGAGCGGTTCGTTTGTGTACGTCTTTCCGGTTTCGGGATCAATGTCTCCATCAGAGATGGAGTTTTCCAACTCGGCTGATAGGTAACACGACTTGCAGAGTTGCACTCCAGCGCCCCCTTCGCCGGTGTCGCGTGTTTTCTTGCCACAGTCCAGGCAATTATAGAATCCGGAACCTTGACGTGCCCTGTTAAATTTTGGAGTGTATTTTGTTTGCATGGCCGTTCTCTCCTTGATGACCCTTCCCTGCCTATGACTGATTCTGATTTACAGCCTTTGTCGTCGGATTGACCTGTTTGACGACACGTCCGGAGCCCGTCTCAATCATCCATTGGCTACGGCGTAGGTCGCCGGTTGTAGTCAGCGGCGCGGGTTTACGGACGAGCTTGCTATTTTTGAGTGTGGGCGTTGGGTCTTTCATGGCTATTCTCTCCAGTCCGGGATTGGCCCGGTGTTAGAACGTGCAAGTCCACGAGCAGGACTCGCCTTCGATTTTGTACGTCCCGTCATCATTCGCGCTGAGTTTGAAATGCTTGTTAGCGCGGCAAGCGGCCACTACCATTTTAACCGTAGTGTTGAGATGGGGATCGCCGCCGCCGATGACCGTGGCGGTTTGGATGTTATTTAGGATGTGCTCGAACCGCCTTGAGTTGCGCTTGACGACGGTTGATTTAGTTTTACTAACCACCACATCAACGCCGTTTTCGGTTCGGTATTCGTGTCTTAGTGCGATTGGCTTTGTCATCTTCATTCTCTCCCGTTTTGTCCGGTGTCGTCGTACATTTGCTTGTAGCACTCGTAGCAAAGTTCTGGTGAGTGCTTTGTTATTGAAATGTTGTTACCATCAACGTAAGAGTACAAGTGCTTGAGACAGAAACTCTTTCGGCACTTCGCGCAACGGCTCAGCTTTCTAAAGCCTGGCCGTGTGCCACAGTGATTACATGCGGCGCACAGAATTCTTCCTGACATTCTTGTTATTCCTGGTTAGATTTGCGCCGTACAATTGAGACATATAGACGAAGAAAACAAGGTGAGAGTCTTCGTTTATATTGACACCTTTGATTTCTTTTGTCTCACCATGCAACTGACCTGCTAACTGACTGATTATTTTTTCCATCTCATCTCTCCGCTCCCCTTAGTTTTTCTTACGGTTCAAATATACAACAATATGCACAAATTAGTCAAGGGGCAAACCTAGTACATTTGGGTATTGACTAATTTGTGCATATTGTGTTACTATCGTTTTTGTAGATGGGGGATGTAACACCAAAGCTGGACTAACCGCTCGGCCTTGTTGGGCCACAACAGAGCGTGAAAGTGCGTGACCTACAGCGGCAGTGACCGCCGACATGCACGGTCGAAGGTGGCAGCCGGATAGACGGCGTACTCCGGGGGATGGTATGTAGCAATGTGTGAGCATGGCGCGGCGAGAATAATTTAGATGCGTCGTCAGAGCGTACACCGCACAAAATACCATCTCCCGGAATATCACTATAAGGATACTCTCGATGGCAAACTCGAAACTTCGCGCCCGACCCGCTCTCCGTCCAAGCGGCCTTAGTCGCGGGCGGCATGTGAATAATCTATCGCATGAGTTCTGGAAAGCGTTTGTGAAGGCGGTAGATGTTTCTCGCGGTTCGGGCGGGGCGGGATCACGCACCATTGAATGCGCTGGCTGGCTCTGGCTCTACATCTACACCGGACGCCAGGAATACCTGGACCAATACCGACTAAAACTCGGAGAGATTGTCACTGACTCCGACAAGCGGCAGCAGATGGACGAGCGCTTGCGATGTGCGGCGCTCAAGGATGAGACGAAATGACCAACTCAACATTTCGAGATGACGGATGGAATGACGCTCTGGCTGGTTTGCCGCCTTCCCCGCTGGATATTCCGGTGTATGCGGCTGAATACATGGAAGGCTATAACGCATTCCTGGCAAAGCATAAAGTCTTGCGCCGCGTCATTGCATGCGCTCACCGCGCCATGACCGCTTACAACTGGAGTCGCCGCGTCGCTGTCAAGTTTGCCATCGGCCACTACAAGGCCGGGACACTTGGCGACTCAACCAGTTACACGCCGAAGTTCAAACCCCGCCGTGAGATGAGCGGGGAAACTCAGAACATGCTGACGCACAGACGGCGCAGCATGGCACGGTAAAGGAGAGATGAGCATGGACTACAAAATTATCGAATCGAAGTCACCAAACGATTTATCCGCGACGGTGACGGGTCATCTATACGACGGATGGAAACTGTACGGAAATCTCGTGATAACCATCAGCCCTGAAGATGGACAGTGGTATTACACGCAGGCGGTTGTCAGAGATTTACCTGTCAAAAACAATACCGACTGAAAATTAACAACCTAATCGCCTACCGCGAAACGCGACAAGGTCAGGAAATGTATGACCCGCACACGAGTGACTTGGCCCCTCGGACACTAGGCGGCGCGGCGGGAAAACTGAATGCTTACGAAGGGAGAGAGAATGCGAATTAAATTATTTGGATACAGCCTGAATATCGCACTTGAGAAAGACGAGGTTGACCCGCTTCACTGGACTCTCAAGAAGCAGCGCCGAGTCGCCGCACTCATTTTGAAGGACGCTCAAAAACGCACGGGGCGCAAAGACATCGGACTCGTTGAACTCATAAGGTCTGCGCGGCCCATCCTGTATAAAAACGGAGCACCTAGATTTGGCGGCAAAGCCAACATCGCAGAACTTGGAGTGTCTAAGGATTTTGTGGAGAAAGCTTTTTGTTACGCTCACGGCTACGAGACCACTATCTCATAAGCCGCCACGTTCACAGCGCCAACAGGTTGGCCGTGGGCTAATCAAGGAGATGCCTGACCCGATACTAAATCTTGACAACTCACAAACTTGACCTAAGCCTAACTTGTGAAAAAGGAAAATAGAATGGACGCAAAATCTTTTCAAGACCAACTCAAAGAAGCCAAGACCACAATCACGATCACGCCCGACCCGCTTGTGATGGAGAAAGTCGGGGATACGTTCCGGGGACTTTATCTCGGCATCCGACCATTTGAAAAAATTGACCAGACTACCGGCGAACTAAAGCGAATGCCGGTCGCCCACTTCTGGGACGGCGAAAAAGTCGTTTTCAACATGGGCAAGCAGATGACTGACTCAATTCAAGTTCTCCCCCCCGGCACGAGCGTTGAAGTTAAGCTCAAGGAACTCAAGAAAAACTCGAAGGGCGGCAGCACCAAGATTTACTCAATCACGCCGCTGGATATTCCCCGCGTTGATTTGCGCGATATGTTCGGCGGTCACCTGGAAATCTCGGCCCCCGCACCTGAACACTTGGCGCTTCCGAGTCCGCAGCCACAGCGCGACCTCCGCGCCGAGTGGGTTAAGTTCTGCTCCGCGAACGGGGCCACGGAGACTCATATTCGGCAAGCGCTCGGCATGGATCGAGTCAGTGAATGGATGGCGCAAAATCCCGGACGTACCATCGAAGACGCCATGTCTCTGGTTCACGAAGTCTTGCAGCCGTTCTAGGATTACCCACACCCCCAAGCCGGGGCCGACTTGCAACCAGCTCCGGCGACTGGGGACGAAGGAGTTACACCGTGAGAAAACTAACTCAAGCAGAACTTTGTGAACAAGACGTTGAGATCATTATCCCGCCCGACAAAATTGGGATTGCGCTCGGTGACGAAGTACAACAGGCACTCACTGGCTACATTCCGCGTGAGCAGAAGGACGGTAGCTGGAAATACATTGTGCCTGCGTATCTGGCGCGCCAGGTCGAAGAGCTTGGAAAGCGTTTAGAGTCGCCTAATGCCAAAGCCTAATCCACTCTCCGCTCTCCGCCGCCATCTCTCGGCCTGCCTACCGCTCCTGACTGCGCTCCAGCCCGCGCCCGATGCCGACGCCCGGACGCGCCAAGAATGGGCGGCGTTACGGGATGCGGTGGAGCGGTCGGTAGCGTGTGCTAGTAATGTCAGGACGGAGAAAACGAAATGAACGACGACCATATCACCATCGAGCGCACGACCACCGAGCGCTTAGAGATCACGACGCCGCAACGACTGTGTGCCAGAGCCTTTGACTACATGACTCGCAATGGATACACCGTGATTGATTCAAAGTTCATCACGGGGCCTCCGGTGACAATCAAGACAGTTGGCGAGAAAGTTGTAACGACAGAGCCGCAGATAATAAGCGCGGTGGCATTAGACGCGCGTGTAATTGGTGGGTGAAAATGACCGCCTTTATCTCAACGTCCGAAGACAGCGAGTCCTTCCAGCGCCTTGTCACCTTCGCCGCTGACATTCCCGGAGCCGTGGACGATACCGGCAAGCGCGGCCTGAAAAATCTAGGCGACCGGATCAAGCGCGTGCTCATCCATCACTACAAATGGACGCAGTACATCGCCAAGCGATACGATGACGCTTGCGCCGATGTCCTAGATTACTACACCAAGCGCCTCGCGCGCCTGAATAGAGTCGGCTGGATCAATCGGGAACAGGCTTTTGAGTTAGGTCTTCCGATTGTAGAGCGCAGCACCGCGAACATGCTGGAGATGGCTCGACTCGCGCATGAACAAAAAGGAAACAAGGAAGCCCTGGACGGATTCACTGACGCCTTTTGGTACAAAGCGGAATACATGGCTAATGCCGTCGAATGGTGGCCGGAGTGGTTCGACAAAGATTCTCAGCGTGCGTCATCGGTGTATGAGTGCTTGATCTTGTTCAAGCTCGGCAGCCTGAAAAAGAGATTGGCCGGGGTCGCCTACAACTATTGGCGCGATCACCAGACCTTGAGCTATCGGGAGATGGAGAGTTACATTGACACGCTCAAAGCCAACAAGCCAACCCAAAATACAAATCAATTCCAAGAAATCAAAGGGGAGGCCGTGGCGAAGCTAGAGAAACTGAATAAACACGCGGAGAACAGCAAACAAAACGAGATCGCGGATATTATAGAGAGAGTAGGTAAGCTATGAAAGTCTTACCCGACGAAAACGGTTTAGATCGTAGGCCGCACAATCTAGCGCCTGATGCTTGGTACTACGAAGAGAAAAACGGACTTAGCATTTACTACAACGGGAGTCTTATCTGCGTCATTCCGCGCCGTAAACTGGAAGCGTCGTTGAAGCGGATCAACGTGGCGCGGAAGAAGTCAAAAAAGTAAAACTCATAAGGAGAATAACGTGAACACCTATCAGGTAAAAATCGGACGTAGCGCCCAAACACCCTTTGACACTCTAATTGTCCGGGCGACATCAGTATCCAACGCCGAGAAGAAGGTCAACCAGAAACGCAAAGAGCTTATGCGTGACGGAGATAAGACACTGCGTGTCCTATCAGTCGTTGAATTGATCGGTGACTTTGTGGACTAGCGCCGCCCCCGGCCTATTCTGACCGTCGTTCGGGGCGGCGGGTGAATGGAGAGTGAGTATGAAACGAGACAGCTTAGGAGAACCCTACTCCGCCGCACTTCTAAAAATCTTGGAAGGCATGGAGAAGGACAACCGATTATTGATCTTGGACGGCTCGGACGAACTACTGTCACTCTGTGACCTAATCAACATCAAACACCAAGAGCGGATGTTGGCGATGCAATTACGCAGTGTCGCGGAAGACAAGCTAAAGGCATGATCCTATACGACGGGCGCGGACACAAGTATAACTTCGTCAAAGCGCAGCGACGCTTTCAACACTACGGCGTCAACGGAAAGCGTTACCAGTTTTGGTACGAAGTTGGACGCGGTACGTGGCTGTACTTTAGAGCGGACGACGGCTGGCGCAAGTGCCGCATGTGGTTCATGCCAGGCGGTGTCGGGGAACTGTTTACAACACACGCGCTTTACCGGGAATGCCCCGCCGTTGACGCCAGCGCGGCCACTGGAGATAAGCCATGACCTATCCAGGAATAATTGAACAGCGTAAGCGCGACGAAGCCGCCAAACAAATACGGTTGTGGCGCGGGATCATATACTCGCAGCGGCGCGATCCACGCTATGACGTGCATACCGAGATCAGGATCAATAACGGAATCATCGCCATTCGTGCCTATCGGTACGCGCTGAAACTGTTCGGGGACGCCAACGCGGGCGGGTGACGCGGGCGGGTTCGTGGTTGACGATGATCCGAAAGTGTCCTGAGTGCGGCCAAGAGTTTTACTTCGTCTGGGAGTCTGGCGCTGAAACACTCGCGCATATATTCAGCGTCAATCCCGACCTGAAAATAATCTGTACTCGTTGCGGTCGCCTGCAAATGCTCAGACAGTGTAAGCGCGTTGACTTCCGGGAAGACGTTCGGGCGGTCGTAGCCTACAACGGGTTTATGTGCTGGCCGGAAGCGCGGGAGTTTGTGGCGTAGGTGTGGCGAATGGCGGGGAAGGTGTTGACAAGCGACGGTGACGCATGGTAATATTGATTTGGCGTCGCGGCCATCTGACAATCGGGAACAAAAACACGAAAGCATCCGGTTTTGTTCTCAGGGTGCGGGAATAGGGCTACTCGATGGCCCACCGCGACCCCGTATCCTGAGAAGAGAACCGGATTTTTTATTTATACAAGGAGAAAATGATATGGCTGTACAAATGTTTGTCATGCGATACGGAAACTCGGAAGAAAGCCTTGACGGATGTATTGTGTTCATCGAATCAGAAAAGGTTACTCCAAAGGATAGATCGGAAGCAACTCGCATCGCAGAAGACGCCGGTATCAAGGATGCTGATATACAGAGCGTCACTACACTCGACGAGTTACCCGATGGTCTGTACCCCGGCCAAGCGTATACCGGATAAACAACAAGACTAGGGCCTCGGCGCGGAGCCGATAACGGTTGTCTCTACAACCGAAGCGAAGTTCAAGCCTTCGAGACCCACCATGCCACACTTTTATGCGTGCAGGACAACACTCAAGCAATCCGTTCGGCGTCTGCAATAATGACGATGGCCCGGCTAGTCGTGACGGCTTGAGCGCATCGCTTCGGGATAACGATGGAGATCACCTGAAAGCGAGCCGGAGTAGTGTAAGCGGCGAACATTTTATAGGCAGCGGGTGAGACCGCGCTATCAAAGTCTGAACGCAAAGAACGGTTGACGATAGATACCGCACTTTTTGACACTATCCACAGGCCTCTAACCCGATGCTGTATTGGAGAATTAGATAATGGACATCATCGAACGCCTGGAAGACGAAGAACTGTACGTGGACGCCGTTGACGACGCCATCGCCGAGATCAAGCGCTTGCGGGCGCTGACGGCTAATACGCCAGTGGCGGCGTTCGATCCGATTTGTTATCAGTTAGATGTGTATGATAATCTCATTGACGTGCGCCTTGAAAAGACAAGGCATGGGAATGATCCGCTTTGGGCAATTCGGGAGTCTGGTTACTGCCTTAATAAAGACGGTAAGTGGGTGATTGAGATCATAAACTCTAACAAGGATAAAGACTTTTTTGAGCGTTGTCGCTGGTCATCGGCTGAAGAAGCGATTAGTTTTTGGGTGAACGAAAAACACAAGAGTCGCTTTGAACACTACCGAAACCAAGAGCACAAGTGGCAGCCGCTACCGGAACCGCCGGGGCAAGGAGAGTAGGCGATGAACGAAATCGCTGAATGGTCTTGGAGAGCGTTTCATTACGGATTTACGTTCGGACTCTTCGCTGGTGCTGGTGCGTTTATTGCCGGATACCATTTCGAGCGCTGGCGCGAGATCAGGCGCAAGCAGGCCGCGCCACCAGCCACCGCGCAGACGGTGGCCGAGGGCGGGGAGTAGGTGGAACGAATGGCAAAATTATTTCCTGGAGAAGTTGAAGCAGTAAAGAAAGTAATCGAGATCGCAGATACCTATGGCTACGGAAATCTTATAGCTCATCTAAAACAAAGATGGGCAAAGAAGCTCATGCTCGGAAACGAACGTCTTGATTATGAACAGGCACTTAAGGCAACAGATGTTTCCGCTTACCCTTTTGATCTAGATATTGAGAAAATAAATGATGGGGAGTAGGTGACATGCCAGAGCAAACGATACACCAAGTAAGAAAACTTATTAGCTACGATGACCCGTGGGGCAATGAGTACCGCGCCATTCTCTGCCCGGTGTGCAAGTACGAGTACAATCACATTCTGTCATCGGAAAAGATTGAAGGAGAAGACAGCCACAAAGCACCCTGGCAAGGACGCGGTGATTTAGTTCTCACTAAGATGCGGTGCGAGAATTGGCATGAGTGGGAATTGTGCCTCGGCTTCCACAAAGGTCAATCCTTTATCTTCATCCGAACCACAGAAGCAATCAAAATAAATTATTACGAATACATTCAATCTCCGGTATGGCGCGCGAAGGCTGAGGCCGCGAAAGAACGCGCCGGTCATCGTTGCCAAGTCTGCAATCGCGGTAAGGCTGACGGAGTTATTCTAAACGCGCACCACAGGACATACGAAAGACTCGGAAACGAACTCCCTGAAGATATAACCGTACTTTGCAAACATTGTCACGAACTCTACGAGAAAAATAAATCGAATATCAAGGCGGTGACAGCATGACAAACACCGTGCCACTCGCCGCTAATCTCCGCGACGCATGGCCCCAGTTGAGATTTGTAAAATCCGTCAGCAGTCGGGAGTGGCACAGCGAATGCCCGAATTGCGGGGACGTAGGCCATGAGGGTAAGGATTGGCCGGATCGCTTTGTCATGCGCTATGACGGCGAACGTTCGCGGGGCTGGTGTCGTAGATGCGGGTATGCTCAATTCGCGGTGAACGTGGTCAGGGACGGCCAGCTTCCTAAGTGGTCGAAGGATGAGCTAGACGAATTTAGGCGGCAGCGTGAACGGGAAGAGAACGAACGCGCCGCAGAACTCCAGCAACGCCTCAAGCAATTCACAACCGCCGAGTTATGGTCAGAACTCAATCGGCGCATGACAGAAGAGAATAGAAATTGGTGGCTCAAACGCGGCATACCTAATGATTGGCAAGACTTCTGGAAACTCGGATACCGCGCCGACAAACAAGCCTACAGCATCCCCTACTTTGATCCGTCATCTAATCCCGTCACCATCCAATACCGACTCGTAAACCCACCTGAGCCAAACGACAAATACAGATGGGAGTATGGCCTACACTCCGCACCGTATATCACGCGACCGGATATGGGCCTATCGGGATCGGTCATCATCTGCGAGGGCGCAATTAAGGCGATGGTGACATTCATCTACGGCGCACAGGCCAAGATGCAAGTATTAGCGGTTCCAAGCAAGGCCGACTTCGCCGGGATAGAGTCACTGGTTGAAAAAAGCAAAGCCGTATTCATCATGCTCGACCCAGACGCCAGAGACCGCGCGCAGGAGTTAGGCGAGAACATTGGCCGACGCTCAAGGATTGTAGAACTTCCGGGGAAGGTAGACGATTTGATTTTGAGATACGGCCTTCGGCAGCATGAATTAAGAATGGCGCTTAGGTACGCGAGGCCGATTTGAAGAAGCTATACAAGCGAATCGGATTCGGTAGAACTTGCCCGAACTGCGTACAGACTAAGGTAACTATTCTCTTAGAGATTGAGACCGGAAAATATTTTGATAAGTGTAGCTCGTGTAATCGGACATGGGATAGCACGCATTCTAAAACGGTAAATATGGAAAATAAAACTCAGTGGCCCTACGATAAAAGGATTGCTCACCAGTATGATTCACTGACAGAGCAAGCCTGCGCTTTTTACGATCCAAGCGCTGAGTAACGCTTTGTAAATCAACCCACCCCGTGAGAGTGCGGCGGGTAAGTGGTAAATAGGGTATCGGCCTTCTAATCCGGTAAAGGGAAATGCACTCAAATCCGGTTGTCCAGAATATGCCCATCCGGTGAAAAGCGTAGTGGCGGCAATTCCGCCAGTCTGGTTCGATGCGGAGAACCGGCAGATGGTACTTACCCGCGCTGAGTAACACACTCTTGACCTGATAATCTCAGGCAATGCGTCCATAACAAGACGGTTGTGAGTGGCCGATACCCGATTTGAAAGGCTCAAACGGCCCTTTGAGGGCGGATTCCGTCTTTCAAACAAACACAGGAGTCTCTAAATGCAAACTAGGTCTCAGGTCATAAGAAGTAAAATACAGTCAGTGTTAAGAAAATACCCATCGGCTTACGATGAGGTAATCATTGCTGATCTCTACACGGCGTTCAACGAGCTTCTGGCTCAACTAAATGAGTCGGGCGAAACCACATGGAATCATCCGGCGATCCGTGCCGTTAAAAGTGTTTGCAAAGAAACGATCCCACCCGGACTCATGCAGACGATTATAGATACGGTGGGTGGGTCGCCTGACGTTGATAAACTGAAAGCCTGTTACACCGAATGGCACTCGCGTGGAAAGGCGCGCGGGGGTTGGGGTTGGATTTTAGAATGGTATCGGGACGGCATCCCCGAACGTTTCAAAAAAGACAACGGCGAACGCTCATTGCCATTTGATGTGTAACCATGCAGCAAGATAAATTTCAGCCTTCCGATGTTTTATTCCTTCCCAATGAAGCCGCGACTGCGGCGCGGATGGAACTTGAATACCGACGACAGCACAGGGACGAAGGTATCACGCTTGGCATATCCGAGATTGACGCCGTTCTAAATCCTATCCTGTCTGATAATCTGGTGACAATCATTGGCCGGCCAGGGTCGGGCAAGACAGGATTCAAAATGCGATGGGCCAGGAGTCAGGCGCAGGCCATCTCAAGGCGCGGCGAAGAAAATAAGGTGGTGCTGTATATCACCTATGAGCAAAGCGTCGAAGACCTGACCGCCTTCAACGTGGCCGCAAACCAGCGCGTGAGTATGAGTCAGTTAGCGCGGGGGACAACGAGCAACCAGGATTGGGAGAAGGTAATCACAGGTCTGAGCAGACACATAGGCTTGCCGCTGGCGATCATCGGCCACAGTAAAGAGCGCCGTGAGCGGAGGCCGCGCCTAACGCTCACGAATGTCTTCCAGACGATTGAGTACATGATTGACGAGCGCAAGGTCATCCCCTACATTATTTTTGTAGACTACTTGCAGCGGATACCGGGAGAGAAATATCAGGGCGACCGCCGCCTAGAAGTCTCAGAGTCACTTGACCGTTGCAAGGACGGGGCCTTGCGCTATGGGTCGCCGTGGGTTGTGGGTGTCCAGGCCCGGCGCGAAGTAGACAGCCGCAAGGTGCAAGTGCCGCAGTTAGATGATGGTCAAGAAACATCGAACATCGAACAGGCCAGCGATTGTATTTTCTCGCTCGTGAGGCCGATAAAGTATCGCAAGGAAGGCGAAGACTTTGGAAGCGTCACCGTCAAAGGCCACTGTCAGATGTTCGTGACTCTGCTCAAGCAAAAGATGGGCCGCGATAATGTTCCGTTCTGGATTGAGTTTGATCCTGAGTATAACGAGTTATTGCAGACGGAGCCGAACGCGGCTATAAAGAACGCAGCGCGGCACGTTGATCTGGTGAACGCATGACACCCCACCCCATTGACCTATGTACCCTAGAAGAGTCCGAACGCATCTGGCGCGAGATCGCCGCAACGCGCGGGATGACGCTGGAAGAGTTTGATAAACGCTGCGGCGTAATTACCCCCGTGCTGCCGCCCGCGCCGCGCCTGACCCCGCGCGCTCGACCGGGTGCGGGCGGGAAAGGATGAGCAGATGAGTATTCAAGATGCGATCAATTCTGGAAAAAGGTTTAGGCGTCCGAGTTTTGTCTTTTGGGGAATAGCACCTGCTTGGATTGAAGTTGTGGATGGCGGTCTGGGTGACAAGAGAAAATTGATTTGGTCTCATAACGACGAAAAATGTATGCTGGATGTGGATGATCTTTTGGCGGAAGACTGGATTACTGAATAAGATAGTGGAGGCATGCTAATGGACGCAAATAAAAGTCTTGAAGTTATTATCTCTGCCGCGCGTTGCCTTATGCGCCTATGCGACGACGGCGACACCGCGAACTTTGACAATGACTCGGATGAGCAATTTGGAGTTGAGATAAGGCAAGCTTTTTCGGCGCTGATGAAAGACGACGCTATCAGCACCGTCGCGTTGGTCGAGATTTTATCCAAGCGTGAAGGCGTGGAGCGCGTGGACGTAGCGCCGCATACTGAGAAATACGAGATTTCCGTCTGTGACAATCACGGGAAATACCGAACCGATGGCGTACACGCAGAAGTCCACACTGGGCCGGCGGTTATCTTGGTGGTCACGGACTGATTCGTTGGAATATCGGTAACAATCAATCATGTAAGGATTTAGCAAATGAACAAAACAACTTCAACTCAAAGCGGTTATACCTGTGTCAGGTGCGGATATTTTGTTCTTTCAGGCTCTACGCATACTTGCTGGCCCAATCAACAGCAATACTTCCCGCCAATGACAGACCAGCGCTTGATTACTGCACTTGAACGGATCGCGGATGCGCTTGAGAAATGCCTTTCGGAGATAGAGTCTCAACGGAAGGAGGATTCAAAATGACCAACGATCCAGGCGAGATGATTAACGGGCTTGACATTGTTCGCCAGTGGTTCCCAACCGCCACAGAGGACGAAGCTGGATATATTTTGTGGAACGAAACTGGCTGGCCGTGTTTTTGGGATGGTGACGACGCGGTTGCTTGCTTGCACGAGCAACTCAAGGATTTATCTGACCGTATTTTCGCGGAGTAGAAAATGAAACCCCTAACGCCTATCTATGAACCGCTTGATAAGGGAATAGCCGACTTGGTAAAACTCCTTCGGGACAACGGCGTTGACACCTTCACGTCTTGCGAGGGCGGTCATCATATTACAAGCTGCGGTTTTGAACTTCCGACCATTAGAATAAATCCGACCGATAAAAACAACATGGACGCGGATCGAAATAAGATCGCAGCGATCCTGTCTAAGGCCCGCTACGCTGGATACAATATCAAATACTGCTATCCCTACAATGGCGAGGCGATCCCGTGGGACATTCAGCAACACGGGATTTTCATCGAAATTGAGTTTTGGGCAATTGGAACGGCTGTACCCGACGATGGCGAGGCGTAGAAATCGCTTTAGGTTGCAAACCAACGCAGCCAAGTACAGCGTGAAAAACAGGCTGTGTTACGGGAAGAAGTTTTACGCCACGCACGATAGCGCTAATCAGGCGATGAACTCTCTAGTCTCTCAAGGACTGGCAATGGTGCCGATGGACGTTTATCCATGTGAGCATTGCGGCGGCTATCACTTCGGCCATACGGCCAACTTCCGATAACTTGCCAGCGTTGTTTATACTGCATAGATATAGCGGAGGAGAAATGCTAAAACCTTACATGATCTTTTCAAGAAGCGCGGGCAGTGAACAATGCGCGGGGTTGGCTTTCGCTCTCAATCATAAGCAGGCCCGGCGAGTCGGGTGGCAGTCCTTCGCTAACGAGATCACGGATGAGTACACCGACCTTGCGGCGAATATTATCCGTGGTTGTAAATGGCTCCTTGAAGAAGCGGATGCTATCAAGTTTGCGAACAACGAAGCGCATTGCATTTATCCTAAGTCCTGTAAGCGCTGTGAATGTTGGGGACAAGCGCCTATCGGAGATGATGGCATTTGCTACGATTGCAAATCATCTCTTGAAGTTGTCAAGGTTTGATAAACAGAATAACCGGGCATAAGTCACTGGATATGGTCATTCATTATGACCAAAGCGGAGGGGAGAGATCGGGCCGGGCCGTTGGTAAAGCAATGAGGTAGTGGCGCTAACCGCGATGGGGGCCAGAGGGCCCGCCGCGTGGTCAAAGGGGTTTGGAGGATGAGTACATGATAAATACCGTAGCAGTTGTATTCGTGTCCACGCTCCTGCTTTTCACAACGCTATTATGCGCTGCGTTCTGGTTTGTCACGGACAGGCGACTTCAGGCAACTTGGAAGGCGTTGCAGAGTCAGAGCGTGTACGTGGTGGTGGTCTACGATGGCGATAAGACGCGAGAGATTATCGTATTTATTGATCGGGAACGCGCACTAGAATATTGGCGGCATTGCAACGAGATTTACGGCGCGTCAAATGTCTGCTTTGCGTCGCGGGGAATTGAAGTTGTACCGGAAACGCTATTTGATTATGCACTGAACGCGCTGTAGGCGAACAGTCCGCGCAGGCCGTGGGCAAGGCGTTACGCTGAGATAGGAGAAACCATGCTAGAAGAATTCGTTACCAAAAACTTTAGCGCCGCCAATGAAGCGCTCATCGCCGTCCTGGACAAAATCATCCAGGAGTATTCGGCGCAAGGCTACCGCCTGAGCGTGCGCCAACTCTATTATCAACTCGTGGCGCGTGACATCGTTGAGAACACTCAGAAATCCTACAAACGCATCGCTGGCTTGGTGTCCGATGCGCGGCTGGCTGGACTGATTGATTGGGAAATGATCGAAGACCGGGGCCGCGAGACAATCACGCCGCCGATGTGGAAGAGTCCCGCTGAGATCGTTTTAGCGGCGGCGCGTCAGTTCGCAACGGATCGCTGGAAAGACCAGGATAACCACGTTGAAGTTATGGTGGAGAAGGCCGCACTCGAAGGCGTGCTTATTCCTGTCTGCCGTGCCGAAGGCGTGCGCTTCACTGCGAACCGTGGCTATAGTTCGCAGTCGCTCATGTACGAGACTGGCAAGCGGCTTGAGCAGGCGCTATCCGATGGCAAAGATGTATACATGATTTATTTTGGCGATCACGACCCGTCTGGTATTGATATGACTCGTGACGTTTCGGATCGCTTGGAAATGTTCTGCCGGTCGGCTGTCGAAGTTCAACGGCTGGCTCTGAATTGGAATCAGATAGAAGAATGGAAACCGCCGGAGAACCCGGCGAAACAAACCGACAGCCGCTTTATGCAGTACGTTGAACTGCATGGCGAGTCGTCTTGGGAACTTGACGCGGTGGAACCGGCGACCTTAGCCGAACTTTGTCGTAGCGCGATTATAAAACTGCGCGACGAAGACTTATATCAGGAGGCGCTTATGCGCGAGGCCGAGATGAAACAAGAGCTAGAGCGCTTCGCCGTAGAGTACAACGAAGGCAGCAAGAAGAAAAAGAGCAAATCCTGACGACCGATAATTGTCTTAATCGCCAAGTGACCCATGAGAAAAAAGTATCAATCTCAATACAGACCCGAGCCTTACAGAAAAACAGAGCGGCGAGATCGAGTTCTCGCCTTCATCATAAAATACAAATCCGAGAATGATGGGGCTGGTCCTTCAACGCGTGAGATTATGGCCGCGTGCGGCATCAGTGCTACTAGCGTTGTGCATTACACAATTGGACGACTGGTATCAGGCGGCAAGCTATACATCAATGCCAATCGCCATATCTGTGTCACTGGTGGTCAGTGGCAGATGATGGGGACGGAAGCGGTAGAAAGCGAATTGAATCCGCCTTCAACGATGGTTATTGCCAATGCCTTCGAGAAACACCTTGAAGAAAAGCACAACGCTGATTTTGAAGTCTGCTCAAATCCAGAATGCGAACGAGCGTATGCGTTAGAGATTGGAGAATTTAAGCAATGACTACGGATAATGAATCTGAATCATCCCAAGCACTTAATGAACTTGACTTGACGGTGGGCACACTGCAAGACCAATACACCGAATTGGATATGCATCACTTTCAACTCAAGAACGCGGCGCGTCTAGCCTATCTCCAGATGGTTCGGATGGGCAATGAACTTAACTGGGAACCGCCGATGGATCAAGAATTCGTTGACGCGCTGAATGGCATTAGAGCGTTAGTGGCCGCTGAATGACCGCCCAACGCGATCACTGCTACATTAGTTGTTAGGAGCGAACATGTTAGCCTATTATCCAACTTGGTACGATCAAATCAGCAACGAGGACCGGAGCGCAGCCGTTTATGCGGCGGCTAAGAAGATGTCACCATCCGATACGCGCCACATTGAATCTGAAATGAGCCGTATTCTTGAAAGAAAGATACCCAACTTGGGCTACGCAGGAGCTTTGGAACTCGTGGCCGCGCTTGGTATGTGGCTAGAAGAAAACAAGGTGGCGAATCCTTGAACGTCCACCGCATCCGTGCGCTAAAGATCGCCCGCGAGTTGATGCGCGATCAGTTACAGCGCGTGGCGTTCGACGCGAACCTGCACGAGAAATATAAGTCGGACTGCCCAGTGACGATCAAGGCTTATAAAGAGCGTGCGAAGCTGCGGGAGGCCGTGGCTGAGATTGAGAAGATGATGAAGGAGTCTGAAACCAATACCAAGCCAATACAGTTACAGTTTTAGGTAATATCTATATAGTGTTTATATTGACTTCCGCGCCAACCGCAGTATACTTATCTCCATGCCAACACAAAAACCACGCAAACAGTCCAAGAGCAAATCCAGTAATACAAAGTCAAATGCCGAGAGTGTCCCGCTTGTTCTATCTCGCGCCATTACTGAGTCCGTCAAGCGTATCAATAACAGCCGAGGCGCTAAGGCGCTTGGGATTAGAACGACGAAGACCGATTTTTACTCCAACCTTGCGCCGCATGTTCGCGTGATTGAGAAACGCATCTCTCACTTTATCCGCAAGCAAACTCGGACGAAGCGCAAACCGAAAGTCGCGCCAGTTGCGGACACGGGAGATAATCCATGAAACAGACCATCCGCAAGCGCATCGTCGGCAAGCATCGCCCCGGCTGTCGGGCAGTCCGAGAACAGAACGAAGGCCGGTGGAAAACTCCGTGGAGTTTGATTCACAAAACGAAATTCCTAAACGTCTTGGGATATGGCAAGGGCTATCATCTCTGGGCCGAGTTTGGTTGCAACGATATTCAGTGCAACGCGAAATTGCTGGTGAACGAAGAAGATATTCTCAAGGTGGCAGGGGAGTGGAATGCCTAGAACCTTCGCGCCCGCCAAGAAAGACCTGACGCAAACAGGAATCGAGTTTGCCTTCATCGCGGCGGGTTGGGCGATCTGTGATACTCACGCACTCGGAAAAAAAGCGCCAGACCTGTTTGTGTCGAAGAGTTTGGTAACGATTGCCATCGAATGCAAGACGGGCAATCGAAAGCGCAAGGCTCACCAAGTGGAGTGGGCCGAGAATTGGAAGGGCCATTACTTGACCGGGAATGATGCCGAGGCGCTGTTGAAGGCAGCGGAAGAGATTTACGCTCAGGCTTGTCAGTTGAAGGAGTTGGGCGAATGACCGCCATTCTCGCCGTCAACGGCGACAAGCTTCCGTGTGGGTGTCCGTTGTCCAGCCTAACCATTGACAGAGAGTCAATCTTGGATTTGATTGAGTCTTTCAAGATTGGAAGTCCAAAGAAGTATACAAGATGCATATGCAAGAATCACCCGAACGATCAAATATTTCAGTTACCCCTTGCCATTGATGGTGTAGTCGGGAGTTGATAAATAAAATGACCATTGACCTTGAAGCAATCAAAGCGCGAATGAACGCGGCTACACCTGGGCCGTGGTTTCACAAAGAAGGCGTTATCAAGCATTACGTTTACAGCAAGAACGAAGATTTAGGTTTCTCGCTCCAAGAACTTCACCCCATTGATGGCAGGGAATGGCCCACGGAAGCCACAGCGAAACTCATTGCACATTCCCGTCAAGACATTCCAGCGCTTGTGGAAGAGATTGAGCGGTTCAAGTCCAAATTATCCAAGTGGCAGAACTGGCAACCGGACGATGGTGACTTGAGCGAGATGAAGCGGCAGGCGCAAGGCTTGAGCGGAACATATACCGACTCGTTGGCGGCGAATGCGGTTTACATCCACGGATTGGAAGCGCGGCTTAGGCGTATGGCAGAAGAGAACGCGCGACTGCGCGCCGAGATCAACGGATTTTTGACAGGGGATGTCCAACCAGAAGAGTTGAAAGACTAGCAAATGCTTTTTCAATTCTCTTATCAAGGTCGTGAATACTCGCTCACTGTGGCCGCGCTTGCTATTGCGACTCTGTGCGCCAGCGCGACGGAGATAGGACTTGTGATCGCGTCGTGGATAGTTGAATTCAATCCGACTGGCCCGCAAGCAATCGGCTTTGTGTCACTGGTATTTGTTTTGGCGTTATCGGCGGTCATGGCGTTTGTTGGTCTCAATCTGCTGATTGTGTTCTACGAGACCAACGACACGCATGTCCAAGTCTTGCAAAAGCAGTGGCGCGAAGCGAATGGGGAACGGGAACCTTTGACCGAAGTACAGCAGCCAGTCTATCAGGACACGGTTCCGCTCAATACCGCGCGTGGTTCGCGGGAGTTGGTGCTAGAGCGTCCGCTGACGTTGGCGCAGATCGAATTAGGCCGTGCGCTACAGGCGCTGTTTCTTCACGCCTGGAACACTGGCGAAGACATTTCTTCGGCGGCGCTGGTGGGTAAAGGCAAGCCACTGTCCAGCACCGAGGCCTGGGGGGAACTCACCGACTACGCTCACCAAATGGGTTTTGTTAGCAAGGGCAACGGCAGTAAAACGGTTCTGGTGACCACCTACGAAACTGCGGTCAAGGGTGTATGGGGACGGCTGTCTAGAGTGAGTGTCCCAGTGGGGTACAAGGCCCCCAAGATCGCCCCCCTGCCCCAAGCGGCTTGGTCAAAAATTGAGCAGAGTGAGCGTAAAGCCGAAAGCAATATAAAGCTGTCGGAATGTCAATAAGGTCTGGAAAAGCCGTGAAAAAGGTCGTTAAATTCATTTCACTCTTCGCGGGCATCGGTGGTCTTGATCTAGGACTCGAAAGAACGGGGATGGAGTGCGTTGCTCAGGTTGAGATTGACGAATTCTGCCAAAAGGTTTTGAATAAACATTGGCCCAATGTTCCCAAGTTCAAGGATGTACGAGATGTCGGAAAACACAACCTACCAACAGCAGAACTTATTTGCGGAGGCTTCCCTTGCCAGGATGTTAGCGTCGCCGGCGACAGACTTGGACTCGAAGGAGAACGTTCAACGCTCTGGAGTGAGTTCTTTAGAATTGTTTGCGAAGTTCGTCCCGGATGGGTCGTTATTGAAAACGTCACAGGGTTACTTTCAAGTGACGATGGAGGGTTCTTTAGAAAAATTCTCAGAGAGCTTTCCGAAGTCGGGTATGATGCGGAGTGGAGAACTATTTCAGCTTGTGAATTCGGACTGTTCCACTTGCGAGAACGAGTCTTTGTTGTTGCCTACTCCCGTGCGGACTCTCGACCGGGGTTATTCGGTCGGGACTGCCAAGAGACTGGAGCAAGGAATAAAATCAAGGCCGAGTGGCGCAAAGATTGGCGTTTCGTTGAACTGGTTTCCACCGCTGCTGAACTTCTTTTTTGTTGGCAAAAAGAACTTGGTCAATCCCCGCTTGTTAGAGTGGTTGATGGGATTCCCCATCTCTTGGACAGAATTAGAGCAAACGGAAACGCCGTAGTCCCGCAATGCGCAGAGTTTATCGGGCACTGCATTTTGAATGCAATTCGGTAATAAATGTTACTCTCACTCTTCCCAATCTCTTCGTTACCCTTCGCCGTCCAGTCCCCGGACTGGCGCACTGAGTCCGCATCGAGACCGCAGTGGCTCATTGACCAAGCCGGCCACATCAGCCACATCATGCGTTCACATCGCTATCGCTTGGCGCATGTGATAAACGTGATGCTGTATCCGGACGAGCGGATCAAGTCGTATCTAGTGGATGTGCCGGGCATTGTCTATCCTGGTAACATAGCGTTGTTGCGAGATGATTTTGAACAATTCGTGACGCATACGTCGCCGGTGCGTCTGGCGTTGTACGGGACGGGCGGCGGGAGTCTATTGAGAGTGGAAGCGCCGATGGAGAGTGCGGAATGACTGTCTATGTTGATGAGATCATGAATTATGGTTGGCGGCTTGGGCCGTCATGCCATATGTTCACGGACGATATTGACCTACACGAGTTACACGATATGGCGAAGAAGATAGGTCTTAAACGTGGCTGGTTCCAAGCGCGCGGAGGCGATACGCCGCATTATGATTTGACCGAATCAAGGCGTGTGTTGGCGCTAAAGCACGGCGCTGTTGAAGTTGATTTCTTGCAGGCGGTCGCGTTGTGGCGCAAGCGTCGTGAGATGGTTGAGCTTAGGCAAAGGATGAAGCGGTGACTAACGATCAATACTCAATCCGAGAAGTCATCCCCTATGGTCGCACGCCTGACTTTATTGAGCACGTGCGTTTGGATATGTTGCGGCGATCCGGCTTGGAATTACTGAAAACATTCGAGTCGGGCAAGATGTATACCGTTCGCATGGTCGAAGAGCAGCGGACAGTTCCAGTGTTTTACGATGTAACGGGCGAGAACGATACGGAAATAACGCTTAGGTTTGATGTATCGGAAGTTGAACTTAGGCAATATCCCTATGTGATGGTGAGTGATGGATACCCCAATGCTTTATTGATGAAATCGGCCTTGAGCGAGATCAAGCACCGTGTAAAGAATTGGGTGTATTTCAAGAGACTGAGGGTTGAGAACTTCTTTAGGCGCATGAAGCGGTAAGGAGTTGGGATGCTAATCAATCCCGCTATCGCCTTACTCAAACTCGTGCGCCAACTCTGGCGGCGCTTTATCTGGCGCTATTGTTTCCAGCGCATGAACAGACGCATGGATGAGTTGGCGCGGACTATCGGAACGAAGCTGATACCGGCGCTAGGACAGGCAACGGAAGCGATGGACGGATTGACGGCGGTGCGGGTGGAAGACTACGAGAACGACTAGAGCGGCCAGCGCTCCGCCCGTTCGGGTGTGGGCGCTGGCTGTTTAATTGACCTGACGTGATAGCGATAGTATAATTATGCCTATGACTAACCCACTAACCCCCGCCGAAGTAAACGCTCTGCAAGGCCGCGAGTTGGACGCGGCGGTGCGTGATGCAATGAGACTTGTCTATCCTGTGCCTTACAGCCAGGACTATACCTGTGCCGCAGTTCTAGAAGATGAAATCAGAATGCGCGGCTTGACAAATCAGTACATCGAAGCACTCTCGCAAGTCGTCGCTCCCGAATACGCTAGTATCTTCAACTCCGCGATTGAACTGGATCGGCACGGCGCGGACATCAACGGCCATGAGTTTATGTGGCGCATGGCGCACGCGACTCCCGAACAGCGTGCGCGGGCCGTTGTGTTGATGTCGCAGGAGATTGCCGCGCAGGATCGGCTCATGCACCAGATGAGCGATCATGCGATGGGGGCGGCGAAATGAGTAAGCCGATACTGCTCTTGGACTTTGACGGTGTATGCCACAGCTATGTTAGCGGTTGGCAAGGCGCGACGGAAATAAACGACCCGCCTGTGCCTTTCATGTTTAACTGGCTATGGGTTTATAAAGATCACTTTGAAATCCATGTACTCTCTTCGCGCAGTAACGAACCGGGCGGCATCTATGCAATGCAGGCATGGTTTGGACGTTACTGGCGAGAGTGGACTAATCCAAAGCAAAGTTCTCAGGAAGTTTTGAATGATGTTTATCCACAATCTGGTTGCCCGCTCTGGATACACTTTCCAAAAGAGAAACCTGCCGCCTTCGTGACGCTGGATGATCGCGCTATCACGTTTACCGGCAGGTGGCCGCAAGTGGATGAGTTGAAAAACTTCAAGCCGTGGTACAAGTCGGGGACGGTGGGTGGGGAGTAGGCATGGCAAAGAAACAAAGTAAGTCTGAAAACAAAATAAGCGACACAAATCTTACTCCCAAGCAAATCGCATTTGTCGAGGAGTATCTTGTAAGTCGCAACGCTACCCAAGCAGCTATAAAGGCTGGCTACTCCCCGGAAACAGCTAGAAGCATCGGAAGCGAAAACCTTACAAAACCTGACATTTCGATTTATATCAAAAAGCGCTTAGGCGAGTTATCGGCTACTGCCGATGAAGTCATTACTCGTCTTACGTCCCACTCTCGCGCTAGTATCGAATTATTTCTTGATGAAGACAATGAACTTGATTTGGCGGTCGCCAGAAAGAATAACGCATTGGCACTCGCCAAGAAAGTAAAGCGTACTCGGCGTACTGAACCCCGCAAGGATAAAGAACCCGTCGTTGTTACCACGCTTGAGATCGAGTTACACGACGCGCAAGCGGCCACGGTTCAGCTCGGTAAGGTTCATGGCCTGTTTGTTGAGAAGACTCAGAACATGAATTGGGAAAACGAAATCATTGAACTGCTCAAGACCGGCAAGTTAACTCAGGCGCAATTGAGTAAGGAACTCCCCCATGACGCTGCAAGACTTATTATCGCGGCAGGCTTACGGCCAGATGACAGCGCACAAGCTCAAGCGCCAAGCGCAATCCCAGCCGACGCCGGGCGGGGGTGAGGCGGTCAAGGGCATTCTTGACTTCACCCTAAAAACGAAGTCGGACTACAAAATAAATTGGCATCACGAATTGCTGTGCCAGTACCTTGACAAATTCATAGCAGGCCAAATAAAAAGACTCATGGTCTTCATGCCGCCGAGACATGGCAAAAGCGAGTTGGTATCGCGCAGGCTCCCGGCTTACATCTTTGGAAAGAACCCGGACGCTTCCATCATCGCCTGTTCGTATGGAAACGACTTAGCGAGTCGCATGAATAGAGACGTTCAAAGAATCATGGACTCGGACGGGTATAGGCGTTTATTTCCAGACTCAAGACTGTTTGGTGAAAATATTCGAACAGTCGCGCATGGGTCTTACCTTCGCAACTCCGATATATTTGAGATCGTAAACCATCGCGGCTCTTATAGATCGGCGGGTGTTGGTGGCGGTATTACGGGCATGGGGTTTGATTACGGGATCATTGACGACCCAATCAAGCGCCGCAAGGAGGCCGAGTCCGAAGCGTTCAGGGAATCGGTTTGGGAGTGGTACACCAGCGATTTTTACACACGACAGGAAGGTGACGCTGGGATACTGATAACGACAACGCGCTGGCATGAGGATGATTTAGCCGGACGCATTCTAAAGCAAGAGTCCAGGGAGTGGGTGACCGTCTCTTTTCCAGCACTGTTTGAGAGCGACAAAAAAACAGAAGGCGATATTCGGAACGAAGGCGATGCTCTTTGGCCTGGAAAGTTTAGCGCCGAGAGATTGAACGAAATCAGATCAACGATAGGTTTGTATCAGTGGTTGGGACTCTATCAGCAACGGCCAACAGCGCGAGAAGGCAACCGAATAAAACGGGCTTGGTTCAAATTTATTGACGTGGCTCCCGCCAGGGCAAAGCGGATACGCTATTGGGACAAGGGCGGCACGGATGACGGCGGGGCTTACACTTCTGGTCTGCTCATGTCAAAATCAGAAGATAGACTATACTACGTGGAAGACGTTGAGCGTGGCCAATGGTCTGCATTAGAGCGCGAGAACACAATTAAAAATACCGCTGAACTAGACAACCGCAAGGGGCGTGTGGAAATATGGCACGAGCAAGAACCCGGCAGCGGTGGCAAGGAGTCGGCAGAGTCAACGACAAGAAATCTAGCGGGCTATGTGGTTCACGCGGATAAAGTAACTGGTGACAAAGACACGCGCCTTGATCCATTTGAAGCACAGCTTGAAGCGGGAAATGTGTACTTAGTTCGCGGTGATTGGAATGAAGCGTTTATAGATGAGTTGTGCGCTATCCCAAATGGAAAATTTAGAGACCAAGCAGATAGCGCGAGTGGGGCATTCAACAAACTATCCAACAGCAAGACAGTCAAGCGTGGCGCGAGTCCCTTTGACGACTTCCGAGGCTAAATGAACTTCTGGCAGAGACTACGAGGAGCGGTTATGGCCGGAGTAAAAGCATTCAATCAAGAGTCGTTTGCGACGGATACCGACAATGCCGCCACATTCGAGAGCAGGGACGCGCGCCTGCTCAGGTACGCTGTCAATCAGGCGTACTATGACAATCTGGTGTTTAGCAATATTCATAGCTTCGCCGCTGCCATCAAGCGCAAGCAACCAGCACTCTATAAATATATTCAGAACGTTTATAACCCGGCCTACCGTCTAGCGGAAACTTATCGCATGAACGTGTGGGGCGGCTTGCTTGACCCGCAGGCCGGGGACATAGGCGCGATCCCGATTGCGGTAGGCGAAGGCACAGACGAAGACGCAATCAGAAAAGCCATTGCGTATCAGTGGATCGTCAGTAATTGGATGGTTAACAAGGCCGTGTTACCGCTCAACGGTGCGGTGCTAGGCGACTGTGCGATTATCGTCCGCGATTTGCCGGAGAAAGAGTTAGCCAGAATCGAAGTTCTGCACCCGTCGTCTATCGCGGATGTTGAGATTGACAACGGCATTGTTAAATCCTATTTCCTGCTTGAGACGCGCCTTGACAACGACGGCAAGGCGGCGACCTATGGCGAGAAGGTTGAACGCGGCGACGGTGAAGACGTTATATTCTCTACGTTCAAGAATGACAAGCCCTATGCTTGGAATGATAACAAAGGCGCGGATGGAGTACCGCGTCAAACGTGGACGGAGCCTTACGGTTTTATTCCGCTGGTTTTGATACAGCATGACAACTGCGGACTCAAGTGGGGGAAGGCAGAAGGTCACACGCTTTTACCTAAAATAAACGGTGTGGAAGACTTGGCAAGCGCACTACATGACCATATCCGGCGCGCGCAGGCCGGCATGGGTTTACTTGCTGGCGTTGATGATCCAGGTAGTCCGGTGGAAGTGACGGGACGAACGCCTACGACTGATAAACAGGAGCCAGGCCGAGAAGAAAACAATATGCTTTACTCTGCCGACCCCGCCGCGCACTATGACCCGATGGTGTTTCCGCTTGATATTGCTTCTGTGTCGGCTGAGATTCAAAATCGCATGAGTGGCTGGAAAGAAGATTACCCGGAGTTGCGCTCTGACATCTGGCAGGCTGATAGCCGCGTTGAAGGCGTGAGGGCAGCGCGGGAGCAAGTGGAAGCGAAGATCATCGAGCGCCGCGCCGCCTACGACGCCGGACTGGTGCGGGCTTTGCAGATGGTGATTGCCATCGGTGGCTTTAGAAAATACAAAGGCTTTGAAGGCTTTGACTTGACCAGCTTCAAAGCCGGAAAGATGAATTTTTCAATCTCTGCCCGGCCTGTATTCAAAGACGACCCGGCTCAGAAATTCAAGGATGTACCCGAACAAATCACGGCGCTGTCAGAGTTGCGCTCGAATAACCCTGGACTGTGGCCGGATAGTTTTTATCAGGCGCAGATCGGTGCTCTGTATGGGATGAGCGAAGACGAAATTGAAGAGATGGCGTCATCAGCACAGGATCAAACGCAGCGGGCGCTGGATGAATTGACGGGGGCAAGTGGGCGCGTGGCGGCGGGGACGGGAAGTACAGACACGCCCCCCCCGTCTAATATTGAATCCGAGAAGGGACTCAACGGGGCGCAGATTACGGCAGCGGTTGAGTTACTCAAGAATGTTTCGGCGGGCGTCACGGCCCCCGGTGTTGCAACTGAGTTATTGATCTCGCTCGGCATAGACGAAGTGCGAGTCAAGAAAATGGTGGACGCGGCGAAGGCGATCAGCCTGGAAAGCGATTTGAAGGTAGGATGAAAGCTAAAGTAATTCGCTTCCGTATTTACGGCACTCCGACTTTGTACTTCAACGTGTTTATTCATCCGACTTTCAAATCCATGTACCAAGCCAATAAAGAGATGCGGCCAAACTTTTCAGCCTGTGTGCGGGGCAAGGATGCTTGGTACAAGCGTGGTCGAAAATTAGGTCACCGGCTTGGGCTGTGCGGGGATATTCACTTCTGCCGACGCGCTATCGCTATGGGGATTGTCTCTCGCGAGCTAACGCACGCAACCCTAAGCGCGGCTCGGCGGCTGAGGCTTGACCCGATGACCGAAACTCCTGGTAATCTAATCCGCAAAGGCAAAAGAGATACCGGCACGACTCCCGATGAAGAAAAGTTTTGCCTGATACATGGCCGTTTGATGAGCGGATTTACGGATAAGGCATATGAGTTGGGACTCTACGATGTCGCCTAAGCAAACCGTCGCCTCCGCAGCCAATACCGCACTTGATGCGCTCTACACCAAATCCTTCGGCGCGACTCTCAAGCGCATAGAGTCGCTGAGTAAATCACGCGGCTCTAAAATGCAGGCGTCTCTAAAGAAATTTGATGACGAAGCCAAGCGACTAAAGTCTGAAAAAAAGCGCATGACCGTGGATAACGCGCAACTCCGCGAAACGATAAGCGACTATCAGGACTTGCTCAACGAAACGGCGGTACTCATTGACCAGCACGGAAACGCGCTGCAAGAGTCCGCCGTAGAGTTGGCGATTGTGGCCGTGGCTGCGAAGGTGTTTATAAAGCTGTCGGATCAAATGATTGCGGCGGGTATTTCGCCGGTGTCCGCTAAGGCGCTGGCGTTTTATGAGAGTCAGATAGAGCGCCTCGGCGCGGGCTTTGTAGTGCCATCGTCGCTAGACTTCGCTAGAAACTATGTTGACTCTGCGGCATGGGTTGCGCGTCTGGACAAGTGGGGCGCGGGATATGCACAACTCAGTCGGGACGCGGTACTCAAGGCGATCCAGAACGGAGCAGGGCCGCGTGCCGTGGCTTCACAGATGCGCCAGTACGCCGAAGGTATTCCGGCATCGGCGGCAGAGTCGCTCACACGCACGCTCCAGCTAACGAGTTACCGGGAAGCGTCGCTTGCTATGGAGAAAGTGAATGGGGATTTTATCTCTGGAAAGATAAGGATAGAAGAGTTAGACGACAAAACGTGTCTGGCCTGTATTGCATTGCACGGTACTCCACTGGAAGTTGGTGAGAGAGTTGACGGTCATTATAATTGCCGAGGGACTGAGTTTTATATCGTACCTGGCGGTGGTTTGCCTGAGTTTATGCAGGCAGATTCGGAAACTGGAAGCAGAGCGTTTGTAAACTTTCAAAATGGGGAGGATTGGTTTTCGTCTTTGTCGCCAGAAAGACAGGCGCGGCAAGCTGCTTTTAAGTCATCTCCCGCCTTGTTAGCTGCTTACAGGGACGGAGTGTCTTTGTCTGATTTTGTAGGTGAACACAACGACTCTGTATTTGGGAATCAGCTAGTCCAGAGAAGTTTGATTGATGTCTTGGGCCAAGACGCTGAGAAATACTACTCACATTGAGTTATAACAAGATGTGGTGGCAACGCTTGAACGTTCCACCACACGACCAAAGCATGGAGGTGCTTTGATGAAAGAAATTGTAAGCGGTATCTACCAGATACGCAATAACATAAACGGAAAGAAGTACATAGGCTCCGAAAAAGATGTTTATGGAAGAATAAAAACGCATTTATCTCTATTGAAGCGCGGAAAGCACCATAGTAAACATCTGCAAAGTGCTTGGAATTTGTATGGTGAGGTAAGTTTTTCTTTTGAATTAATTGAGTGCTGTGAGGGAGTCAAGCACAAGCTGATAGAACTGGAACAGCGTTACATTGACTTCCTGAAACCTGAATACAATGTTCTGCCTGTTGCCGGTAGTTGTTTGGGAAGAAAGATTTCTGATGAAACAAAAAGGAAGATGTCGGACGCTGCAAAAGGAAGAGTGATAAGTGCAGAACAGATAGAAAGAATAAGAGTTTCCAACACTGGCAATAAATATAACGTTGGAAAAAAGCGCAGCAATGAATCAAGAATGAAGATGTCTATTTCGCACAAAGGAAAAACAAACTGCTTAGGAGTGAAACATACCGCAGGGGCACGGGCGAATATGTCCAAGGCGCATAAAGGGAAGAAGCTGACACAACAACACAAGGATAGAATATCTATGAGCAACAAGGGCAGGGTTCTATCTAAAGATACCAGGGCGAAAATGTCGGCGGCGTCTACTGGAAAGAAGATAAGTAAGGAACAGAGATTGAAGCAATCGCTGGCGATGACAGGGAGAGAATTAACGAAAGAACACAAGGATAAACTTTCAAAATCTGGAAAGGCGGCGTGGTTATTGCGTAAAACAAAGAAAGCTGAGTTGGCTAAATGACTCAATCTCCGCAATCATCCGCGACTCTACCCGTTGAACCTGTAGTGAAGTCGGAAATCGGGAACGGTATCAGGTACGAGTCGGTTGATATTCAGTGCGACAAGGAAATAGTTCGCGGTATGCGGATGATCGCCAGCGGAGTCGGTGTTATCATATCGGCTTATATCCGCAAACAGCGCCTAAAAGACATAGATTGACACACAGGCTATTCTTAGCCTATAATCTCATCAACTGAATATTGGCTGACGGCCATAAAAACGCTGTCAGAAAAACAATCGGCTGAGGCCCTTTGTGTTTCCAGAGATGGAGACGCGAAGGGCCTTTCTTATTTCCCCACGTCCCGTTGGACGAAAAACTCGAATGGAGAAAAAACAATGACACCGGAAGAAATCGCCGCCGAAGAAGCACGCAAGAAATCGGAAGCCGACGCTAAGGCCGCCGAAGAGAAAAGCAAGACGGATCACATGATCCCGAAAGCGCGGCTGGATGAAGAGATCGCCAAGCGCGAAGCATTGAAAGCGGAATTGGCGGCGGCGCAAAAGATCGTAGCCGAGTCTCAAGCGGCAGAGCAGAAGCGCAAGGAAGCCGAACTCAGCGAAGTTGAACGGCTCAAGGCTGAGAATGCGCGCGAGACCGAGACCCGCAAGAAACTCGAAGCGAGTCTCCAGGAAGAGCGCATCAAGTCGGCCATCATTGCGGCGGCGAACCTAGCGCAGTACGGCGAAGGCAAGCAACCGTTTGAAGATGCCGAAGTCGCCTATAAGTTGGTCAGTCGGTCGGAGATCAAGATAGAAGGCGATGAAGTGAAGGGTGTCACCGAAGCGCTAACAGCGCTTGCCGCCAAGAGTAAATTTTTATTGAAGACGCCTGAGCAAAAGGGCGACGGCGTTGGAACGGGACGGCGCAGTGCCAAGAACATAACCGCCGCCGAGATTCAAAAGTCTTACCCGAAGTCTCGTTACTAAAAGGAGTTATCCTATGTCCGCAATCGTAGTTACCGCCGCGCAAGTGGCGATCAATCAAGGCACACTCACCCGCAGCTATATTGCGGCTGAGACCATTACGGCAGGTCAGGCCGTTTACAAACTGGCAGCCGGAACCGTGGGCGTAGCCGATGCTAACGCATCCGGCAAACAGCAGTATCGCGGTATTGCCATCAATGGTGGCGCGGTGGGTACGCCGATCATGGTCGCCTATTTTGGGCCGGTCGAAGGCTTCACCTTGACCGGCAACGTGGACACACTCGTTTACCTGAGCGATACGGCGGGTGGGCTGGATACGTCTGCCGGCTCAATGACTGTCCCAGTGGGGCGGGTGGATATGCGCGACGACGGGACGAAGTTTCTGTTCACCGATGTTAACTGGCTCGCTCAGTGGGCGTAAGGGAATAAACCATGTCAACTATCTTCGGCTATTTGAATCTCAACGACAACGACCGTATTTTCCAAGCCACGCAGGGCCAGCGCGTCATATATGAAGCTGTCACACAATTCTTGGCAGCCAAGGCGGCGGAGTTGAACGCGGCCTACGCGATCTTCATCGAGAAGACCACCGACGACTTCAAAGAACGCTACGAACTCCCTGGCGGCGGCTACATGCAGGAGATTCCGCACGCACAACGTCCCGACAGTATCAAGTCCCTGGGTTATTGGGATGTGGCGTATCCGCTCAAAAATTGGGCCGACGCGATCACGGGTTCTCGCGTGGATATGGCGTATATGACCGTGGCCGCGATGGAGCGCAATATTCTGACCGTTCAGAATCGTTCCATCAACGTCTCGCGGCGCGAATTGCTCCGGGCATTGCTGTATAAAGAGCAAGAGACTTTCGTTGATCCTATTCGCGGGAGTCTGTCCATTGAGCCATTGGCGAATGGTGATAGCGTTGTATACCCGCCGCTCCCCGGTGCGGTTTCGGAAGCGACCCGACAGCGCTACGTTGGCTCCAACTATGCCGCGTCCGCGATCTCGGACACCAATAATCCCTACGCCACTATCAACGCCGCACTCACGCAAGACTTCGGCCAACAGCAAGGCAATAGCAATGTGGCCGTGTTCATCAACTCCGCGCAGGAAGCCTTGACGCGGGCGCTGTCTGATTTTGTGGAAGTCACAGACCGCTTTACCGTCCCCGGCAGCGCCACGGATCGGGTGACGAATATCCCTGAGGGCCTTCCAGGTATCGTGATTGGGCGCGTGTCCGGGTGCTGGGTTTCTGTCTGGGACTTTATCCCGTCCGGTTACATGCTCGGCATTCACCTTGACGCTCCGGCTCCGCTCGTCAAGCGCATTGACCCGGTTGACACCGGCTTGGGCAACGGCGACTTGGCCTTGATTGCGGAAGAAGAAGAGTATCCGTTCAAATCATCCTACTGGCAGATGCGTTTTGGGTTGGGAGTCGGCAATCGCCTGAATGGTTTCGCCATGCAACTCGTGGCAAGCACGACCACTTACACCAGCCCGACGATTAGCTAACGGGAGCCGCCAATGACTAAAGCCCGCTTCGATGAAATCTCAGCCAGTAAAATAACGGTCAAGAACAGTTTGACCGTGAACGGCCTTGAAGTCTTGCCGCAAGATTCGCCGCATCCCGCGTTGTACGTGGATACCGTCAATGGCATTGTGGGGTATGACGGCCTGTCTTGGGAGACTCCATTCCCAACGATGGCCTTAGCCTTAGCCGCCGTCGAAACGGGCGGCACGATTTACTTTCGCGGCGATGTGCGCGAAGAGTTAGTCGGCTCAAATCTCAAGTTCGATGTGACCATTATCGGCGTTGGGTCTTTGCATCATCCCGACTTACCCGCGGCTGGTTATCATCCGGCGTCATGCTGCTGGCGTCCTCCGGCGTCCCCGACTGCTGCGACTCCGCTGCTAAAGGTGCGGGCGCGCGGTTGGAAGTTTATCAACATCTTTTTCGATTGCCCGGTGGACTCGGCGGCGCTGTATTTAGAGCGCAACGCCTTGAGCGGGACTTCCGAATACGACCCGTCCCACGCTTCGATCCTTAACTGTCGGTTTGTGGATGGCAAGTACGGCATTCAGGATGTAGGCGGTTGCTACAATGTGACCGTGCAAGGCTGCGAATTCAAGGCCATGACCACGGCGGCGATTGCGAACACGTCCACGGCGGTCGCTAATCCGCTCAACTGGAAGATCGAAGACAATCTTTTCCCGGCCAACGTCTCAGGCTTTGGCAACGCGACGCACTTGGACTCGCCGCTCAACTCCAGTTATATCTTGTCCAACATCTTCGGAACCGTCACCAGCACGGCGCTGTATATTGACCTGACAGGTGGCAACGGTAACAGCGTTTGCGGTAACGTGCTTGCGGGCGCATATGATACCAGCGATTATGTTCCCGGTACGGGCGACGTGTGGTATCAAAACGCTTGCGCTGTGAAGGCCGTAACCGCGCCCGATGGCCGCTCGCTTGACGTACCCGCCGCGCCATAAGAAAGGCTAAACCATGATTGTAAAATTCAAGGTTGACCATGAAGTGGGGGGCCGCGTTTACTTGGCTGGCGAGTCTCGTGACTTTGACGCCGAGATGTTGCGGGCGTTGGTCAGTAAAGGCGTAGCGATTGAGCATGATCCAGGCGCAATCACGGATACTGCTACCGTCGCCATGCCGGAAGATACACCGGAGGCCGAGACTCAATCCGAAGTCAAAAAAGAAGTGATTGAACCAAAACCGCTGCACAAGAATAAACACAAATGACCTACACCTACGCGCCCGCGCTCACCGATGATGTATCTCTCGTCCGCTTCCACGTTGGAGATAATCTCAGCGAAGGCCACTATCTAGAAGACGAAGAGATTCAGTATTTCGTGAGCGCGGGCAGCGTAGGGTCGGCGGTTATTGCGTGTATCAAGCATATCATCGCCAAGTTGTCTACGCCCAACTTTCGCTTGGACTGGCTATCAGTCACCAACGAGCAGGCCCGGCAAGGATTTGAAACGCTCCTGAAACTCAAAGGTGCGGAGTTTGGTATCTCGGTTGCGTCTAACCGCCTGGGTAGTGGCGTGATTGCGCTCCCGATTTACTCCAACGACTCAGACGATGTGACCATCTAATGTCGAAGCTCACGAACCCGCGCCTAATAGCGCAGTTGCAGAACGTAGTCTCGCTTTACGCATACAACGACTCGGCATTTCTACTGGTGAAAGTGGCGACCGGGAACGTAGACGCCTATAACAACCCGGAAACTGTTGAGTCAGGTGTCCCGATTAGTTGCTCCTTCACCGACAAGCCGAACCGCGAACTGTGGCGCGACTTTGCGGACGTTGAAGAAGTGGAAGCAGAAATAAGGTTTGAGAGTCCGACGCCGACAAAAGGTAATCGCGTGAAGCTGACTAACCGTTTCGGAAACGAAGCCTACAAGGACGCGACTTTTGAAATTATCGGCATCAGCGACCGGGGCGAGATGGGCCACGTGTGTGCTTTGAAGGCGGTGACGGTCTAATGGCAAGCGGATTCAAAGTTAACACCAATGGATTCAAGGCCGCGCTCAAGGCTGTGCGCCTAACGAGCAACGATATGTTGCAGATCGAAGGTGCGGGGGCGCATGTGCTCTTGAATGGTATGCGGGCGCGTACTCCGGTTTTGTCTGGAGCGACGCGGGCTAGTGAAAACTCGCATATTGTTGAAGCCAC
>JGI10216J12902_101372165_pt1 | contig 37388 bp, 52 predicted proteins | sample KanNatreferecore_FD_12902 | JGI IMG/M metagenome (IMG submission 12902)
GGTGATCCGTGACGAGCCGCCCTATGGATGGTGGCAGAACACCAGCCAGAACTATCGTTTCTCTGGCGGGTGCGATGCTTCGACGTGGCGCGAGTTCCTGGTTGAGAAGGGTGTTGTACGCGTGCGGCTGGACAGCGCAGACGTGGAATGGCAGCGCGAAGCCGATGCAGCAGCCCCGACGCCGGAAGACGCGCTCACGGAGCGGCTGATCCGAGCGTGGATCATCTGGGCAGTAGCGGCCTTTCTGCTGTCGCTCTGGCAGCGCTATCGCTAAGTCCGCGTGCGTAGGCTGGGCAGGTGGCACTGTGACCGTACAGTACACCGCCGACTCCCGCTACCTGCCCAGCTCACGCACGCGGAATCTATCAAACGATGTAAGTGGAGGAACCAGTGAACGATCCCGTTGAAGTCAGCTCAAATGGTTGGCGAGCGCGAGCGCCGGTCGAGTTTACCTATGTCGGCAAAGCGCCCTGTGGCTGCATTCTGGCTGCCGTCGTCGATGACCGAGACCCGGATGGCAACAAGCTGCGTGGCGCTCATCTCAAGATGTGGTGTGAGATGGGGCTGATCGTGGAACGGATACCCTCAGAAGACATCCCCGCGCTGGGCTTTGGGCACTGCCACCACTGCCCCAATTGCCAGACCGAAATGAAGGCCGATCTGGTTGGCACGCTGGTGTGCCCATCGTGCGGACAAAAACGGGGGGGGTAGAGATGGACGGGCTTTCGTTGTGGCAGCCATGGGCCTCCCTGATCGCCATCGGCGCGAAGCACTACGAAACGCGCGACTGGAAAACCGCCTATCGCGGGCCGCTCCTGATCCACGCCTCCCGATCTAAAGAAGGGCTAACCCTGTGCCGTCGCGATCCCTACGATGCAGTGCTGCGCCGGGCCGGGATCGCTGAGAAGGATTTGCCGCTCGGAGCGGGGATTGCCATCGCCGATCTGGTGGAGGTGCAGCGCACGGAAGAAGTCCGCGAGCTGCTCTCGGACCAGGAGCTGGCGTTTGGTAATTATGCAGATCGGCGCTTCGCGTGGCGCTTAGAGAATGTCCGCGTCTTCCCGGTGCCGGTCCCTATGAAGGGAGATCGCGGGGTGTTTGAAGTTGATCCGCAGTGCGTGCCCGTCATCCGTGAACAAATGATGCAGTACCACAAGCTGTACGGCGCGGGGCTGCTGACGTGCCCATCGTGTGGGCGGGTGGCACCGGTTGGGAAGTTGATCATCCACGCAGCAACGTGCGCCGAGCCGGGCGAGCTGATGGAGACAGGAGGACGGTAAGCGATGTGCTGGATGTGTGAAGAGAACAATGACGAATTTGAACACTGTCAGGATTGCGGCTGCATGATTTGCGATGACATTGAGCCGCCCGGCGATGACGTGCTGAGGCCGGGATTTGTCACATCTTCCGGTGATTTGTATTGCTGGCGGTGTGGTCGGTCCAACCAGGCGGAGATTGACCGCCAAGAAGAGCAAGAAGCCGAAGAGTGGGGATGGATGGACGAAGATCCCTACTGATCGCGCCTCGCCGAGAGAGTCGGGCTAACGGCTTGCGCAGCAGCGCAGATCAGGACCGGGCAAGACTGCCGACTCTCTCGCCGGGGCACGGCCTGTAAGGGGGCTATGACCTGGGGCGCGCCTGGCCTCACCGGGGGAGTCGTTGTTAGGCCGCTGGCGTTCCACCCGACTCCCCCAGCCGGGCGCGCCGCCTCACCTTAACCCTTTAGCGACCCAGCGCCCCGGAAGGCGTGACGGCCTGCGATGGACCTTAACAACCTATTTGGAGTACGATAAAAGTATGAACCGGTTCATACTTCGTCCTGGTGAAAGTATGAATCGATTCATACTTTCACCCGCACAGCGCCTCACAGGGTATACCATCGCCATCGTTATCCAGGTTGCCCCAATACTGCGGACAGGCCGTGAGGTATGCATGAACAGCCCCGCATGAGCCGAAGCTTCCACAGGTGCGCGCGGGGCAGCCCTCATAAGGATTCTCGGTTGCCGTCGGCGCAGCGGTTGGTGGAACGGAAGTCGGCACGGTAGTTGGTGTTTTAGTAGGCGGCGCGGATGTAAAAGTTGATGCCGCTGTGGGGGCTGATGTAGAGGTTGCAGCAGAGGTGGCGGTGCTGGTTTGGCGGGTGGGCGATGCTGTCGCAGTAGGCGCGTCGGTCACAACTTCGGTCGGCGTAAAGGCTGGTCGGGGTGTGCGAGTAACAGGGCGATCTGTGGCGGCTGCCTCCTCGGTTCCAGGCGTTGCACCGGACTGGCTTTGGTTGGCCTGCTGGATCAGGCGATCAGCAGCAATGTCGGCGTATTCCTCAAACTCTGCCAGATCAAGCAGCCCCGGCCTTGCCGTCATGGTTACGCCACTGATCAGATTGTGGTAGCGGATCAGCAGCTCAACGGCGTCGTATTCATCTCCGTTGTCAAGGACGCGCTTCCCTGAGAAAGCAATGCTCTGATCAGCGTACTGAGTGAACGACATAGGGCGAAGGGAAATAGTCGCATCCGAAAGCGCTTCGTAGTCTTCTATGAGCGCCCGCGCTTCTTCGTGGCCTGGAAATTCAACGATCCAGTTTCGAAGAAATGCACCCCTTACCAGATCGGAGCGATTAAAAATCTGGTTATACCCTTTGATCTCTCCGTCAAATGTAAGCGCATCAACATACAACTGACCCCGGAGAGAAAGCATATACTCGGCAGTCATCGGGCCGCTATCGTCGGCGTTGAAGGTGAAACCGGGGTACAGATCGGAGATTTGCAGCAGCGCAGCCTCCATATCTGAATCAGAAAGCACAATAGGTTGCGGCGCGGGTGTATCTGTGGCGGTTGGAGTTGATGTCTCGGTGGGCGCGGTAGTTGCCGTTGCTGTACGCGTGATAGTGGGCAGGGGTGACAAAGTAGGCTGCGCGGCAAGAGTCTCAGCAATAGCCGTCTCGACGGAATTTGCGCTCGGAGTGGCAGGGGCGCAGCCAGCCAGCAGGATAGTCAGGGCGATCAGGATGCGACGCATAACAGCCTCCGGCAGACGATGAAGGGTCTAGCGAAATTGTCAGGGAAGCCGAATAAAAAGTAAAGGGTCAATCAACCCATGAGCAGGAAAGGGGGTGATTTTGGGTGGTAGCAGTAGCTTATGATCAGCTTGAATTTGACGTACCTTTCGCCACGCCTATCATAGAGGTTGTGGCGAAAGTCAGGCGCATCTCAGTCGCGCCGGTTCGCAGAATGGCAGAGGCACGCGGAATCAAGACGGCGCGTGCGTTTGAACAGGCAACCGGCCTCAGTCATCCAGCCGCCTTAAAATGGTGGGGGGATAGGCAAGAACGCCTCGATCTTGAAAGCATGGTCACTCTAGCAAACTTCTTTGGTTGTCTTCCGCAGGCACTAATCGAGCCAGAATTCGAAGAATAATAGTAACGCTAGCTTGACATTATAGCAGTTTGGCCTTATACTGAGGGTGTAGTTTAACAACCTGAGACGCGGAAAGGGAAGCCTTGCAGGGCCTCCCTCTCCACATAGTCACCGACATACCAGACTTGGAGGTCATATGTCAGCAACCACCCATCAGTATACCGATTCTCATTCCACAGCACAACCGTTCCACCCTCTCCCCATCCCTGTCGAGTTTATCCACCACATCACGCCCGACGGGACATTCTTCCGCTTCCGCCTGAGCAAGATCACCGCCAAAAGCTGGGTGCTGGAAAACCTGCGGACCGGCGCGCGGCTGCCCGTGAAGGGCGAGGCAGCGTGGAAAGTCATCCTCAAGGAACTGATCGAGTCTCTCAACCAGAAGCACCCCGCCCCTGTGCCCCTGCTGCCCGCTGTCGCTGCTAGCACTGCGGTTGCTGCCAGCGCTGCGGTTACTACCAGTACCGTGACGGCCCAGCCAGAGATGGCAGTCGCCGCCGTCGCAGCGCCGATCATGGAGCAGAAGATCGCCCTGCCGTCCGAGTCGCTCGCTGATGGCTACGCGCTGGGCACCTGCGAGGGTTGGCTGAACGCCCACCCGGATACGTACCCCTACGCTGACGTGCCGGTCACTACCCCGAAGGGTCACCACAAACACCTGTGCGCCCACTGCGCGCTGGCCTATCAGAAGGCAATGGCAACCGTGCGACTCAACGAGCGGGACACAAAAGCGCGCGGCCTGCGGTATGTGCCCTTCCAGGAGAATGCATAGTCATGAGCACCAACAACATGGACTCTTGGACGGTACGGCAGCTCCTGGAAGCTGCCAAGCGCGGCGATCAGGATGCACTCTTCGCCCTCGCGATGTTGACGCATGACGCGATCTCCGAGGTGACCCGGCTGCACCAGCGGATCGGGCAGCTTACCCGCGAGGTAGACGAGCTGGCCCTGGAGAATGAGGAACTGAAATTCGACCGGGATCAGCAGGCGATTCTGAGCGCGCTGGATGTGCGTCAGGGCCGCGTGCCGAATTAAGGAGGGGAGATGGATCAGACACAAAAAAAGCTCACGCGCGGCCCGGTCACTATGAAGATGCGGTTGCCGGGCGAGCGCGACTACCAGGATGTCGCGGTCAACGGCCTGATCTTGGGCCAATTCGGAGTTGCTCGCTACCCGGATAAGTCGGGCTGGTCGGTCACGCATCTGCCATCGGGAACATCTGTTCAGCAGCGCGGCCCCATTCCGACCATGGCGCGGGCTGTCGCGCTACTGCTTCTCGCCCATGCCGTCAGCGGGGATACCGATCTGCTGTCCGATCCCCCGCCGACCGAGGTGCGCGAGGCGCTTACCGCTGCTTATCGCGCCTGGGAGCGCGGGGAGTAAGGCGCATGAATCACATCGACTTAATCGCCCTGCTGGTGATCCAGCCCATCCCCGCCGATCTGTACGCCGATGTCTGTGCGCACTTTCACTGTGACGCACGGGGCTGCACATCGGAGCAGGTGGCGGCCTATCTCCGGCATGAGCTGACCAACTACGACGCGGTCCTGAGGCTGTTCTGGGTCAGCGCCGAGGATTACGCCCTGTTTAAGGCCGCTACCAATCGGCTAACTCAAACCGCATATGAAGCGTGGCGCGCCGAGCAACGTCAGCGCCGCGCATCCTAGATCACACGCCCCTCGCTGGTATACCGTCAGCGAGGGGCTATTACCACACTGACGCGAGGAACCCACCATGACCCAAGAATTAACCCACCACACGCCCGGCCCCTGGAAAGCCCCAGAGCATCCCTCTGGCGAGATGGGTTTTGTTTGGCAGATTACACCAGAGCGCCCCCATCACCGGCACGCGTGCGCCGTCGGTACGGTCTTCCGCTGGGGCGATCTACTTGCCGAGTCGGAGGCCAACGCGCGCCTGATCGCCGCATCCCCCGACCTGCTGGCAGCTTGCAAGGCCGCCGTCGAAGTGATCTCCGATCTGGACTCCGAAGAGACTGGGCACGTTTATTACCAGCTCCTGAAGGCCATCGAACGAGCCGAATCCAGCCATGAGTAACACCACCCTTAATTGGAATATGCGCAACGTGCTGGTCTATCTCAAGGACGAAGGCCGCCTTGCGGTATATCTCGCCTACGTCCTCCATGCCGATCATCGCGGGCGCGCATATCCCTCCATCGACACCTTAGCCAAAGAGACCGGCTACGGCAGAACCACCGTGATCGCTGCCAAGTCGTGGCTCTTAGAGCATAAGGCGCTTGCCGTCGTGCCCTTCGAGAAACGCATGGGGCAGCGCGAAACCACGCTCCACCACCGCCGCGAGGTCATCGAAGTAACGGGGCTGATCAAGCTCGATGACGGGCGCATCGTAGAGCTGCTCTATGAGAATCATCGCCATCCAGATGACGATGATAGTTCAGCAGATGAACCAAAGAATAGTTCAGCAACTGAACGTTCACCTGCTGAACCCGAAGTTACTTCTGTTGTTGTTGATCCTGAATCAATTCAAATTGAGGAATCAACAACAACACCCTTGGAGTACCTTCCACCTTCAGAGGGGGAGTGTGAGGGGGAGGCGGACCTGGAAGACGATGACCCCTGGGCAGAAGTTGAGCGCGCGCGCGAGCGAGACAAGCTCGACTTGCCCCGCACGGGCGATCCCCGCCTGGCACGGCTGGCCCGCACGAATGACCTGTGCGCTCATGTGTCGCCAGAGCAGCTCCGTGCATGGATTGGGCAATACGGCGCGGATCGGGTGGTCGAAGTCGCGCGCTGGTTTTGCTCGGAGATGATGCGCGGCAAGGCCGAATCGGGCGGATGGATGCGCCGCGCGCTGGAATATCGCTGGGCAAACCCACCCTATAGCTTTGTTGAGGATAACTGGCTCACTGAAGATGAGCGCCGCGCGCGGTATGCGCGGGATGCCGCTGAGTTTTAGTGTTAGGAGACCCGTATGATCATCCACATCGCGCCGCTGCTGATCCAGGCCAATCCCTGGCAGCCCCGGCTCAACCATGACCCCGCCGGGATTCGCGATCTCGCCCTGAGTATTCGAGGGGAATATGAGCGCCTCCCCCGTGAGCATCGCGGCTTGCAAAGCCCTCCGATGGCGCGCTTTGCCGATCTGTCTGGGGTGGGCTTACAGCATCCCCTCAGCATGGATGCTGTCTATGAGCTGGTCCACCAGACCGAAGCGGGTGAGGCGCAGATTCAGCTTGCTTTCGGGCATCGCCGTCTGGCTGGCTTCCGGCTGCTGGCAGATGGCGATGGGTCGCAGGACTGGCGGCCTGATGAGCGGTTTGACGAGATCCCCCTGGTGATCGCGATACTCACCGACCGCCAGATGGCAGAGACGGCAGCGAGCGAGAATATTCACCGCGTCGATCTGAGCTGGTTCGAAATTGCAAAAAGTATGAACCGGTTCATACATGACTTCGCAACCTCTCAGGCTGAAGCTGCGCAGATTTACGGCCTGGGCAGCCAGTCAAACGCAGCGCACTATCTGCGCGCCCATGACGCTGTTCAGGAGTTTAACAGCGTTGAACTTACTCACTTGGTACAGACGGGGCAGCTTGGCCTCAAGCACGCCCTACACCTCGTTCCCCTGCTGCGCGATCAGCCTATCGCGGCGCGCCAGTGGATCGTAGGGGGCAGCGGGCTGTACGCCAATGCCGAGCATACCGAGATTTTGTCGGCGAACGCCATTCGTGAGCAGGTGGATCGACTGCTGAGTCGGGCGCGCCCTGCGCCGCGCGTCGCCAGCCAGCCCATGCTTGAGCGCGAGTACAACCATGATCCGCATCGTGTGCGGGTGGATGGTGCGCGCCTGGTGGATGGTTCTGGCGTGCCGAAATATAAGGGCGTTCACAAGACTCATACCGAGGTGGACGGCTGGAAAGAGCAAGAGAAGGTCATCTTCGCTACTCACAGCGAGGCGAATGCGTGGTTCGAAGCGACCACCGCGCGCCTGATCGCTGAACAGCAAGCCGCGATCCCTCAACCCGCCGAGGCCGCGCCTGACGCGCTGCCCTGGTATGCGGCCTATGACAAGGCGGTCGAAGCGCACCCAGACCAGACAGTATTTATGCAGCTCGGAGACGGGGGGCATATCTGGCTGGCAGTTGGTATTACGGCCTACAAGCTCACGGACAAAATCCAGGGCATGACGGCTACACTCACCTATGCCACCCCCGCCGATCCTGTGGCAACGACCTTTGCGATAAAACTCTGGATGGGCGATCCAGATCAGGTAGATCGCCTTACTGCCGTCATTGGACCGATCCACACCTATCTGGAGCCAGATCGCAGCCTGTGGGCACTGATCGGTGATCTGCCGTCTGCGCCACTGCCCAGCGAAGCCCCTGTTTCTGAGCCAACTGCCACCACGCCGCCCGAAGACGCATCGCAGCCCGGCGCACCTGTTGAGGCTGCTGCGCCCGCCGATCTCCCGACTGAGGACGGCGAAGACGATCCGGAGTGGTGGCAGTCCAGCGCCAGCGAGGAATGGTACACACCGGGGCATATCATCAGCCGGGCGCGCCGGGTGCTGGGTGAGATTGCACTCGATCCCGCTTCGAATTGGATCGCGAATAAGACGGTGCGCGCGGGGCGCTACTTCGACAAAGAGCAGGACGGCCTGGCGCAAGAGTGGATCGCGGACACCGTATGGCTCAACCCACCCTATGGACGCGGTATCGGCGCGTGGGTGGATAAGCTGGTGGATGCAGTGGAGGCTGGGCAGGTCAAGCGCGCCCTGCTGCTGCTGCCCGCGCGCACGGATACGAAATGGTTTCGCCGGTTGAGGGGCTACCCGCGCTGTTTTGTGGGCGGGCGGCTGCGCTTCCGAGGATCAAAGGGCGAGCACAGCAATGCCGCCACGTTTCCCAGCATGATCGTGGCGTTGGGCGATGTTGATGCGCGCCTCTTCGAAGAAACGTTTGGCGATGTCGGCGACATCTACCTGCTGAACGAGCTGTGCGCGGCCCCCGCCCTGGTGCGCGCCGTCGCGCTGCCTGACGATGCCCCGCCGGTTGAGCGCGGCCTCGCCGAGGTCATCGCCGCGCTGACACTGGCACAGACGGCCATGGATCAACTTGGCGCGATCTCTCTCAGTGCGGCGGATCGGGAGCTGTTCGCCTTCACCAAGCGCGCGATGGAAACCACCGTGCTGCCGTATCGAGAGATGGTGGAGCTGATCGCTGGGTCGCTCCCCGCGCTGCGTGAGCGCGTCGAAGCTGCGCCCGATCTCGCGCGCGAGGTGCGTATGGCGGTGCTGGATCTGCGCAAGCCGCGCCCTACACTGCGTCCAGAGGACTTGATCGGAGCCGAGCAGCCTGCTGCCCCGCCAGAGCAGGAGGCCGCATGATCAGCAGTCCACCCCTTCGATACTTCGGGAGCAAGTGGCGGATCGCCGAATGGATCATCGCCACCTTTCCATCGCATCGCACCTACTGCGAACCGTACTGCGGTGGGGCGAATGTGTTCTTTCGTAAACCGCCGTCCGTCTATGAGGTGCTTAACGATTTGGATGGCGAGGTGATCAACTTCTTCCAGATGCTTCGCACTCGCGAGGCCGAGCTGATCCGAGCGATTGATCTCACGCCCTACAGCCGCGAAGAGTGGCGGTTGTCGCGCATCGACGACGGCTGCACCGATCCTTTGGAACGAGCGCGTCGGTTCTATATCTCCTCTCGGCAGTCGTTCGGCCCCGGATCGAGGAAGCGACAACCCGGTTGGCGCTTCGCGAACGGGAAACACATCGACAATAAGGAGCGCTCTGTTACACGTGAATGGAGCAACCTAGATCATCTGCTGGCAGCAGCACACCGCCTAAAAGCAGCAATGATTGAGTGCGATGATGCGCTGAAGGTCGTTGAGCGCTTTGACACGCCCCGGACTCTCTTCTACGTCGATCCGCCATATGTTCATGCTACCCGCTACAGCCGTGACGTGCCCAACGACTACACCCACGAAATGACCGATGCGGATCACGAGCGCCTCGCCGAAGTGCTGCACAATGTCAGTGGGTACGTGGTGATCTCTGGGTATCGCTCTGATCTGTATCAGCGGTTATACCCAGACTGGAAGCGCCTGGAGAAGGCGGCCCGCTCCAACTATAACGGTACACATGGCAATTCGGGCGATGCCAATCGCGTCGAATGCCTCTGGCTATCGCCCCGTGTGACCAGTGTGGACGCGCTTCCGCTATTTGCTATGCGGGGGGGGGTACGACGTTGAAGCCGCTTCTACTTGATTTGTTTTGTGGGGCCGGAGGGTGTGCGATGGGCTATGCCCGCGCGGGCTTCGACGTGATCGGTGTGGACACTGCTCCGCAGCCGCATTATCCCTTCTGGTTTCACCAGGCGGACGCACTCGAATTCGTTGCGAAGTATGGGGGCGAGTTTGATGTGATCCACGCGAGTCCTCCGTGCCAGCGCTACACAGGGATGCGTAAGGTGACTATCGCGCGGTTTGGTTTTGTCTCGACTGACTATCCTGACCTAATTGAACCTGTGAGAGAGGCACTCACAAAAAGCGGTAAACCCTACGTTATTGAAAACGTACAGAACGCGCCGCTCAAGACACAGATTATTCTATGTGGGGTCTCGCTGGGGTTGAATCGTTTGGCGAGACATCGGCATTTCGAGTCTAACATCTTGCTGTTCGCTCCGAAATGTGCTCACAGATCTGTAAAAGAGACTATAGGTGTTTATGGCTCGAAGCCGGACGGTCGCCGGGTCAGCTACCCACAACATAAATTAAGCCGTATCGCTAACAGCATCGATGAAGCTCGCGAAGTGATGGGCATTGATTGGATGGATTGGGACGAAATAAAAGAAGCTGTACCCCCCCCCGTACACAGAGTACATCGGGCGACAACTTGCGACGGTGCTGGATAATCGCCGTCTTTCTCGGTCGCTGTAGTGTAGTGGGTGCTTGCTCACAGCAAGTACCCTGCTATCTCTAAGGAAGTAGGCGAGATAACAACGTAATGAACGAACAAGTAGACGAATACGGCTATCGCCATTGTGGTGAATGCGGAGTCCCTCTGGCCTATGATGAGGCTGATCTGTGCCGTCCATGCCGGACAGGAATCGAGAGCCAGCCAAAGATCGTCTGCCTCTGTGGTAGTACGCGTTTTAGTCAAGCTTTCCGGGACGCCAATCTCCAAGAAACGCTCGCGGGTCGGATCGTTCTCTCTATCGGCTGCGATATGCGCGCCGATACCGATGTATTTGCCGAGATGACGGAGCAGGAACGCACAGCTATTAAGGCGCGCCTCGATGAGCTGCATCTTCGCAAAATCGATCTCAGTGATGAGGTGCTGATCTTGAACTGTGGTGGGTATATCGGCGAGAGCACGCGCCGTGAGCTGGAATACGCCCGTAGTTTAGGAAAGTGCATTCGTTTCCTGGAAAGTGAGGTGATCGAATGACCCTGATCCTCTGCAACCCCATTGACGCGCTCTTTGTCGGGCGCAACCTCACCGAGGGCGATGTCTTACTGCCCCTGGAGCGTGTGCCGTTGCAAGTGGTGATCTGTCTCGCGGACCGGCTTCGCCCCCTGGTGGACAGCGGCGCATGGTTCGATACACCCGACGCGGCCTACCTGCATCAGATTGGCGACTCCTACCGCCGCGATTTTCAACCGCGCTTTGAGATTGCCATGGATGGCGCGCTGGTGGAAGGCAAGCCGCGCTGTCAGGCGCTCACCCAGAGCTATACCCAGTGCAAGAATTCGGCACGCGCCACCTACTGCGGGCGGCATGATCAGGCGCGCCACTTGATCACGATGGGCGTCGGCGAGCCAGCGCTGGCCCAACCCAACGAGTCGCCGCTGTCTGCCGGGGCGATCCGGTCGTTGGAAGAGGCGCAGGAGATGATCCGCCGCGCGATGCGCCGCGCGTCCCGCTTCGGCGAGATCCTTCAGCACGGCTTATTGGGGCCGGAAGATGCAGACTATGTAAGCAACCTGCTGGAACAAGCTCACGAGATAATCGGCGGCGTGATCTCTGGCGACCGGGCCAGAGATGCCACTCAGCGCAGCGAGCTGCGGCGGCGCATCCAGCGCATGGTGGACCGGATTGCCATCGCCAACAAGTGCGAGGGGCGCGAGATTCACGCGGCCTATCTGCGGCTGGGTGGGGTGCCACAGGGCGAGATGACCATTGAGCAGCTCAAGGCTAAAGTCAACTGGCTGCACACCACCTACCCGGATGTGATCGGCGCGGACACCAGGGAGTGGGAGCCGCCCGCAACGACTTTATCCGGGATGGAACCGGCGATCACCAAAAGGTAGAGGGATCACTTTCACGCCGAACAAAGGAGCCGCATCCCCATGCTACGTTGTCCAAACTGTGGAATCAAGCTTGATATAGAGGAGCTGGCGCTCACTGAGCGCCAGCGTACCATTCGTACCGCCGTCGAAGAGATCGAACGGGATACCGCTAAACCCGCGCGCACACTGGCGATTGCCGAGCACGTCGGTTATGCGCCCACCACGATTAAGCCTGATCTGGCTCATATGGAGCAGGTTGGGATTCTCTGCCGTCCAGATGGCCCTAAGTCAGGGTGGAGTCTCAAGAAGAAACATCTGCGCCTGGTGCGCGCCGCCTAGCTTTTGCGCGGACGGCCTTGCTTGGCATTTTTCCATGCCTGCGCGCTCGCGCGCGGGATCAGCCAGCTACCCCGCCACTTATCGCCGACCCTTTGCGCCCCCGGAATCTTTTGTGCTTCTGGTGGGCGCTTCTGATCGGCTCGCAGGATGCGGTAGATCGTCGTGAGTTGAACCCCATGCATCGCGGCCATCTCTTCAGGGCTTATCATATCTTGATCATCCATGACTGCCTCTCAGTGCAACAGATCGGACGGCTCGCCGCCGCGCGCTGTTAGGTGCTCAATATTGATCAGCCAGCCGTTATAGTCACGGGAACGCCCCGACCACTGCGCGTCATAGTCGGCCCGCGTCGAAAAGCCCAGCGCGCGGATGTCTTCATCTGCCAGATCAGCGCAATGAACATAGCGAATCTGCACAATCTGCACCTGTGCAATCGGCTGCTGCGCTGCGTCTTCCACGATCAGGACATCGCCCAGCGCGCTGGTGTGGCGCTCGAAGTGCTCTACCTGCTGGACGGCTTGATCGCGGGTCATTTCGCTGGCCGTGCGCCAGCCTTCCGGCGTTAGTGCCCGGTCCTTTGGTGTAACCAGAGTCAGCATGGCGGTTTTGTCGCGGGGCAGACCCTGATCGGCGGTCAATACAACTGTTCTGGTAGCCATTCTATCCCCCTTTCTGTTAGTCGTGGGGTTAAGCCAACGAGAGGGCGAGTAAGGGAGGCGGTTGCCCGCCTCCCCGCCGCGCTTACAAAACGAAGCGCAGCTTTCCGGCAATCTCGACTGCGATTGCCTCTTGCTCAAGTTCCTGTTTTAAGTTTAGGCAAAAGACGCGAACTCTTTCGAGTTGCTCCTTTGACAGGTTCTCGGTGAATGAATACACTATGGTTACGTCTTCAGTAACCAGTGTTCCATCAGCCGAGAGCCATACACCTCTCGCGGGAACCGAGGTAGCGCCGCCAAACTCGCTTGCCATAAACCGCTCAACCCGGCTTATGACAGCAGCGGCGGCGCTACTGGTTAAGGGCGCGTCCACCGATACGGTAGATGGTACATAGACCTCTACCCGGTTTCCCAACCCCCGACCAAAGAGCAAATCCGCTAGTTCAGACAATTCACACCTTCCTTTCCAAGATTGCGGTGTCGCCTTCTCTCGTGGAGCTTTGTTTAGCGGTCTCCCCTACCGCTCTTCGGAACTGTCGGCTTCCGGTTACGCCGTGAGAGTGCCGTCACTCTCAACCTTATGATGTAATTGTATATCAGCTACACAATTATGTCAAGTACCAATTTCTGATTTTTGAGAAATTTCTTCCGTGAGTTTCGTCTACTTTCGTCTATCTTGACGCCCATCTGTTCTATGCTTTATACAGACGCACTGGGTTCCTCCTTGAAGCGTAATGCGGCATTAGATCGGGGCAGTCGGGGATCTGCCCCGATCCGCGCTGCCCAGAGGTTGACAGGTTGACAGTAGAAAAAGGGGACTGGCAATCCAAATTCATTCAGAATTTGCGCCGCACGGGAAATGTCCGCGCGGCGTGTAAGGTTGCCAAGATTTCCCGCACGGCTGCCTACAACCACCGCAACACCGACAACGAGTTCAAAGCCGTCTGGGACGAAGCGCTAGAGGAAGCCTGTGATGATCTAGAGCTTGAGGCGCGCCGCCGTGCATTCAAGGGCGTCAAAGAGCCAGTCTACCAGGGGGGGAAGCTGGTCGGGTATGTCCAGAAGTACAGCGATACCCTGCTGATCTTCCTGCTGAAAGCGCACCGGCCCGAAAAATTCCGCGAGCGGTATGACGTGCAGCACAGTGGGGCCATCGTGACCGTGACGGCGGATGATATGGCGACGGCGCGGGCTGCCGTCCGGGAGTGGGAACGTGAGCGTTTCGGCTCTGAGTAATGAGCAGCTCGAATGGCTGAAATGCAGCGAATCGCCTGCCTACTTCATTGATCGCTACTGCTGGGTCTATGACGCGGTAGCCGGTGAATGGCTGCGATTTGAGCTGTGGCCGGAGCAATTCCGCGCGCTGCAAACCATGACCAGCTATCTGCTGGTGATCGCTCTGAAGGCGCGACAGGTGGGTATGACGTGGCTGGCGCTGGGGTACGCCTTATGGGTGCTGTTGTTTCGCCCAGCTGCTACGGTGCTGCTTTTTTCGAAGCGTGACGATGAAGCGATTGACCTGCTGGAATTCAGATTGAAGGGGATGTACCGGCGACTTCCGGCCTGGCTTCAGGCGCGTGCCGTCGAAGCGGACAGCAAGCATGAGCTGCTGCTATCGAATGGCTCGCGCGCGCTGGCCTTCCCGACCACCGCAGGCGACAGCTATACCGCTACGCTGGTGATCGGCGATGAATTCGATCTGGTTCCGGATCAGGCGCGGCTGCTGGCGGCGGTGAAACCCACTGTCGATAACGGCGGACAGATGATCCTGTTGAGCCGTCCAGACAAAAAGCGCCCCATGACTTCCTTTAAGCAGATTTACCGCGCGGCCCGGCAGGGACTGAATCGCTGGGCGGCGATCTTCCTCGCGTGGACGGCACACCCAGGCCGCGATCAGGCGTGGTATGCCGAACAGCGCGCGGACATCCTGAGCCGGACAGCCTCGCTGGATGAGCTGTATGAGCAGTATCCGGAGACAGATACCCAGGCGCTGGCCCCGCGCACCTTAGACAAGCGCCTCGCGCCGGTCTGGTTGGAGCGCTGTTGGCAGGAGATCGCGCCACTGTTCGCGGTGGGCGATGAGGCTGATCCTCCGGCGGGTATCCCTGCGATTCCGGGGCTGCTGATCTGGCGGCTACCAGATCGGGGGCGTCGCTATGTGATCGGGGGCGACCCAGCCGAGGGCAACCCAACCAGCGATGACAGCGCGCTCACGGTGCTGGATCGGGATACTGGCGAAGAGGTTGCCAGCCTCGCCGGGAAGTTTCAACCCTCCGTGCTGGCGGCCCACGCCCATGCTATCGGGATGTACTTTAACCAGGCGGATGTGCTGATCGAGCGCAACAATCATGGTCATGCCGTCCTACTCTGGTTCAGGGAGCACTCTAAGCTCAAGCGGCTCGCAGGCCATGACGGGAAAGAGGGCTGGATGTCCAGCACGCTCGGCAAGGCAAAGCTGTATGACGCGGCGGCGGATGGGTTTCGCACTGGTGACACGGCGATCCATACCTTCGCTGCTATGGTGCAGCTCCAAAGTATCGAAGGATCAACGCTGCGCGCGCCAGACGGTGAGGCGGATGATCGGGCGGATAGTTATGCGCTCGCTCTGGTTGCTCGCGCGATTAAGCCATCAGGAATACAAGGGGCACGGAACCCCTTTTACGGATAAACGATGCCATACGCACAGCGATACATCCCTGACTTGAATGGCAGCGAGGCGCGCACCATCGAAGCGGCCTTCGATGAAGAACGGCGCGCGCGGTCGGCTGTGCATCAGGTGGCATGGAACTACTACGACGGCAAGCACCGCGAACCGCTCAAGCCAGACGGCACCGGCACGAATGACAACCTGATTATCAACCGGGTAGAGAGTGTTGTTGATAAGGACGTGGCTGCCAACGTCGGGGTGGATGATGCCGGTGTCGTCAAAGGGGTTCACTTTGACATCGTAGATCAGCCTGATGAACAGGGCTTTGTCGGGCGGGTCATGCGCGCCGCCCGCCGGATCATACGGAAGCCAGAGCAGGTGAGCAGAGATCAGGCCTATCTAGATGCTGTGTGGCGCGCCAACAAATCCGCGCTGCTGCTGCTGGATGCCCTGACGAATGGCTCCATCATGGGGCATGTGTTTATCAAGATCGTGCCAGAGGGTCGCGAAACCGATGACGGTATAAGTGTCCCCCGGCTGATCAACCTGCACGCCAGCAATGTGACGGTCTTCTGGGATCAGGCAGATGTTGAGCGGGTGCTGTGGTATCGGATTGAGTTCGGCGAGGATTACCACAAGACCCGGCAAGACATTGTGCGCGAAGTCGATGAGGATGGATCGGACGGCGTGCGCTGGCTGATCCTTAATTACTCGAATGTCAGTGGGCGATGGGAGCTGACCAGCGAAGATGTGTGGGCGTATTCATGGCCGCCCATCATTGACTGGAAGAACTTGCCCGCGCCCAATCAATACTATGGCAAGGCCGACGTAGGCAAGATCGGACGGCTGAACGACGGCTTGAATTTCCTACTGTCGAACATGCAGCGAATTCTCAAGCACCATGCACACCCAAAGACCATTGCCACCGGAGTCGGGGCGAGCGGTATCGAGGCAACGGCGGTCGATGGGCTGTGGGCAATCGGTGCGGCTGAGGCGAAGGTCTACAACCTTGAGATGCAGAGCGATCTGGCCTCCACCATGAGCCTTGCCGAATTGGTGGATCGCACCATCTACGACCTGAGCCGTGTGGTCAATCTGGCGCAGCTCGAAAGCCTGAACACGATCACTAATTTTGTGATGCGCGTTCGCTTTCATGATGCGCTGGGCAAGCTCGGTGTGAAGCGGCTGCTGGCAGGGGAAGCGCTGCAAAGGCTGTGCCGCCATCTGCTGGAATTGGGCGGCTTTAACCCGCGCGTGATGATCAATGTCGTCTGGCCTGACCCACTGCCCACCGATTTAGGGCAGCTCGCGCAAGCGTTGGAGTCCTTCACGCGCATTGGCCTTAGCAATGAGACTGCCTTAGAGCGCGCCGGGTTTGACCCGGATCAGGAAGCAAAACGCAAAGCAGAGCAGATGCAGAACCTGCCTCAGCCCTTGCGTGATGCGATGCAATCAAACAACAACCAGCCAGCGCAGGACGGCGACACGCCAGATGAGCCTGCCATGATGAATAGAAACAATGCGCTTGAAGCGCAGAGGAGATCGTAACATGACGCTGCCCAATCAGCCCCCGATGGGCGATCCGCAGACCACTCCGGTACCGGGCATGACGCCCGATCCATCTGTGCCGCCCACCGCTGGGCAGCAGCCGCAGGAACCTACTCCCCAGCCGACGCAGGGGGATATGTTCCCGCGCGAATACGTTGAGCAGCTTCGACACGAGGCCGCCGAGCGTCGCCAGCAAAACAAAGATCTCAAGGCGCAGCTCGATCAGCTTCAAGCTATGCTGCAAAAGACTCTGGGCGTTGATCCTGCTGCGCCGTCCGATCAGGTACAGGCTACCCTCGGACAAGTGGCGGATCTGCAAAAGAAGTTTGAGCAGGCGCAGACTAAGCAGCGTGATAGCGAGCTGCGCGCGGTTGTGATCGCCGAGGCTGCTAAAGTGGGGGTTGCCGATCCGATGGATGCGGTACGGCTAGCCGACTTGACCAAAATCGAATTCAAAGACGATGGCACCATCATCGGAGTAGACGAAGCGGTTAAGGCGTTGGTGGAAGCCAAGCCGTATCTGCTCAGGCAGCAGACTCCGCACGCTCGGCCCGGCAATCCAGGCCCCACCAACCCGGCAGGCGGCGCGCCGCAAGGTCCGCCTCAGTGGGCGGTGGATATGTTTCGGCCTGGCATGGGCGCAAGTATCGGTGATGGCGGTGTCGCCTACAAGGGCACTGAATAGGAGTTAGTCCATGACCACAGGATCAAGCCGTTACGCGGATATATCCACTCTGATCAATGACATCAGAGAGGGAGCTGTATTCGCAGCGCGGCAGCAGAATTTACTGGTACCCACTGTCACGGTTTTTCGCGACACGATGGGTATGAATCCGCGCAAGAATTCCCAGTATGGCACGCTGGCTGTTCGCTCTCTGGCAGAGGGCGAAGATCGCGTTGCCTCTCAGTTCAACCGGACGGCGCTCTCCACCCTGACCCCCGCCAGCTACGGCGATCAGGTGCTGCTGACCGATCAGCGCCTCGCGACCGATGACCAAAACGTTCGCGCCGATGCTGCGATGGAGATGAGTGCGGCGGTGTCTCAGGCTGTTGACGAGGCTATCGCGGATAACTTCCCCAGCTTGACGGGCGGCACGATTGGTAGCGCGGGCAGCACCATCCTTTGGAGTAGCATTATCGCCGCCCGCGCGCTGGCGCATGGACTGAAGATCCCTGGCCCATACTGGTGCGCGCTGCACCCGTATCAGTGGAATCACCTGCTGCAATCGGCACTAACCGACAGCACAGCACAGATCAGCAACGCCCCGATCTTCCAGGATCGGCTCACGTCGAACTACTTCATGAGCACGCTGTTCAATGATGTGTTCTTCGTGATTACGCCATCGGTCGATGTGGACAGCAGCGACGATGCCACCGGCGCATTCTACAACCGGATGGCGATGGCCTATGACGAGCGCAAGGGCTTCTATATCGAGCCAGAGCGCGACGGCAGCCGGGAATCGTGGGAGCTGAACTATGGGCTGTGGTATGCCACCGGCGTCTGGCGGCCCGCCTTCGGGATCAAGCTCATCGGCGACGCAGCTACGCCAAGCTAAGGCGAGGGGAGAGGAAATAACACAATGGCAAGTCCAAACGATGTGAAGGTCATCTCCTACCAGCTCGCCAATACGGCAAATGACTGGCAGGGGGATACCGTAGTGGGGCATGTGTTCAAGGCCCCCGAAGCGGCGGATGGCGGCGGGATTTATATCCTGCGTGCCTACTATATCGATCAGGCCGCCCATGGCGCTGGCACAGCGTTCATTCTGCGCCTGGTCAACTACGGGACGGCGGGCACGCTGTCCGAGGGCACGATTGGCACGGTTGGCGGCACGGCTGATCCCGTTGCGGCAGGCGTGCCGGAAGCGTTCACGCTCACAGCAGCCCAGCAGTATGTGGACGCTGGCGAGTGGGTGGTGCTGGAAAAGGATGAAACCAACTCCAGCGATCCCACGCGCGGTTGTGTCGTGATCGAATACCTGATCGGTCAGTAACCGACCGGGCAAAGGAAATCGGGGAGGGTTGATCCCTCCCCTTTCGAGGAACGCATGAAAATTCTCTGGCACAGCAATGCCCCCTGGACACCAACGGGCTACGGCAATCAGACCGACACCTTTATCTGGCGGCTGCGCGATGCGCTCAAGCACGAGATAACCGTTTCCTGCTTCTATGGGCTGGACGGCGCGCCGATGGTGATCAACGGCATGACGATGCTCCCTAAAGGGCGTGATGCCTATGGGCTGGACACGCTTCAGGCCAATACAGAGTACATCGGGGCGGATGTGGTGATCACCCTGATGGATGTATGGGTGTTTCCAGCGCAGGTGACCAGTAATGTACGCTGGTGCCCCTGGTTCCCCATCGATCACGATCCTGCCCCGCCGGGCGTGCTTCAGGCGCTTCAGTCAGCGTTTATGCCGATTGCATACAGCAAATTCGGGCTGCGCAAGCTGGAAGAAGCGGGGATGAAGGCGCTGTACGTGCCGCACGGTATCGACACGAATACCTATAAGCCCATTGATCAGAAGGTGGCCCGCGAAGCGATGGGCGCGCCAAAGGATGTATTCCTGGTCGGGATTGTGGCAGCCAATAAGGGCGTACCCAGCCGTAAGGCATTCGATCAGCAGATCCGGGCGCTTGCTGCGTTCCACAAAAAGCACCCTGACAGCATGTTGTATCTGCACACCGACATGATGGGGCTGATCGGTGAGGATCTGGGCAGCATCATTGTGGATGCGGGCTTGCCCCCAACGGCAGTTGCGACGCCGCCTGTCTATCGCTATGCGATGGGGATGCTCGGCAAGGATTACATGGCGCACCTCTACAGCAGCTTCGATGTGCTTATGAATTGCTCGCGCGGTGAGGGCTTCGGTGTGCCCATCGTGGAAGCGCAGGCGTGTGGCGTGCCGGTGATCGTGGGGGATTACACCTCCATGCCTGAGCTGGTCTTCGCAGGGTGGACGGTTGGTTACTCGGACAAGTTCCGCTCACAGGAAAGCTACCAGTTTGTACCCTCGGTAAATGAAATGGTAGACGCCCTGGAACTTGCCTATGAAATGAAGGGCAATCAGGCGATGCGAGCGCAGGCCCGCACGGGCGCGCTGGAATACGACGCGGATCGGGTGACACAGGTGTACTGGAAGCCTGCGCTGGAAACGATTGCCGCCAAGCTCAATGCAGGGCGTGAGCGTCTCAAGCCAGTCGTAATTGAGTCGAAGGCTCCGATGTCGGAGCAGGCAGCGGCAGACTGATGAAACAGCCCGATGTGTCTGTGTTGATGGCAGTGCGTAATGGCTTGACGGCCTATCCAGACGGAATGCTGTCTCGTGTGATTGATCAAACTTTGCAAGAAGAGAATGTTGAACTCTGCATTGTAGATGACTGCTCTACCGATGATACCCGCGTATGGTTGTTGAGTTCGCTCGATAAAACCAGGGGGCGTTTTTATCATCTTCACGAACGACGCGGCCCAGCGGCTGCTTATCAAGATGCTACCCATCTGGCGACCGGGCGCTACATCATTCTTCAGAGTGTACGGAGCTGGTATGAGCCGGGCGCACTCAAGGCGATGGCTGAAGCTCTTGATAGTCATCCGGAGGTTGGGTTTGTCTATGGGCAGACGCGCTATCACGGGGCAAGTGAGCACATACACGTGCCGCCGCCTTTCATTAAACAGCGCTTCTTCCACAACTTCGATTCGCTGTTTGGGTATATGTATCGGTGCGAGGCGCTCGACGCAGGCTGCGAGTATGTGAGCTATTTGGAGAAGGACGGCAATCCTATCGATATTGCCGACTATGACTTCGCGATGCAGCTCATTGTAAAGATGGGATGGTCAGGGCTGGCACTGAGAGATCGCCTCTGCCTTCATTACTACTACAGCGGGCAGGGGCAGCAGACTGCTCTGGTGCATCGGCATCAGCACGAGATTGACGCGATCTTCAGAGAGCGATGGGGGACAGCGTGACAGTGCTTAAGTTTAGCGGCGTTTTGAATATCAAGTCGTCGGGCGATCCCGGCGGCGAGGTGTTTATCGGTGAACGCGACGTTTTTGCAGAGGTTTCAGAGGTGTTTGCCGATGGAACGAGGGTGTATGTGGCGCTGGCGGACGAATATTTTGATGGCGACCTGTACGCCGAAGATGGTATCCAGGGTTACAGCGAGTGGACACCTGGCGAGGCGTGCCAGCTAAAAATTGGCAAACATGATTTAGTGCAAAGGCTTGACGATATTTTTTGGAAAGCTGCACCCCGCGATGTCGCTGTCACGCTATGGGTTGCGGATGAGCCAGTAAACACACTTGAAGACAACAAGGATCGTGACGAATGATGCGCGTTGGCTGGCTGGCGGACAAACCCGATTACAAGGGCGGCGCGGAACTGGAAGCCGAGCGGCTGATCGCCTGTGCTCCATCGGGGATAGAGATAATCCCGTGCCCGCCGGGGCGGATCGTGGCGGATGTGGATGTGTATGTCATTCACAACTGCTTCGACTATGACCGCACGATCATTGGCACGCTCTCTCAGAAGCCCGTGATCAAGCGCATTCATGATGTCTGGCTCGCAGGCAATATGGACCTGCGGCGCTGGCTGCTAGCGCACAGCAAAGTCCTGCTGTTTTCCAGCCCACTTCATTTAGAGGTGTTCAAGTGGCAGGTGAGCGCGCCGATCCGCCTGATCCCCAGCGCGATAGATACCACATCATTCGAGGTGCTCAAGCCCAATGGTCGCACCGGGGCGTGTTGGATCGGGCGGATGGTAGACGGCAAGGGGATTCTGGAAGCGGCGGCGTGGGCCAAGATGGAGGGCTTGACTCTCGACTTGTACGGCTTCCCGCGCATTAACAACCTGCCCGCGCCCATTCGCTACTGTGGCGAGCTGCCCCCGGAGGCAGTTGCTAGCACGCTGGCGCAGTATCAAACCTTCGTGTTCCTGCCTGAGCAACCTGAGCCGTATGCGCGGACGGCGGTTGAGGCGTGGCTCGCTGGGTGCAAGCTGGTGATCAACGGCAATGTAGGCGCGCGGTGGTGGATCGAAAAGCACCCTGAGCAAATCCCCCAGGCGGCGAGCCTGTTCTGGGAAACGGTTACAAGGGCAGTGAACTGATGTTTGAGGCATGGCCCGCCAACTATCGCTATGCCGTGCTGCTGTATTGGGCGCGGCGACGGGGCAACCAGGCGGCCCCTGGTTACTGCTGGCGAAGCACTCGCCGTCCGAGGGTGAACTGATGGACGCCTACGCTTCTCACCTACCCGTGTTGCGCGCGCTCGGCAAGGCGCTGCCCATTGAAGCGGTGCTTGAATTCGGATGTGGAAAATATAGCACGCTGGAGTTCTTAAATCGCGCGAGTTTTTCACGCCTAGAAAAGTTGATAAGTTACGAACGCTCAAAAGAATGGATCGCGCTGGTGCAAGGAATGACCGTCGATCCTCGTCTAGAACTGCGCTATTGCACCCATACATACTTTCAAGTGATTTGGGGCGGCACAGTTGGCTATGACTTGATCTTTATTGACGATGGCGAGAATGAATTCGAGAGAATAAGCACGATTGACGCTGTGGCAACTGCGCGGCCCGGATGCCCAATTGTCATTCACGATTTCGAACATACGCCCTACCAAGAAGCGGCTCGCGAGTTTGATCATATTCGTGTATTCACGGGGCTTATGCCCCACACAGCAATCTGCTGGTTTGGACACAAGCCAGAGTTAGAGGTGGTGCTAAATGGTCTACATCTTGAAGCGTGATCACGAAACCATCGAAGTGCTGGAAGGCCGCGAGGATAAGCGGGATCGGCTGATCCAGGCGGGCTATACGCTGGTTGAGCTGGGCAGCGTCAACCGGATGCGGGTAGGTGAGCCTGGGCCGGAGATTGTGACGCTGCCCCCAGGCGCGCACCTCATTGGCGGGGAGCCGGTGGACATTACTGGTGTGCTCAATGGGGAAGAGCCAGAGCCGCCCATGAAGCCACTGCGCCACCCAAGGGGGGATGAGTAATGTCTGTTCGCGCGGGGATGAATAACCTCATTGCGCGGCTCCGTGCGCTGGCAGCGGTGGGTACATCCGACTACAGCATTGGCAACGTGTCCTACTGGTCAAGCCGTCAGTTGCAGGATCGGCTGGACGGCGCACGCACGGATATGCCTCGTGTTCCGCTGACCGCCGAACCAGAGTACAGCGGCGGTTCGGTGCTGTACCATGACTACTGCGCGCCGCTGGGCGACCTGGAAGAGGCCAGTAGTGGCTCGGTGTACTGGTCGGTTCAGGATAGCAACGGCAACGAGGCCGACACAGACGACTACACCGTCGATTACATCGCTGGTCGCATCCGCTTCGCATCCGATCAGGGGGGCACGGCCTATTACCTGCGTGCCCGATCTTATCATCTGAAGCGTGCAGCGGCGGGTATCTGGCGCGAGAAGGCGGGGCAGGCGGCGGCTTACTACTCCTTTAGCGCTGATGGGCAGTCGTTTAGCCGCAGTGATTGGTTCGACCACTGCATGAAGATGGCAAACGAGATGGATGGCAGCGCGGGGATGCAGTTCTCGCGGATCAGCAGGGTGGATCTGACATGAGCTTAACGCCTGGTGAATTGGCGGGGTTTCGAGACACCGCCGACAACATCCTGCCCAGCACCTGCACCATCCAGACAGTGACGCGCACCAGCGACGGTATGGGCGGCTGGTCGGAGGCGTGGGTTGATACCTATACCGATGTGGCGTGCCGTCTGGGAGTCCAGGCTCGCGGGATGGCGGTGGAGACGGAGCAAGGCGCGCGGATCGTAACGGTGCGCAGCTACGTGCTGACGCTTGAGTATGACCAGGCCGTCCATCCGCATGATCGAGTCGTCGTGGGCGGCAATACCTATGAGGTGTCCGAAGTGCTTGATGGGCACACCTGGATCACCGTCAAGCGTGTATCCCTGGAGCGGCTCGACTGATGACCAGTGTCGATCAGCTTCTCGAAACCGCGTTGTTTGGCAAGCTGGCAGGGTATGCCCCGCTGATCTCAGAGCTGGGCGGCACGCTGATTTTTAACCAGCTCGCGCCGCCAGATACGGCGCTGCCTTATGTAATTTTTCAGTACCAGGGCGGGGGCGACGAAAACCTGATCTCGCGGCGCATGATCAATACGCCCTACACCGTCAAGGCGGTGGCTGCATCGAAGGCTAAAGCGCACAGCATCAATGAAGATATTGACGCGGCGCTGCACATGCAGACCCTGACCGTATCGGGCTACACAAACTTCTGGACGGCGCGCGAGGATCGCGTGTCGTATCACGAATTGGAATCGGATGGTGCTCCCGTGTTTCATGAGGGCGGGGTGTACCGCATTCGCTTAGGACAATAGGAGACCTTCATCATGGGAGAATATACCGGATCGGGAATGTATCTTGCCTTCAAGGGCACGAGTCTCGCGGTGGACTATCGCGAGTTCGCGGACAGCGAAGAGGTGGCGCTCGCCGAGGGCAGCGCGGGCGCAGACGTGGCCCGCACGTATCTCAAGACGCTGGAGGATGGCACGGCAACCTTGAGCATGGTGGATCAGACCGGAGGCACGGCGGCAACAGCACCCTGGAATCTGATGGACAAGGGAGCTGAGGGCACGCTGGAATGGGGGCCGGAAGGGACTGCCACCGGCAAGCCTCGCCACTATGTCAACGCCATCGTGGTCAGCCGCGAGAGGACGTTCCCGTATGACAATGTGGTCGAGTCCACGTATGGGTTTCAATTCAGCGGTGTCGTGACAGACACGGCTTACTAAAAGGAGCAGCAATGGCAGATAAGAACGGAAACGATCCGCGCAAGGTAAAGCTCTCGACTGGCAAAGTCGTGACTCTGGACATCTCGACCGTGACATGGGGTGAGGTGATGGCAGCCACCCGGCCCGGCGCGCCGCGCGCTGGGGAGGCGTTTACCAACCTGCTGACCAAAGTGTCAGGCATGACAGCAGAGGAGTTCAGCGCCCTGCTGTACGTGGATGGGGATAAGGTCGAGACAGGGATTTTTGCCCTGCTGCGCAACCCGGTGGGTGCTGACCCAAACTCAGTCGAGCCATCTACCTAGCGCGGCGCACGGGCGGCAAACTCAGCTTTGCTGAGTGGTGGGCGATGGTGCGCTGGGATCTGGCGGAAAAGACGGGATGGACACTGGACTATATTGCCACCCTGACGCCACAGGATGTGTACGAATATTTCAGTGTCAAGGACGCCAACACAAAGCTTGATCAGTCGATGGCGAGCAAACGAAAAGTGCAGATGGACCTTGCAAACAGCAAGCGACGCGGACGGAGACGGTAATGCCTGGTGCGATTTATCTCAAAATCGAGATCGATACCAAGAAGCTTGAGGCGCTCTATCACAGCGCCGAAGGGTTGGACGATTCGATCTGCGACATCGCAGTGGAGCACGTCCATACAGAAGCGGCAAAACGCGCGCCGGTGCTGTCGGGGTATCTGCGGGATCACATCACGAAGATTAGTCAGGGTGGGGTGTTTCGTGTACTAAGTGAAGCGCCCTACTCCCTCTTTGTTGAGTACGGCACCCGCAAGATGCGTGCTCAACCGTTCCTTCGACCCGCGCTAGAAAGCGTGAAATGGCCTGTCGTACTCAGAGAAGCCTTTCGCAGAGCAGGATGGTAGACCGTGACCCAAGTTGCCAGCGCTGAGGTTGGCGGTAAATCCGATGTAGGACACAGCATCCAGAAGGATTTAGGCGCAGCGATTCATTCGTTTGAGGAGCTGCGCGAGAAAGCTAACAAGGCCGCTCAGGATCTACAGACCGGAAGCAAGCTCACCTCAAAAGAGGCGAGCGCGCTGGGTCGTTCTCTAAACCTGACGGCGGGCGAAGTACGCGGACTGGTCAAAGAAGAGAAGCTCGCTGTGTCAGAGGCTCGCACACTCGCGCAAGAGCAGATGCGCCTCGACAAAGAAACGCGCTCGCTCGCTGATGCAGCGAACGATTCAGCGGATGGCATCGGAGCGATGGCAGCCGGATTGCAGGCGGCTGCTAGCGCGGCGGTTATCCACGAATTAGTAGAAGCCGGAACCGCCCTCTTTAATATCGGACTGGCTTCAGATTCTGCCGTGCGCGGACTCAATGCCCTGACCGGATCGCACGCAGACGAATTTATCAACGACGTAACTCGCGGGACACGACTGACGGTTTCCGAAATGAAAGCGGCTCAGATAAGTTCGCAGCTTTTTAGTATGGGGCTGGCGGACACCTCAGAGGAAGCCACCGAAATGACCCGCGTTGCAGTGATTCTTGGCGGGGCACTTAAGGGCATGAACGCGAGTGACGCGGCATCTGAATTTGCCGTCATGATGGCAAATATGAGCGTCGAACGACTGGACAGCTTTGGGATCAGCAGTGGGCGCGTGCGCACACGCATCAATGAGCTTATGGAGGCTACCGCTGGGCTTACCCGTGAGGAAGCATTTCATATTGCAGTGATGGAGCAAGCTGTCCCACGCGCTGATCAACTCGAAGGCTCGATCAGCGATGCCCAACTCGCCGTGCAACAAATAGCCGCCGCGTGGGAAGATTTAACAGCGGCGGGCGGCGAAGCAGTGATGGAATTTTTTACCCCCACCATTGAGGGGGCGCGCAATCTAGTTGTGGGGTTGAATGAAACCCGTAAAGCAACAGACGACTTCAAGCGCTCGACAGCGCTCGCCGCGAACGATGCTGGAGAATACGCTCGCGCACTGGCTGACGCCAATCTGATCAACGATGTTCACGCTCGCCATCTGGAAAGACTCATTAGAGAGAATGTTGATCTCAGCAAGAGTACCGATGAAGTGGTTGTGGAATATAGAGAACTTCATCAAGAGATGGTTGTGGCAACCGCCCTCACCGAGGGGCAGGCGATGGCCGAGGCCGATCTCTTGCATATTCAGCGCCAGCGCGTTGATCCCCTAGAAGAGATTGGGCAAGCAACGCACCACCTGGCACTGGCAAACAAAGTGCTTAACCCGGCAATTTTGGACGTGGTAGCTGCGCTAAAGAGCGGCACGATGACCGAGCTTGAGGCTAACCGCGCGCTGTGGATGCTTGGGGCAACCTCTGAGGATGTGACAGTCGCGCAGTCTCAGCTCGCCCAATCGCAGCGCGACGCCGAACAAGCGGCACGGGATCACGCTCAAGCGCTTCGCGATCAGCAGCGGGAATTCGAGAGTATCGCAGGGTTGGTTGTCTCGACATCAGAGGACATTGGAAAGATGGGGGCGCAAGCGTGGCAGGAGTCCACCGCCAGCGGACAAGCCTACCTTGAGTTCCTTAAGAATGTTGGCGTCGATCTATCTCAGATTCCGGGGATGTGGGATCAAATCCGGCTGCAACAGGGGCTGGCGACAGAAGAAACGCTCGGCATGGAACAAACGCTTCGTGGGCTGGGAAGCGCTATCCAGGCGGGGCTAATTGATCCTCTGGCGGGTGCAGATCTGTTTGAGCAGATTAGAACCGGGCAGATGACCCTGGATGAGCTGCAAGGCAAGCTAGACAGCCTGAACACGGCACACATCATGGAGATGATGGACTCTATTCATCCTGAGAACTTCGACATTCTGGGGCAGAAGGCGACCGAGGCAAACAGTACCGTCCAGACCACTACGGACGATGCTACCCTATCGCTGCAAAACCAGGATAGCCAGCTTCAGCTCATCTCCGACAAATTTACTGCCATGCCAGAGCTGGTTACAACGGGGATGGCATCGATTGTGGAAACTGTGCCGGGTGTCATGGAGGCGCTCGCGCCCCTGTCTGACACCCTCAAGCGGTACACCGACTTCTTCTTACTCGCGCCTGAAATGGCAAAAAGCGCCTGGGATCAGATTGCTGCTGCGATGCAGGCCAATTGGGAGGTGCTCGGCACTACCGCAGGTTTTATCAACGGGATGACCGAGAATTGGAAGTACCTCCAAGCTAACCCCAACCTACATCTGAATATCGAGGTGGAGACGGAGGGCACGGTGCCGGGCGGCGGCGGCGCAGCAGGGAATGCCGCTGGAACTCCCCACTGGCGCGGCGGCATGACATGGGTAGGCGAGCGCGGCCCGGAATTGGTAGATCTGCCCCCTGGTGCGCGGGTGCATTCGTACAGCGACAGCATGAATATGCAGCGGTTGGGCGAGTTAGGCGGCCCGGCGAGCAGCACCGAGCTGCGCGTGATGGGGCCACAGAACATCATTCTGCCGGGAATCAACTCGCCTGACGATATGGTGTATCGGTTGGCAGAAATGGCGGCGGCATGAAACTGAGCCTGATCAGCTTCGACGGCACAAACATCAATGACAGCGTGACCTATCGCGCCCGTTTTGCGCCGCAGATGGAGCTACCCAGCGGAATCGCTGAGGCTGAATTTGCCGAGCGCTATGGTACGTCGCCCCTGCTGACCCTCAAGCGCCCAAAGGAAAAGTATCTGATTATCTTTGTGGAGCTGCTTGGCACAATCAGCACGCAGCTTGACACGATCAAGCGGCTGTTTGATCCGCGCAAGGGTATGGACGGCACGCTCTACACCCTGATCGCAAAGGATACAGCCAACAGCGATAAGCAGTGGTATCTCCAATGCTCACCGCTGGGTGTGCAGGCGGTCGATGGGCGGCTGTGTACGATCTCGTTGGCAGTTCCTGATCCTATCTGGTACAGCAACACCGAAAACAGTAACAGTGAAGCCTTCAGCGCCACCGCGCACACCTGGGCGATCACCGTTACCGGCAACGTCGATGCCTCTCCCACCTTCCGGATCACGCCCAAAGTCGCGAAGGCGGGCGGGAACGGCTTCCTGTATCAGCGCTTCGTGGTCATCTACAACAACACAGATGAATCCCTGATCAACTTCCCGTTCAGCGTGTTAGGGGCGGGCTTAGACACGGCGGCGCTTGTAAGTGGTACTAAGATGCAGGCCGATGGCGACGATCTGCGAATTTACGTGGATGGGGTGGAGGCGGATCGCTGGCTGCCTGGCAGTGGAAGCTACGTCATCAACGGGAGCAGTACCCGGCCCTGGATCAATTTTAACTTGCAGCCTCGCATTGAGATGGCGCTGGGCACGGCGATTGCCTCAAGCGGCGCGGTCAGCACCATCCAGATCGTCAAAACAAAGGAGCAGAAGAAGTTCCTCCAGCGTCTGCCCGCGCGCGGCCTCGTGTATATCGACAGCGAGTTGTTTAGCTACACCGCCAAAGATGATCAGGCGTACCAGTTGACGGGCTGCACACGTGCCGCCAAAGACACCTCGATGGCAGCGCACAGCGCTAACGCCACTGTACGCTGGATAGAGCATGAGGTGTATCTCTATTATGGCGACTCCGGACTGAGCGCACCGAGCGTTGATAACAGCTACCAACCTATCCTTGATCTGACGGTATCAGGTAATGCGGATTGGGCATGGACCTCCTTCTCCACTCTGGATCGGCTGCGCACAGGAGGATGGAGCGGCGCAAAAGTGAATGGCGCGGGCGATGACACGGACATCTACACCGGAGATCATGGCGTTGAAGCCGATCCATTTACCGAGTTGGGTATGTCCATCGCCGCCTACCAAAAGCGCGATAGCAAATGGAACAGCGATAAAGGCGATTTGCTGTGGATGATTCACCACCCAGCGGGCGGCACGGCCCTCGCCTTTGGCGGGGAAAAGTATCGCAACTCCGATAGCTGGCCCACCGCAACGATTGATAAGTCGCTCACTGGGCAAAAATGGACGGTCCACGCGACGGAGGCCACGCCCGGCACAGTATCCACCTGGACGCCCTGGATGCAGAGCGGATCACTGTCTGGCACATTCCCCTATCTGCGCTTTCGCTTTCAAGGCGTCGTCAAGGCGGGGGTGAGCTACGAAGCAGATTATGAGGTCAACGGCGGCACGATTAACTGGCACAGCAGCAACGTGCCAACGGTTGTGTTGGGCAGCGAGATTGGCGGCTACCGGCTCAGGGGCACGATTACCTATCAGGAAAGCGGCGAATGGCTGGCAGTTGATACCGTCGTCAATGTGGGCGGCACACTGGAAATTAACTGCGGCGCAAAAACGGTGCAGTATCTGGCAGACAATACCTATCGCCTGGATGCGCTAACGCTATCCACTCTGCGCCGCGATTGGCTGCGTCTGGCCCCTGGCACTTGCACTTTTCGCTACGACGAAACCGCCTTTGCGGGCGGAACCATCGCAACAACATGGCGGGATCGTAACTCATGACCGAGCGCATTCTGATTTACGACCGGCGCGGCCATGCCCTGGCAGAGATTGACTGTCACGCCTCCCGCGCATGGGCGATCAACGATAAGAGTAAGGGCAAGATCATCATTGGTCTGAACGATCCCAAGCATGTCGAGCACGTCTTTCGCTATGGGAATCTTGTGGTCATGAAGCACGCAACGGCGGGCGATTGGGGCGGCGTGATCCGTGCGCCCATCCAGTGGAGCGCGGGCGACAAAGAACTCACGCTCGAATCGGCGGCGAGCCTCCTAGAGGATCGGGTTGCTGCCCACAAGGTTAAGTTTGAGGGCAGCGGCGGCGCGATCTTTTCCAGCCTGATCGATCTCGCCAACGAGCCAGAGGACACGCGCCTGCGAGTGGGTTCCGCTGAAGGCACGGGGCGCTCACTAAAAGAAAAGGTGTATGACGAAACGCTGTACGATGCCCTGGTACGCCTCGGCGAGCGCACCGGTTACGAGTGGCAGTTTGCGCCCGTTGAAGATGCCTTCGGGCAATTGACGTTCGAAGGTCGGTGGGCTGCGCGTTTGGGTGTCTTTACGGGTTTCGGGTTAGCTGAGGGCGAAGGGGGCAATATCGAGCTACCTAAGCGCATTCTGGTTGAGCAGGGGCGTATCGCCAACGACGTGTACGCCTTTGGGTCTAGTGGGGCGGAATCGGAGCGTAAGCGCGCCCGCGCGTTCGACGTGGACAGCATCGCGCTGTATGGCCTCAGACAGGGCATTGCAAAGGCGGGCGGCGACTCGGACGCCAAGGCGAATGTTGAGGTGATGGCAGAAACGGAACTCGTCAACAAGAAAACACTGCTGCGTGTGTTCTCGCCGATTGCTCTCCCGGTGGGTGATACCTTCGCCATGTGCCGGATTGGAAACATCTTGAAGCTGACGTTGACGAGGCAGGGGTGGCGTGGTAGCAGTCCTGGCACAGAAACCTATGTCCGTATCCGGGCCAGAGAGTACGACGATCTGGAAAACAAGATGGCGCTTGTGGTGTACGAGGTAAGCTGATGCCATTTGGAGATCTGGTAGCGAAGTATCTGAGGGAGCGCGACGATCCGTTTATGCGGCTGGCGGCTGTGGAGCGCAAGCTGCGGGGCGAATCGCGCGAGGAGGTTAGCTTAGAAGAACTGGCGAGCCTTACCTCTGCCGCCGGGGTCTTAGAGACCGGGGCCATGCTGAATCTGGCTGGCGGCTATATGCACAGCAATGGCGGCAATTCTCTGGATATTGACAGCAGTACCGCCGAAAACGAATTTTACCGGGTCATTATCCCGGCGGGCTTATTTTCCGCCAACAATTTTATCTTGTGTCGCCAACAGTGGGTCGTGATCAACTCGTCAGGAAGCGGTCGTACTTTCACATGGAGATACAAATTAGGCTCCACCACCATCACGACTGTTGCTGCTACGCTGAGTAGTCAAGCTGCGCTACGGCTGGTGACGTGCTGGTTTCGGATTCGCCGTCGTGATGACGCGGACGATCAGCGCACAGACATCCTGTTTGAGATGTTTCGATCCACGACTCCATCCGGGCATGAATTTATCCACGTTGACGGCGGCACAGCGGCTGAAGATCCGTTTACCGATCTGGCCTTTGTCATCACAGGTCAAATGAGCGCGTCAAGCGTCGCCGTGAGTATGGGGCTGTTTACAGCGGTTACGCTTGGCCCATTCGAGGAACTATGAAACGCATCACCATCCCAGCACCCGCTGCTTATAACATCCACTGGCTTCAGGAGCAGGCTAGAGCGCGCTTCGGTGCGCTGGATCTCAACCAGGTGGGCGATCATCTGGCGATCTATTTCGAAGACGAGCGAGACGGCGGCGAGGAAATACTCACCCAGTTGACCCAAGAATGGCAAGGGCAGGAGTCTCAGCGCGAGCAAATGCAGCGTCAGCGAATCGAGTCGGAAGACCGAATACACAGAACCGACATCGCTGCCATTCGAAGCCGCACAGCAGCAGCAAACAGCGTGCCCGCCCTGCGTGCCGAAGTAGAACGCCTGATTGACTTGGTAGAGGCGCTGATCCATCGATGACTAAGAGTGTCAAGACGCCGCGTGGATTTGACTGGCAGGTCGAAGAGGACGCCGACTCGTGGTGTACTCTCGACCTGCCGGAGACGACTGAGGATGTGAGCGTAACGCGCGGCGCAGTGAGGTGGTGGGACATTGAAGAAGCGGTCAACCTGCCCCTGATGGCGGCCTGGATGTGGGCGTGGTGGGCTGCGCTCATGGGACTGATACGCGGAAGCGAGTAGACGGCGGGAAGGTAGACCGCCGAATCGGAGACAGTATGCCACTTGAAACCATCAACGCACTAGCACAGACGGCAATCGGGTCACTCCTGGTCATTGCCGCTATCGTGTTTGTCTACCGCTTCCCTGAAAACGCGAATGCGGTGCGCGTTCTGGCGGGGGAGATTCGACAGACTGCCGAGGCGGGTGTAGGACGCGTCGAAGGTGCTAACAAGATTTTGGAAGGCACAGTTATGACGCTGATGGAGGCGGTTAAGCTCTTGCAGGAAAGCAATTCCGCCGCCATTGCCAGCCGGGAAAGGATTGAGCATCGCTACGAAGCGGTGCAGGCGGATCTCGCAACAGTCAAGCGCGATTTTGAGCAGCAGCTTGCCGCGAAGGACGCGGAAATTGAATTGCTAAAAGGGCAAATTGTCGCTCTTCGCGAAGCTGATCAGGACAAGAGCAAGACGATTGAGCAGCTTCAGAAGGATCTCAGGGAGGCGCTCAGGGCACGCGACGATCTCAAGGCGCAGATTGGCGACCTCGAAAAGCGCCTTATTGCGCAAGAGGACAAGGGTAGCGGAACAGACGATGAACCTAAGACTCTTGCTGCCTAGTCTACTGACGCTGCTACTGGTCGGTTGTGCGGCCTCGCAGGTGGGCGGTGGGGGTGGCTGCACCTGTGAAGTCGTTATCGTGACGGCGACACCGGTAGGGCTTCCAGCGCGGACGGCGACGGCTGCCCCCGTCCCGGCGAGTGTCACGCCGAGTATCACAGCGAGTGCGACGCCGAGCGCTGCGCCAACCGTGACGCCTACCCCAACAAACACACTACCGCCCACGCCAACAATGCTCCCGCTCATGCCTACGTGGTCGGGGGTGGAGCACAACCCTGAATGCACTCCGGCAACATGGGCTGTACCGATCAAGGGGCTGGATTATGTCTACCGTGATCCCAACTACTCCTACATCAAGCAGAACGTTCGGAGCGGACCAGGGACGCAGTACAGCATCGTAGGTAAATTAGAGCGGGATATTCCACAGCCCGTGCGCTGGATCGCGGGCGCATGGGTGTCCATCACGTTGGATTGTAGCCACTGGTTGTATACGCCGTTAGGGGAACTGCTTCCCCATTCTACTCAATAAGGAGAGTGTCGCTATGGTAACTTGGAAACGTCGTATTGCTTCGCTGTTTTTGGTGCTGATCGCGCTCATGGCCTTCGCCGCCCCGGTGCTGGCTCAGGACGAAGACCCGCCGCCACCCACGCAGGAACCAGAGGGTGAAGGGGTGACGGTGGTGGTCGAGGAAGCGGCTAGCGAAGAGGCTCCGCCAGATGATGAGCCAGTCGGAGTTGATTACTCCCTGGAAGGCGTCGCTGCGTTTATCTTCTTCCTGTGCTCGTTCTTCCCTCTGGTAGGGGGGAGCGTGGGAAGTCTCATCAGTACCCTCGTGAACGGCGCTAAAGCCTTTGGCCTGATTAAGGATAATTGGGCGGCACTCGCATTTACGCTGCTGAACGTGATCGCGCTCGCGGGCCTCTACTTCTTCTTTGGTGTTACTCCGGCAGATGCGCTTCCGGCTGAGTTGGATGAACAGATCAAACTGCTGGTCACAATCCTAACGGCGGGGCTAACCCTCACAGGACAGCTTGGTCTAGGACGGCTCTTTCACGAAAAAGTGATGAAGCCTATCTCGCCATGGTTTAGTCACAGCAGACGCAAGACGGAAACATGGCGGGGAAAAGAGGCTCCCAGCCACACACCGGTCTAGTGACGCTGGGATGGATGCAAGAGACCGACCGAGTAATCGCCGCCGAGATTGCATCGCGTGATGTGCCGGTCGGTCTCGATCCGCGCTTCGTGCAGGAGCACCTTCGGGGTAAGGGTAAAGCGAGGCAGTTGGGGCAGTATCCGGCTACTGGAGAGGATAGCTGATGCTCGGACCACTCAATGGGATGCTGGGACCGCTGGGAAGGGCGCTTAAAAAGCCGTTCATCTTCCTGCTGCGGGATGACTTCACCACCACCGCCTCGGCTCCCCTTGCCTCGCCCCGGACGTGTGAGCCGGGACCGGGGACATTCACGCTCGTCCAGGTCGATGGTCAGTTGAGTACATCCAGTGCAAAGCTGGTTGTCCCGGCTCAATCAACACCGACGTGGAGCGATGAGGGTATCTATACATCTGGCAACGCCTTCACGCGCGCGGCGGGGGTGATGTGCGTTTCTTTGATCCGGTGGAGTGTAAAGGGCGGCGAAGGGTCCATCTTCAGCTTCGGCAATGTAACCGTTCCGGGGAACATTTTTGCCGCCTTAAATGGCGCCTATCAATTTCAGACATCAATCATGCAGCTTTGGCCCACTGGTAGCGCATCCGTCACGGTCTCATTCACGGCTGCAACGAGCACGGATTACTATTTCGCGATTATTCTGCGGGCGAGCGGCTGTCTTTGGCTCGTCAAGGGTGGCATTTTTACTCAGTGGACACTCCTATATGTGACCCATGTGGGCACACAGTCAGGTATCGATGCCTACCTGTTTAATTACAACGACGCGTTTACAGCAGATCTATTCCGAGTGGCAGACTTAAATGCCAACGGACAATCAACATGGGGCGACGATTACGGGATCGCAACAGTGCGCTATGCCGGAACGGTGACGGTCGGGCAGACCTTTACCCATGAGGCAGACTTTAAGCAAGAGTTCACGACAACCGTACTGCCTGGCCTGGGTGGGGATGTGATTGTGAAATTTCGCAAACAGGATGCCAACAATTGCTGGCAACTCCATCATGACGGCAATGGGGCAGTCAAGCTCATTGAGAACGTTGCGGGAAGCTGGACAACCCGCGTGTCAGTAGGCGGAACAACGGGGCGGGTGTGGTTGTCGGCGGCAGGGAGCACAATCCGCATCCATGCACCCAGCCTCACCAGCGTCGCTCATACAGGCGCGACAAACTTTCAAACACAGACCGTAGGTGAGTATGCATCAGCCGGAAACGCTCCGGGGACCATTACAAATTTGGTCATTTGGCCTCATACGCTCTCTGCGGCGCTCTCTGCGGATCTTGATATGGTGGTGGGAACATGACAAAAGCCTACTGGACAATTCGGCAAAACTCCGGGGGAGCGCCTAGCTTGCCCGCGCTAGCAAGTATGTCGTATATCAATCCGTGTGATATATGGATCTTGCCCGCCGGGGCAGGTGCAGCCAATCACATCCACACACTAGCAGGGACGCTCGCGTGGCCGTCCTATCAGGTGGCAAGCAAACACACCCACGCGGTACTCAAAACCCCCTCGGATAATGCAGTACATTTCCATATCCATGAGAGCGAGGCGGCGCACACTCACCCTGACCCGGTATTGGCGTATTTCATGTCCTTCGTGATTTGCTCCGATAGTGACTTTGTAACCCTGCAAGGTGCGCCGCACAACGTTCGGGTGATTGCCCAAGCAACGATTGCTGATGGTCAAGTTGGGGCGCTCGATACAACACCCTGGACAAGCCAAGAGCGCACGCTCTGGGCAAACCAAGCATTGAGTAATCTGGGGATTGCGCTGCCTTCCCAGATTGACCGGGGGGCACGGCTTATCGCTTTGTTTTCTCAGGTGTTCCTGGCGCGCTACGGCAATGACGAGCGGGGACTGAGGGGGTAGAGATGCTTGAGGTAGCAACCCGAACCATCAATTTTTACTTCCATTTCACGGCTTCTAAGGCAGGGAAAACCGGCATCGCAGGGACCACTGTATTTAATGTGGTGCGCATCAGCGATGGCTCTGTGGTGGTGGACGGGACGGCGGTAACTGAGGTGAACGCCACCAAGCTGCCCGGAATCTACAAGGGGTCGTATGCGACCACTGCTGGCGTGGACTCTGATTTTGTGGCGATGGCCCACACCACAGACACGACGGTGGATCAATACGATGTTCCCTCCTTGCAGCAGGTGGGGAAGCCCTGGGTTGAGAACGCGGCCAATGCATTGAAACCCACAACAGCAGGGCACACCCTAGATGTGGCTGTAACGGGCGAAGCCGGGGTGGATTGGTCCAATATCAGGTCACCAACCACCACGCAAAACCTGTCTGGCACAACAGTTAAGGCAGTGACGGATGCTGTGACAGCAGGCACTGTGTCGGATAAGACCGGCTACAGCCTGAGCAGCGCAGGCATTCAAGCGATCTGGGACCGGCTGGTCAGCGCGCTCACCACGCCGGGTAGCATCGGAGCCTGGATTTTGGCCGCGCTGGATGTCACGGTCAGCAGCCGGGCTGAACCGGGCGACGCCATGACCCTGGAAGACGGGTCCATCACCGCCGACACCATCGCGGATGGCGCAATCACCGCCGCGAAGGTGAGTATTGGAGCAGCAGAGGCCATTGGCAATATCGTTGATGGTGTAGATGTGACCGTGATCCGGCGCGATTCTTGGGCGTTTACTATAGCAGTCGGCGATCTGTCGGGCTTCGATGGCCTGTATGTGACAGTCAATGATCCAGAGAGTGCCGAGAATCCGATTGCGCAGTGGTTTATCGACTTGGTTGGGAGCGATCCCGATGGGCTACTCTACATCGACCGCGAAGTAGCCACTTCCAGCGACGGCAGTATCACCGTCAACGATGTACCAACGGGCAATATTACCGTCCGCGCAAAGTCGGCTGTCACAGGAATGGAGAGCGGCGTGTGGGACTACGACGCCAAGGGGTTAGTGTCGGGTGGAGATGACACCACACTGCGCCGCGCGAAGTTTACAATCGCGGATAACGTCACGGAAGAGGTTAGCGCATAAGAACGCACAGGGGATTACACGACGGCCCCTTGGGGGCATCAGGCAATCCCCTGTCTATCCAGGCCCCGACACACCGCCGGGGCCTCTTGCTGGCTACAACTTATCGAAGTTCAGCCCCAGCATCGACAGCACCAGCGGATCGTTGGGATCTTCTCTATCCTCTTCAGGGTTAGCCTCCGCATGATGCCCATTCCCATTGCCGTTGCTTTGCACCACGATCTGCCCGCCCGCCAGCATCTGCGCGATCCGCTCGGCCCCGTCTCGGATCGCA
>JGI10216J12902_101461815_pt1 | contig 37261 bp, 30 predicted proteins | sample KanNatreferecore_FD_12902 | JGI IMG/M metagenome (IMG submission 12902)
GTTGCCCCACACGCCCCTCAAACGTGCGCGTCTGCCAATTCCGCCACTTCCGCGGGCTGGGGAACCCGCGTATTCTACCATCGGCTCAGGGGGTCGTCAATACTCCGCGCGAGGCTGCGGCGGACGCCAGGCGCCCCATCACGGGCACCCCTACGCTGACCAGTGACGGGGAAATGCCCGTCGAATCGAGCGGCCGCGGAAGGCTGGCCAGGTTCGGCGCCAGCGCCGCCTCCGGCGCCGCGATCACGAGCGGGGCGGCCATGGGCCGATCCGGCGACGCGGAGCGGAGCAGCCCGAGCTGGATCGCGGCGTTTCGGGCCAGCTCTCGCTCGAGCTTCGTCACGGCCCGGTCCCGCGCCAGCAGCGCCAGCGCCCGCAGCTCCGCCTCGGAGGGGCATACCATCGAGATCGCGCCCACGCCCCGGCAGAGCACCCGCAGCCTGCAGCCCTGGATGAGAAGCGCGAAAAGCGCCTCCCGGTCCTGCGGGTGACACTGGTAGCGAAGACGCGCGATCGAAAGCGCCGCCTCCTGTCTGCGCAGCACTACCGCGGTCGTTTCAATGATCCGCCGCTCCAGGGCGAGCGTGGGGCTCCCGGCCCGTCCGAAGAGCTGTACCGCCGTCCCGATCACAAAGATCAGCACGCACCCCAACCCGATCAGGCCCAACTTCCTCAAGTCACTTAGCATCGTTGCTGCTCGTTATCGTAGGGCCGGCGCCCGGTGGCCGGCCTGGCCATCGCCTGGAAGCATGCAGAGCGCCCCTTCCACAGGTAATGACGCGGCTGCTCCGGGGATCCGTGTCTTAAAACGCCCGCGCGCTCCTGAAGTTTCGGGACACCCCGCCTGCCGGCCCCCAGGTTTAGCGCCCCTGCCCAGTGGGGGTAGAGGCAAGCGGCAAAACCGCCCTACACACGAGCTCGCACTTCCTCATTCGCAGTCCACCTCGGCACGTCAAAGAAAGGACGCGTGTGGAAAACACCTCCCCGATGGTCGTTCACTGCCATCTTCGCTGGGACGGCGTCTGGCAGCGCCCGCAGCAGATCCTCTCTCGAATGGCGGCTCGACGGAGGATTGCCTTCATCGAGGAGCCGTTCTTCTTGCCTGAAGGCGAAGCCCCGTTCCTGCAGACCCGGGAAGAGAACGGGATCACGGTCGCCCAGCCGCACGTGCCCCCGCAGGAGGAGTGGCTGCCGCGCGTGAGCGCCGCGAACCAGACGATCGTGCGGGAGCTGGTGGGGCCGTTCCTACGGACGGGGGGGTTTTGCGGAGGCGTCCGCTGGCATTACGCGCCGATGGCCACCTACATGCGGGACCTGGGGGACTGCCGCACGGTGGTCTACGACTGCATGGACGAGCTTTCCGCCTTCAAAGGGGCGCCGTCGGAACTGGTGGAGCGCGAGCGAGAGCTGATGGCGGAGGCGGACGTGATGTTCACCGGCGGCCTGAGCATGTGGCTGAACAAGCGGCAGCACCATTCGAACTGCCACCGCTTCGACTCCGGCGTGGACGTGGAGCACTTCGGCCGGGCCACCCTGCCGGACACACCGGTTCCGGAGGATGCCCGCCGCCTGGCGCACCCCGTCCTGGGATACTACGGCGTCATCGACGAGAGGATGGACTACGACGCGATCCGCGCCCTCTCTGAGGCATTCCCGGAAGGCACCGTCCTCCTGATCGGGCCGGTGACGAAAGTCGATCCCGCGGAGCTGCCGCGCGCCGAGAACCTCGTCTACGTCGGCCAGCGCACCTATGCGGACCTGCCGGGCTATCTCAAAGCGTTCGACGTCGCCCTGGTTCCCTTTGCCGATAACCCGGCAACGCGGTTCCTCAGCCCCACGAAGACGCTGGAGTACTTCGCCGGGCGGAAGCCGGTGGTCAGCTCTCCCGTGAAGGACGTGGTCGAGAACTACGCTGAGATCGTGCGCCTGGCGCGGTCCCCGCAGGAGTACGTGGATGCCTGCCGTGCCGCACTCGCGGAAGACAACAGCCGGCGGACGCGGCTGGGCGAGGAGCGGGCCAACGAAAAGACGTGGGACGCCATCGTCGCGCAGATGGCGGCGCTCGTCGCGCAGGCCGAGGAGAGGCGCGCCGCTGCGTGAGGGCTGACGTCAAGCCACCACGAGGTTGATCAACCGGCCGGGAACGTGAATCACCTTCCGGATCTCCCGCCCGGCGATGGCGCGCTGGACTTTCTCACTGGCCAAGGCCGCGGCGAGGACCGGCTCCTGGGCGGCGCCGGCCGCTACGGTCACCTTGTCGACGAGCTTGCCGTTGACCTGGACCGGGATCTCCTGCGTATCCACCGCCGCAAGCTCTTCGCTCCAGGCCGGCCACGGCTGCTGGTGGACGCTGTACGGACGGCCCAGCCGCTCCCACATCTCCTCGGCGATGTGGGGGGCGATCGGAGCCATCATCAGCACCAGTTTTTCAAGCGCCTCATCCCACGCGGGCGTCCCCGCGGCGGGCGTCTGCCGCAGACGCTGCAGGGTGTTCGAGAGCTCCATCAAGGCGGCCACCGCGGTGTTGTAGGAGAACCGCTCGTAGTCGCCGGTCACTTTCCGCAGGGTCTGGTGGACCGCCCGGTTCAACTCGCGCAATGGCTCGGCGCCGGGCGTGCCCGTCGCTGCGGCAGGCTCCGTGACGATCGACCACACCCGGTTGAGGAACCGCACGACGCCCTCGACGCCCCGGGGGTTCCAGGGGCCGCCCTGCTCCCACGGCCCGATGAACATCAGGAAGAGCCGCACCACGTCGGCGCCGTACTTCTGAACGTAGTCGTCCGGCGCCACGACGTTGAGCTTGCTCTTCGACATCTTCTCGACCGTCTCGCCGAGCGGCTCCCCGGACTCCCTGTGCCGCGGGGTGTCGGTGGAGAGATCGACGTCCTGGTAGGAGACAAACCGCCCTTCCGGCGTGCGGTAGGCGAACGACGTGATGACCCCCTGGCTAAAGAGCCGAGGGAACGGCTCGTTCCAATTGCGCTCCGGGTGGGCCGCCATGCAGCGGTCGAGCAGCCCCATGTCCCGGATCACCTTGTGGAAGAACCGGGCGTAGAGCAGGTGCATCACCGCGTGCTCGGCGCCGCCGGTGTAGAGGTCCACGGGAAGCCAGTACTCGCCCTCCGCGGCGTCGAACGGCGCGTGCGCCTCGTGCGGGCCTAGGTAGCGGTACTGGTACCAGCTGGAGTCCACGAACGTGTCCATCGTGTCTGTCTCGCGCTCCGCCGGTCCGCCGCACCTGGGGCACGCTGTGTTGCGGAAATCGAGGTCGAGCTTCAGCGGGGACTCGCCCGTCGGCTTGAACTCGACGACCTCCGGCAGCACCACAGGGAGCTGATCCTCGGGCACCGGGACCGTCCCGCAGTTTGCGCAGTAGACCACCGGGATCGGCGTCCCCCACATGCGCTGGCGCGAGATAAGCCAGTCGCGCAGCCGGTAGGTCACCGCCGGGCCGCCGATACTCCGCGCCTGAAGCTCCGCGGCTACGGCTCGCTTCCCTTCCGCCGTGGGAGTGCCGTTGAACGGCCCCGAATTCACCATCGTTCCATCGCCGGTGAAGGCCGCGTCCAGCTTCCCCGGCTCCCGGCCGGGGAGCGCGATCACCTCCCGCACGTCGAGACCGTACTTCCTCGCGAAGTCGAAATCACGCTCGTCGTGCGCGGGCACGGCCATGATGGCGCCGGTGCCGTAGGTCATGAGCACGTAGTCCGCGATGTAGATCGGGACCGGCTCCTCCGTGAAAGGGTGGACGGCAGAGGCGCCGGTGAAGACCCCGGTGCGCTCTTTCTCCGTGCTCATCCGATCGATCTCGGTCTGCCGGCCGGCCTGGGTGACGTACGCGTCGACCTCCGCCTTCCGGTCGGAAGTGGTGACCTTCGCAACGAGCGGATGCTCCGGCGCCAGCACCGCGAAGGTGACGCCGTAGATCGTGTCCGGGCGAGTGGTGAAGACGCGGAAGCTCTCGTCCGCGCCCTGCACCTGGAAGGCGAACTCCGCGCCCTCGCTCTTCCCGATCCAGTTCCGCTGGAGGGTGAGGATCTTCTCCGGCCACCGGAGGCCCTCGAGGTCCTGTAGGAGCTGCTCCGCATACTGGGTGATGCGGAAGTACCACTGGTTCAGCTCTTTCTTGATAACGGGCGTATGGCACCGCTCGCAAAGACGGTCCGTCCCCACCACCTGCTCCCGCGCCAGGGTGGTGTTGCAGCTCGGGCACCAGTCGACCGGGGAGAACGAGCGGTAGGCGAGGCCGCGCTTGTAGAACTCCAGAAAGAACCACTGGTTCCAGCGATAGTACTCAGGATCGCAAGTGACGATCTCGCGGCGCCAGTCGAAGGAGGCGCCCATGGTCCGGAGCTGGCCCTCCATCCGGTGGATGTTGGCGTAGGTCCACGTCTTCGGGTGGACGTTGTTGCGGATGGCGGCGTTCTCGGCCGGCAGGCCGAAGGCGTCGAAGCCGATGGGATAGAGGACGTTGTACCCCTTCATCCGCATGAAACGGGCGTTGGCGTCCGTGGGGGTCTTGGGGTACCAGTGGCCGACGTGGAGGTCGCCGCTGGGGTACGGGTACATGGTGACGACGTAATACTTCGGCTTCTCCGAGCCCCGGTCGGCCTCGTAGATACCCGTCTCGTCCCAGCGGTTCTGCCATTTGGTCTCGACCGCCTGGTGATCGTATCGCTCCGCCATCGTCTCCCCGTTTCCACCGGGCTCGAACAGTCCCCTATTTTGCCGTTATCGAAGGGGTCCTGTCCAGGGGCGCAAGCCGCGGCGCCGCCCACTCACGGACGGACGATGCTTCCGGGATAGAATCACCGGGGACGCCGGGTGACTTCGCCCGGCGTTCTGCAATCTCCGGGAGCGCAATGACCGATCTGGAATTCGTGATCGACCTTACGCGGCAGGCAGGAACCCTCGCCCTTGCCGGCACTCGGACCCTGAGCTGCGAGTTCAAGCCGGACCAGTCGCTGGTGACCAACCTCGACCGCGGCGTCGAGGCGATGGTCCGCCGCGAGGTCTCCGCGCGCTTCCCAGGCGATGCGTTCTACGGCGAGGAATCGGGCGGCGACCCGTTCGCGGACGAGCGGCTGTGGATCGTCGACCCCATCGACGGGACCACGAACATGGTGTTCGGCCTCCCGGTTTGGGGCGTTTCCGTGGGGCTCGCGGTGCGCGGGGAGCCGGCGCTCGGGGCCTTCCACGTGCCGGTGACGGGGGACACTTACTGGTTCGAGGCGGGCGCCGGATCGTATCGCAACGGTCAGCGGCTGCAGGTTCAGGATTCGGGCCCGCTGCGCCAGGAGGACACGGTAGGCATCGGCAGCGAGGCGATCTTCATCCTGGACCTGGAGCGGTTCACCAGCCGGCAGCGGAACTTCGGCAGCCTGGCGGCGCACTGGTGCTACGCCGCCGCCGGCCAGCTTCGGGCAAACGTGAGCGTGCAAGACAAGCTGCACGACCTCGGCGCTGCCTACGGCATAGCGGCGGAAGCCGGATGCGCCATCGAATACCTGAACGGCGATCCGGTGCCCTTCTCTACGTTCCTGATCACTCCGTTGAACCTGACGCCGCTGATGGTCGGCCCCCCCGACACGCTCCGCCGGCTGCGTGAGGTGATCCAGGCGCGCGAGACCCTCGCTCCCGGGCTGGCGTAACCCGGGACGATGTCCGTGCATCAAACCGGCAACGCCTAACGCCCCAACCATGAGGAGGGACCCGACCGTGTCTATCTCCCGCCCGTTCCTGGTCGCCGCGCTCTTGCTGGCGGCAGTTTCTCTGGCCGGTTTCGCTCCCCGCGGCTCCCGCGCCTCCCAGCCGGTCCAGGCGGCGGAAGCCGCCCCCACTCCCGGACAGCTCGCCATCGTCGACGGCGAAGGCCGGACGATCGGGTTGTGCCCGCTGCGGCATACGGACGTCTCCGCGGACGTCGCCGGCTACGTGGCCCGGGTAAACGTCCGGCAGGAGTTCGCCAACCCGAGCAAGGAGCCCGTCGAGGCCCTCTACACCTTCCCGCTCCCCGCGGATGCCGCGGTGGACGACATGACGATGACCATCGGCAAGCGGGTGGTCCGCGGGCAGATCAAGCGGCGCGAGGAAGCTCGGCAGATTTACGAGGATGCCCGCGCCGCCGGGAAGGCGGCTGCCCTGCTCGACCAGGAGCGGCCGAACATCTTCACCCAGTCCGTCGCGAACATCATGCCGGGCGAGCCGGTCTCGATCACCGTCAGCTACGTGCACCTCCTGAAGCAGGAGGAAGGGACTTACGAGTTCGCTTTCCCGATGGTGGTGGGGCCCCGGTTCGTGCCCGGCGGGGGTTACTCCTCGCCCGGGCAGCGAGGGGCACCCAGCCCCCGTGCGCAGATCGAAGGCGACCCGGGCAGCACGTCCGTGGTGACGGACGCGGACCGCATCACGCCGCCGATCACCCCGCCGAACACGCGCGCCGGCCACGACATCGCCGTCACCGTCCGGATCGACGCCGGGATGCCCGTGGGCGAGGTGAAGTCCGCGCTGCACGAGGTGGAGGTCCGCAAGGAGGGCGAAACGCGGTCGGTGGTCCGCCTCCGCGGCGGCAAAACGATTCCTAACAAGGACTTCATCCTCCGGTATACGCTGGCCGGCGAGGAGCTGCGCACGGGGGTCCTGGCACACGCGGCCCGGTCGGGCGACGGGTACTTCACGCTGATCCTGCAGCCGCCGGCAGCGCCGCCGCAGAAGGATGTCTCCCCGAAGGAGATGGTTTTCGTCATCGACCAGACCGGCTCCCAGAGCGGGCTGCCGATCCGGAAGGCCAAGGAGACGATGCGCTATTGCATCGAGAACCTCAATCCCGGCGATACCTTCCAGCTCATCGGTTTCAACACGCAGATCTACCCGTGCTTCTCCGCCGCCGTCCCCGTGACCCCGGAGAACGTGACCCAGGCCCTGCGGTTCCTGGAGCCGCTCGAAGGGAACGGCGGGACGGACATCCTGAAGGCAGTCGACCACGTGCTGCAAATGCCCACCGACCCCGCGCGGCCGAGGATCGTTTGTTATATGACCGACGGGTACGTCGGCAACGACATGCAGATCATCGACTACGTGAAGAAGCACCGCGGGCAGACGCGGATGTTCCCCTTCGGGATCGGAAACTCCATCAACCGCTTCCTCATCGAAGGGATGGCGCGCGAGGGACGGGGCGCGGTAGAGATCGTGGATCTGAACATGCCGGGCGAGAAGGCGGCCGCGAAATTCTACGCCCGGGTGGCGAAGCCGCTGCTGCTGGACGTGCAGGTGGATTGGAACGGGCTCCCCGTCGTCGACGTCTTTCCGAGGCATATCCCCGACGTGTTCACCTCCACGCCCATTATCCTGAAAGGGCGGTACACCCGGGGAGCGGCCGGCGAGATCACGGTGCGGGGTCTTCTCCGCGGAAAGCCGTGGAGCCAGACGGTGCAGGTCTCGCTGCCGGCGGTCCGCGTTGAGGGAGGCGCCATCCCCACGCTGTGGGCGCGCGAGAAGCTCGAAGACCTCCAGGCGGAGGACTGGGTGGGCGCGCAGACCGGCCGCCCCAACCCGAAGATCAAGGACCAGATCGTCGGGCTGGCGCTGGACTACCGGCTGATGAGCCAGTACACGTCCTTCGTGGCCGTCGAAGAACGGATCGTGAACGTGGGCGGCAAGCAGAGGAAGGTAGACGTGCCGGTGGAGATGCCGGATGGCGTCTCCTACGAGGGGATCTTTGGGGACCGGCTGGAGATGCCGGAAACGCGGGCTCGCGGCGCAGTGTCGCTGTATGCGCGGATGCCGAAACTTCAGGCGCCCGCCCTGTCCCGTGCTCTCGGCACCGCAGGAGGAGCCGGCGCCCCCGGAGCGCCCTCCGGCGGCTCACAGCCCGCTCCCGCCGCGGCGGCCGGCAAACCCGCAAACCGTCCCGCTCTCCTGCGCGAAGAGGCCAAGGACGAAGCAGAGGTTCCTGAGGTCCAGATGATCGCGCGGGGTACCGAGGAAGGCCGGAAGCGTCTGCAGGCAATGACGCCCGAACAGCGCCGCGCCGTGCTGGCCCGCGCCAAGCTGGCGCCCGTCCTCATCGGCCTGGCGGAGCGCGTCAAAAAGGACGGGAGCGGCGGTACCCTGCGCGTGAAGGGGGTTCCGGACGTCGAGAAAGGGCGGGTGGAGGTGCAGGTCTGGCTCAACACGCTACCCAAGGAGGGGCTGGCCGCGCTCAAGGCGCTTGGCTTCGAGCTCGCGGGCACGCTAACGAAGGACCGTCTGCTCCTCGGCAGCATTCCCGTGGAGCGGCTGGAGAAGCTCATCGAGCTCGAATGGATAAGGCGAGTGGAGCCGCCGCGTTATCGCTGAGCCGCCGGTGAAATAGCGCGGATGAAGCGCGTAAATCGGGGACGGCCCACCTGGCCCTCCCCGATCTCGCTTACCCAACCATCGCGCGACCTGGTCGCGAGTCGCTCACCGCGCCTCTACGGCGGCGTAGTTCGCTCCGACCTTCCACACCGTGTTCCGGGTCCGCACCGGCTGCACCCAGGTGGTCTCGAACGGCCGGGACCACTCGTGGAAGCGCGCGGCCAGCCAGCGCTTCTGGTCGTCGCTGAGGTCCACCCACTTCAGGCCCGCGGTGCGGCCGGCGGCCCACACCACTTCGGCCATCAGTGATTTCGTATGAAAGACCGTGGCGTCCGTGAGGATGACTTCATACTTCTCTCCGCACCGGCAGGGGCCTTCGAGGAAGACCGACATGCCGCCCATGCTGACGTCTCGCACCAGCCCCAGGCCGCTGACGTGAAGCGGCGGTTCCGGTATCCTGGGGTGCTCCCGCCGGTTCTCGTAATCTTCTTCGTTCCGAGCCTGCGGAAGCGGTACGTGCTGTGTTGGTTGGGTCGTTACCATTTGTTCCTACTACTCCCTGATGCTGCACGCGCGATTCTGCCGGCGACTTCGCCGGTCCTTTTTTTTGTTCGCTGGGCGCCGAACGGCTAGCGATGGATAGCCGCGTGACTAGTCCCAACATCAATATGGCGGCTATCGGAACGGCCTCCCAGGGTTGAGAGTCCCGCGCGATCCGGGGGAAATAGGGATTTCTGTCCGGTCGCCGCCCCGGTCAGAACTGCCAGAGGCTGTGGCTGCGCACGGCGACGCCCGCTTCAGGGTACTCGTGCAGCGTGTGGGCCTCGACGCCGGTGTCCGAAAGCTCCCAACAGATCTCGGTCCGGGGAGACCCGGGCCCTTCGAAGACGTGCGCGAGAACGTTCGCACGCGGCCCAGCCGGAGCCGGGTGGCGAAGTGGCAGTGCCAAGAGGACGGCTCCGTATGAGCATCCTCCTCGAAAGCTCTGAACGCGGTCGAGGACGTTGAGCTCCCGCGGCAGGTCTAATGAGGCGAGGCAGCGAGGCGGCACCTCGGTGCCGCACGCGATGACCTCGGCGATCCGGACGTCCGCGGTTTCCACGACCACGATGCTCGACGCGCCGATCACGAAGCACCGGAAAACGCCGCGTGCCCAGCGGCTCTCATGGGAGGCGTAGATCTCGTAGTCGCGAAGGTCTACGTCCGCGGCGTCCGCCAGGAAGAGCCGCAGGTTAGGGATGACGGTAAGCGCTGGGTCCACGTCAGACGAGACCCCGGATCGGCGCGGCGACGCCGAGGAAGCCCGCCCGGAGGAAGCTCCTCCGGCTGATCCGGTCGCCACCCAGAACCCGCAGCACGTGTCCGCCTCTCAGGCGGCCCCGAGATCGGGGCCTCACCCGCTCTGAGGCGGGGTGCGGCCGGGTGGTTTCAGCTATCTGGCCGCGGCGGAGGCCGCGACCTCGGCCGCCATCCGGATACCCGCCCACGCCAGTCGCGCCCCGATGCCGTCGCTGATGTAGAGCCGGTCCTGCTCGATGAGGACGAAACGGCGCCCGAGCCGGAACGCCGCCTCCCCGGTGGTTCCGGTGCCGGCGAACGGGTCGATCACCACATCCCCCGGCCGTGTGCACGCCGTGACGATCCTTTCGAGGAGCGGAAGCGGTTTTTCCGTGCTGTGGAGTTTCTTGCCGTCGCCGCCCTTCTTGCGGGCGTCGCCGTTGCAGATGGGGAACTGCCACACGCTGCGCATCTGCTTGCCGCCATTCAGACCCTTCATCTCGTGGTAGTTGAAGGTGTAGCCGCGCGCATACCGCTCGCCCTTCGTGGCCCAGATCATCTCCTCATGCGCGTTGCAGAAGCGGACGCCGCGGAACTGGGGCGTGGGGTTGGCTTTCTCCCAGATCACGCTGTTCAGGATCCAGTACCCCAGGTCTTGCATCACCGCGCCGAGGCGGAAAATGTTGTGGTAGGTCCCGATCACCCAGAGCGTTCCGGTGTCCTTGAGCACCCGCCGGCACTGCGTCAGCCAGCTGCGCAGGAACGCGTCGTACTCCACGTAATCCGTGAACTGGTCCCACGCGTCGTCGACGGCGTCCACCACCGTGTTGTTGGGCCGCCGCAGCTCCTTCTGGAGCTGCAGGAAATACGGCGGGTCGGCGAAGATCAGGTCCGCGCACCGATCCGGCAGCTCCGCCAGGACGTTCCGGCAGTCTCCGCGGATGACCCAGGACCGGCTCAGGTCGTATACCTGTCCTGGAACGTGCTCGACGAAGCGCGGCGAGAACAAGTCTCGCCGGCCGGGGTGTGATGTCCGTGCTGACTCGTGGTCCAAGTACTCCTCCAACCTCGCTGCCGCAAAACCGGGGCAGTAAGGAATGTCGGCTGCGGGCCGCCCGCACAGCACGCACTCTCCGAACCGGCAAACCAACCAAGAGCGATGCGAGTCATGAACAGCGATTCTTTCGAGTTTCTACGAGAGCTGGTCGAAACCGGGGGACCGTCGGGCTACGAGCAGGCGGTCCAGGCGATCTACCGGCGCCGGGCGGAGAGCTTCGGCGCCGAGGTGCGAGCGGACGTGATGGGCAACGCCATCGCCGCGGTGAACCCGCAGGGATCCCCGCGCGTGATGCTTGCCGGCCACGCGGACGAGATCGGGTTCCTCGTCCGCTACATCGATGAAGACGGCTACGTCTACTTCGGTCCCGTGGGCGGCTGGGACGTGGAGGTCGTGGTCGGGCAGCGGGTAACGGTGCACACGGCCAACGGCCCGGTTCCGGGGATGATCGGCAAGCGCGCCATCCACCTGCTCGACGAGGAGGAGCGCAAGAAGAAGAGCGAGCTGCGCGCGCTCTGGATCGACATCGGCGTCACCTCCCGTGAAGATGCCGAGAAGGCCGTCGCCATCGGCGACCCGATCACCATGCGCCAGCCGCTGGAGCGGCTCCTGGGCGATCTCGCCGCCGCGAAGAGCTTCGACAACCGGATGGCGGTGTGGGTCTGCGCGGAGACCCTGCGTCTCATCCAGGGCAAGGGTTTCGCGGCGGCCGTATACAGCGTGTCCACCGTCCAGGAAGAGATCGGCCTCCGCGGCGCGAAGACCGCTTCGTTCGGCATCAACCCCGAGGTGGGCCTGGCCATCGACGTCTGCCACGCCAGCGACTACCCGGACGAGGACAAGCGGCGGATCGGCGAAGTCCGCGTCGGCGCCGGCCCGGTCATCAGCCGCGGCGCCAACATCAATCCGCGCGTCTTCGAGCTCCTGATGCGCGCCGCGAAGGAGGAGCAGATTCCGGTCCAGGTGCAGGCCGCGCCCGCCGGAACGGGCACCGACGCGAACGCCATGCAGCTCAACCAGGCCGGCATGGCCACCGGCCTCGTCTCCGTCGCGCTGCGCTACATGCACACACCCTGCGAGATCCTCTCGCTGGCGGACCTGGAAAACGCCGCCCGCCTCTGCGCGGGATTCATCAGCAGGGTTACCCCGGAGATGGAGTGGCTGCCCTGACGCACCGAATCACCTTGTGTAGACTGCAATGACCTTTGCCGCTAGAGTTGTGTGAGAGCCAGCTCCGGAGAACCCGCGATGAGCCTAGCTGAGGTTGAGGTCACCTTCAAGATGCCGGTGGGAGACGTCCCGGAGGCGGACTTGCGCGAAGCCGAGATACGTGCGCAAGAAGCATTTGTAATGGAGCTGCTCCGCCAGGGCCACATCAGTGCCGGTCGTGCTGGTGAGCTTCTGGAGGTCGACCGTTGGCGGCTCGCGGACATTATGTCCGCGTACGGCGTGTCTCCGTTCGATGAGGCTGCCACGCTGGAAGACCTCAAGCGCGATGCGGCTACGGCCGCCGGGGCGCTTCCCACTCGATGATCGTGGTGGCCGATACCTCGCCAATTAGTGAACTCTGCTGATTAGTAATCCGCCACCGAGCCATCCTCAAGATACCGTGGTCCCCGCCACTGGTACTTGTAGGGCTCCGCCGCGACCTTCTTCAGCATGGCCTCGTCCACGTCCACGCACAGGCCGGTCCCCTCCGGAAGCGACACGTACCCGTCCTTGTCCTTGGTCCAGTGCGGGCGGACGATCTTCCCCCACAGCTCGTCGTCGTACGCCTCGTGGATCATGAAGAGCGGCGCCGTGGCGGTGACGTGGAAGCTGGCGGTCATCCCCAGGTAGGACTGCGTGCAGTGCGGCACCAGAGGCACGTAATGCGCCTCTGCGAGGGCCGCGATCTTCTTCATCTGGCTGAGCCCGCCCGTGTGGCCGACGTCCGGCTGGACGAAGTCGACGATCCCCTCGGTGAGGTACGGGAGGATGCCCCAGATCGTGCGGTCGCGCTCTCCCGTCGCCAGCGGCACCTTGATGGCGGCGCGGATCTGACGGAAGACTTCCATGGTTCCCGGCACCGCAGGCTCCTCGATGAAGCGGACGTCGTACGGCTGGATCATTCCCGCCAGCTGCTTGAGCGCCGCCGGCGGCACGGAGCAGTGCGCGTCGAACATCACCGTGCCCTTCGGCCCCACCCGCTGCCGGGCGTTCTTGATGACCTGGACCATCGCCTCGACGTCCGCCGGGTCTGCGCCGTGGCCGCGCACGCCGACGCTCACTTTCAGCGCTGAGGGTGAGGGATAGACCCGGATCTTGTCCCGCACCGCGCCCCCCAGCAGGCGGTAGACGGGCACGCCCCAGAGCTTGCCGGCGATGTCCCACAGCGCCATGTCGATGCCGGAGATCGTGTGCAGCATCAGCCCGCCGCCGCGCTGGTTCCGCTCGGCGCGGAAGAGGGACTGCCAGAGGTGCTCGATCCGCGTGGGGTTCTGACCGTCCAGCAGGGAGGTCATGGACCGGACCAGCTCCACCGCGACGGTGGGAATGATCCCCTTCACTTCCCCCCAGCCGGAGACGCCGTGGTTCGTGTCGATGCGCACGAAGACGCGGTCCCGGCAGAGGTTCGGAGTGACCTTCGTGATGCGGATGGTCGAGCTGCGGTCGGCAACGTCGGGGCTCTTGGGCTGCGCGGCTTCGACCCTCTCCGTCGTTGGTGCGTGTGCCGACGCGCCTCCAAGGCCGGCGATCAGATGGCGCCTGCTCATGGTCATCGTGGTGTCCTCCGGTAGCCTAACGACTGAGGGACGGAGGGGAGTTGGGCCTGGGCGATCTTCCCGTCTCTCCCTCTCTCCGTCTTTCCGTCTCTCCGTCCTGCCAGATACGGCGCGTAGCGCCAGTCCGGACGGCCGCGGTAAGCCATCGTTTCGTGTACGAGCGCATACAGCCCGGGATCGTACGCGCGGAGGGCCTCACGCGTGGAGATCGGGTGCTCCGCGTCGCCGGGTACCGCCGCCTGGCCCGCGGCATCGAAGTAAGCGAGCACTCCCCGCACCCAGTAGTCGGGGCGGCCGTGGACGGCGGACGTGCCTTTCCAAGCGCCTCTAGCGATTGCGGCGTCGAACAGGCCGCGGAGCTTCTCGTCGAACCGCGTGTCCAGCCTGGTCACCCGCAGTTCGTACTGCTGCACCGATCTCCGCCGCTCCCAATCGGGGTCGACCGGGCGCGTACCTGTTACCTGGTAAAGCGCCCTGGCGAGGGTGCGGATCACCTGGTTGTCGCCTGCCAGCGGCTGGCGGGGGTCGGCCAGCACGTTCTCCTCAGCGGCCACCAGGAGCTTGATGGCCGGCGTGTAGTCGAGCGTGCGTGCGAGCAAGTCGGTCTCCGGCGCCGGCGCGCGGCATTCGGGTAGGCCGGCCAGGCTCTCCCCTTTTCCGAGCACCGCGAGCTTCACGCCGTCGCCGATGAGCGCCTTCAGGATGTCGTGGCGGTAGGCGAACATCCGGCGGACCGTGTGGTTGGCATGCAGCAGGGCCGCGTCCGAAGCGCCCCGCGAGACCACGGGGAACTCCCGCGCCCAGGTGAACTTCGCATAGTAAGGGTCGATCTTGAACTTCGCCGGTGGCGCCGTCACGTTCGGCAGCGGCTGGGCCCAGGCGTAGCGCCAGTCTTGCTCCGGCTTCAAGCGGAACGTGCTGCGGACGAGCTCGTAAGTCTCGGGGTCGTAAGCCTTCAGCTCCTCCCGGGTTCCCACCGGCCCGTGGTTCCAGTTGTTCACCCGGTTGCAGTCGAAGTACGACTGGCAGGCCTCCGCCCAGAACTCTCCGGGGTTGGAAGCCGCGTAGGAGTCCTTCCATAATCCCTTCGCCATCGCACGCTGGAAGACTGCGGTCCGCCGGGCCGTCCATTCCGGGTCCAGCGACCGCAGCGCGCCGTCGATGGTGTGGCAGAACTCGTGGACCGCGATGCTCTCGTCGTCGTACCGGTCGATGGGAAGGCTGAGCAGGTTCTCCTCGCCGAAGCTGGTGGGCTTGCCCCCGGTGCCTCGCACCCGCTCGTTCTGGTACGCGGGATTGGGCGAGTTGCGGTACTCCGGCATGTCCGTGTAGACCTGGTCCTTCCCGATCACGATCAGGTACATGCCGCCTCCCACCATCGCCTGCAGGACGTCGGGGCGCCCGGCGAGCAGGTGCGTCACGATGGAGTGAGTGCGCCACAGTGCCTCGTCCGCGACCTCCGCCGATGCCGCCACCGGCATGCCCGCCACGTCGACCTGCTTCTTGTAGAAACGGCGCGCGGCATCCCGGTCCCGGGCGTTGACCAGCTTGAAGAACGCCTCGGTCGGAGCCGTGACCTTCGGCCGGTCCTGCGCGCGCGGCTGCGCCCATGCGGCTCCTGCCGCCAGGCCGCCCAGGAGGACAAGAAATGGACCCGGCTTCATGGCATTCGCCCGTTGATCTCGTGGTAGAGGCGGCGCATCTCGCCTGCGAGGCGCTCCACCCGGTCCGGGTGCGCGGCCGACAGGTCCTGCTTCTCGCCCGGGTCGGCCTCCAGGTTGTAAAGCGCGAATCGGTCCAGCTTCGCGGAGCCCAGGAGCTTCCACGGTCCCTGCCGCACCGCCACCTGCCAGGGCTCGCCCAGCGCCATATCGTACTGCCAGTACAGCGGTCCGGACCGGCGGATGCCTTTTCCCTCGAAGACCGGCGTGAAGCTGGCGCCGTCGAGGGGACGGTCCGAAGGCGGCTTCACTCCGGCGAGCTCGCAGAGCGTCGGCAGAACGTCCAGCCCCGTCACCGGCTCGGAGGACACCCGGCCGGGGCGGATGCGGGCGGGCCAGCGCACGATCGCGGGGACCCGGATTCCGCCCTCCGTCACGTGGAGCTTCATTCCGCGGAGCGGCCCCGGCGACCCGTAAGAGTGGACTCCGGCGGGGTATCGCTTGAGCGTCTCCGGACCGTTGTCGCTGGTGAACGTCACCAGCGTGTTCTCCCGCAGCTTCAGCTCGTCCAGCAGCGCCGTCAGCCGCCCGACTTCGTGGTCCACCAGGCTCACACTGCCGTAATAGATCGCCCGGTTGGGGTCGTCCACGTTCGGGTACCGTGCGGACCACTCGGGCGGCACCGCCACCTGCTCGTGGGGCGCGTGGAAAGTGACGAAGGCCGCGAACGGCCGGTCCTTCGCCTCGCGGATGAACCGGATGGCCTCGTCCACCACGATCGTGGACGAGTTGCCCTGCATCGGTCCTGCGCGCTTGCCGTTACGGACGAAGTTCGTTGGGTCCTGATGGGTCGGGGCCGCGTTGTTCTGGGTCGCCAGCCAGTCGTCGAAGCCGTGGTCGCCCGGCGTCGGCTCTATCCCGTTGAAGCGGCTGTTGAGGTGCCACTTCCCGAACAGCCCCGTCCGGTAGCCTGCGGACTTCAGCAGCTTCGCGACCGTCACCTCCTCAGGCTTGAGGTAGATCCCGCTGTTCGCCGGGATCCAGTCGCGGATGTCCAGCCGGTTCGGGTTCCGCCCCGTCATCAGCCCGGCGCGCGATGGGGAACAGACCGGAGAAGCCGCGTAGTAGTCCGTCAGCCGCAGCCCCTCCGCGGCCAGGCGGTCCAGGTGCGGCGTCTTGATGGCCTTGCTGCCGAAGCACCCCAGGTCTCCGTAGCCCAGGTCGTCGCAGAGGAAGAACACGATGTTCGGCGGGGGCGGCTTCGCCTGCCCCGAGACGGCCGGAGACGCCAGCAGCATCCCCGCTGCGATCAGCCCAAGGATCCGGGCCCAAAGGGCGCCCATAGCGCGAGTGCGTTCCACCACGAGGCCTCCGTTCGCTGAGAGGTTCCGCACTCATCACAAGCCGACCTACCGCGGGGTAGATCCGACCCGTCCGAGCGTCCGAGGCGCTTGACAACCCGCCGCGGCACCCGCTATCGTTACCCCACGCTCCGGAGACCGATCTGATGAGCCAGCCTCGCCACAACTCGATAACCGCTCTTTACACCTGGCAGACCTCCGGTCTGAGCGGCGCGTACGCGTACGCGCCGAAGGACACGCATCCGAGACGCCGGTTGGCTGTCAGGTAGGACCTCTTTCCAGTCCGATTTCCAGAAGCCCCGGCCCAAGCGGCCGGGGCTTTCTCATTTCCAGGGGATCACGCGATAAGGAGGAACGCAATGGGGGTATACGAAGCAGCGACGTACGGAGACCAGATAGCGGGCGTCTATGACCAGTGGTACGGCGCGTGTGAAGACGGGATGATCGAGACTCTGGCCGGTCTCGCCGGCGGCGGCCCGGCCCTGGAGCTGGGCATCGGCACCGGCCGCGTCGCCCTGCCGCTCGTGGAGTGCGGAGTCGCGGTCCACGGCATCGACGCCTCCGAGCAGATGGTCGCGAAGCTGCGGGACAAGCCGGGCGGCGCCGCGATTCCCGTGACCCTCGGAGACTTCGGCTCCGCTCGCGCGGACGGCTCTTTCCGGCTCGTCTACGTCGTGTTCAACACCTTCTTCGGCCTGCTCACGCAAGAGGAGCAGCTCACCTGCTTCCGGAACGTGGCGGCGCATCTGTCGGAGGACGGCGTCTTTCTGATGGAAGCCTTCGTTCCGGACCCGTGCCGGTTCAACCGGGGCCAGAACGTCCAGGCCCTCTCCGCCGAGCCCGGCGAGGTCCATCTCACGGTGAGCACGCACGATGCGGTCAGCCAGCGCAGCACCAGCCAGCACGTGCGGTTGACGGAACACGGCATCCGCATGTACCCCGTGCAGATCCGCTACGCCTGGCCCGCGGAGCTGGACCTCATGGCCCGCCTCGCCGGACTGCAGCTGCGTCATCGCTGGGGAGGCTGGAGGTCCGAGCCGTTTACCGCCGCAAGTCAGAAGCACGTGACTGTTTGGGAGAGGTCTTGATGAGCCTCAAGAAGGAATGCAAGCGCATCAAAGGCGAGGGCTATTACCTCCTCACACAGGGGGTGAAGGTCCCCGTCAAGATCTTCATGAACCCGGCGCTCTTCGAGGAGTGCGAAGAGGGCGTCTTCCAGCAGGCCAAGGCCGCCACGGAGTTTCCCGGCGTCACGGACGTGGTGCTGACCCCCGACGCCCACTCCGGCTACGTGGTCCCGGTCGGCTGCGTGATGGCCACCGACGGTACACTCTGCCAGGCGCCGGTGGGGTACGACATCGGCTGTGGGATGGCGGCACTGGTCTCGGACGTGCCCGTGGAGAAAGGCCTCGACGACCGCCTGCGCCTCAAGTTCTCGCAGGAGGTGATGTCGCGCGTCGGGATGGGCGTCGGTCAGGGCAGCAAGTATGCCGTCGACGAGCCCCGCTTCAACGAGATCGTCCGCGGCGGCGCGACTGCGCTCGGCTACTCCCGCAACAACAGCGAGCGGGACTACATCCCCGTGGATGACGACTGGGACATCCCGCACAACCCGCTGACCCGCGGCATCGGCCAGCTCGGCAGCCTGGGAGGCGGGAATCACTTTATCGAGCTCCAGCACGATCAGAACGGGAAGCTGGTGGTAATGATCCACACCGGCAGTCGCGGCTTCGGCCACGGGCTGGCGTCCCACTTCATCGACATCGGGCGCGATCGGCTGCGCAAGGAGAAGCGGCTCCCCGGAGAGCGCAAGATCTCCGCGGAGGCGGTCTACTTCGAGCCGGACGACCGCAACTGGAAGGGCTACAAGAACGCCGTCGCCGCAGGGGCGAACTTCGCCATCGCCAACCGCCTGCTCATCATGGAGGAGGTCTCCCGCGCCTTCCGCCGCGTCTTCGGGCAAGAGCCGGAGCTGCTGTACGAGATCAGCCACAACCTGGCCCAACTGGAGCCGAAGCCGGGCGGTGGGGAAGCCTGGGTCCACCGCAAGGGCGCCACCCGCGCCTTCCCGGCCGGCCACCCGATGCTGCAGGGCACCAAGTGGGAGGAGACCGGCCACCCGATCCTGATCCCCGGCAGCATGGGCGATACGTCCTACATCCTCTATGCCCTGCCCGGCGCGAAGAAGAGCCTCTTCAGCGTCAACCACGGCTGCGGCCGGCGTCTCTCCCGCCGGGCCGCCAAGGACCAGTTCAGCCAGAGCGGCGTCAACCGCCAGATGAAAGAGCTGAACGTGATGGTCAACGCGGGCGGCAACGTGCCCATCGATGAGTCACCGGGCTGCTACAAGTGCGCGCGGGACGTGATCGATTCGGTCGTCGCCGCCGGCCTGGCGCGGGTGGCTTACGAGCTCACGCCCATTGCAAGCCTCAAGGGCGTGGATTAGGGCGGCGCGCCTGCGGCAGCCACCGCGGATGGTCGGCGCCCCGGTCCTGGTGCCCGCGTGATAGCAGGCGCGGCTGGGCCCCGCGACGAGTCTCAATCACGAAAAGCCCGGGCGGCTCACCGGTCGCGGCCCGGCAGAAGGCGACCCGTTTTCCGTCGGGCGATTCGACCCCGCGGAAGTCCCATACGCCGGGACCGGCGTGCGTCAGCACCTCAACGGACCCTTTCCCGGGATCGAGGCGGCAGATCTCGGTGCCGCCGCGTGCCAGCTCGGGCCTGTAGTCGCGGTTGAAGTGGTCGGTGTCCGGCCGGTGCGGCTGGAACTCCCAGGGGACCTTCGTGCCCGGCAGGCGCCTCGGAAAGAGGATGCGGCCATCGCGCGTCCACGCCGGGAGATTGGAGCCGCCGCCGCGGTTCTCCGGGCTGCCGTAGGTCGCCGCGAACCACATCGACTGTCCCTGCGTGAGGACCCGCTGCTCCGAGCCGTCGGGACGGCCGATGCAGACGTCGCACCAGTCGTGCCCCGGGTCCTGCCGGAAGAGGCAGTCGACGTAGAGGACCCACTTCCCGTCCGGCGACCAGGCCGTGCCGAAGTAGAGATGGTCCGGATGCGCGGCCACCTTCACGCGGCTGCCGCCGTCGAGGTCGCTGGTCCAGACCTGATAGCCCTGCGGCGAGGCCAGGTGGAACGCCACGCGCTTGCCGTCCGGGCTGAGGCTGAGGCCGTACGGCAGCCCCTCGCCGGCTCGGGTAAACTCGCGCGCCTCCGACCCGTCCAGGTTCATGGTGTAGAGCTGCCCCACCTTGCCGCGCACCACCTGGACCAGCAGGCGTTCGTCGGAGAGGAGCAGCGCGGGCGTGGCAAACACCGCCGGCCGCGGGCGATCGCAGATCTCCTTGAGGGCGCCGCTCTCGAGGTCGTAGAGCCAGATATGGGTCGGCGTCTGCGAGTAGTACTCGTCGAACGGCTTCCCCGGACCGTCGCGCCGCCGCTCCATCGAAAGGAACACGACGCGGCGTCCGTCGGACAGGAAGGGGCCGGGCTGCCACGTCTCCTGGTCCGCCACATCGAACGAGAGCCATCGCGGCTTCGCCCCCACCGCGGCAGCGATGAGCGCCGTCTTTCCTTGCGACGTGAAGAAGAGGCGGGGGGAGGAATCGCGCGGGCGCGGTTCGGCGGACGCCCTCGCGGCGGAGAGAAGGGGAGCGAAGACGCCGATCTCGAGGAGCTCGCGGCGGTTCAGCAGCATCGGCGTTAACCTTCACCCCGCCTTCGCCGCTTACATCTTCGAAGTCGCGTTTAGCGCACGTGCGTGGTTGCGCATATGCGGTAAGGTATCAAGTGGAGTGAGGTCACGGCCTGCCGCGGTGGCGGGGGTGCGTGCCTCATGCGCTTGTCTACAGGGTGAAAGGAGCAGCCGCAATGCCCATCGAGTTCTACGACGTAAAGACTCGAAAGAAGGTGAGCCTCGGCGACAACCAGGTAAAGAAGGTGACCTACCAACCGAAGGGCTCGGGCGGCCCGCGCTACGCGGTCCGCGGCGAGCACGAGGGGCGGAAGCTCACGAAATTCGTGAGCAAGGCGGACTACGACAAGCTTACCTGTCCGGAGGAGAAGGCGTAGCCTTCGCGTGTGCGAGGAAATGAGGAATTGAGGAATTGAGGAAATGAGGAAATGAGGAAACGTCCGAGTTAGAGGCCGCCCGTACCTCCCATTTCCCCATTCCCCCATTTCCTCAATTCCCCCATCGTCAGTCCTTCTCGCCGACCGTCCAGCGCCGCAGGCAGTAGCCGAGGATCAGCAGCGACGCGGCGATCCCGAAGAGCTCCAGGCCCAGGCTGATCCACGCGCCCCGGATCAGTTCCGGCGTCGCGCCGAAGATTACCAGCAGCAGCACCAGGAGCGGCGGCGTGAACGGCAGCGATATCCCGCCCAGCCCTCCCAGGGGGGCCGGCAGCAGCGTCGCCAGCGTGGGGATGGCGCCGAGGACGCCCCACCGGTAGAGCGCCTCCCCTACGGTCGGCGTGGTTAGCGCGAGCGTCGCGCACACGAAGGCCAGCGTCACGGGGAACACCAGGACGTGCAGCGCCATCCAGAGCGCCACTTCCTGTTCCAGTGCTCCCCGCCAGCCCATCAGCACCGCGGTCATGCTGGCGAGCAGGCCGGTCCAGAGGGTGGGCCGGACCACGCCGAGGATCTTCCCGAGCGCCAGCCGGAGGTCCGTGAGCGGCAGTACCGCGAGCGCCGGCCAACGGTGCTGGTCCCGCTCCCATCCGAAGCTGATCGCCACGCCCCCGGACATCAAAAGCAGCGCGCCCGTGGCCGGGACCAGTACTGCGGCGGCGGCGGTCATCTTCCCGTAGGCCGGCACCAGCATGCTCCAACCCACCAGGAACAGGTAGAGCAGGATCCCCAGGCACCAGAAGAACGGGTGCAGGTAGACGCGGTGACCCAGCGCCACGTCGAACGCGGTGACGGCGTTCCGGTTGTCCAGGTACTTCGGCTCGCGGCGCTTCCCGTCCGCGTCGCCGTAGACGGTGAAGTAATGGACGTCGTGGTGGACCCACGCCCCCTCCGCCTCCGCCTCGTGGTGGCTGTCGTGCTCCGGAAGCTGCGCCAGGGCGATCTGCACGGCGTCCATGCTCTTGCGCATCATGAACGCCGTGATGACGATGAACATCAGCCAATCCGTCAGCCACGAGGTCTTCCACAGCCCGGACGCGGCGCCGACGGTGAGGAACGGGTTCCAGTGGTTCACGATCTGCAGCACCACCCACTGCGCCGCCAGGACGATCTGGCCCAGCCAGAGGTGGCTGCCCGGAATGAACGCCAGCAGTGCCCAGATCACCGGGAAAGCGCCGAGCAGCGCCCAGCACACCCAGATCGGCATAAAGGGGCCCTTGATCCACCAGATGGTGAGCGGCACGATGGCGGCCGACCGCCGGAGCGCGAACGCCAGCCCCCACCCCATCCCGAACCAGACGCCCAGGGCCGCCGCCGGCGCCAGCGAAGCCGCCAGCCGGAGGGCCGCATCGATCCCGAGACCGCCCATGCCGCTGATGAAGAGGCACACCGGGAAGGACGCCGCCACCAGCCACACCGACGCTACCGCCGACGCAAGCGCCTCCGCCATGGCGATGTCCGCCGGGGAGCAGCGCGTGAGCATCAGCTCGTCCAGGCGGTTGGTGTAGAGGTCCCGGCGCAGCCGCCCGACCGTCCATTGCACCATCATCGCCGCAAGGGCGCCCTGAAGCGTGTAGCCGCACAGCACGAACCAGAGCGAGGAGGAGGGGTGCTGCCACTGGCCCGTGTAGGAGCGGTAGATCAGCGGGACGAAGACGATCGCCGCGCAGACCCCCAGCCACATGCCGACGAAGCGCACCCACGCCCGCGAGCGGAGGATCAGCGAGAGTTCCCGCGCGGCCACCAGCCCGACCGCCCGCCCGTCGGCGGCTCCCATCAGGGCGATGAGCGCGCCCGCGCCGTAGTGGCCGAGCCAGGCACGCAGCTTCCTCCACAGCGCCATCGCGCTGCTCGCGTGCCGCGGCGTCAGCGCGCTGATCGGAGCCGCGGAGGGTCGCTGCATCGGACGATCTGACATCCCAAGGTGGAACCCCGGCCGTACCGGATGTCTGCCGCAGCCGAGCATCCATAAGCGAGAGTTATCTTAGTATTAAGTTACCTTGGTTCCGCCCCTTGTGGTTTCCTCCGGGCCCACGGCCGCGGAGCCCTCCACCACTCTCCGTCCGAGCAGCTTCAGCGCCAGCACCGCTCCCGGCAGCGGGAACCCGAAAGCTACCCCGAACAGGTTGATCCAGCCCCGCGTCGCCGCGAAGAACGCCAGGAAGAGCACGACGCACGCGCCGAGCAGCTTTCCAAGCGTGAGGAAGAGCATCGACCGCACGGACTGGACCCCCGGCCGGATAAAGCGGAGCACCGTCAGCTCGGTGGTCCGGAGCACGCCCAGCCCCAGGCACGCCCCGAGCAGCCAGCCAAGGGCCAGCGCCGGGCCGACCCGCTCCCACGCCAGGAGCGCCACCAGGCCCGCCACGATAGCCGTGGTCCGGTAGACCCGGTGGAGGAGGTCTACCCCCAGCCCGGGCAGCGAAAAGGCGCCCGAAGGCGTTGTGTCCTGCTCCTGCATCAGCTCATCATACCGCACCAGACCGGTCCACTTTTGGTTGAGCTCCGGCCGATTTGCACGCCTTGCTGCTGCCGAGGGTGACCGGGATTACTTCACGTTTGCGCTCAGCTTGACCGTGACGGTCCCCTTCTTGGGGGCGCTGCTGGTGATCCGCATCGTGCCCGTGATCTTGCCGGTGCGGTTGGGCGTGAGCGACACCTTTACGTCCCGGATCCCGCCGACGATGAGGTAGGCCGTCCCGCCGCCGCTGACGAGCGTGTACGGCGCGGTGGGGTTGTTCACGGTCACGCGCATCGTCTCGCTGCGGCTGGCGTTGCGGACCTTGAGCATCTTGGTCACAGTCGTCCCGAGGGGCACCTTGCCGAAGTTCAGGGTCTTGGCGACCTGCAGGACTCCGGCGGGCTGCGCCAGGGTGGTGGCCTGCGCTTCGCTGCTGTACGGGGAGGTCGTCTCCGCGTTGAAGGCGCGGACGCGGAACGTGTAGCGGGTGGAGGGACCGAGAGGCTGGCTCGAAAACGTCGTGACGTCTGCCGCGGCGCTGCCGACCTCGGCAAATTCGTCGGCTCCCGCCTTGCGCTCGATCTTGAAGCCGTCCTCGTTGTTGCTGTTGTCCGTCCAGGTGAGGGTGATCTCGGATTCGGAGACCGCCCTCGCCGTCAGGCCGGTGGGAGCAACGAGCGGCTTGATCGGCGTGCGCACCGGGGCGGTGTTGGACGCGGGCGAGTCGCAGCCGCCGATGGTGGCCCGCACCCGGTAGGTGTAGTCCGTGCTCGACTCCACGGTGATGTCCGTGAAGGTGAGGACGTTCGCGGCCACCGTCCCCACCTGCGCGAAGTTGATCTGGTCCGTGGAGCGCTCGATGCGGAAGCCGGTCTCGTCCGTGCTGTTGTCCTTCCACGCGAGCTGGACGGCGCTGGGCGACGCCGCGTTGGCCGTGAGCTCGGTCGGGGCGACGGGGAGGCTGGTGAGGGTGGTGACCTGCGCCTCGTTCGAATAGGCGGACGGGCCGTCGCTGTTCGTGGCGCGCACGCGGTAGGTGTAGATCGAGCCGGGGACCAGTCCGCCGTCGTTAAACGTCGTGACGTTCGCCTCAACGGCGCCGGCAGGAAGGTAGATGCCCGGCGTGAGGGGCGGGCCGCTCTTGCGCTCGATCTCGAACGAGTCCTCGTTGTCGCTGTTATCCGTCCAGGCAAGCGTCGCCTGGGAGGTGCAGGCGGAGACGACGTGCAGGCCCGTTGGGACGGCCGGCGGCGCTACCCCCTCGCTGATGGTCGCGATGAAGGCATCGCCATTGCCTCGCGGCTCGGGCTGAAGCGGCCCGAAGAGCGGGAAGTCCGCCGAGAGGGTGCTTCCGGTCACGTAGGTGTTGCCGACGGCGCCGATGGCGATCCCCTGCCCCATGTCCTGCGAGGAGCCGCCCAGGCAGGTGGAGAAGCGGAGCTGCGTGCCGGGGCTGTTGATCTTCGTGATGAAGGCATCGAAACTGCCGGCGTGCGGTCGCAGGGGGTTGGCGAGGGGGAAGTTGGTGGAGAAGGTCCCGCCGGTGACGTACGCGTTGCCGGAGCTGTCCGCGGCGATCGCGCGGCCCAGGTCCGAGCCCGCGCCTCCCAGGTAAGTGGAGTAAACGAAGCTTGCCCCGTCCGGCGTGACCTTGGCGACGAAAGCGTCCCGGGCGCCGCCGCCGAACGTCGCCTGGAGCGGCCCCGCCACGGGAAAGTCAGAGGAGGCCGTCTCGCCGGTGACGCAGGCGTTCCCGTCTTCATCGACGGCGATCCCGTAGCCGAAGTCGTTCCCGCTTCCCCCGAGGAACGTGGAGTAGACCAGGCCGGTCCCGAACGGGTTGATCCGGGTGACGAACGCCTCGACCGTCCCGGGCGCCGAACCGCGGGAGCTGTCCACCACGCCGGGCGTCAGGGGGAAGCTGTTCGAGGCGGTAAACCCCGTGACGAAGACGCCGCCGTCCTCGTCCACGTCGATGCTCTGGCCGGCGTCCACGTCCGAACCGCCCAGATACGTGGAATAGACCAGGCTCGAGCCGGCCGGGTTGATCCGGGTGACGAACGCCTCGCCCGAGACCGTAGGGCCGCCGGGGAGCGGCTGGAGGGCGTTGGCGACCGGGAAGTTGTCCGAGGTCGTGAACCCGGTCACGTAGGCGCTGCCCTCGGGGTCCACCGCGATGCCCGCGCCGAAATCGGTGCCCCGGCCCCCGAGGTAGGTCGAGTAGAAGATCATCGAGCCCGTGCGGTTCAGCTTGAGCACGAAGGCGTCCGAGTCGCCACCCCGGTTGACGCTCTGGATCGGGCTCACGATCGGGAAGTCGGTGGAGTCCGTCCGTCCGGTGACGTAGGCGTTGCCGGCGACGTCCAGGTCCAGGCTCAGCGCGGCGTCGCTGCCGGAGCCGCCCAGGTAGGTCGCGTACTCCAGCCCGTCACCCGAGGGCGTCAGCTTGGCGATGAAGGCGTCCCCGCGGACGGAGCCGCCGCCCGGGGTGGACTGCAGCGGGTTCTGCATGGGGAAGTCGGACGAGACCGTGGAGCCCGCCACATAGATCCCGCCCAGGCTGTCGACCTCGATGTCCAGCCCCGTGTCGTTCCCGCTGCCGCCGAAGTAGGTGGAATAGGCGAGCAGCGGATCGATGACGAGCGGGCGAGTACGGTCGTAGGCGCCGAGACGGAAGGAGACGAGCGTTGGGGTGTTGGGGTGTTGGGGTGTTGGGGCGTTGAGGCCTCGGTTCAGAACGTAGTCACAGCGGACTTCCTGGCGGCAGCAGCCGGAGTACTGGTAGGCGGCGGGGCGGCGGTGGCGGAGCTCCCGGCCGTCGAGGCTCAGGACCAGGTCCCCCGCGGTATCGATCCTCGCGGTGTCGGCTCCCTCCATCTGCATGCGGATCCGGGAGGGATCGGCGCCGGGTTCGAGCTCGAAGTCGTACTCCAGCTCGCCCTGCGTGCCGTGATAGACGAGGTCCACTCCGCGGTACACGCTCCGGAAGCGGGCGCGAGCGTAACTGGGGATGCCGGTCCGCCAGGCAGCTCGGTCGCGGCCGCGGAGGTAATGGCTGCGTCCGGGGAGCTCGCCTTCGCCGCTCCACTCCGGACGCGGCGCGGCGCCGAGAACCTTCATGCGAAGCAGCGCGTCGGGCCCCGCGTCCTCGAGCCGCAGCACCGCCTCGGTGCCGGTGAGGAACAGGGTGTAACCGCTCCCTCGGGAGAGGAACCGGACCCGCGCATCCGTCTGCCCGCGGTTCACTTCGAACGACAGCGGCCGGCGGGCCAGCGTGAGCGTCGCGGAGCCGGCCGCTTTCCCGGCGGGAGGGGTGCCGGCGCGCGCGGCAAGCAGGCTGGTCGGAAACAAGAGCAGCGTCAGAAGCAGAGCAGACGGGACGGTATATCGAACGGCCATGCGGGTAGTATTCCAGGCAAACGGGCGGTCCGGGCACGAAAGCTAACTTGCCAGGATTCAGGACCAGAGCGCCTGTTTCCTCCGCAGGAGGGCGGGCGCTCGTGAGGACGGCGCGTGCCTCAGTCGCCCCCGGGGTGTTCGGCGCCGTTGGGCGCGGCGTGCTTGTCGAAGCCGATGTAGATGCGGGCCGCCGACGAGCGGGAGAGCGCGGAGAGCGTCTCCAGCTCCCTCAGGCGCAGCAGCGCGGGGTGGGCGGAGTAGACGGCGGCGGACTCGGCGCGGGCCTGCGTGGCGGCCACTTCGGACTCGGTCTGGATTCGCTTCTCTTCGGCTTCCGCTTCCGCGGCCATCCGGCGGGTGGACGACTCCAGCTCCGCCTGGCGCATACGCGCGATGGACTCGGCCTCGGCGCCGATGCGCTGGACCTCCGCCTTGGTGCGCGCCTCCACCAGCTGCGCCTCGCTGAGCCGCTCGGCCGTGAGCACGCGGTTCATGATCTCCTGCAGGTTGCCGGGGAAGACCAGGTCCTTCACGTCCGCGCGGATGATCGTCACCCCATAGCTCGCGGCCGCTTCCTTCACCTCGTTGAGGATCTCGTCGCTCAGCCGGTTGCGGTTGGTGAGGATCTCTTCCAGACTCATCGAGGCAAGAGAGCGGCGCGCCGCGAGCTGGACGTCGCTGTAGAGGCGGTCCTCATAGCTCTCGACCGTGTGCAGGGCCACCTGCGGATCGGTGACCCGGAACCGCGCGATGATGTTGACCCGCACGGCCACCTTGTCGCCGGTGAGGATCTCCTGTCCCTTGATGTTGAGGTCGCGCTCGCGGACGTCGACCAGCACCAGCTCCACGCGGGGCCGCCGGAAGAACGGCGCGCCGAGGTCCCACGGCAGCTTGTAGCGGCCGGCCGCCAGGACGCCTTTGACGACGCCGTCCTCGTACCAGATCCCCCGGTGGGTGTCCTTGATGATGACTTCTCGACCCGCCATACGCCACTTCCAAACTGGGCGCCCCGCAGCAGAGCCGATGTGGAGGACCGGCGTTCAGATGAGCATCCGCTGAGTCACGATCGCATGGACTGGAGGTCTGGCGGCGTGACAGCGATACCTGATGGCAGCCGGCTCCTGCCTCTGCCGGGGCGCTGCCCATGTTCCCATCGGGCGGCGCCCCTGTCAAGCGGCGCCGGCGGTCCCGTCTCAAGTCACCTCAAGAGCAGCTTCGCGGCGACGGCGAATGCCGCGGCCACGGGCAGTGTAACGGCCCACGAGAGCACGATCTCCCCGACCTTGCGCCACTTCACCGCGCGCGGGTCGTTCTTCAGTCCGGCGCCGATGATAGCACCCGTGGAGACGTGCGTGGTGGAGACCGGCAGCCCGTTCCAGGAGGCGAGCCCGACCAGCGCGGCGGTGGTCATGCTGGCCGTCAGCGACTCTGCAAGCGGCATCGGGGTCACCTTGCGGGCGAGCGTCTCGAGCACGCGCCTTCCCGCCGTGAGCCCGCCGACCGCCATCGCTACGGTGACGATGGCGAAGGCCCAGGCCGCCCCGGCATCGCCCGGAAGCGCCACCAGGGCGAGTGCGGCGATCTTGGGCGCGTCGTTCCAGCCGCGCGCGAACCCGACCATCCCGGAGCTGAGCCAGTGAAGTGCGTTCACGGTCTTCGAGCCCGAGACGACGACCGCGGCCCCCGTCTCGGCGCATCGAGCTTCGTTGTCGACCACCATCTCCACGCGCGACGCCTGCAGCGCCGCCGCTCCGCCGGGGACGGGAGAAAGCTGGAGCTGTTCCTGCACGCAGGCACACCGTTCCAGCGCCCGCCGGGCCGCCGCTCCGACGGGCCAGGCGAGCAGGTAGACTACCGCCAGGGAAAGGAGCGGGCTGACGGCCAGCGGCAATGCGAACCGCTCGCCAAGGAACCGCCATTCGAACTGTGCTCCCCCTCCGAACGTCACCAGGCCCGCCCCGACCAGCGCTCCCGTAATCGCGTGCGTCGTGGAGACCGGAAGGCCCGTGACGGTAGCCAGGATCACCCAGCCGAAGGCCCCGGCGAGCACCGCCGCGAAGAAGGGCATGTCCAGGGCCGTGCCCTTCGCGAACAGCCCGGTGCTGAAGCTCTTGAGCAGCCCGCCGGCCAGCCAGAAGCCGACGGCGGAGCCGATGGCCGTGCTGACCATCGCCCACGCGAGGGCCTGGCGGGGTCTGGCCGCGCCGTAACCGACGAGGGTCGCGACGCCCTTGCAGTTGTCGTTCGCCCCGTTCGCGAAGGCGAGAAGCGCGGCGAGGACCAGGAGACCTTCGGTCATATGGACGCCCGTTCGACGGAACGGCGTCCGGCTCCTTGCCCCCGCGGGGCAGGCGGTCGCGGTGAGGATGGCGATCACCACGATCACCACGAGGAGCTAGATGAGGGTCAAACCCGTCCGGGACTTCCAGGACTTGGGCGCGGCTCGCCAGCCGGGAGCCGCTGGACGCTCCTGAGATCGGAGCGCGATCAGCGCTGCAGGTAGAGGGAACTCCCGGTCACGCCGCTCAGGATGCCGGGGGAGCTGGTCTTGTAGGGTAGGAATTCCAGCATGGCCGTGAGGGCCAGCGGGATGACGGGCTCTCCGCTCGCCTTGGTGGCGACCCGCAGGCCGGAGCTGGCTCCCTGGGCATCGACCAGCCGCGCCGTGACGAGGTAGCGCCCCGTGGGGATGTTGACGATCTCACGCTTCCGGTACGGGACGAAGTTCAGCCTCGGCTGCGTGTACCGGCCCTTGAACACCACCGGTTTGCCCGCACTGCCGTCGAGCAGAGGCCCGTCCGGCGTCAAGGTGATCTCCAGCGTCGTACCGTCAGGAAACTCCAGCGGGGGTGTGTTCGAATTCGTCGGGTCCCCGCCCTGGAAGCCGACATGCCCGCCGTAGTAAGAGCCGCCCTCCTCTTCGTCCTGCCCTTCGTAGGCCATCAGCCCCTGGATCTTCCAGACAAAGTCCTTGACCGCGCCCGGCTTGGAGTCGTGGGTGCGCTTGAAATCGCCATCCCGCGGGTGCAGCGTCAACTGGTATTTGCGGGCGTGGTACTCCCGGCCCACCCACGCCCTTACCCGGTAAAGGCCATCGGGCACTCGCTGCGAGTAATCGCCGCGCGCGTCCGTCTGGGTCTTGAAGTCGGCACGCTGGCCGGCATTGGTAGTACCACTGATGGAAACCTGCGCGTCGCTCACGGGCTTCCCGGCGCTGTCCGTCACCTTGCCGGCGACGTGTCCCGGCTTCGGCTCGGTATCCGCCGCCCCCGCGGACGAGTGCAGAAGGAGCAGCGCCGCGCCGGCCGCGAGAAGGGTGGAGGGAATTCGTTTCATAGGCTGCAGTGTAGCACGTATGGCCACATCGCAGTTGATTCGTTTTCTGCCGACCGTGCTCCGTGCGGCTCGGCATGGCTCGCAGAAATGACAGGCGCCCTCCCAACCACTCTCGGGGAAGGCGCCGCTTGATTGGCTCACGCCCGGCAGGTCCGCGCCCGTATCAGGTCGGCGAGCAAGTGAGCTCGGAGGACGCCAGAACCACTCGCAAGACTCGGGTTCATGATTCGAACGATCGCGAGAGGAACCGGCCACTAGATCAACTATAATCGCCTAAAATGGGGCTTCCATTGATCGATCGACAGAAATAAGTGGCACATCCACGTGGTTGATGTAGAGTATCTATGACAACCGCAGCGGTAGGCAGTAGCCAGCAGGGCAGCCTTACCTTACTCTTAAAGGAGCGACTTCGATGCCACTTGCCATTCCCGTGCCCGCAGTACGTGGGCGTTACGGAGACCGGATCGATATCTTCTCGACCACCATCAGCGTATCCGAGATCTACACGCTGCTCGGCCACGATCCCCGCTCGAACAAATGGAAGGTGCTGCCTGAGGAGCTCCGAAGCACCTACGAGAAGCTCCAGAGGAAGACGACCAAGGCTCGCAGAGAGAGTACGGAGAGATACATTACACATCGCATCGGGCCTAAGTCCTACTGCATCGGAGCATTCCCCGCGATCGCTATTGGGGTCTCGGAGCCGCAGGAGTTCAAGCCGGCGTGGCCGGACGACCCTGACCGGGAGAACTTCGGGACGCTGATGTTCGTCGCGACGCCTGAGAACCGGCGCATTCTCCTCGACGGCTTAGGGCGCGTCAGCGCGGCAATGGACCTCTGGCTCGACAGCAGCCAGCCGGAGGAAATCCGACGGTTTGCCGGATCGATGAGTCTTCCGGTCACGATCTTCGCCGGGACCAAGGAGCGCGGTGAGCTCACGATCGAACACTTGGGGCAGCTCTTTCACGACTTCAACGTCCTTGGCGTTCCCGTCAGCAAGGGACAGGCGATCGATCTCGATCACAGCGACATTTACATCGGTCTCGTTAACTCGCTCGCCGATCTGCCGGTCTTCAAGAACAACGGCGGCATCGACCACCGGGCAACGAAGTTGGGCGTGAACAGCAAGAACCTGGCCGTGAAGTCGGCGCTCTTGAAGTTCGCCCGCGCCGCCATGGAGGGCCCGGGTGCGCATGTGGACCACATCCGCGACCAAATCGACAACCCGAACCTGACACCCGATACGCTCTGGGATGCCATCACGAGCATTGAGGATTTCCTGAACCATCTCCAGGCTTCGATGGGGCCCCACTTCACGAACCACACCTACATCCACCTCTCCAACCCTGGCTGGGTGGCGCTCGGCCTGCTTTACCACGACCTGTACGTGGTGCTCAGCGACAAGATCACGGAGCAGGCCAGGGCGACCTATGTAGATCGACTCGGCAAGATCGACTGGTCCCCTTCGAATCCCGATTTTCTTGAGTTCCTGGGAACCGCTAAGCTCGGCGACGACGGGACCCCGGTGACTGACCAGAGCGGAAAGAAGGAGATCGGGAGATTCTATGGCGGGCAGAGAGCCTTCTACAACCTGGCCGCGTATCTGCGTTACAAGTTGGGGCTCGACAAGATGCTGCCGCAAGAGATTACGACCGCCGGAAGCCCGGAGAACTTCGCGGTTCTGCTGGGTGGTCAGAAGGCAGCATAGAACCGCTTTGCTCGGGAAGAGGGAGGTGGGGGAGCCCCCAAGCGGACCCTTCCACCTCCCCCGCGGCCCCTGGTTGCTCGATGGCGGCAGGGTCGACAAGAACTCGGGCGCGCTGGCGCGTACCGGCGCGTACCTAAACCTTGTCCGGCACCACGTACGGCGCCCGGTAATGGCGCTTGAGGAGCTTGTTCGCGTCGTCGTCACCGATGAAGCGCTCGGTTTTGGGGTCGAAACTCAGCTGCCGTCCAAGGCGATAGGAGATGTTCCCCAGGTGCGCGAGAGCGGACGAGGTGTGCGCCGTCTCGACCGGGCCGTTGAGCAGCGACTTGCTCCGCGCCCGGACCGCCTCGATGAAGTTGCGGAAGTGCGACCGCTCGGCCTGGCCGTCCGTGCTGCGGCGGGGGCCGGGCTCGCGCTTCTCGCCGAGGTAGGTCTCGTAGGTGTCGTAGCCTTTGATCACCATGTAGCCCTGGCTGCCGTAGAAGATGTTCCCCACCCCCGCGCCGTCTTCGAGGTTCGTGGTCCACGGGCGGACCTCGAACTCGATGATCTTCTTCTGGCTCGGATAGAGGTAGGTGGAGCTGAGGACCTCGGGCGTCTCCTTGTCGTCGTCCCAGAGGAACTTGCCGCCCATGGCAGTGATCTTCTCCGGCAGGCCCACGCCCAGGCCCCACAGGCAGAGATCCGTCTCGTGGATGCCCTGGTTGCCGACGTCGCCGTTCCCGTACTCCCAGGTCCAGTGCCAGTTGTAGTGGACGATGTTCCGGGTGAACGGCCGCATCTTCGCGGGGCCGGTCCAGATGTCGTAGTCCAGCTCGGCGGGGACGGGCTCGACCTCTTTCTTACCGATCGAAGGGCGCCAGCGGTAGACCAGACCGCGCGCCATGTAAACGTTTCCGATGAGGCCGTCCCGGAGGTGCTGGACGGCTTCGCGGATGGCCGGGGAGCTGCGGAGCTGCACGCCGTGCGACACGATACGGTTGTACTTCTCGGCCGCCTCGACCATCTTCCGGCCTTCCCACACGTTGTGGGAGCCCGGCTTCTCCACGTAGACGTCCTTGCCGGCCTGGCAGGCCCAGATCGCCGCCAGCGAGTGCCAGTGGTTCGGCGTAGCGATGGAGACCGCGTCGATGTTCTTGTCGTCGAAGACCTTGCGCAGGTCCTGGACGACGGCTACCTGCCGGCCGAACTTCTTCTCGAACTCCCCCGCCCGCTTGCGCGCGACGGCGAGGTCCGGGTCGCACAGAGTGGTGACCTCAACGCCCTCGATGCCGCCGTAACCGGCGATGTGGGCGGTCCCGCGGCCGTTCACGCCCAACACCGCGACGCGGATTCGGTCGTTCGCGCCCCCCGCCGCACTCGGAAGGATTACCGGCGCCGCCAGCGCCGCCGCCGCTCCGGACGACCGCTTCAGGAATGCACGCCTCGTGAGATCGGAACGCTGCTCGCTCATGGCTTTCCTCCGGGAAACGTACCTGCCTGAATGATACTGCTGCCGCCCACTTATTGGAATTCATACCCCACGTAGAAGCTCACCCGCCCGTCCGGCAAGCCGCGGATGTTAGTGATGTAGACCGGCAGCCCGCCCCCGAGCTGGGAGCGGCTGGAGGGGGTGGTGTACGGCGTGAACGCGTTGTTGGCGGCGCTGGGATACGGTACGTTCGTGAGGAAGACGCCTGGTCCGGGGGGCCCGTCCACGCCATGCGATTCCTCCAGCATCGGGCGGCTGCCTACCACCCGCCAGATGAGCAGGCCTTCGGACGGAAGGCTCTGGTCGAACCCGTGGCGGCGGCGGTTCTCGAGCAGCAGGTACTCGCTGCCGTCCGCCTTTACGAGGACCTTGAAGCACTCAGTCGAGGAGCTCTCGATGGGGGAGAGGATGAGCTTCTGCCGTACGGTAGGATCGATCACCGTGGGCTTCAGCCACCCCAGCCGCTCCTTGCACCACGCGCTCATGTGCTGGGGACGCCCGGCGCCGGCCTGGTTCGACATGGCGCACCAGATCCCCAGCCCCTCAGAGCCCGGGTTCTCCGGCCGGGCGTAGAGGTCCGGCAGGCCGAGCATGTGGCCGAATTCGTGGCAGATGACGCTGATGTTGCTCATCTGCCGCCCGCCCTCCTGGACGATGAAGTACGGCCAGCGCTTGCCGCCGTGGAAGGTGGAGGCGCGGTGCGGCCAGTAGAGCCCGCCGCGGGTGGTGCGGACGCGGTCCCCGGCATAGAGGAAGAAGATGCCGTCGAAGTCTTTCAGCGCCTCCTGGCCATCGCGGGCGAGGAGTTTGTCGAGCGCCTCGGTGAGGAGCGACGTGCCGCCGCGGCTGGTGCCGGTCCCCTGCGAATAGTCCGCGCGGTTCTTGCCGACTTCCACCCACTCGAAGAACTTGCCCTCGACGCGGAGCGCGCCGCATGACTGCTCCAGGTAGTAATCGTTCAGGCTGCCGTGGACGGTCTGGCCGGTGATGCTCTTGCGGTCCTTGTAGGTGCCCTTGCTGAAGAGCGCTTCATGCCACTCCGCGGTCGTGATGGCCGGGTTGTGCTTGACATCCGGGTACTCGATCGCGACCACCGCAAGTCGGTACACGTCCTTCTGCCAGACCGTCCGCTCGATGGCGTTCCGGTTTTCCTGGGCCGGGGCCTCGCCGAGCGAGACGCGAACCTCGACCTCCTTGCCGTCCCGCAGCAGGGCCAGGGTGAGGGTATCGCCCGGCCGCTTCTCCGCGACGCTGTCGTTCACGCGCGCCGCGGTCGTGAGGGCGGCCCCGTCGATCTTCGTGAGCACGTCGCCGGTCCGAACGCCGGCGCGGGCCGCGGGGGAGTCGGGGAGGACGGTCTGCACCGGAGCGCCGGCGCCCTCGTCCACCTCGCCGACCCGCACACCCAGGAGGGCGCGGCGCTCACCGAGGCGCATCGGCCGGCTGGTGGCGCCCAGCGCGACCTGGAAGTCGACGAGCTTCTTCTTGCGCTCGACGCGCAGCTTCACCGGCTCGCCGGGGAGCTTCCCCTGGAGAAGGTCGCGGAGCTCGGCGGCGGTGCGGACCTCGCGCTCATCCGCCTTCTTGAGCACATCCCCGGCCTGCAGCCCGATCTTCGCCGCGGGGGAGTCCAGCTCGACGTCCTCGATCACCAGCCGGCCTTTCGCGTCCGGATTGAGGTGCACGCCGAGGTAGCCCGAGCGGCCGGGGAGGTTGTCCGGCGCCTGGCGGACCTGGGTCTTCAGCGCCGTGGCCGTGGTGCGGAACCCCTCAGGATCGGCGCCGGAGGCCGAGGGCTGCGCGGACGCCCGGGCGAGGCCGAGGGTCGATATCGAAAGCAATGCAAAGAGGCGAAAGTAAGAGGACGACATAAGAATCTCCATAGGGCGGACCGCCCCACCAGAGACGTTGGCGCCAGGGGCGCCGTTCGCCTCCCGTCCGGCTGGCGAAACAGCGGATGGGTCAGCCCGGGAGATCTCGAAATGCGAAATGCGGCACTCCATCTGATCGGTGTTCTGATTGCCGGTGCGACGGGGATGGCCCTCGCTCAAGCCCAGGCTCCAGCGACTCCTAACCCGAACTCGCAATACCGCCTCGGGCCGGATTCCCTCCCGCAGGAAGGCGTGCCCAAAGGCGAGATCCGCGGGCCGTTCACGCTTCCATCGAAGGTGTACGCGGGCACCCAGCACACCTACTGGGTCTACGTGCCGGCCCAGTACGACCCGGCGGTCCCGGCGGCCCTGATGGTCTTCCAGGACGGCCACGCGTTCAAAGAGGAGACGGGCGACATCCGCGCGCAGAACGTCATGGACAACCTGATCTACCGGCGTGAGATCCCGGTGATGATCGGCGTGTTCATCAACCCGGGCCGCACTCCGGAGCAGCCGGAGCCCAGCCGCGCGGAGTGGGGCGACCGCACCACGAACCGCCCCACCGAGTACAACTCGCTGGACGACCGCTATGCGCGCGTCATCACGGAAGAGCTCCTACCGGCGCTGGGTAAAGACTACAACATCTCGAAAGATCCGGAGCACCGTGGCATCGGCGGGTCCAGCTCCGGAGCGATCGCCGCCTTCACGGTCGCCTGGGAGCGGCCGGACCACTTCCGCAAGGTATTGAGCAACGTCGGCAGCTTCGTGAACCTGCGGGGCGGGCACGTCTACCCCGAGAAGGTGATGGAGAGCCCCAGGAAGCCGATCCGGGTCTACCTCTGCGACGGCCGGAACGACAACCGCGGCCTCCGCGGCGGCGCCTACGACGAAACCCGCGACTGGTTCCTCCAGAACGTCCGCCTGATGAAGGCGCTGACGGCGAAAGGGTACGACGTGAACTACTCGTGGGGCATGAACTTGCACGGCCAGAAGTTCGGCGGCGCGATCATGCCGGAGATGATGCGCTGGCTGTGGCGGGACGGCCCGGTGTCAACGGATCCCCGCGACATGACCGAGCGCTCGTTCCGGCAGCCCGCCACAGGGAAGAACTAGGGCGCCGCCCAGCAGCATCTCACGCTCCTCGGTTGTCGGCATGCAAGGGTGATTGAATCGAGACGTATCCACCGTCCACGACCTCGAGGGCGACGGTGCATCCGTAAAGCAGGGAAAGTCCGATCATCGAGCGGCCTTCCGACTGAAGCGCCAGAACCTTGCGCGGCTCATCGTGCCACAGAACGGTTACCAGACAAGCGTCCATCGGGACGCGGCTATCGTCGCCAAGCCGTGTCATGCGTGAGCCAACTCGCTGAGCGTCGACGGCCGTAAGGACCTCCGAGGGCAGGACGAGATATCCTGTGAATCCGGTGTCCAGCCCAACGTCCATCTCGCGTTCCGCACCGGATCCGCCCAGGAGGCGGATCGGGACAAGCACCTCCAGGTCAGGCGTCACGCGACCGGCGATCATCGCCGCTCCCGGGACCGGACCGACCCTAAGTGGTACGCCTCCTGCGACCCGATCCGGACGCCGTAGGTGACCGCATCGGGCACCAACGTCAGCAACCGCAGCGTAGCCGTAAGATCGTCCTCCGCGATCTCGTACCGGCCGGACAGGACGTCGAGGACGAGGAACCGGCCCAGGTTGCCGGCCTCGACATTCGGCCGGACTTTGAGTTCGTAGAGCTCTTCGCCGCGCCGGGCGATCTCTTCGGTGTTGTAACTCATCGGTTCGTCTTTGCGCGTGGACGGGAAAGGCGGAACCTCTCCCATCCCGATTATACCGCTCGATCTCCCTGGTTAAGGCCCTCCGGAAGGATGGATGAGTTCCGGAGGCCAACAGGCCCGCCGTTATGGTGGAGGTCACCTGGGAACAGGCACTGGCGTGGCGGATGGACCGGCTCCTGGTAGAGCCGGTCGGCGAACTCTCCGTGGAGCGCGTCGTCCGGCGTCTCTGCGGTGTCCAGGCGCAGGTGGCGTCGTGCGCGGAGCTCGCGGTCCGGGTGCGCCGCCGGGCGTCTGAGCCCGGCGAGGTCGGGCGGGCCCTTTCGGACGGCCGCCTCATCAAGACGTGGGCGATGCGCGGCACGCTCCACCTGCTCACCCCCGAGGATGGCGGCGTCTTCCTCTCGCTGATGGCGGCCGGTCGGTCCTGGGAGCGGCCGAGCTGGCAGCGTTATTTCGGTGCGACCCCGGAGGTCATGGAGCTCCTGCGCGAGGCGGTGCGCGAGGCGCTCGGCGGGAGGGAGATGGCGCGGGAGGAGCTGGCGGAGGCGGTGGTGGGCCAGCCCGGGCTGGGACACGTCGGCGAGGCGCTCCGCTCCGGCTGGGGCACGCTCCTGAAGCCGCTCGCCTGGCAGGGCGACCTCTGCTTCG